>Ga0335077_10002149_pt1 | contig 23531 bp, 15 predicted proteins | sample Lox_Sample_31_FD_207151 | JGI IMG/M metagenome (GOLD analysis project Ga0335077, IMG submission 207151) | Soil microbial communities from Loxahatchee National Wildlife Refuge, Florida, United States - Lox_Sample_3.1 | ecosystem: Environmental > Terrestrial > Soil > Wetlands | place: USA...
CGGTGGATTTACATGGCAGTTTTAACCGACTCTAACCGGGCGAGCGATTGGTAAGGAGCCTGATTCGGGCGCATCCGATTCGGTCGCACCAGAAATCCGCTTAGCTAGAACAGATCTTAATGATTTAGGTCAGATTAGGTAATTGAACTTGTTGTTGACACTCGCTAAGGTCAAATTATAATGTCTGTTTCGGGTCGTGCCGCCCATGTTGTGGAAGCGGTGCCGCCTCCAATAGCAGCGCTGATAAAGACAGGCGGTTCTGAACGCCAGCACGGTCGGTACAGCTTGAGTTTCCGCCTTCGCCTCCCAATGCTGCGAGACAGGCAAAAAGTGCCGCGACGCGCGAAGGAAACCGAAATCCTGTCTTTGCGGACCGGTTCCCCGACGAGGTGGAAAGTCTATCTTGTCATCGCTCCGTCAGGCTCAACACACCAGCCTGATTTCCTCCACTCAAAGCCATTCACGAGAGACAACTTATGAATACCACCACTCGATTCTTATCGTCGTCCCGATGCATCATCGTGACATTCGTTGCCGCTGCTATGCTGGCCGGCGTTAACTGTATCCGGGCGTCGCCTGACCCGCCTGTATCCATAACCAACGGGATTGCCCTCTTTCAAGGGAACCAATCCAACGGCATTGTCAGCGGTGTGGATTTCCAACCCGCACAAGTGACGACGCTCGACGTGAATTCCTTGAGCGGGCGGATCCAGCCGGCCAATGGAATGCCCGGCATCAATTTTCAGAACTCCGGTGCCGGCAATGTGATGATCAATGCCGGATTGAGCGGCAGCAACATCGTCATCAACACGTCCGGAGCCGCTGGAATCAGCGCGGGTAGCGTCGGCAGCCCTCCAGCCAATCCGCCTCTCGACCCGTTTCTGGGCATTCCGATTCCGACCAGCTCCACCGTGGCGGGCGGAGTGGTGCAAGTGCAAAGTTACAGCGACATCACCAATGGAGGCGACAACGTGGCTGGAATTTCCGCCACCAGCCAGACGGCTGGTTATTCATCGGCGGTGATCCAGGAGCTGACAAATTTCACCGGGGCTGGCATCACGTTCACGGTGGTTGGGGTAACGAACGCTGACGGCACTACCGGGACGATTGGCGGGTCGTTGACAGGCACGCTGGTGGACACCAACGGCAATCCGATCGCCGGCAACGGGGGAACGTTCGTGATCAACAGCAGTGGGTCGTTCAGCTTTGACGCCGGGACCAACTTCGACGGGCTAACCAACGGTCAGACCGTGCAAACAATTGTGAATTACACGGTGCAAGGAGTCAACGGAACCGGGATTACAAATGATTCTTCAGGCACACTGGTGACGACCATCACGATGACCACGAACGGACTGGTTATTAATTCGGGAGCGTATTTTCCTCAATACGGGCCGAGCGCGTACACGAATTCCGTGTTGCCAGACTTGGCCAGCTACGCCCAAACCCTGGCGGGCATCGCATCCGCCGGCGGCGCCGGCAATAGTGTTACCGTGACCAACGAAGGGACTATCAAGACTTATGGAACCAACTCGCCCGGCATTTTTGCGCAGAGTAACGGCGGCAACGGCGGAACAGGCAGTGGCGGCAGCATATCACATAGCGCCGGTCAGGGCGGCACCGGGAGCAGCGGCGGAGCTGTCAACGTCACGGCGAATGGCAGTATCACGACAATTTCCAATAATTCGTGCGGCGTGGTGGCTTGGAGTCAGGGCGGCGCCGGTGGTCAAGGCGGCTATGGCGGCGCTTGGCGCTATGGCGGTCCTGGGGGTACCGGCGGCAATGGCGGAGCCGTTCAAGTGAGTGGCAACGGAACCATCACGACCACAGGCGACAACGCCAGTGGCATTTTGGCCCTCAGTGCCGGTGGCGATGGCGGCGCGGGCGGCAGTAGCTGGAAGACAGTTGTCGGCGGCGGCAACGGCGGCAATGGAGGACAAGGCGGTAACGTGACTGTGGATGGCAATTGGAACATCACCACGTCCGGCCAATATGCTTACGGCATCTGGGCCAAGAGTGTTGGTGGTAACGCCGGGACCGGTGGCAGTGGCGGGTGGATTGCCGGTCATCCAGGCAACGGCGGCCAGGCTACCGATGGCGGCACGGTCATCGTTGACAGCGGTGGAATGATCATAACTTCCAATGACAATTCGTACGGCATTTATGCTGAAAGTGTCGGCGGCTTTGGCGGCAACGGCGGCAGTCAGGCGGGCATTTTTTATTCCCAAGGCGGCAGCGGAGAAAGTGCCGGCAGCGGCGGTGAAGTTGATGTTACCCAGGAAGCCGGCGGCCAGATCGTTACCTATGGCACTAATTCCCATGGCATCTTCGCCCAGAGCGTCGGCGGCGGCGGCGGCAGCGGCGGCAGCGGCGGCGCCTTGGTTGGCTTCGGCGGCGGTTCGGCCAATGGCGGTTTCGGCGGAAATGTCTATGTGACCAACTACGGCAGTATCACGACGTACGGAAGCGCGGCTAAAGGGATTTATGCCCAAAGCGTCGGCGGCGGCGGCGGCGATGGCGGCTTTGGCACCGGATTGGGCGCGGTTGGCGGCAAAGGCAGCGGCACCAGTGACGGCGGCAAAGTGAATGTCTTCAATGCGGGAACTATTGACAGCCAGGCGGAAGCCATCTTTGCGCAGAGCATCGGCGGCGGCGGCGGCAACGGCGGCTCGAGCAGTGGCTGGTTTTCTTTCGGGGGTTCCGGCGGCGGCGGCGGCAATGCCGACTCGGTTACGGTTATCAATACCGGCAATCTCACCAATCACGAGGACAATGCCAGCGCTATTTTTGCCCAGAGCCTTGGTGGCGGCGGTGGCAATGGTGGCTCCAGCGGTTCCGTAGGCCTCTTTGGCAGTCTCGCCGTTGGGGGCAGCGGAGCCACGGGCGGGAACGGAGCCGACGTGAGCGTGTACAGCGGAACGAACAGCATAGATACCAGCGGCGACAGTTCGCATGGCATTTTTGCCCAAAGCGTTGGCGGCGGCGGCGGCAACGGCGGCTATGCTGTTGCTGCTTCCATCGGCAAAGGGCTGTCAGCTTCCGTCGCCGTAGGCGGCAACGCGGGTGGCGGCGGCGCGGCAAGCAACGTCCTGGTTGAAAGCAGCAGCGCCATTACCACCCGTGGCACAGGCTCGCACGGTATTTTTGCGCAAAGTGTCGGCGGCGGCGGCGGCACCGGTGGATTCAGCCTCGCCCTCAGCGGCAGCGATGGGGTTTCCCTTTCACTCGGCATCGGCGGTTGCGGCGGCGGCGGCGGGAATGGCCAGGATGTGACAGTCGGCAATTCCGGCAGCATCGAAACTTTTGGAGACCGTTCCTACGGAATTTTGGCCCAAAGCGTTGGAGGAGGAGGAGGCGACGGTGGATTCAGTATTTCCGTTGCGGGAAGTCTGGGTGGCCTGGCTTTGCCGTTGAGCTTTGGCGGCAGCGCCGGAACCGGTGGCAGCGGCGGTCAGGTTTTTCTCACCAACTCTGCGGCGATCACCACTCACGGCAATGAAGCCCACGGAATAATGGCCCAAAGCGTCGGCGGGGGCGGGGGTTCCGGCGGATTCAGCATCGCCGGCGCCATCAGTACCGGCAATGCGCTCAGTCTCAGTTTCGGTGGAACAGGCGGCAGCGGCGGCGCAGCCAGCAATGTGACCCTAATAAACACTGGAAACATTGCCACCGCCGGTGATCGTTCCTACGGTGTTCTCGCCCAAAGTGTGGGCGGCGGCGGCGGCGATGGCGGATTCAGCGTTTCCGCCGGCCTCACTGCCGGCAGCTCAATTGGTTTCAGCATGGGCGGCAACGGCGCCGGCGGTGGTGCCGGCGGTGATGTGTATTTGGAAAACTCCGGCAGCATTTTCACAACCGGCAACGATTCGCACGCGCTCATCGCCCAAAGCATTGGCGGCGGGGGCGGCTCCGGCGGGTTCAGTGTTGCCGGCGGCATCAGCCAATCGCCCTCGGTTCAAATCGGTATCGGCGGCAAAGGCGGCAGCGGGGCCAACGGCGGCACGGTGACGCTGATCAGCGATGGTGGCACCAACCATACCGAGGGCGACCGGGCCTACGGCATTTTTGCGCAAAGCGTCGGCGGCGGAGGCGGTGACGGCGGGTTCGGTGTTGCCGGCGGCATTACCAAGGAAGCGGCCGTCAGTTTTGCGATGGGCGGCAACGGCAGTACCGGCGGAATGGGTGGTTTGGTGATTGTTTCCAATTCCAGCAGCATTGAAACCGAAGGGGATTTGGCCCATGGCATTCTTGCCCAGAGCATCGGCGGTGGGGGCGGTGCCGGCGGTTTCAGTATGGCTGGTTCGTTGGCCCTCAGTGACGAGTCCAAACAGATCAGCGTCGCCATCGGCGGAGATGGCGGCGGCGGCGGTTCGGGCAGCAATGTGTTGGTCTTCAATTCCGGTTCCATTGTGACCCTGGGCGAACGTGCCAATGGCATCTTCGCCCAAAGCGTCGGCGGCGGCGGCGGTGACGGCGGCGAAGCCAAAGTCATGAATGAATCGTTGGGCATGGCCTTTACCAACTCGGACAGCGCGGGTACCAATGACAACGGCTGGAGTCTCAGCGTCGCCATCGGCGCCGGAGGCAACGGCGGCAGCGCGGGCAACGGTGGGGTCGTCGTGGTTACCAATCTCGGAAGCATTTACACGGGTGGCTCCAATTCCATCGGCATCCTGGCCCAAAGCGTGGGCGGCGGCGGCGGTTCGGGCGGCTTGAGCGCCACGGACGCCAGCGGCGGCGGAGGCAATACGTCTGTCTCACTGAATTTCGGCTTGGGCGGCGCAGGCGGCGGCGGTGGCGCGGGGAACACTGTCACCGTCGTAAACCAGGGAACAATCACCACGAGCAACGATGCCTCACACGGCATTTTTGCCCAGAGCGTCGGCGGGGGCGGCGGCCTGGGCGGCGCCAGCACGGCCACGACGTCTTCCCCGGATTCGAGCACCGCGCATTCGGTCACCCTCAGTGCGGTCATCGGCGGAACCGGCGGTGCCGGCGGCAACGGCAGCAATGTGGTGGTACAGCAGGAAGGCGCTATCACGACCTACGGCGAAGGTTCTTACGGCATCCTGGCCCAAAGTGTGGGCGGCGGCGGCGGCGATGGCGGCACCGCCAAAATTGAAGCGGAAGAGGAGACGAATAGTTCTTCGTCGCAGACGCTCGCGGCGACATCGGCATCTGACGCTTCCACCAACAGCGGTGAAAATGCATGGGGTGTGAACCTCTCGTTCGGCTTAGGCGGCAAGGGCGGCATCGCCGGTGATGGCGGGCAAGTACTGGTCGTCAACACCGGCGACATTACGACGCACGGAGACAATTCCATTGGCATTTTTGCCCAAAGCGTCGGGGGCGGCGGCGGTGCCGGCGGCATGAGTCAAATCGAAGGCCGGGGCGACAGCGGTAACACCAATTTGTCCCTGAGCATTTCGCTGGGTGCCGGGTTGGGCGGCGCGGGCGGCGCGGGCGGCGCGGGCAATACTGTTGCCGTGACCAATCAGGGAACGATTATTACGGAGGGTGACGCAGCACACGGCATTTTCGCCCAAAGTGTGGGCGGCGGCGGCGGCGTAGGCGGTGCCAGCTCCATCACGAAATCATCCCCGGGTTCGGGCAATTCAATCAGCCTCAACGCGGTGATCGGTGGCGGCGCCGGAATTGGCGGCAACGGCAGCAATGTAATGGTCTGGCAGGGAGGCAGCATCACGACGTACGGCGAAGGCGCCGATGGTATTTTTGCCCAGAGCGTAGGCGGTGGCGGCGGCATGGGCGGCACCGCCAAAATCGAAACGGAATCGGACACCAACAGTTCCTCGTCTTCGGCCTCGGTCCTGGCGGCGGCAACGTCGTCCGACGCTTCAACCAATGGCAGCGGGAAAGAGTGGAGTGTCGATCTCTCGTTCGGCATGGGCGGCAGCGGCGGCAATGGCGGCAATGGCGGTCAGGTGCTGGTCGTCAACACCGGCAACATTACAACTCACGGAACCAATTCCATCGGCATCTTTGCGCAAAGCGTGGGCGGCGGTGGCGGCGCGGGTGGCATGAGTGAAATTGACGGTGTGGGCAATAGTGGAAACACCAATCTGTCTCTCAGCATCAACCTGGGCGGCGGTTTGGGTGGCGGCGGCGGCGGCGGTGGCGCGGCCAGCACGGTTACCGTGACCAATCAGGGAACAATTATTACGGGCGGGGACGCCGCGCACGGCATTTTCGCACAAAGTGTGGGCGGCGGCGGCGGTCTGGGCGGTGCCAGCGCCGTCTCGAAATCTTCGCCGGAATCGGGCAGTGCCATCACGCTCACCGCGGCCATTGGCGGCCGCGGCGGGGCTGGCGGCAACGGCGGCGACGTCATGGTGGCGCAGGAAGGCAATATCACGACTTATGGCGAAGGCGCTTATGGAATTTTGGCCCAAAGTGTGGGCGGCGGCGGCGGCATGGGCGGCACGGCCACAATCGAAACGGAATCGGACACCAACAATTCGTCGCCGTCAGTTTTGGCCGCGGCCGCACCGTCCGATACTTCAACCAACAGCAGTGAGAAAGAGTGGAGCGTGGATCTCTCATTCGGGCTGGGCGGCAGCGGCGGCATCGCCGGCAACGGCGGCCAGGTGACGGTTGACAATCTCGGCTGCATCACCAATTACGGAGCCAATTCCATCGGCATCTTCGCCCAGAGCGTCGGTGGTGGGGGCGGGGCTGGAGGGGCAAGTCAAATTGCGAACGCTGCTGGCGGAGCGAGCACCAACCTTTCCCTCAGCATTAACTTGGGCGGCGGGCTGGGTGGCAGCGGCGGCGCTGGCGGTTCGGGCGGCGCCGTCCGGGTTGCGAACGAAGGTTCGATCACCACGTACGGGGACGCCGGCTACGGCATCGTGGCGCAAAGCATCGGCGGCGGCGGCGGCAACGGTGGCGCCAGCGCGGCAACCACGGCTTCAGCCGGCGACAAGTCCGCCAATTTAACCGCCACCATTGGCGGCAAGGGCGGCGCAGCCGGGGACGGTGGTGCGGTGACGGTTGACAACCAGGGCGAGATTAACACCTGGGGGAGTGGAGCCTACGGCATTCTGGCCCAGAGCGTCGGTGGTGGCGGCGGCAACGGCGGCACGGCGAAGATTGAAACCCAGGAGGAAAATACAAATTCAGCTTCGTCGTCCGCCAGTGAAGACTCGGACACGAATCCGCCGACTTGGAGTGTCAATCTGGGCGTGGGCGTGGGCGGCGGCGGCGGCTCCGGCGGAGACGGCGGCGCCGTGGTGGTCAATAACGCCGGCAATATCACCACGCACGGAACCAACGCCCTCGGCATCTTTGCCCAGAGTGTCGGCGGCGGCGGCGGTTCCGGCGGCATGAGCAGCGTGGACAATGGCGGCGGCGAAGCCAACATTGACATCCATCTCGGCGTCAGTCTCGGTGGCTCCGGCACCAACGGCGGTTCGGGTGCGGCGGTGATAGTCACCAACACCGGCACGATTGTTACGTGGGGTGACAACTCGCACGCTATCTTTGCCCAAAGCGTGGGCGGCGGCGGCGGTCTGGGGGGTGACAGCGCCATGACTTCGGCAGCGGCAGGCACCAATTTACAACGGTCAGTAAATCTTTCCCTGTCACTGGGTGGCAGCGGGAGCTTGGGCGGCAATGCTGGCGCGGTGAATGTGTTCCAAAGCGGCCAAATCTACACCGCCGGCGCGGATTCATACGGCATTCTGGCGCAAAGCATCGGCGGTGGCGGCGGCGCGGGCGGAACGAGCGTCTCGACCCCCAGCGGTGGCACCGGGAATCTGCTCCAGCTTACGGTTGGTGTCGGCGGCAAAGGCGGTCCCGGCGGTTACGCGGGGGCGGTCAATGTTGTCTCTTCCGGCGGCATCACCACCTGCGGAGATGATTCGTACGCCATTCTCGCGCAAAGCATCGGCGGCGGCGGCGGAGTCGGCGGCAATACCGTGACCGCGGCCGGCTCCAACAGCACGCTTGATCTCTCGATTGGCATTGGCGGTGCCGGTGGCAACGGCAATTATGGTGGCACCGTCACTGTCACCAACACCGGTAACATCAACACCTATGGCAACAACGCCCTCGGCATTCTTGCCCAAAGCATCGGTGGCGGCGGCGGAGTCGGCGGCAACGCCGCGACAGAGAATAATCTGACCGGCGACGGCAATAATCTTACGTTGAACGTGTCGGTGGGAGGCAATGGTGCGGGAGCCAGCGACGGCGGCGCGGTGACCGTTGACAACGTCGGCAACATCGTCACCGCTGGTATTGTTTCGCACGGCATCATGGCCCAGAGCATCGGTGGTGGTGGTGGTGATGGTGGTTACGGCGGACAGAGTGCCTCGGCCGCCGGCTTATCGGGCGCGGATCTCCAAATCGTCGTTGGTGGCAAGGGTGGCAGTAGCGGCAATGGCAGCACGGTTACGGTCAACAACTCAGGATACATTCTCACCACCGGCGCCGGTTCGTTCGGTGTTTTGGCCCAGAGCGTTGGCGGCGGCGGCGGCATCGGCGGTTACGGTCAACCGGGCGCCTTGGCAAATCTCGCCATCGGTGGTAGCGGTGGCGCGGGCGGCAACGGCGGCGATGTGAATGTCAGCGTCACCGGGACCATCGAAACTTTCGGTGACGGCGCGTATGGTGTCTTTGCCCAGAGCGTCGGCGGCGGCGGCGGCATCGCGGGCAATGTAAATCAAGGTATAAGCTCCGCGGGCCTTTCGCTGAATTCAGGCCAATCAGGCGGGGCGGGCGGCAATGGCGGAGACGTAACAGTTGTCAGTGCCGGCAACATCATCACGCACGGCAATGGCGCTTATGGAATCTTTGCCCAGAGTGTCGGCGGCGGCGGTGGCCTGGCGGGCGACATTGGCGACGGATTGTCATTTGCCGGCAGTGTGGGCGGCGCCGGTTCCGGCGGTGACATCCACGTTATTCATACCGGTGACATTACAACGTACGGCGATTACGCCGACGGTGTCTTTGCGCAAAGCGCAGGTGGCACAAATACCGGTGGATCGGTCGAGATTGATTATATCGGCAGCATCAACGTTTACGGGTCCAATTCATCCGCTGTTTTTGTGCAAAGCCGTGGCGATCAGGGTGCCGAGAACCTGACACTTACGGTCCGCAATGGTGTCTTCATGGGCGGCAACGGCACCAGCGCCGGTGTCTGGTTCGCCGACGGCAGCAACAACACGTTGTATAATTTCAACACTATCACGACGTTGAACGGGATCGCGGGCAACGCTATCCTCGGCGGCACGGGCAACGAGACCATCAACAACGACGGCACCGTCATCGGTTGCGTGGACCTGGGCAGCGGTTTGAACCAGTTCAACAATTACTCCGGCGGCCGGCTCAATGCGGGCGCGGTCGTTAACCTGGGTGTCGGCAATCAGTTTCTCAACAACGGGGTCTTCTCTCCCGGCGGGCCGGGCGTACTGGAAGCCACGGCGCTGACGGGCAATTTCCTGCAGTTCAGCAACGGGGTCCTGGAAATCAAACTGGGCTCGACCGCCTGCGACCGTCTTGCGGTCAGCGGTACTGCGGCGCTGGATGGCACGCTTTCAGTGGCGCAGTTCGGTGGCTTCGTGCCCACAAAAGGCGAGCAGTTTACGGTGTTGACCGCAGCCGGCGGTGTGACCGGCCAATTCACATCCCTGGAGGATCCATTAAAGGGCAATTATGCGCTTCAACTTGGTACCCTCTATGCACCCAATCAGGTCAACCTGATAACCCTGCAGGACAGTTTCGTGCCATTTGCCCACACCGCCAATCAGCGCGCCGTGGCCCAAAACCTTGACACTGTCTCCGGGTTCCTGGGCGATAAATTACACGGCGACCCACGCGAGACTAATTTAATCACATTCCTCGATGCCATTCCGGGACCGAAGCTCCCGGCGGACTTCGACCTGATTGCTCCGGAAGAATTGGGCGCGCTGTTTGACATGAACTTCAACGCTGTGGATGTCGTCGTGGGAAATGTGCAACGCCGGATGGAGAATCTCCGCGCAGAATATGCATCCTCCAGCGGCAGCGGGTCGTTGTTTGATCCCCGCATACAACTGGCCTCCGCGGGTCAGAGCCTGCCTCCGATGACGACGGTCCCGCCAAACGGAGGGTGGGATGGATTTGCGGCCGGCTATGGCCGGTTCATCGATGTCAGCAGCACAGCCAACGCTTCGGGTTACTGCCTTCAGGATTCCGGTATGACTCTGGGCCTGGACAAACGAGTGGACAATTGTCTCGCGGGTGGTTTCACGCTGGATTACGCCAACGGTCAGGCGAGCCTGGACAACGGAGGCAACGCGGACATGGAAGGCGGTCGGGCTGGCGTATATGGGAGCTGGTTCAGGCCCAACGCTTACCTGGAGGCCCAACTCGGCGCCGGCGGTTATCATTACGACAGCAAACGTGCTGCACTGGGCGGCTTTGCGAGCGGGCACACCGAGGGTTACGAGGTTGACACCATGCTGGGCGGCGGCTATGACTTGAAATACCATAGTTTTGTTGTCAGTCCCTTAGCCGAGGTGCACTACACTTACGTTGATATCAATGGCTTTACGGAAACCGGTTCCATGGCACCGCTCCAAGTCCTGAACAACGACAGCCATTCACTGTGGACTTTGATCGGGGGGCGTCTCGCCTACGATTGGCGTATCGCCAAGACGGTATTGCGGCCTGAGCTTCAGGTGGGTTGGCGGCATGAATTCCTGGACGTGACCCGGGCGATTGATTCGCGCTTGGCCAGCGGCGCCGGAACTGTGTTCCAGGTCGAAAGCCCATCACTCGGGCGGGACAGCCTTTCTCTAATCACCAGTTTGAACGTGCGTTGCTCGCAACACGTTTCGATCTTCGCCTATTATGACGGTGAATTAGCAGCCGACAACAGCGCCAGCCACACCGTGAGCGGAGGCGTCAGGGTGGAGTTCTAACCTGGATGGCCCGGAAAGTCGTCAACCATTTGCCGCGGGGTCACACGTTTCGACGAACAAATCGGGAGATATGTGCCACAAATACTGTCGCCGACACTCGGCTGCAACAGCCCTATTGACACAAGGGCTACCTTATCCCAAACGCTGATTAGCCTTCCGGACGGGAATGGAACAAGGGCACTCACTGAGTCAAGTATATTATCCACGCCCCGACGTCGCCGGGATTCTGCGTATCCATTTTGAGCGCCCCACTCCGCAGATCGAGCCGGTGAACATCAAAAAGTGACCGCTCACGCGCGTTCAACCAGACCAGTGCCGTATCGGGAAAATCGAGATTAAGCTCCACATCCGCCACGTGAACACCTTCAAAGGGTCTATAGTCCCGCGTTTGGCCGATGGCGAGATCCACGCCATGCTTCATGTAAGGAAACACTTGCCGTCTGGTCTACTGCACTTTTACTGCACTCGTGCATAAGTCATTGATAATGAATGGAGCGGGCGAAGGGAATCGAACCCTCGTGTGAAGCTTGGAAGGCTTCCGTTCTACCATTGAACTACGCCCGCGGCCCGCCAGCCGAATCATACTGCGCGCGCTGGGCTTGTCAATTCGTCAGCGTAACCCGCGGGCGCCGGCTGGCGTCTGGAGTGGCGATGAAGGTGCAAGCACCAACCAGCCGTCAGCGCCGTTTTTTCCGGCGGGCGTTCACATTGATTGAACTGCTCGTCGTCATCGCCATTATTGCAATCCTGGCGGCGATGCTGATGCCCGCACTGGCAAGAACCAAGGAATCAGGCCGTTGCATTGCGTGCAATAACAATCTGCGGCAACTCGGCATGGCCGTGCGCATTTATGCGGATGACGATCAGGGGACGCTGCCGCCGCACATCATTTCTTCGCGCTGGCCGGACAAATGCTATGATTACTACGGGAGAAATCTCAACGTGCTGCTTTGCCCCAGCGAAATCACCAATTCCCCCGCCACCATTGGCCCCTCAAACAATGTCGCCGACGCCGCGCCGCGCAGCTATTTCATCAACGGCTGGGATGATTATTTTTACGACCTGCTTGCCCCGGCGGAATTCAACAGTCTTTACCTCGGCGGCATCTACCCGACCGGCCTCAAGGAGAGCGCCATCGTTTATCCGAGCGACACGGTCCTGCTCGGCGAAAAAATTCCCTCGCGCGGCGATTTTTACATGGATCTCAGGGCGGGCAACGGCGACGACTTTTCCGGGGCCGTGGCCCAGGACCGTCACGACGGCCGCGGCGAAGGCACCCAAACCGGAGGCTCGAACAACGCTTACGCCGACGGCAGCGCCCGCTTCAATAAATTCGGGACCGCCTTCGATCCGCTCAACCTCTGGGCCGTCAGCGGCGCGGATCGCGTTGCCTATGCCATTTTCTACTGACGGCCTTGCCTTGCCGGCTGGCGCGCGCTAAACTCGAGGCGATGAATTCGCTGCTGCTGACCGGCGGGCGCGTGGTTGATCCTGCTAATCAATTCGATTCCATCGCCGACGTGCTCATCCTGGACGGGAGAATTTCCACCATCGGAAAAAATCTTTCCGCGCCGAAGGAGATCGGATGTTTCAATGCCACGGGGAAAATTGTCTGTCCCGGCTTGATTGATTTGCACGTCCATTTGCGCGAGCCGGGCCAGACTTCCAAGGAAACCCTCGCCACCGGCACCACCGCCGCTGCGCGCGGTGGATTTACTTCCGTCGTTTGCATGCCGAACACGTCGCCGGCGATTGATACCGCCGGCACGGTCGCGCTCATCCGCGAACGTGCGGCACAGCAGGGCGTCGTCAATGTCTTCGTGGCTGGCGCCATCAGCAAAGGCATTGCCGGCGAAGAACTCGCGCCCATTGGCGGCCTGAAACGCGCCGGCATCGTGGCCATTACCGACGACGGCCATTGCGTGCAGAACAACGAGCTTATGCGCCGCGCGTGCGAGTACGCCAAAATGTTCAACCTGCCGGTGATGGACCATTGCCAGGATTACTCGCTCGTGACCGACGGCGTCATGCATGAGGGTTACTGGAGCACGGTGCTCGGCCTGCGCGGCTGGCCGTCGGCGGGCGAGGAAGTCATCGTGGCGCGGGACATCCTGCTCGCGGAACTGACTGGCGCCAGGGTGCATTGTCAGCATTTGAGCGCGGCGGGCAGCGTGGCGTTGTTGCGTGAGGCGAAGAAACGCGGCGTGCCCATCTCCGGCGAGGCCTGTCCGCACCATTTTACGCTCACCGACGCTGCCGTCGCCGGCAGTGAAAAATTCTGGGCCACCGACGGAAAATCCCTCTCGTCACTTGTCACTCGGCACGCGTCACCTCCCGAGTGGCCCAAATACGACACGAATTTCAAGATGAACCCGCCGTTGCGCGCGGCCCGCGACCGCGAGGCGATTCTTGAGGGTCTGGCGGACGGCACGATTGAAGTTTTGTGCAGCGACCACGCGCCGCATTGCGATTACGAGAAGGAAGTGGAATTCGACTACGCGCCGTTCGGCATCACGGGCCTGGAAACCGAACTCGCACTGGCGCTGATGCAACTCGTCCACACGAAACAAATTTCTCTGGCCGATATGATCGCGAAGTTCACCATCAATCCGGCGCGGCTGTTGAATTTGAACAAAGGAACGCTGAGCGTCGGAGCGGATGCGGACGTGACGGTGTTTGACCCGGATTGCGAATGGACGTTTGACAAAAACGCCACGGGGAGCAAGTCCTTGAACAGCCCGTTTTACGGCTGGCGGCTGCGGGGAAAAGCCGTGGCGACGATCGTGGGCGGGCGGAGAGTTTCAGTTGAACGGCGGGAGGCCGTCGCGGTCTAAGGCTGGCAAAGTTAACCAATCAACCCTCACAAAAATGAAGAAAACATTGCTCGGGCTCATCGCGTGCGTGGCGCTTTGTGGCGTCGCCGCGGCGGAACAGGAATGGCTGACTGACGCTTCCCAGGCGCAGGCGCTGGCCAAAAAGGAAAACAAACTTGTGATGCTGGATTTCACCGGTTCGGACTGGTGCATCTGGTGCAAGAAACTTCACAACGAAGTTTTTTCCACGTCGGAATTTCAGGATTACGCGAAAAAAAATCTCGTGCTCGTCACGGTGGATTTTCCGCGTCAGAAAAAGTTGAGCGAGGAGCAGACGAAGGCGAACAAGGAACTTGCCCAAAAATACAACATCAAAGGTTACCCGACACTCATTGTGCTGGATGGCGACGGCAAAAAAGTTGGCGAGTTGAGCTATTCCGATGGCATGACGGCCGAAGACACAAAGGAATTTCAGACCAATCACAAAGAGCCGAAGGCCAAGCCGGCTACGTTCATCGCCGCGCTTGACAAGGTGAAGGAAAAAGCAAAATAACGCCAGTGGTTTTGAATTCAGCGCGGCTACTCAGCCGCGCTTTTTTGTTGGCTTGTGCCGCGGACGACTTTAGCATCGCCCGGCCGCGGAAAATGATGAAAGCAATTCTGGCACTGGAAGACGGCTCGGTGTATCACGGACAAGGCTTCGGCGCGCGCGCGTCCGCGGGCGGCGAGGTCTGCTTCAATACGTCCATGACCGGCTATCAGGAAATCCTCACCGACCCGTCCTACAAAGGCCAGATTGTTACCATGACCTATCCGCACATCGGCAATTACGGCGTTAATGCCGTGGACGTGGAGTCCTGGCAGCCGCACGTCGCCGGCTTCGTCGTCCGCGAGCTTTCACCGGTTGCCAGCAACTGGCGCGCGGACTTTTCGCTGGCGGAATATCTGGAGAAGAACGGGATTCCGGGAATTCAAGGCCTGGACACGCGCCAGTTGACCAAAAAACTCCGCGTGCGCGGCGCGATGAACGGATTTATTTCCACCGAAGACATTTCGGATGCCGAAGCCGTCCGACGCGCAGAGGAATTTGTGTTCGTGGGCGTGGATTACGTCAAGGAAGTCACGCACAAGCAGGCGTTTCGCTGGGATGAAAAGGACGAGCAAAGCGCGGCCTTCGACCTGGCGCGCGGCAACGCCATCGGTGACGCCCGACAAAATCGCGAGCCGCTGCCGCCCGCCGACATCCCCATTGTCGCCCTCGATTACGGGCTGAAATACAACATTCTGCGCCGGTTGCGGCAGCATGGGTTCGGTGTGCAGGTTTTGCCGGCGACAGCCTCTGCGGCCGACGTGCTCCAGCACAAGCCAGCGGGCATCTTCCTGTCCAACGGTCCCGGGGACCCCGCAGCGCTGGATTACATCGTGCGCGAGGTGAAAGCGCTGGTGGACACGGGCATCCCGATTTTCGGGATATGCCTCGGCCACCAGATTCTGGGCATGGCGTTCGGCGGGAAGACCTTCAAGTTGAAATTCGGCCACCGCGGCGCGAACCAGCCGGTGAAGGATTTCGAGACCGGCCGGGTGGAAATCACGGCGCAGAACCACGGATTCGCCGTGGATCCCCAAACCCTGCCGTCCGACGTGGCCGTGAATCGCATCAACCTCAACGACCGGACCGTCGAGGGTTTGCGGCACAAAACGAAACCGATTTTCTGCGTGCAATATCATCCCGAAGCCTCGCCCGGGCCGCATGATTCGACGCCGTTGTTTGCCGAATTCCGCACCTTGATTGAGCGGCGTTGAGCATGAGATTTCCGTTTGACTTGAAACGGGCAGCCGCCATAATCCGTTCACCGTAACTATGGCCAAACTTGTTATCCTGACTCAGGGCATGACCGACCGGGCGCATGAGTTGAAAGCGGATCGCACCACCATCGGCCGTGTGGAGGACAACATGTTTCAAATCGCCGAGCCGTCCGTTTCCAGCCATCACTGCGAAGTGCTTTTGCGCGGCAACGACGTCGTGATCAAAGATCTCGATTCCACCAACGGCACGTTCATCAACAATCAGAAGATTGGCGAAAGTGTTTTGCAGCCCGGCCAGACGTTGCGCCTGGGCAACGTGGAACTGCGCCTCGACACCGGTGCGCCGGCGCCTGCCGCGGCGGCTCCGGCACCCGCGCCTGCACCGGCGCCCGCGCCCGTTGGCGCGCCGGCTAAAATGACTCCGGCCGGCACGATGGTCATGCCGCGGGGCGTGAGTCTGGGCGAATTGGAATCGGGCGGCGGACGTCCCTCGGGTTTCGACACCAACAAGCAATTCTCCAAAAAGACCAACAAGGTCAATCACATCTTCCTCATCATCGGCATTGTGGCCGGTCTGCTCATCATCGGGCTCATCCTCTACGCGCTCTCACTCGCCGGCGGCAACCACAAGTAAAAAAGTCCGGTTTCGCCATGAAACCGCGCTGTGCAAATCAAAGAAACCAGGCGCTGACGCGAGTTGAAGTTTCGGCAATAGCGGCAGTTACTTGTGCATTATTGTGCGTAGCACTTGTGTGGGCGGTTCAAGCATGGCGAAGGGCCAAGTCCATTTGTTGCGTCTGCAATCTTGAGCAAGTTTCACTTTCCTTCCTAACTTGGAAAGGCGACCACTACGGCGAATTTCCAATGCAAGTATCCGTTACGAACGGCGGCGCGATGGAATTGGTAATCAACGGTAAAAATGTCTGGCCGGCGTTCCAAGTCATGTCTAATGAACTGAGCACGCCAAAGGTTCTGGTTTGCCCAAGAGATGCCAACCGACGTTACGCAACCAATTTTGCGAGTGGTTTCGGTGACTCAAACATCAGTTATTTTGTTAATTTGGATGCCACCGGCACAGACCCTCACAGGTTGCTTTGTGGTGATGACAACCTGACTGTTGATGGTGCGCGTGCTTTATCCGGGATATTAAACCTTTGGACCAACAGTATCATCGCATGGACAAAGGAACGACATGATGGTTTGGGGAACATTGGGCTGGCTGACGGTTCAGTACGGCAAGTCGTCGGTATTGCCGACGGTTTAACAAAGTACTTAAAGGGCGATGATTCGTTTTCGGATCGCGTAGTTGGCCTCACCACGAACCGGCTGGCGATTCCGTAGGTGGGGGGCGTTTGGAGTTCCGCGTTTACGCGGTCGGCTGTAAAACCGCCTGAGGGCGGAACTCCAAACTGTCTGTGCCACGCCCTATCGGTATTTGATTCGTGAAAATTCGTGTAATCCGTGTCAGCTTCCTTTATCTTCGCGCCCATGTTCGAAACGGTTAAAACGGAAATCACGACGGCTACGGAGAAACTGGCGCACCTGCGGAGGTTTCTTTGACGTGCCCGCCGCACAGCAGCGCCTGGGCGAACTCAATTCGCTCATGGCCGCCGACAATTTCTGGAACAACCGCGAAAAGGCCCAAGCGTTGATTGACGAGGCCAATTCCCTCCGCAACAAAATCGAGCCGTTGCTCCAGGCGGAAAAACATCTGGACGATTTCCGCGTGATGCTCGAACTCGGCGAGGCCGAACCGGCCGACGCCCAGACAAAGGTCCAGCAGGAACTGGAACGTGACCTCGCGAAGTTTTCCAAAGACCTCGACGCGCTCGAACTCAAGGTGTTCCTGAGCGGCCCGCACGACCGGAAGAATTGTATCCTGAGCATCAACGCCGGCGCGGGCGGCACCGAGGCGCAGGATTGGGCGGAAATGCTGTCGCGCATGTACCAGCGCTGGGCCGAATCGCGCGACTGGGAGGTCGAAGTGACCGACGCGCTGCCCGGCGAAGGCGCGGGCCTCAAAAGCATCACGATGCTGATTCAGGGTGAGAACGCCTACGGTTTCGCCAAGGCCGAACGCGGTGTGCACCGGCTCGTGCGCATTTCGCCGTTCGACGCCAACAAACGCCGCCACACCAGCTTCGCCAGCGTGGACGTGATTGCCGAGATCGAAGAGAACACGGAACTTGTCATTCCGCCGAACGAATTTCAAATTGACACGTTCCGTTCCGGCGGCAAGGGCGGCCAAAACGTGAACAAGGTGGAAACCGCCGTGCGCATCACGCACGTTCCGACCGGGCTGGTGGTCGCGTCGCAAACCCAGCGGTCGCAGCATCAAAACCGCGCCACGGCGATGAGGCTGTTGCTGTCACGGATTTACGCCCAGCGGCAGGACGCGGCGAAGGCCGAGATGGAACGGTTTTACGGCGAGAAAGGCAGTATTTCGTGGGGCAACCAGATTCGCAGCTACGTCTTCCAGCCGTATCGCATGGTGAAAGATTTGCGCACCGGCGTCGAAACCAGCAACGTGCAGGCCGTGATGGACGGCGATTTGGATCAATTCGTGAACGGCTGGCTCCGCGCCGGCTGTCCGACCAAACGGATGCAAGGGGTGAAGGACGATGAGGAATGAATGAGTGAGCAGTCAATAGTTAGTAGTTGGTAGCAACCAGCCAGCGTTACTGACTACTGACGATTGACCACTAACTATTGACCGATGACGATTCTCGATAAAATTGTTGAAGAAAAGAAACGCGAAGTCGCGAAGCTGCCCGCGCGGCTCATCGCAGCGGGTGATTTGCGGGATGCACTGCTCGAACACGACGAACGACGCGATTTTCTGGCCGCGCTGAAATCCTGTAGCAGCCGAGGTAACGAGGCTCAAAATAATTCTCAGTCAGAGCCTCCTCACGTCGGCTGCTACGGTTCAATCGCGCTCATCGCTGAAGTCAAAAAAGCGTCGCCGTCGGCGGGCGTAATTTGCAGGGATTTCGATCCAGTTCGCATTGCGAAGGAATACGAAGTGGCCAGGGCGAGTTGTCTGTCGGTTTTGACGGACGCAAAATTCTTTCAAGGTTCGCTCGAGCATTTGCGGCAAATCCGCGCGGCGGTGAAACTGCCGTTACTGCGGAAGGATTTCATCATTGACGAGCGGCAGATTCTCGAAGCTATCGAATGGGGCGCCGACGCCATCCTGCTCATCGTTGCGATTTTAAGCGATGACCAACTGAAAAAATTCCACTCGCTCGCCACCGAGGCGGGTCTCGCGGCTCTGGTGGAAGTTCACGACGAAGCGGAATTGGAACGCGCGCTGAAGATCGGCGCGAATTTGATCGGCGTCAACAACCGCGATTTGAAAACTTTCAAAGTGGATTTGGCTACGACGGAACGTTTGGCGGCGAGGATAGAAGATGGAGGATTGAGGATAGAAAAGAATTCGCCGTTGCTGGTCGCCGAAAGTGGTATTCACAGCCGTGCGGATGTGGAACGGTTGAAGCGATGCGGGGCTGACGCAATCCTGGTCGGCGAATCTTTGATGCGCGGCGGCGATATTCAGAAAAAAATCCACGAATTGATTCAGGGGTAGTGTCGAGCCTGTGGCTCGACTGAATCGGTGCACAGCACCGACACTACAACTTTCGATTGTTCGCCAACTGCTTTGCCAGACGGATGGCCGCTATCATGCTTGAGGGACTGGCGATTCCTTTTCCAGCAATATCATAAGCCGTGCCGTGGTCGGGCGAGGTGCGGATGAACGGCAAACCCAGCGTCCAGTTGATGCCGGTGTCGAAGGCGACGGCTTTCAGCGGCGCCAGTCCCTGGTCGTGATACATCGCCACGACCGCGTCGAAATCTCCGCGCAAGGCATAATAAAATACCGTGTCGCCGCTCAACGGGCCGACAACCTCCAATCCGCGTTGCTGCGCTGCGAGCACCGCGGGCGCGATGGTTTTGATTTCTTCGTCGCCGAATTCACCGCCTTCCCCCGCGTGCGGATTCAAACCACAAACCGCGACCCGTGCACGCGGCAGTCCCAAATCGCGGCAGGCTTGCGCGGCCAGTTCGATGGCCAGCGCGATTCTCTCCGGCGTGATTTTTCGGGGAACTGATTTGATCGAGGTATGAATAGTCACAAGCGCCACGCGCAGCCAGCGGTCTTGTTCGTCGTGGCCGAGCAGCATCATGGCGTAACGTTTCGTTTTCGCCGCTTTCGCCAACAATTCCGTTTGGCCGACGAATTTGTGTCCGGTGCGGACGATGGCCTGTTTGTTGACGGGGGCGGTGACGATGGCGTCCAGTTCCCCGCGGCGGCAACGCTTGGCGCCATCCTTCAGCGCGGCAACGGCAGCAACTGCCGCGGCGGGGGACGCGGCAGGCAGATTTTCCGGCAGCGGTTCGGCGAATGGCCTGGTCGTGAAAAATTTTCCGGCGCGGCCGTACCCGGAAAACTTTTCCAACGCCAGCCCGGTTCCGAGTTTTTCGTTCAGCCGCTGAACATGACCTTCATCGCCGATCAACAAATAGCGGGTTGCGTCATTGGCCGCCTCGGCGGCGAGGGCTTTGAGCGTGACTTCGGGGCCGATCCCGGTGACATCACCGAGTGTGATACCAAGCCAGCCGGTCATTTTGGTTGAAGGTTGTTGGTTAAGAGCTGACGGGCAATGTGCCCGGCGCGCAGTGAAATCAGAAATAGCGGATGAACGTTTTTTTCTTCAGCGAGTCGATCCACTGCTTTTGGGCGCGGGCCTGTTCCTGGGTGCGAAGGTTTTTTTCAATATCGCCGCGGATTTCATTGAGCGGCCGGACATGGGCGGGGCGGGTTTGTTCGACCAGCATGAGGTAGCATGCGCCGGGCGTGTCAATCACATCGCTGATCTGGCCGGGCTTGAGCGCGAAGGCAACATCGGCGAGTTCTTTCCGGAGGACCGAGCGCCCGACCCAGTCCCAGTCGCCGCCCTGTTTTCGTTGCGAGCCTTGCGAATAGACGGACGCCATCTGCTGAAAACTCGCGCCTTCCTTGATTTGAGACAGGATTTCGCGGGCCAGCGCGAGCGTGTTGGTGTCGTCATCGGAGGTCTTGTTGAGCACGATCATGCGCAATTTGATTTCATCCTCCAACTTGAAATCGTCCTGATGGGCCAGGTAGTAGGTTTCCACCTTGTACGGGGAGATGACCAGTTCGCGCGAAACATTCATTTTGCGCAGTTCCGACTCGATGTATTGATCGCGGACGTCCTGGCGGAATTGTTCGTAGGTCATGCCCTGCGCCTGCAACGATTTCATGGCCGTCGGCCGGTCGCCGAATTGCTCGCGGATCCGGTCTTGCACCAGTTCGTCCACCACGGTGTCCGGCAGCTTGGTATATTTGGCCTCGAATTCGTGCAGGATCAACTGGCGTTCCACCAGGAGTTCCAGACTGTTGTCGAGCGCTTCGGCGAGTTTTTGCTGAAAGACCTCCGGCTGCGCGGCGTACTCCCGACGCAACACTTCCTCCGCCGGCGCAGTGAACTCCTCGACCTGCGCGTAGGTGATGACGGTGTCATTCACAATGGCCTTGACGCCGTCGGCCAGTTCTGCGCGCAAGGGCAGGCTCAGGCACAACGCCACCGTCCAAATTAAGATCGATCGGGACCAATTCATCTAATCCGTTGCCAATACTAACAACTGACTCCGTCGGGTCAAGCGCCGCCGGCTCTTGATACGGTCCTGATTTCTGAGTGAGGAACGGCTGGCTCCAGCCGTCCGCGGACGCCTCGGCGAGGCATTCTCACCAAATCAGGCCAGTGCCGACCTCATCAAAACGGCCGCGCGCGATCCAGCAAATACATGACCAGCGCCATCAGGGCGCATAAAACCAGGCACGCCACGATTGACCAGGTTAAAAACATTTTGTGCTTGCGGCGCGCCGCCGGACCGCCCTGGCCGGGCAGCAGGTAATAACGCTCGCGCTCTTTATTGCTGTTTGAGAAAAACATACGCTTCCGTTGCCGCCAATGTTTAGCACACAATCCGCTTTTGCTCAAGTCCGGTGCTTGCCGTGGCGGGCTTTGCCCCTTACCGTTCCGGTGTGAATCTCGAAGACCATCCTGGCGACATCATCCGCAAGGCGCGCACGATGGGCAATGTTCCGGCGGCTGCCGCGGCCAGGGCCGCGGGCATTTCCGAAGCCGAACTCGCCGCGTTCGAAGAAAGTGGACAAACCGGCAAGCGATCTGACCTGGCCGCGCTCGCCCGGCTGGCCGGCTTGCATCCGGCCAAACTCGAAGGGATTGTCAGTGGCTGGCGGCCGGTGGAAAAGGATTTGAGGATCTGGCGCGAATTGCGCGTATTCACCACCGCCGACGAGGGCATGACCGTGAATTGCTATCTGGTTTGGGACGAAGCCACGCGCGACGCGGCCTTGTTCGACACCGGCTTTGACGCGCAACCCATTTTGAATTGCCTTGCCGAAAACCGGCTTCAGCTCCGGCACATTTTCATCACGCACTCGCACTACGACCACGTCGAGGCCGTGCCCAAAATTCGCGAAGCCTGGCCGAAAGCGCGGTTGCACAGCGGCTCCAAAAACGCGCCGGTGGACCAGCGCAACAAGCCCAGTGAAATCGTTCATCTCGGCGGATTGCGCATCACCCATCGCGAGACCCCCGGCCACGCGGAGGACGGCGTGACTTACCTCATTGGCAACTGGCAGGAGGACGCGCCGCACGTAGCCATCGTAGGCGACGCGATTTTCGCCGGCTCCATCGGGCGGGGCAACCAATCGTGGGATCTGGCGCGGCAAAAAGTGCGGGAACAGATTTTGACGTTGCCGCCGGAAACGTTGATATGCCCCGGCCACGGCCCATTGACGACCGTAATGGAGGAAAGGGAACACAATCCATTCTTTTGATTCACCGGTGATTCGCGTGGCGGGGCGAAAATTGGACATGCCATACGATCATCAGGACACGTTGCGCGATTGTCCGCGGAACCTCCCGAATCCAAGACGCAGTTTTTTTGCCGGTTGGAAGCAGAACTTGCCCGGACGGCAACACTTCACGTTATCGGACCGCTTACGAGTATCATTTCTCACACCGTGGCACGGAGAATGCACTTGGGAAAAATTGAAGATTGAGACGTAGCTTATGAGATTCAACCTGCAAGTCGGTAACACAGACAAACACCTCGTCGAATTCAACTTCAACCAACTGCTCGGCACGCTTGACATCCGCGTGGACAACCGGTCGGTTTTTCAATCCAAACGCATTTTCAACGAACCCGTCCGCGAAGTTTATCACTTCGTGATTGATGGCGCGGAGAAATCGGATGTGCGGATTGAGAAACGGCGCAAACCGCTGTTCGGCCACCACAACACGGTTTATGTGAACGACCGCCTGACCCGGGTGGTGGACGCGTATTTCTGAGCGGTTTTTCCTCCGGCGCCATGCTTCCGGCAGGCGACCGTGACGCTCCACCATGGCAACGATCGGGACCGCCCATGGTTTTTGTTTTTGGTGACAGAACAACGGCGCTGTAAGCTTTCACGGGAAAGGTCTTTGTCATGAGCACGACCGCACCTGAACATTTTAACGCCATCGCCGACCAATACGCGGCGAGCGAGGTTCACGCCAATAGCCCGACCATCCGCCGCCTGCATGACCTGCTGGGACCGAAGCGGCCGGACTCGATTTGCGAGGTGGCTTGCGGTCCCGGCCATCTTGCCTTGTCGTTTGCGGGCAAAGCCTCGCGCATCGTCGGCGTAGATGCCGCCCCCAACATGCTTCGGCAGTTCGAAAGGCTGGCGCAGGAGCGGGGTGTGAAGGTGGAGACCGTCCATGCCGATGTCGGGTCAATGCCGCTGCCGTCGAATTCCTTTGCTGTGGTCGTTTCGCGGCTGGCACCGCATCATTTTCCGGACGCCGCCAATGCGGTCCGGGAAATGACGCGGTTGGCGAAACCGCGCGGCTGTGTGGCGGTGATTGATCTGGAAGGCAATGAAGACCCGAAACTC
>Ga0335077_10002150_pt1 | contig 23530 bp, 20 predicted proteins | sample Lox_Sample_31_FD_207151 | JGI IMG/M metagenome (GOLD analysis project Ga0335077, IMG submission 207151) | Soil microbial communities from Loxahatchee National Wildlife Refuge, Florida, United States - Lox_Sample_3.1 | ecosystem: Environmental > Terrestrial > Soil > Wetlands | place: USA...
TGGCGAAGGAGTCGGTGCGCGTCAGCGGGATCAGGAACGACGGCGTCTCGGTAAAGCCCGTCAGCTCGCTCCATTGCCGCACGACCAGACCGCATTCGCAGCTGAACGATAACGATTCCGCGTCCGCCTCCAGCACTCGCGCATTTCTGCAGTGGATGCGCTCATAGGCTGCCAGCAGTTCCTCTTCGCGCTGGGCGAGTTTGCGCCGCGCCGAACGCCGGTCGACGAAATAGATGCAGAAGCAGAGCAGCGCGCCCACCCCGATTGACCCTAGCGCCGCCGCGGAGAACCCCTGCCCTTGGTTCCATTGCTGGATCAGGAGCCCCAGGCCGGGGACGATCAAGGCCAGGCAGATCGCCAGCATGATGACCCAGTAGGCGGTTTTGGCGTGCCGGCGCCGGCTCAAGGGCAGCTGGAGCGTGCGGAATTCGTCCAGGGTGATCCCATAGGTAATTTTCACGGTGGCCCATTTTAAATCGGGAAGCCGCCGCACTCCCACCTTTGCTCCCACGAGGCGGTGGAAAAAGTAAACGTCCATGCGGCGTAGCCTTGGGGCCGTCAATCATCGTCCAACTTGTGAGGGCTCAGTGAGCTGCGGGCCGCCGAAGCTGCACGCTCAAGGCCCTGGCCTGCGGGGGATAGTTGAATCACGGCTTGATCGCGCTTCTCGCTTTGCAATGGACCCGGCGGCTTATGACTTGGGCGCGCCACGCGGGCGGCCCCGGGCTGATCGTTCTGGGCCTCGTGGATAACTCGGCGATCCCGCTTCCCGGCAGCCAGGATGTTCTGACCATAATCCTGTCGGCCAGCCAAAAAACCCTGTGGCTCTATTACGCGTTCATGGCCACCGCCGGGGCGGTGATCGGCGGCTATCTCACCTACCAGCTAGCGGAAAGGGAGGGCAAGGCGCTGCTCGAACGGCGCTTGTCGCGAAGCAGGTCCCAGCAGGTGGAGCGCGCCTTCGCCAGATGGGGCTTTGGCGCCGTGCTGATTCCCGCCATGCTGCCGCCGCCGCTGCCGATGTTCCCCTTTCTCCTGGCCGCCGGAGCTCTGCAATATTCGCGCGGCAAGTTCCTCGCGGCGCTGGCCATCGGCCGCGGCATTCGGTACACCCTGCTGGCCTTTCTGGCGGCGACCTTCGGCCGGCAGATCCTGCGGTCGATCCTGGCGTATCGCGGCGCCATTCTCATCGCCGGAATCGCCGCGGGCCTCGGCGTGGCGCTTTACATCCTGTTGCGCTATAAGCTCGGCAAGCATCCCCGCCATAGCCATCAGACCTAGCGCAACCGCTGACGATTGTCGGGAACACCGCATGGCCAGGGTCGTGCCCCGGAACGTCAGGCCTACGAATCAGCGGGGAGCCGACGTGTGGTATGCTCTTAGCACTTCAATGGCAAGGGAGGCTTCTATGAACAAGCTACTGGTCGGTCTTGGGCTCTCCGTGTTGCTCAGCCTGCCCCTTTTGGCTGCGCTCAAGCCGGGCGAGAAGGCCCCCGATTTCTCGGCCAAGGGTTCGCTCGCCGGAAAAGAGTTTTCGTTTTCGCTCGAAAATGCGCTGAAGAAGGGACCCGTTGTCGTGTATTTCTATCCCTCCGCTTTCACCAAGGGCTGCGATCTCGAAGCGCACACCTTCGCGGAGCAGAAAGATAAATTCGACGCCGCCGGCGCCACCATTATCGGCGTCTCCGCCGACAGCCTCGAGCGCCTGAATGCCTTCTCCTCCGATCCCCAATACTGCGCCGGAAAGTTTCCGGTAGCCTCCGACCCCGACGGCAAGATCGCCGCTTCCTACAATCTCACCAAGACCGCCGCACGGGCCGGCATGCAGGACGTGCGCGGCGTTGCGGTCGACCATGACCTCTTCGAACGCACCACTTTCGTCATCGGCAAGGACCACAAGATCGTCGCCACGCTCTCCTCGAAGGACGATGGCCTTTCGCCCGATGCCCACGTCTCGAAATCGCTGGAGATCGTGCAGCAGCTCAAATAGCGGCGGGAAATAGCCCAGGCCAGAAACACCAAAGCTGACTTTTTCGGACCAGCAGGTTGCGGGCTTCAGTGTGTCTGCTTCGGCCGGCGGCGTTCCATTCACGCCGCCGTGTTTTCATTTGAAGAAGCGACCCGACCTTCAGCTATTTCCCCTTGGCGGCGTCGATCTTCTGAATTTCAGACGGCTCCTCGTTGTGCGTGCAGAAGACCTCGCCCCACTCGTCGTGCGGGTCTTGCGCCAGCGTCCACTTGCGCTGCGCCGAGGTCCAGGGCTTGGCCAGCACTACGGGGTCTTCGATGGTGACCTGGTAGGTGAGGTAGTTTTTTGAAGTGCGGGTGATGCGCTCGATTACATGCTCCTGTTCGCTGGGAAACCACCCGGGCTGCGTTTCCCCGGGAACAAGGTTCCTCAGCCGGGTGTCGATGGCGACCACGTCGAGAACCAGCGTATCTCCCTCCCAACGGGCGGTCGTGTCGCCATTGAACGTGGGATCGGGATCTTTCTCATGCTGACGGTTCATATAGACCATGCGAACGTTCAGCGGATATTCGTAGAGGAAGACCAGCCTCTGCGGCGTTTCGATCAGCTCCATGGGGGCGTGCTGGCTGATCTGTTCCAGCGTGTCGCTGGGAGTGCCGGGCTGATCGCACACTCCGTATGGATTCTTCCGCGTGTACTTTGAGTCCGCGCCGGCCTTGAAGACAGGCTTCTCCTCCGGCGTGGCCTTGGGATCGAACTGCTGGTATACAGCGCGGGCCACCGGGTAGGCCACCTGCAACATTCTTCCGCCCGTGTTCGGGTACCACCGCCCGGTGAGGTCGGGATGGCCGTCTGCCATGCGCGGCGCCGGGTCGCCCGGCGGCAAAGGCCTCATGGCGGCGAATCCGCCGACGATTGGCGTGGGGCCCGTTTTAGGCGGTGTGTTCCGGTCGGAATCGGCCTGAGCGAATGCCGGCGTGAAAGCTACGCATGCGGCTGCGGCCAGCAGTGCGGCAAATCCAGCATAGTAGCGAAACCCGTGCCTCATTTTTTCCATTTCTAATTGCTCCCTTTTCGGTCTTGCCGGCGAATGCGCACACCAATCCTTCGCCGGCGTGCGATCGGCAATCTCTTAGAACATCAGCTTCAAGGCGAACTGGATGTGCCGCGGGCCGCCGGAGCCCAGCACCGCATTGCCGTTATCGGCTGTGGTAGTGGCCACGCCGAACGTGGCGGGGCTGGTCGGATTGCTGCTGCTCGGCCCGGCCCAATCGGTGCGGTTGAGGAAATTGAAGGTCTCCAGCCGGAACTGCGCGCTGTAGCGTTCCTTGAATTTCCAAAGCTTGGAGATGGAAAGATCGACGTTGTAATACGGCTGGCCGCGGAAGATGCCGCGAGTGGCGTCGCCGTAAGTTCCAAAGGCGGGAGGCGTCAAGACGCCGCCATTTTGAATGAAGCAAGTGCTGTTGGCGAGCGCCCCGAGGGCCAGTTGCCCGGCTGTGGTGCCGGCGCCGCCGTAGGGGGCGACCGCGGCGTTCTGGCAGGCAGCCGTGATGGACGCGGGCGCCGTAGTAGTGAGCGTGCCCAGGCAGCCTTTGGCCAATGAACTCGAACTGGACACATTGGCGCCCGCGTAGCAGGGAATCGCGCTCAAGCCTTCGTTGAAGGCCGATGGATCGCCGGAGTAATTCCAGTATTGGAACTGGCCGACTTGCGTCGAGAAAGCCTGGGCGAACTCGCCGGTGCCGAGCCAATCGGTCTTGTTGTTATCGTCCGGATACCAACCCAATCCGCTTTGCAGGATCAAAATGCCCTGCACCGACCAGCCTTCCAGCATCTGCGCGGGTGACTTCATGCCCGGGATCGTATAGGTAGGAGAAAACGTGAAGCGATGACGAACGTCGTTGTCGCTGTTTCCGTAGTTCAGGCGGAGATTATTGGGATTGGACGGCAGAATATTCCCCTGCGACACCGAGCTGTAAATATCCAGCGCATGCGAAAAGGTGTAGCCGGAGAGGAACGAAAGGCCGTGCGAAAGCCGCTCGTTCGCCGTTACCTGGAGCCCATCGTAGTTGGAGAAAGCCCCATTCTGCGACTGCATGATGAAGTTGAGGTATGGAAACTTGGCTCCGTAGGGCGTTAACGCAGCCTCGTTGAATTTGTCGGGTGTGCACGTTTTATACAGCGGCACCGACGTCGGGTTGATGCAAGTGTTGACCGCACTGGTATCCCAGCCGGCGCCCACGGGCGGCTCGTTGATGTCCTCTAGGAATTGTTCATCGTAGCCGTGATTTCCCACGTAGGCGACGTCGAGGGTCAGGCTGTTGGTGATCACGCGCTGCACATCGAGATTCCATTGAACGGATTTCGGCACCGTGAAATCGGGGGCCAGAGCGCCCGTGGAGCACGGCACGGCGACGGTGCAGGAGACGCCGCTAACCGAGACAGGCAAAAAGTTGGGGAATATCGGGCCGGTAGTGTTCCAAAGCGTTGCCAATTGAGCCGCATTCGTAAAGCTGAGCGAGAGTGGCGTGTGCGCGTTGGCGTCCGTGCCGGAATTGTTGACGATCAGCACGGGATTCGCGGACGTGCCGCCGAAGAAGTTCGCTCCGAACGGCTCGAACGGAACTCTCAGCTGCGGCATCGAGGGGGAACTGGTAAACAGACCGGCCGCGGCACGCACTACCGTCTTGCCGTCGCCGCGAACGTCCCACGCGAATCCCACGCGCGGCAGCACGAGATCTTTGGGAGGATGTTGCCACATGGCGGAGATGGGCGCTCCGGGGCCGGCCTGCTGCACCGCGGAAGTCGTCAGAGGATTCACGTTGGGGTTGAAGTTCCCGATGTAGTTATTCCGCTCATAGATGGATGTGTAGTATTCGTACCGCAGCCCGAGGTTCAAGGTTACCCGGCGAGCCACGCGCCAATCGTCCTGCACGAAGCCCGCGAACCAATGCTGGCGGATTTGGGAGGTGGGATTGCCGCCCAAAATGCTTCCGTTACTCGGCGTGCCTTCGAGGAACCCCAAAATGTTTGGAAAGGTGATCGATCCCTGGGCTCCCGAAAAGCGGTTCTCGTCCAGGATGACGTCCGCGTATTCAAAGCCGGTCTTGAAGGCGTGTTTGCCGCGCAGGTAGGACACGCTGTCCTTCAGATCGAGCGTCCCGTCCGGCCCGCGGACGCCGGCTCTGCTGCCGTTGCCCAGAGAGGTGAAGCCGCCGGTGATCGCGATCGTCGGCAATCCGCCGAAGACAGGATTGGTCACACCGGTCGGCATGCCATACCCATTTGGCCAAGGCGCCGAAGCGAGCATATTGCGGTCGCCGTAAAGTGTCTGGTCGTCGAGGAAGGAGAATCCGAACCGCGCGTCGTTGACGATGGTGGAGGTGGGAGTCCAGGTCCAGTTTGCGTCGTAACTCTGGGTATCCAGAACAATATCCCCGTTCCAGATTGGCTCCATGGAGCCGTTGATCTGCGTGGACTTGGATACGTAGTACATGCCGTCCAGATGGTGACGCGGGCTGATCGTCCAATCGCCCTTGATCATGCCGTTATTCAGAGGCGTCGTGCTGGGGGTCCCCGGCGCGAAATTCGTGGAGCTGGTGGCGTTGGTGGGAAAGATATTCTCGACGGTGGGAGATGCGGGCGTTACCGCGCAGGTGGCCGGGTTTTGAATGCCCGCCAATTGTGCGCTGAGCGTATTGAGTTTCCCGGCGAGCACCGCGGCCTTGCAGGCATCCACCATGCTGGAGGCCGCGCCGCCCCCGGCGATATCCTCGGGCACCTGGTCTACCACCGTGCTGCCTACCACGGCCCGCAGCCCTTCGAATCCGGCAAAGAAGAAAATTTTATCTTTCACAATGGGCCCGCCGACCGTCGCTCCAAACTGCTCCAGGGTCGCCGGCGTTTTCTGCGAGGTGAAAAAGTTGGCCGCATCGGTGGCGCTGGCGTCGCGGCCGAAGGCGTAAGCCGTGCCGTGCAAACTATTGGTGCCCGATTTCACGCCCACGGTTACGACCGACCCATCCTTGAATCCGTACTCCGCCTTCGGATTCTGCATGGTGGCGAACTCCTGGATGGCGTCGACGGGCAGGATCGAGGCGGTATCTTCTCCGCTGGTGGTGTAGGCGGCATTCATCGAGCTGCCGCCGAAAGCCTGGTCGATTTCCGGAATGCCCTCGACCAATAAGAGGTCGCCTCCGGAACGCCGCCCGTTCGTGCTCGAAGAACCCGAGCGGCTTCCCTGCGTGACGTAAACCACGCCGGGACGCAGTTCCAGCAGGCGCTGGAAGTTGCGGCCGTTCAAGGGAAGGGAATTGATCTCGTTGTTGCTTACCGCTCCGCCGAGGGTTGCGTCGGTCGTATCGATGGCGGGGACCTCGCCCGTTACGGTGATCGTCTGGGTCTGTTCGCCCGGCTGCACCGTCAGATCGACGCGAATATTCTCGGAAACCTGCACCAGCACGCCGCTGTGTTCCACGTTCCGGAATCCTTTGGCGGTGGCGCGCACGGTATACGTCCCGGGAGTCAGATCGTTGCCCAGGTACTCGCCGGCGTCGTCGGTGGTCAGCGTGCGCGTGACGCCGCGAGCGACGTCGGTGATCGTCACGGTGGCGCCGGCGACTGCGCCGCCGGTCTGATCCAAAACCGTGCCTCGGATCGTTCCGTGAACGTCCTGAGCATGCATGGGCAAGCCAAGCGCCAGCGCCGCAGTCAACGCGACGAACACGAAGATCGCTTTCATTGCAAGGTTTGGGCGCGACTCCCCACAGGACAAACGGTAAGCACTCACAGGCACACCTCCCCTATCGTGAACCTGACAAACGAAGAACACTGAAACTGGGTGAGTGAGTTAACACGCCGCAGAAACCACTGTCAAGCAGCTTGACCTAAAGTTAGGTTAGAAGAATATGGAGGGAAACCGGAATTTCAGGTGCTCCAAGGATTGAAGACCGGAACACCCGTGGCGGCCACGTGTTTAGTGTTACGCGTGACCATCGTTAGATTGTGGTGCAGCGCGGTGGCCGCAAGAAGCCCGTCAATCACCGCTAGACGTCGTCCCGCAGCCTCCGCCCGTGCCGTAAGCCCTCCCCATCGGTCAGCCACACCCTCATCAATGGGCAGGATGCGGTTTGCGAACCGTATCGCCAACTCTCCGTCGAGCCACGCCCCGAGAGCCGTGTGGCGAGACGGGTTCGATAAAGATACAATCCCGCTGCGAATTTCGCCCAGGGTAAGCACGCTCAAATGGAGAAGCATTTCGTCGGTTGCTTCCACCCAGGCGGTCACTCTAGCCTCCGGTTTTCGCCGTACCAATTCGGAGATCACATTTGTGTCCAGCAGAAACCCGCTCACAGCTTGATCCTTCTGCCAAAGTCAACCTTGCGTTTCAAGTTCCACTTGACTTGCGCCAGGGGAGACTCCGCGAAGAATTGCACCAGGCTTTGCGGCTGGCGCGCCCGCGCCAACAATCGTTCGAACTCTTCCGCCGGAAGAATCACTACAGCTTCCTTCTCTTGCCGCGTGACCAACTGCGGTCCTTCCGAACGCGCACGGCGGAAGACTTCGCTGAATTGAGCCTTTGCTTTCTGTAGCTGCCATCTTGTTTTGGGCAAAGTCTCGGATCTCTTGGGTTGGTTCACTCTACCTCCTGCTATAACTAGTCTGACTAGTCAGAATAGCTCCTTAGGCTGCATTTGGCAAGCGAAACCCATTTGTCGGCAGAGGGACTACGCCAGCAGGCCGGGCGATTTCAGGTAGCGGCCGATGACGGCCTCGGCGGTGCGGTAGGCGAACGCCAGCACGCTGGTGGTGGGATTGGCGGAGCCGTTCTGCGGAAACGTGGACGCGCCCATGATAAAGAGGTTCGGCAGCTCCCAGCTCTGGCCCCAGGGATTCACCACCGAAACGTCGGGCGATTTCCCCATGATCGTGCCGCCCTGCACGTGGGTGGATTGGTAGCGCCGCGTGTCGTAGCGCTCATAGCTCGGCGGCAGGATGATCTCCTTCGCGCCCATGGCGCGGGCGAGCTCATTGGCCTTGGCGCTGGCGAACGCGACCATGTTTTTCTCGTTTTCGTGCCAGGTGAGCGTGAGCCGCAGCAGCGGGTCGCCGAGATGGTCCTTGTACCGCGGATCGAGGTCCATATAGTTGGTCTTGTACGCGATGTGCTCGCCGGCGAAGCCGATGGTGCCCACCTTGTCGTACCACTCGATGGCCGCCTTCTTCCATTCCGATCCCCAGCGCGCCTTCACCGTGGACGGCACCGTGCCAAAGCTCACGATGGGCTGAAAGCCCGTGCCCGCCACGCGGAACGTCCCGCCCCGCAGGAACGGCAGATTCGCGTGATCGAAGGAGTCGCCGTCGAAATCGCTGACGCACACGCCCGTCGCCGCCGCGCCCATGAAGCGATTGAGCGGCTTCTCGATGAACACCTGCGTCGGCGCATTGACTTGATGCGTGAGGTTCCGCCCCACCACGCCTTTGCCGGTCGCCGGATCGTAAGCCTCACCGATGCCGGAGAGGAGCAGCAGACGCGTGTTGTTCAGCGTCCAGGAGCCGAGAAAGACGACGTCGGCCGGCTGAAAGTACTCCTCGCCGCTGGCGTCCACGTACTGCACGCCCGTCGCGCGCTTCGCGCCTTTGTCGAAAACGATGCGCCGCACCGAGCAGTTGTTCCTCAGCGCGACGCTTTTCTGCTTCATCACCAGCGGCAGCAGCGTATTCGTCGGCTGCGCCTTCGCGCCGATCATGCAGCCGAAGCGGTCGCAGAATCCGCAATACGCGCAACCCGGCCGCGAGACGCCGTCGGGATTCGTGTACGGCACGCTGTTGGTCGCCGCCGGATTCGGATAAGGGTGATAGCCCAGCTTCTTGGCCGCGTCTCCGAAGAGCGACGAGACATACGGCAGCTTCATCGGCGGTGTGGGATACTCCTCGCTCCGCGGCCCCTCGAAGGGGTTGCCGCCTTCGATCAGCTTGCCGCGAATGTTGCCCGCTTTGCCCGAGACGCCCAGCAGCTTATCGCCGCGCGTGTAGTAGGGTTCGATGTCGTTCCAGGTGAGGCCCCAGTCGACGATGGCGTGATCTTCCGGCAGCCGCTTGGCGCCGTAGCGCTCGACGGTCTTGGTGTGCAGCTCGAAAAGATCGGCTACGTACCGCGGGCACACCGCGCCCCAGTGTTCGCCCGCGCCGCCGGTGCCCAGGCCCGGCAGGAAATTACCCAGCTGGCGGATGGGCACGGCGCGGTCCTTCGCCGTATAGCGCAGCGTCACCGTCTCCTGCCCGTAGTCCTGCATCATGCGATAGCGCACGTTGAACTCGAGCTCGTCCATGCCGCCGGCGTAATCCGCCGGTTTGCGCGCGCCGCCGCGCTCCAGCACAGCGATGGAAAGGGAAGTGTTCTTCGCCAATTCGTGCGCCATCAGCAGCCCGGTCCATCCGCCGCCGATAATCGCCGCATTCACATGTGGCAGGTTCTTCATCTTCCTTTAGCCGCTCGTCTGGGCTCGCTTTCCTCTAATCGCCCGTCTTCGCTCGCTCCGTCCTCGATACGCTCGCCTGCGTCCTACTCCGTGTCGTCATTCCGAACCGGGGCCCCCAACGCGCGCCGCTTTTGCGCGTGTTGGGGTGGGAACCCAGCGGCGCTTTTTGCCGATGCCGGTGAGGAATCTGCTTTGTGTTTTGCCCGCTCGCGTGACCGCCTTCGCTCCGTCGGTCCCTCTCCCGCGCTGTCATTCCGAGGGCCGCAGCCCGAGGAATCTGCTTTTCCCATCCTGTCCCCGAATCTGCCCGCCGCGCTGTCATTCTGAGGAGCACTCGACGAAGAATCTCTCATTCCCCACGCCGCTTCTTTCAGGCATTGTCATTCCGAACCCAGCGGCGCTTTTTGCCGATGTCGGTGAGGAATCTGCTTTGCTACGCTGCGCGCACCTACGCGCTCGTCTTCTTTCCCTTCGGCTGCGTGTCCGTCTCCTCTTCGCTCGGCCGCACCGGATTCGGCGCCACCTGCTTCAGACTCACCGGCTTCGGACGGAAGGCCTCGCCGTAGTGCGTGTCGATATCGCTGAAATTGCTCATGCGCGGGCCGGGAAAGCCGATCAGTTGCCAGCCCACCATGTCCGCGTTTCCGCCGTGAATGGGGTCGCAGAACATGCCCTCCACGGTGTTGCGGCGCAGCAGGGTGAAGAACAACGAATTCTCGATCTGCTTCAACTTTTCGTCCTGCTGTACGGGGGAGAGCGCGTCGAAGCCGGCTAGGTCCTTCAGCCCCTGCCGGTAAATCTCGCGGGGGTTCGCTTTGCCCTGGTAACCGAACTCGGCCACGAGGCCGTCATCGAACGGCTCGTGCGTGTAGCGATGCGCGTCGCGGCCCCAGGGTCCGGCAAGCTGCCGGTCGATGAAGATCACCACGCCCGCTTCCCGCGCGCCGGGGCCGGTGTCGTCGCTGGGGAAAATGCGTGACGCGGCCGCCGCGATGATGGCGGCTTCCGCTTCGGTGAAAAAGCGCAGCGGGATGCGCAACGTTTGCGCCGCGCCGTTCTGGGATTTGCCTTGCGCGCGATCTTGTGCTGAAAGCCGCGAAACCTTGCGGTCCAGCGAGTACACCACCACTCCGCCCACGCTGGCCGCGGAAAGAACCAGGAAGTGACGGCGCCGCATGCGCGGAGTCTAACACATCCCTCGCCCGCCGGCGTAACCCATCGAGAGCCGGCTCGCCACGGTTGCCGAGAACAGGAGCTGCCAACGGATTGCTTCCAAGATTCGATTCGGGCTAAATAGTCCCAGCAATCCCGGCGAGCAGGAGAATTCTCATGAAACGCATGTTCAGATTTTCCATTGCTGTCGTTGCCGTCGGCGGCTGTTTTCTTGTGTTGTTTGGGGGACAAATGCGGAGATACGCAGTCGCCGCTCAAGAGCGCAAGCCCGTGACGATGTACCGGTTCTACACAGGCAGAGATGGGCTGTCTCACGTGGAAAAGATCGAAGTGAAGAATTTCGACCAGAATAACGTCGCCAACCTCATGGATACGACAACGGGAGCCACGCTCCGCAGGTCAAAACCTGATCCGCCGGGCGCGGATTTCGGAGCGTTCCACCCAGGGCCGCGCCGGCAATATATTTTCAATCTTGCCGGCCGTGAGGAGGTGGAATTTTCGGGAGGGGAGAGAATCACTCTAAATCCCGGTGACATAGAGCTGATCGAAGACCTGGCGCCGACCAAAGGCCACCGGAACCGTAATCTCGGACCCGACGACCGTTTGGTGTTGTGGGTGCCGATCGCCGATCAGACCGTAGTGCGGGACTCGATTTTGAAGTAACGCGTTCTACTTGACGCCGGTCTTGTTCCCCGAAGGATCTGCAAGTTTCTCGCGATAGGCGAGAGCCTCGCTTGGCACGCAGAACGTCTCTGTAAAATCTTGATCCTTCATCCAGTAGTAGTTGGCGGTCAAAATGGTCCACGGCTTGGTGTACAACTTGGGATCGTCCATGGTAACCGCGAGGTGGATGTTGTACTGGTCCACACGCGTGTAGCGTTCTTGAAAATGGGCCGCGGTGGTGTGCGGGTGCGCCGCTTCATCCACCCAGGTTCGATCGTCTACCCCTGTGGTATCGACTACAAATGTGGTGTCGTCGTCCCAGTGGCCCACCGAATAGCCGTAGAAACGCGCGTCCGGAAAGCCCCTGGCGTCCACCTTCGCGGGAAGCTGCCGCCCGTCCATCCAAACGTCGCGCCACACCCTCTGTTGTCCGTAGAGGATGACCATGCGGTTCGGCACCGGCTCGAACCACATCTGGCCCCGGGCGCTTACGGCTTGCGCCAAAAGATTGCGCGGGAAGCCCAGCGGATCGCAAACCTGGTAAGGATCGTTTCCGCCCCATGGCTGGGCCAGAGTCTTGGGCTTATGCAGCGCGAAGGCAGCCTCGCCGGCAGGGGTCAGGGGAGGGACCGGATCGTGCGCGGCGTTTTGGGGACCCACCCAGGCGCCGGTGAGTTCGCGCTTGGGCGCGGGGCCCGGAGGGTTTGGCATCTTGGGAATGCCTTCCTTGATGTAGCCGGCGCTGCTGGTGCTGGGTACGCCGGTGGGCCACTGCTGCTGTTGCTGGGCCGCGGCCGCGCTCGAAAGAGCCAGCACTGCGGAAACCGCAACGATTCCTAAGCCGGCCAAATTGCGCATGTCAGTCCGCCTCCTTCTGGAGTCTACGAGCCTGCAAACAGGCTTCGGAAAACGAATCCCGCGCGAAAACGGCTGCGCCCCGCTCGCACGGCAGGGCCCCGCCGCACGAATCGGAGCGGCGATCGTTCGAGGTTCGCCTTACTGTTTCTTGACTCCGGGCGTTTCGCCGTCCGGATTGTTGTAGCGAGCCTTGCCGCCGCCGTCGGCGCCGAGCTGCGTATCGTGCAGCTCCGAGCCGTCGGAGAGCACGATCTTCTGCAGGCGGCCCGCGGGGGCTCCCGTCTTCGCCTGGTACATCGTAACGGTGATGACGTCACCCGGTTGCAGGGAACTCTTGCTCCAGCCGATCAAGACAAGCGCCTGAGGGGCAGCCGTCTCCACGACCCAATGCTGCATCTTGCCCTTGTCGTCCTTGGCATCGAACTCAACCAGGCTGTGCGGGTTCGACCAGGCGAAATTCGTCACTTTTCCATCTTTTAGCGTGATCGGCTTGTCCGAAAAAGCCGCGTTCCCGTGGTGTGCCATGAGTGGCGATGAAATCGCCAGAGCACCCAGCATCAGCAGGGTTGCCGTTAGCCAGCGCGCCATGAGTAACCTCCATTGTCCGTGACTTCGATTTTGACGTCCTGGATAGTCCTGTGATTATACCTAGCATTTCGCCAAGTCAAACAAATTGTCTCCGGCAAGGAAGGCTTGCTGAATTTGAGGCCGTCAATAACCCCGATTTTCGGAAGCCGGCAATCGGAGCCAAAAGTCACTTTCCGGAAGGCCTGCAGAAGCCCCGTGCGAACTACAGTATGATTTCCTCTGTGAAAATCCTCAGCGAAGTTGAAATCCGCGTCCTGGGCTCCCTGGTGGAAAAAGAGCTCACCACTCCAGACTATTATCCGCTCTCGCTCAACGCTCTGGTCAACGCGTGCAACCAGAAATCCAACCGCGATCCGGTGATGAACTTGAACGAAGATGCCGTTCGCCAGGCTCTGCGAGGTCTCGAAAAAGAAGGCTTGGCCGGCCCCGCGGACTGCATGGACAACCGGGTGACCAAGTTCGAGCACCGGCTTCAGGAGGCCTTCAATTTCGATCGCCGCGAGATCGCCGTCCTTTGCGAACTGCTCTTGCGGGGTCCACAGACGCTCGGCGAACTTCGCGGCCGGGCCGAGCGCATGTATAAGTTCGACGATCTGGCTCAGGTGCAATCCACACTGCAGCGCCTGGCCCAGCGCGAGCCGCCGGTGGTCACGGTGCTCCCCCGCCAGCCCGGCGCCAAGGAAGCGCGCTATGCCCACCTGCTATCGGGCCCATTAGAGAATGAAGTACAGAACGAAGTGCGGAGCGATGCCCCGGCGCAGGCTCCAGAGGCTGCACGCGAAAAAGCCGTCACGCGCAGTGCCGCCCATGGCCAGATCGATGACGAGCGCATGGCGCGTCTCGAGAATGAGCTGTCGGTCCTTCAGAACGAAGTCGCCGGCCTGAAGCAGCAACTCGCGGCATTCCGAAAACAGTTCGAATAATCGGGCTCAAGCTAAGCCGAACCTCAACACGGCCTCGCTGCGTGCTATTTCGTGCCTTCGCGCAAATGCGAGGCGCTGGCCACCCTACCGGCTGCTGCTCGTGACGCCCGATGCAGCTCGCGGAACTGGCTTACCGTAAACTTCAATCCAGTCGATCCGCGAACCGGGAGCTCCGTGACCGGCTCCCCTCATCAGGTCGGTGAATCCAATCTCCTCCACCCGGCTCAGGTTCGGATTGTCCACCCACTTGTCGCCCCGGCCTTCGACGACATTTTCGATGTTGAGGGGCTGCCAGCGCACGTCAGCCAGCTGGATTTCAGACTCCACCCAGTCCGTGGAGTAGGCGGTGGCATGGTCGCCCACCAGCCACGTCCCGTCGGCCAGCTTCACCACGGGATGAAGCATATGAAACCCGCTGATCTTGGTGCGCCAGCGGATGGTCGCGAACCCGCTCAAGTCCACGTCGTTGTTTTTGTCCCGCAGCGTGACCGCGCAGTTGGAGGTGCACAGCAGCGTCATCACGTAGGTGAGGTCATTGTTGTTCAGCTGCTTGACCGCCACGACTCCGGACTTATCGCCATAGAGGCGCACTTCCAGATTCGGGTTCGCCACGTCCCCTTGAACCAGCGCATGCTCCGGCTCCTGCGGAGTATTGATATTGGGCAAGCCGCTGGCCAGCTTCCAGTCTTCCCGGAAAAATAAGGATGGGTGCTGGGGCGCCTGGGCCTGTTGCCCCGCGGCCCGCGCGGGCTCCCCTGCCAGCCAATTTGCTCCGGCCACACACAGACTCAAAAGGCCCAACACCGATACAGCGGGAATTCGTCTTGGCATATACACCTTCTCTTTCGGCATCGCCCATCGGGACCGCCGGAATTTGGGGTCCGTTTCAACTCAGGGATCCTCTTGGTTTTTGTTAATCGGGTCTAAGCTAGAGCGAGTATAAATCAGTCGCGCGGGGTGAGAGAGCAAAAGTTAGTGCTGCGCATAAGCGTCGGCAGCTCATAAGGCGCGTCCGGCGGATGCCCCCGATGCCCACGCCCACTGGAAGTTATGGCCGCCCAGGTGGCCGGTGACATCCACAACTTCACCGGTGAAAAAAAGTCCCGGCACTTTGCGGCTTTCCATCGTCTTGCTCGACAACTCCTCGGTATCCACGCCGCCCGCGGTCACCTCGGCCTTTTCGTAGCCCTCGGTGCCTTCGGGGACCAGCAGCCATTCATGCGCCCGCCGGTCCAGCGCCGCCAATGCCGGATTGTTCCATGCCTCGGGCGCATGCAACTCCACCCAACGCTTGCCAAACCTTTGCGGAAGGAATTCCTGCAAGGCGAGCCTGACGGCGGCCGTATTTCTGATCTTGGCTTCGCCAATGGCGGCCGCGATGTCGCGGCCAGGCGCCAGGTCGATGCGGATCGGCTCGCCGGCATTCCAGTACGACGAGACTTGCAGGATCGCCGGTCCGCTCAGCCCGCGGTGAGTGAACAGCATCTTGTCCTGGAACGCATGACCGTCGGTGGACACGGTTACTTCCGCCGAGACGCCGGCCAGATCGCAATACTGCTTCCGATCGTTTGCTCCCAGCACCAACGGCACGAGACCAGCCTTCGTCTCACGGATTTTCAAGCCGAATTTACGCGCCACGTCGTAGCCAAACCCGGTAGCCCCCATTTTGGGGATCGAGAGTCCGCCCGTCGCAACAACCAGCACTGGGGCGCGAAACACGCCCGATTCGGCGCGAACCACGAACTCCGTCGTGCGCTCGACTTCGTCAATCCTGGTTCGGAGAAAAAGTTTCACCCCGCCCGCCGCGCATTCGGCCTCCAGCATCCTCAGAATGTCGGCCGCCGAACGGTCGCAGAAAAGCTGTCCCGCCGTCTTTTCGTGATAGGGAATGTGATGTTTTTCGACCAGAGCGATGAAGTCCGCGGGCGTGTACCTTGCCAGCGCCGACTTCACGAAGTGTGGATTTGCGGAGAGAAAATTTTCAGGCTGGCAGTGGGTATTGGTGAAGTTACATCGCCCTCCGCCGGAAATAAGAATCTTCTTGCCCGGCCGGTCGGCATGCTCGATCAGCGCGACGCGCCGCCCGCGTTTGCCGGCCTCCGCCGCGCACAAGAGGCCGGCGGCGCCGCCGCCCAGAATTAAGGCGTCAAACCTGTAATCCAAGGGTTTGCTTGCGGGCTGCCGGTTCAGCTTTGCGGCACGGTTTCAGGAGGTCTCGGCGTTGGCGTCGGCGCCGGCCTGGGCGGAGCGGGTTCCCATCGCGATTTCGCAGGCCCCCGCTGCTCCTTGTTTTTCTTTGGCTTCTTTGGTTCCCGGCCTCGCTTGTCTCGGCTGCCCATGACTCTCTCCTTCTGTGTCGGGATATCGGCGTCCTAGTGGCCGCCCAGCATACTTCAGAATGCTTTCGCCTGTCCGATTTTCCAGGCGCAGCGTGGATTGGCTAGGGGAGGAGTTCGGAGTAGAGGGGGTCAGGGCCGCAGCGCAAACCGCCGTGCCTAAGACACTTTCTCCCGTTCCTGCGTCTTGGCCAAATACTCCGCGTAAACGCCCTGGAAGTCCTCGATGCGCCCGTGTTCGAAATGCCAGATGCGCGTGGCGACCTCGTCGATCACGTCATAGTCGTGCGTGACCAGCAAGACCGTCCCTTTATACGCTTGCAGGGCGATGTTCAGCGCGTTGATGGACTCCAGGTCCAGGTGATTGGTGGGTTCGTCGAGCACCATGAAATTCGGTTTCTGCAGCATCAGACGGCAGAAGATCAGCCGCGCGGACTCGCCCCCGGAAAGCGTGTCCGTGGACTTCAAAGCGTCTTCGCCGCTGAAAAGCATCCGGCCCAGCAGGCCGCGCAGCTCTTCGTGAGTCGCTTGCGGATCGAACTGTTTCAGCCATTCGATCGCGGTGGTGCCCTTGGCGATGGACTCGCTGTGGTCTTGCGCGAAGTAGCCTACGCTCACTTCCGGTCCCCACGTCACCGTGCCGCTGTCGATGGCGAACTGCCTCTCCGCGTCGTCGACGTGGCCGGGCGCACTGCGAATCAGCGACTTCAGCAGGGTCGTCTTGCCCGCGCCGTTGCGGCCCATCAAGGCGATCTTCTCCTCCCGCGAGACGGTCGCCGAAAAGCCCTGAATCACCTTCTGCCCGTCGTAGGATTTCGACAGGGCCTTGATCTCCAGGGGATATCGCCCCGAAGGCCGCTTCATCTCAAACCGCATGTATGGCCGTTGGATGTTGGACCGGGCCAACTCCGCCGTCTGTATGCGCTCCACTTCTTTCTTTCGCGACATCACTTGCGACGACCGCGTGCCCGCCGAAAATCGCGCGATGAACTGGTTCAGCTGCGCGATCTTCTTTTCGCGCACCGCGTTCTCCGCTTCGATCCGCGCGCGAATCTGCGTCTTGGCCAGAACCATATCGTCGTACCCGCCCGTATACTGAATCACCGTTTGGTAGTCGATATCGGCCACGTGCGTGCACACGCTGTTCAAAAAATGGCGGTCGTGGGAGATCACAATCAGCACGCCGTTGTAGTTGCAAAGGTAATCCTGCAGCCAGCGCACCGAATCGAGGTCCAGGTGGTTGGTGGGCTCGTCCAGCAGCAGCGCCGGCGGATTGCCAAAGAGCGCCTGCGCCAGCAGCACGCGCACCTTCTGGCCGCCCTGCAATTCGCTCATCTTGCGCTCGTGCAGTGAGGCGTCGACATCCAAGCCGTCGAGCAGCTCCGCGGCGTCGGCTTCCGCCGTGTAACCGCCCTCTTCGCCGACAATTCCTTCGAGCTCGCCCAACCGCATGCCATCGGCATCGGTGAGCGAGTCGTGCGGCTTGGCGTAAAGCGCGTCTCGCTCTTCGAGCGCTTTCCAGAGCGGGGAATTGCCCATGATGACCGTATCGATCACCCGGAATTTGTCGAAGGCAAACTGGTCCTGGCGAAGAATGCCCACCCGCTTCGGCCGGGTGACGGAGCCGTGCGAAGGCTCGATCTCCTTCGTCAGAATCTTCATTAATGTGGATTTGCCCGCGCCGTTCGGCCCGGTGATGGCGTAGCGGCGTCCGGCAAGAAAGGTGCAGGTGACGTCCTCGAAAAGCCGCCGGTCGCCGAAGCGCATGGAGACGTTATCTAGGGAGAGCAATGGACAAACATTATACCGTGCGATTCACCTTCGCGCTGGCGCGCCGTCTGCGCCTTCCGGGGCTTGCGATTTAGGCGTCGTCGTAATCTTCAGTGAGTGATTTAAGGAAAGCCACCAGCGCGGACAGATCGGAAGGACTGATGGACATGGACTGAAATTCCGGCGTCGGGTTACGCAGAAGTCCCTCGCGTGCCAACTGAGAGCTATTGATATAAAAATTCACCACATCGCCAAAGGTAAGCTTGCTGCCATTGTGGAAATAGGGTGCCGAATCTTCCAGATCGCGCAGCATAGGCGTCTTGAACTGCGCGATTGTCGCCGCGAGTCCCTTGTCGGCCGCACAACTCTGCGCCATGGCGCATACGACAGTGGTCAGATCGGCCTGGGGGTTCGGATAGTCGGGATTCAAGTACACATTCCATAACCCGAGGTCCGCGTATTGCGGACTGCCCGGGACAGGCGCATGCCGAAATGCTTCGCTCGCATTGGGATGATCGGCGGTGACGGGTAAGTATGCGTTGTAGTTTTGCGAGCGCTGCGCGAGATTGGGAATGGCGAGAGCCATGAATGCGCCCGCGCCGTTCGCGGCGTCGTATTCCTCCTGCGAGGCCCCCGTATTGTGGAAAGCGAAGTCTGTGAAATTCGGGGGCGTGTGGCAGGCGGCGCAATTCCCGGCATGCTGTGAATCGTTGGTGGCGCCTGGGGCGGAGTTCAGGAAGATCTTCAGTCCTGCCAGCTCCGTGGGGCCGAACTGGAACGGCTGCGCGTGGTACTCAAAGCTGCCGTAAGTGCCGTCCACCCAGGTCGGATTTTTCAGCGCAAGAACAGCCGAGTAAAGCTCCTGATCGTATTGCGCCACCGTCTGTCCCGCAGCCGGCTGCACGGGCAGATGGTTCACACGAAGGAAAACATCGTACGGCGAGGCGTAATATCGGCCGAATTGATCCTGCTTGAAAAGCAACCCGGCCATGTATTGCGCAACCAAATGCGAGACTGCGTCGACAATCGCATCGTCGCTCGCCGCAGTGACGTCCAGCCGCTCCTCCGGAGGCAGTTGGCAGTCGGCTGGGATCGATGGATCGGTGCCGAGAAAGATCGTCGCATAACTGAGATTGCAGCCGTATTCCTGCGCGGGAACGTTCTTACCGTTATCCCCGCGAATTACGGCGGCTATATGCGCAATAGCCTGCTGCGTCTGTGTAGCCCCCCAGCCGAAATTTCGTCCCGTGAGCGTGGACTTCACCAGGTCTTCGGGCGTGGTGAACTGTCCGTCGAAGTGCAGAAACGTGGGGCCGTCATGCGTCTGGAGTGACCCGACCATCTGCATCGCGTTGCGGGGCGTGCTGGTGAAGCCATTCATCGGCCGTGGCATCGGACTACGGGTGGTAAAGTCCGCGTAGGTGCGATTTCCGGCGCCGGCGACGCCTTGAAATTCCACCACGAAATGGCACGAACGGCAGTTGATCGATTCCCCTGCAAACGGGCCGGGCATCGCGCCGCCGTAAACATTTTGAACTTGCGTCACCGCCGGATCGCCAGTCCCGAGTTGAGCATTGACGTCCGTCGAATTCGCCGCGAAAAATTGCGCGAACCGCGTGTCCACGAAGAGCCGTTCGCCGATATTTTGATCGGCGGGCGCGCCGCCTTCATCCTCGACCGGGAAATTCGGGGCCCTTCCAGAACTGCATCCCGCCATCAGAAAAAGCAGTGCCGCACAAAAACTCGGCAACGTCTTCCGGCCGATCATCTTGTTTTCTCCCCTGTCGCGTCGGCGCCAGCTGACCCGCCGGGCGCGCTGCCCAAGCTCTTGACGAAGGCGATAATCTGCCAGCGGGAAAGTTCCGGTATCCCGCTCCAATTGGGCATTCCCCGGCCAACGTTTCCGTTTTTCAGAAGCCAGAAAAGATCGCCGTCCGTGACTTCTTTCTGTATGCGATCGGAACGCAAGCTCGGATGCTTGCTGTCTCCCATGCCCTGCGAACCGTGACACTCGGCGCAATGATCGGCAAAGAGCTTCTTCCCGCCCTGGATGCGCTCGGCTTGTCCGGCGTATGGATCCACTCTTTCGTGGTCCTTGCGGGGAACTTTCTGCAGCCAGGCACCGTCGCCTAGAGCCGCCAGAACCAGGAGTCCTGCGATGCTCAAGAGCGGGCCGCAGCGTGAAGGCATTCCCAGCACGCGGTTAAATGCACGAGAGATTTCGCTTGGCATCAGAAATGCTTCCTGTGGAAAAGTTGCTGCACTTCGTAAGAAACGGAAAATCGATAAAGCGTGCCGACGCTGTTCGCGTTCAACCCGAATTGCGGGGAGAAAAAGATCGTTGGGCCTCGAGGGATGGTGAAGCTGGCGGTCGGGCCCAGGTAGTGCGAGGTTGCCGTCAATCCGAAATCGTCGGCGGTGCTCAACCCGCCATAGATTTCGGCGCCCGCCGCGAAATTTTCCCGGCAGAATAGGCAGGACCGGCCGCTTGCCACCAGGCTTAGGGGGCGGCTTACGCCCACGGCGTACCCGAACTCCCAAGGCTCGGTTTCGTTCAGCTCTTTCTCGGCGACGAAGTTCTCCGATAGGTTCCAACCGCGAACGTTGCTGGAGAGAATCAGTTTCAACTCCATCTCGCGCTCGACCTCGGTACGGGCTGCTGCGTTGGGGATCCTCAAATCAGCGATGCTGTCGTGCCCGACTACCTCGAGTAAGCCGCGGTCGGCGACGTTGAGATTTTCATATTCAACGTAAAACACGGGGTTGATGAAGTGCTCGCGCGGTAGGAGCCGGAAGCGGTTTTCCCAGCGGAACCCCGTGAAGAGTCCGCTATCGTTGAACGTAATCTGGTCATCCAGATAGAACTCTGTCGTCCACCAGCCGAGGACCCCATATTCAAACTCAACGGCGCTTCCGATGAAGGCATTCCCGAACTTGGGCGCGCCTTGAACATTTTTCAGCGAGATTTCCAGGTTCCCGGGCTCTTCGAGCGCCGAAGAGTAGGTCACGAAGTAGGGACTCTCCTGTGCGCGGACACTCGAACCCAGGAGAAAGGGAAGTGAGAGGACGAACAAACTTACAGCCCAAGCGCGAGAGCAGAACGCGGCTTTCCGGTGCCAGTCACCAGCCATGCTCCTCCTTGAAAACTCTGGTTGGCGACCGTAGAATCCGATGGTCGCCGGCCATGAGGCTGTCGATTTCCAATCCCCACGGTCGCCTCGCCAAAGGATCGCCGTGGGGATTGGTGTTTTGCTTGAAAGTTCTCTAATTCAACTAGTTCGTTATCCAACTAGTTGCAACTGAGTTGCAACTAACAGCTACATCGATCAGCTCCAAAATTTCCTGTTGCAACTGTGTTTCAACTAGGAAACTAGATTAAAACTGAATTCCGTTTCGCTGTCAATCGGTAACGTTGGCTTTTGGATCGGCGTCCGATCGCGCTGAGGCTAGGTTAGACTGATGCGGACATGAGCGTCATCGACGAAGCCATCGCCGCAAACCAGATCTACTCGCGTACGCACGAATTGCGCAAATTGACCCCGCGCCCCGCGCGCAAGCTCGCCGTCCTCACCTGCATGGATACGCGCCTTTCGTCCTCGAAGAGCCGCCGATCGCCGAAGCGCATGGAGACGTTATCTAGGGAGAGCAATGGACAAACATTATACCGTGCGATTCACCTTCGCGCTGGCGCGCCGTCTGCGCCTTCCGGGGCTTTTTGTGTGAACTTAGTTCGCGCTCCATGGCGGTTCGCTCGGGCGGAGACGGGACGTCTGTTTGCCCGACGTGACGAATGGTTTACCCTCAGCAAAAAGCTAACGACTGATTTTGCTTTGAATCGTACGAAAAACCTGGGATCGGTCTGAATCCTGGGCGACTACGGCCACGTTGTCATCGCTCATCGCGACAATCGGGTAAGAGGATTGTGGCTGGGTCCCAAGCAAGTTAACCGGTCGCCCCGAGAGGTCGAAAAGTCCCCACTTCACCATGGACGATATGTTCAGGTCGTCCCATGCAATGAGGACTCGATTGCCCGAAACTGAGACGACATCGGCGTGTTTGGCAAGTTTCTGAGCGGGATCGAAGAGAACCGGCTTCGTGAAAGAGGCTGCCTGATTTGTGGAGGACGCCCAGTAGAGCCGCGGATTGCCGCCCGATTGTGTGAACCAAACGACTTCGATTCGATCGGAAGCATCGATGGTCATGGTGGCTCCATCGATCGGGCAGGCGTTTAATTCCCACCCGTCGTGATTCACCAAGAAAGACCGGAACGTCTTGCCATCGTCATCCGAACGCGCCACGGCGATGTCTCTCAACATCGGGCCCGTCGGTGGTACGGCGCGGTAGCTCACGTAGATCCGCCCCGCCGAATCGAACGCGATCGTTGTCCGGCAACATTCGCAGACATTTTCGACGATCTTTCGATCCCGCGAGAAAGTCTTGCCGTGATCGGTGGACACCGCCATCCAAATTTGGGCGCCGCGATCGGCAGCTGTTTTGTTTCGTTCGTCGATCCACACGACGAAGATGCGGCCTTTGGCGTCCACGGCGATAGATTCAAACGCGCGAGCGATCGGCTGTTCAGCGACACCGGAATTGAGATCGATTGCCGGTTCGAAGGTGCGCCCTCGGTCAAGAGATCGGGCAAAGCGGATGTTTCCCTTCCATCGTTCCCGTTCGCTGGCCCACAGCACATACACTTCATTGTTGCGGCCGACTGCAATCTTTGGCGGATTCTCATTGCGAACGGCTCCGTCGGACGCAAGCGGGTTGACTTGCACCGGTGCCGAGAAAGTTCCGTCCGGCAGTGAATGTTCGAGCATTACGCTGCTGAGGCCATTCTGGCGCTCGACAAATGAGAAATAGAAGCCGCCCCGGCTGTCCGCCACAATGTATGGATTGAACTCCCCGTCAGGCGCGCCGGGCATTTGCATGGCCGCATGATCATGAGTCTGGCCTGCTCCTAAGGATGCCAGCGGACCGGCAAGAAGCACACACAGCAGTAAGATATGACCAAGTCGCCGCCGGAGATGAGCAAATACCAAACGCGGATTGGCGAGTTCGATTGGTCCCAGCAACAGATCGCGGCAGCTCATTTCTGTGTCTCCTCTCTCTTCACGACGACATTGTCAAGACGTATTTCGGAGCCGCTGGCGATCACGTCGGCGGTGATCTGGTCTGCAGGCATGAGCTTAGCGAGAGTTTGATCGTCGGCCACGGGATAGGGCATCGTCATCGCCGCCATGAAACCAGGAATGTCCTTGCCGTCCACGAGGACGCGCTTCTGCTGGCGGTCAACCGAGACCACTCTGCCTTCAAGGTGATAACGTTTTTCCGGCGAAGCGCTCGTTGACCTCTCGGAATTGGCGGTTGGCTGCGGCTGAGAACCTCCGCAGCCGGAGATTTCCGCAGGTAGCAGAGCGGCGAAAGCAATCAGCAAGGTCGCCAAACATGCCCTCGATTTTGCGATACGCATAATTCTCCTTCCGCGGGTCGGGCTCTCGTATTAGAAAGCAAGCCTTAGCGCGAGCTGCACCTGTCTTGGGTCGCCTACTGCTGTCGGCTGTCCAAAAGTCGTGGCGGGAGCCGTCGGGTAAATCCCCGAGCCGAAAGTTGTGTTCGGAATGAGATTGTTGCGGTGGTTGAGCGTATTGAATGCTTCCGCAATGGCTTCCAGATGCACACGCTCCCGAATCGGGAACGTGCGGGTGAGCCGTGCATTGAGAGTGAAAAAGTCGAAGCCCTCGCCGGTGTTTCTCCCAATCATCA
>Ga0335077_10002151_pt1 | contig 23519 bp, 23 predicted proteins | sample Lox_Sample_31_FD_207151 | JGI IMG/M metagenome (GOLD analysis project Ga0335077, IMG submission 207151) | Soil microbial communities from Loxahatchee National Wildlife Refuge, Florida, United States - Lox_Sample_3.1 | ecosystem: Environmental > Terrestrial > Soil > Wetlands | place: USA...
TGGCGATTCCGCAAATACGGGCAGTTCCGCGGGCGCGTGGCTTAAAGCTTTCGTGCGAGATCTTTTCCGAAAACCGGTTCCCACTTTTCGGGATCATGCCCTAGCGGATAAAGGCCAGCGCGATCAGCCCGAGCGCCCCGACCACGATGCGGTACCAGGCGAACGCCGCGAAGCTATGGTGCTGCACGTAGCCGAGGAACGTCTTCACCACGATCCAGCCGCAGACGAAGGACGCCGCAAATCCGACCGCGACCAGCAGTAGGCTCGACGAGCTGATTTCGGCGCGGCTCTTGTAGAACTCGTAAGCGAAGGCGCCGACCATGGTCGGCATCGCGAGCCAGAACGAAAATTCCGCCGCCGAGCGGCGGTCGGCGCCGAACAGCATGGCGGCGACGATGGTCGCACCCGAACGCGATACACCGGGAATCATGGCGAAGCATTGAAAGATGCCGATGCCGAAATACATCGGCAGCGAGAATTTGGTCACCTCATCGTAGCGCGGCTTCAGGTTCAGGCGGTCGATCCAGATCAGAACGAACCCGCCAACCACGAACATGGTGCAGACTATCCAGACATTGAACAGCACGCTCTTGATGAAGCCGTGGGCCGCCGCGCCGATCACGGCGGCCGGAAGAAACGCCAGCAACACGCCGATGACGAAGCGCTGATCCTCCCAATTCTTGAACATGCCGAGCAGCAGCTGCCACAAGCGGTGAAAATAGATCGACAGCAGCGCGAGAATGGCGCCGAGCTGGATCAGAATGGCGAAGGATTTGCCGAAAGTTTCGTCACCGAAACCGAAAAAATGCTCGACCAGCAACAAGTGTCCGGTGGAAGAAATAGGTAGGAACTCGGTCAGGCCTTCGACGATACCGAGGATCAGCGCCCTTATGAGATCGAGCATCGTCAGGCTCCTAAACAAAGAATCGCCGCCGTTGTGGCGTAATCGGCCGGCGTCGGCAACGAAAAAACGCCAGAGCGCGCAACAATTTGCTTTGGATTGCGAGGCGTCGCGGCGGCTTGATGCTTGCCCCGCAATATTTAAAGGTTTCTAAAAGGTTTCAGTAGTCTCATTCCCGACCTCACTGGCTGCCAACACTGTCGCGGCGCATTCCATGCTGACGCTGTTCCATTATCCGTTCTGTCCGCACTCGCGTTTCATCCGGCTCGCACTCGGGGAACTCGGGGTCGAGGTGCAATTGGTCGAGGAGCGGACCTGGGAACGCCGCAATGACTTCCTGATCCTTAATCCCGCCGGCACGACACCGGTGCTGGTGGCGGACGGTTTTCCGGCGGTGCCGGGCGCGGCGATCATCGCGGAATTTCTCGACGAGGCGAACGGGGCCGAGCTCGGTGACAAACGGCTGTTGCCGGCGGACATTGCCGAGCGCATCGAGGTGCGGCGGGTTGCGAGCTGGTTCAACGACAAGTTCTTCGCCGAGGTCAGCGGGCCGCTGGTGACCGAACGCATCTACAAACGTCACATGCGGATCGACCAGGGAGGCGGATCGCCCGATACCGACGCGATCCGTGCGGCACGGGCCAATATCCGCTACCATATCGCCTACATCGGCTGGCTGGCGCGCCGGCGCAATTGGCTGACCGGCGATGTGCTTTCCTATGCCGATCTTGCCGCGGCGGCGCATTTATCGGCCGTGGATTATTTCGGTGACGTGCCATGGGAAGAGGACCCGAGCGCAAAGAGCTGGTACGCGCGAATCAAATCGCGTCCGGCATTCCGGCCGATCCTGGCGGAAACGCTGCCGGGCCTGCCGGCGTCGAAAACCTACGCGGACCTGGATTTCTAAGCGATTTCCTGCAGCTGAAAAACGCACTCAAGCAGGCCGCGCGCGAGCACGGCTTCGACGCGATCGGGGTCACGCGCCCCGACGCGGCGCCGGAAGCAAGAGAGCGGCTCGAGCGATTCCTCGCCGACGGGGCGCACGGCGACATGATGTGGCTCGCAGCCAATGCCGCGCGGCGCGGCGACCCGCTCATCCTGTGGCCCGAGGTGCGTTCGATCGTGATGCTCGGAATGAACTACGGGCCGGACAGCGATCCGCTGGCGATTCTGAAGGCGCGGACGCTTGGCGCGATCTCGGTCTATGCCCGGAGCCACAGCGATTATCATGACGTGATCAGGCAGCGGCTCAAAGTGGTGGCGCGCTGGCTGGTCGCGCAAGCGGGCGGCGACGTCAAAGTGTTCGTCGACACCGCCGCGGTGATGGAAAAGCCGTTGGCCGCGGCGGCCGGGCTCGGCTGGCAGGGCAAGCATACGAATTTGGTGTCACGCGAATATGGTTCGTGGCTGTTTCTCGGCGCGATATTCACGACGCTCGCGCTGCCGTCCGATGAAGCGGAAGCGGACTACTGCGGCACGTGCCGCGCGTGCCTCGACATCTGCCCGACCGCCGCGTTCCCTGAGCCCTATCGGCTCGATGCGCGGCGCTGCATCTCGTATCTCACCATCGAGCACAAGGGGCCGATTCCGCGCGCGCTGAGACCGCTCATGGGCAATCGCATCTATGGCTGCGATGATTGTCTGGCGGTGTGTCCGTGGAACAAATTCGCGCAAGCCGGGCATGAGGCGAAGCTCGCTGCGCGCGACGAACTGCGGGCGCCGGCGCTCAAGGATCTGGCCCGGCTCGATGACGCGCAATTTCGCGCGCTGTTCGCCAAGACCGCGATCAAACGCACCGGCCGCGACCGGTTCGTGCGCAACGTGCTGATCGCGATCGGCAACTCGGGCGATACAACACTGGTGCTGGAAGTCGAGCGTTTGCTCGACGATGATTCTCCGCTCGTGCGTGGCGCCGCCGTGTGGGCGCTGTCGCGGCTGGTGCCGCGGGAGACGCTCGCAGCGATGCGTCGTGCCGATCGCGATGCTTCCGTCCAGGACGAATGGGACGCGGCGCTTACATCAAATCCTTAGGGCGGCAATCACATATCGTCACGTCCGCTTTGCCGCCGATAGCGAACATGGAAGCGGACATCGCTAATGAGTGCTAAGTGCCAATACCTGACCTGAGCAGTTGCAGTAAAAAATATTCAAAGCGGCGGCCGCAGATTCCCTTTGGTGACCGGCCAGTTACATTAGTTTGGAGTTCCTTCGACGATGAACGAAAGCGATTGAGTTGACTTTAACCGAGCTGCAGTAACTTCTTTTTGGGCCGCCGAATTTTCATACGCCTGCGCTTTTTCGATGCTGTCGAAGCGGATTACGATCAAGCGCTCCGGCGGATTTCGTCAGAAGAGCTTGCGATACTGGATGAAGCCGGGGCGGTCCGCCAGCGTGTCGTAAAGGCTGCGCGCAACGGCGTTGGTCTCGTGCGTGAGCCAATGGACGCGGCTCGCGCCGGCCGCGCGCGCGGCCTCGTATACCGCCTCGATCAGCGCGCGGCCCAGCCCGAGCTTGCGCGCGCCCTCGGCCACGAACAGATCCTGCAGATAGCAATAGTCGCCGATCGTCCAGCAGGAGCGGTGATAGATGTAGTGCACGATGCCGAGAAGCTTGCCGTCGACGTAGCCGCCGAGCAGCCACATCGGCTCGTTCGGATCGTGCAGCCGCACCCAGGTCGCATCGTAGGTCTCCTGCGGCGCCGTGATCCGGTAGAAATCGAGATAGCCCTTCCACAGCGGCTCCCAGGCCGCGCGCTCGTCCAAGCGCAGCGGGCGGATCGCAATCTGCGCGGTCATGGCAAGAACTCCTTAAGCACCTCGCCCAAGATCGCGATCATACGATCGATCTCCTGTCGCGTCACTGTGAGCGCGGGCATGAAGCGCAGCGTATCTGTGCGAGGCGCGTTGATCAAAAGCCCGCGCTGCAGCGCCAATCCGACCACCTGCGGTCCGATCTCGCTCTGGAGATTCAGCGCCAGAAGCAAGCCGCGGCCACGCACTTCGGCGCACTGGTATTGCTGCGACAGCTCCGTCAGCCGCTTGGCGAGATGCGCACCAGCCTCGACGACGCCAAAGAGAAAGCCCGGCTTGGCAATCTCCTCCAAAACCGCGCATCCCACGGCCGTGGCGAACGCATTACCATTGAACGTGCCGCCCTGGTCCCCGTACGCAAAACAGCAAGCGTCCTTGTGCGCGACAAGCGCGCCGAGGGGAATGCCGCCGCCAAGCCCTTTAGCCAGAACCATCACGTCCGGCTCAACGCCGGCGTGTTGAAAGGCGAAGAGAGTTCCAGTTCGGCCGATCCCCGTCTGAATTTCATCGAGGATCAGAAGGATGCCATGCCGCTTGGTCAGCGCGCGCAGGTCGCGGAGGAAAGCGTCCGACGCGACGAACACCCCGGCTTCCCCTTGGATCGGCTCGAGCATGACAGCGACTGTGTTGGCTGTGATCGCTCGCTCGACCTGCTCGATATCGTTGAGTCTCACTTTCCGGAAGCCCCGGACCTTGGGCTCGAACAAATGCTCCCATTGCGCCTTTCCGGACGCCGACATCGCAGCCAGCGTGCGGCCGTGGAAACCGTGATGCATAGTGACGATCTCGTAGGCGCCACCGCGATGGATCTGTCCCCATTTGCGGGCGAGTTTGATCGCCCCCTCGATCGCTTCGGCGCCGCTGTTGGTGAAGAACGTCCGATGCAATCCGCTGTAGCGAGCTATCAACTCGGCAAGGCGGATCATCGGCGCGTTGTAATAGGCCGGGCTGCAGTTCAAAAGTTGCTCGGCCTGCGACTTGATCGCGCTGACGATTGCTGTGGGACAATGGCCCAGACAATTGACTGCCCAGCCCTGGATGAAATCGAGATATTTCTTTCCCTCCTGATCGGTCAGCCAGGAGCCGCGCCCTTCGACGAACACGACGGGCGGACGTTTGCTGATCTCCATTAGGGCCGCGAATGCGTCTTCGGTGACGCACGCAGGGGGCGCGATGTGCGGTTCGAGCATGTTGTCCTCCTTCGTTGTGTCGCAACGGACGGAGGCCCGAAAGCACGAGGCCCCCGCCGCTGCCGGCAGGGGCCTTCGTGATCTGATAGCAGATTAGCTCAATGCATCCGCATATCTCACGCCCCCGCCGAAAGGCGACGCGCACGTGCACGGATACGGCGGGCGTGGTGCGAACTGTCCATGGCGACTGCATGTGGCCTTTTACAACCCGTGTCAATGATAAAACCGCACCGATCGAACGGATTGCTGCCGTTGCAATTTGCCGCCGCCTAAGGGACGCCCGCGGCCGGATTTATGCTCCACCGTCAACGGCCAACGCCCTGCTTGCGGGCATTGCCGCCGATGACGGCATAGATTGCCACAGCACTTGGTCCCACGCTGGATGAGGCACCGTCCAGCGAATGGTCAATCGCTTCGTTTTCGGCCTGTTCAGCCAACTTCCGCTCTGCCCCCATTAGCGACCGCATAGCAGACATTGTCTGAGATCGGCTTCTGCCAGCACCGGACATTGATTCCTATGGAACTTCAGATTGTGTTAGTTGTGGAACTAGATGATTGATGAGGGGATAGAATGATCGAGCTATATCATCACGGATCATCAGTTTGCGCGGCCAAAGTACGTCTTACGCTCGCGGAAAAAGGTGTCGAATGGAAGGGCCACTACATCGACATTTTAGCCGGGGATCAGTTCAAACCTGATTACATAAAGCTCAATCCCAAGGCGGTGGTGCCGACACTGGTACACGACGGTGTCCCGATCCTGGAGTCGACTGTTATTTGTGAATACCTGGACGAAGTCTTTCCAGATCCTCCCCTAAAGCCCAACAACGCGCGTGACCGAGCCGAGATGCGGATGTGGACAAAGGCAGTTGATGAACTGCTGCACCCTATGTGCGCTGAGATTACGTTCGCTGCGTCTCACCGTCATACGGTCGCAAGGCTCGGATCGGAAGGCTCGGCGAAGTTCCTCGCAAGCACGCCGCCCATTTCAGTAACGGCAGCATGGCACGAGCGAAAGAAAGCCATAGTCATGCAGGGTTTCAGAGCGCCCGGCATCGAAAACTCATATCGGCTCTACGACGGCTTCCTGCAAAAGATGGAGGACAGACTTAAGAAAGGTCCATGGCTAGCAGGCACTACATTCTCATTGGCGGACATCGCGTTAACGCCTTATGTCACTCGCCTCGACATGATGAGCATGTCGGAAATGTGGACTGAAAGCCGACCAAACCTCGCTAGCTGGTTTGAGCGCATCAAAGCACGCCCGACTTATAAACCCCAGTTGCGTGATTGGTGCCCACCAGAATTGACGAATGACTTGGCAACGTTTGGAGCGCAAAGCTGGCCAGAAGTGAAGCAAATACTCCAGGCGGCATAGCTCGGCAATCGTAGCATCTCCGACTACCGGTCCGAATCGGGTCACGATCGACCGATTTCGCATTGCTTTGCTATGTCCGCTTTCCATCCCATGGCGTCATCGTGGCGGACATGCCAGCACAATGCGAAACGGTCGGTTACAAACTATCGAGTCCAAGTCCCCCTCACCCCAACCCTCTCCCCGACGGGGAGAGGGAGCGTGCCGCGTGTGCGGCAATGCCAACGCCCTAGAACTCCGCCACCGCCGCGATCAGCCGCTCGATGTCTTCGGGCCGCGACAGGCGATGATCGCCGTCCTTGATCAGGGTCAACACCACGTCGTCGCGGGCGAGGCGCGAGGTCAGTTCGACTGCGTGCCGCCAGGGCACGTCCTCATCCTTGACGCCCTGCAGGATGCGCACCGGACAGCCGGTCTCGATCAGCCCGTCGAACAGCAGATGGTTGCGACCGTCCTCGATCAGCGCCTTGGTAATTAAATAAGGCTCGGCTGAATATTGCGAGGGTCGCCCCCAGGCGCCGGTTTTTTCGATCTCTTGTTTAATCTTGGGCGGGAACTGCTTCCACATCAGCTCCTCGGTGAAATCCACGGCCGGCGCGATCAGCACGAGGCCGGCGACCGGCGGCGATGATTTGGCCTGCTGTTTGAGCATCCGCACCAGCAGCAATGCGAGCCAGCCGCCCATGGAGGAGCCGATGACCAGCGTGGGCCCCTTGGCGCAGGACTCGAACACGGCGAGGCTTTCCTCAAGCCAGCGGCTGATGGTGCCGGCCGCGAAATCACCGCCTGATTCGCCGTGGCCGGAATAATCGAAGCGAATACAGGCCCGGCCTTTCGTTTCGGCCCACCGGTCGAGCGCCGCCGCCTTGGTGCCGGCCATGTCGGATTTGAACCCGCCGAGCCAGAAAATGCCGGGTGCGGACCCTGCGCGTTCGCGTACCGCAATGCGGCGGGCCGCTGATCCGATTCCCACATCGAGAAATTTCGGGCTTGGCTCGGTCATCATGCGTGTATGATTCGGGCGTCTCCTCACTCCGCCGTTCGTGTTCTCGCCGGAAAACCGGATTGCAGCAACGTTGACTGTGCACGATTCACTATTGCAAACCGACATTTAGGCAATCGGGTCACAGCTCCCTCACAATCGCTTAAATGGCTAGGCTTTCTACCGGTATTGGCGTTGACTTATTAACGGTTTGTCCCGATCCTAAAGCCGCCGAGTAGCGCCGGGGAGATGTTCGCTTTTTTTTCCATCGCGAAAGGCCAGTCGCAACAGCAGAGGAGAAAACTGCCATTCGTCGTCCGATGAAAGCCGCGCCGCCAGTCCAGAAGGATGGCCCGCGCATCAATGATGAGATCCGCGCACGCGAAGTCCATTTGATCGATAAAGACGGTTCCAACCGAGGCAACGTTTCCTTCCAGGAAGCAATTCAATTGGCGCAGGAAGCCGGTCTGGACCTGGTCGAAATTTCCCCCAACGCAACGCCGCCGGTCTGCAAGCTGCTCGATTTCGGCAAATACAAGTATCAAGAGCAGAAGAAAGCGGCCGAAGCCCGCAAAAAGCAGAAAGTGGTCGAGGTCAAGGAAATCAAATTCCGGCCGATGATCGACGATCACGATTACGACGTGAAGATGCGTTCGATGAAGCGCTTCTTCGAGGAGGGCGACAAGGTCAAGGTCACGTTGCGCTTCCGGGGCCGCGAGATGGCGCACCAGGAACTCGGCGTAAAATTGCTCGACCGCGTCAAGGACGACACGACCAAGATCGCCAAGATCGAGATGGAGCCACGCTTCGAGGGCCGCCAGATGGTGATGGTGCTGGCGCCTCGATAGGCCGCTCAGTTGTCATTCCGGACCGCGCCGCAGGCACGATCCGGAATGACCGGAATGGTTGTCTTTTCAGCGCGTCTCTGCCATAACCCCGCCCGCTCGCCGCCCGGCTAATAAAAAAGGGCTGCCGTGGCGGCGTCAGAGAGCTCAATCAGCACGCTCATTCGAGCACATCGGGCTGACCCGGCTCCGGTCGCGGTCAAAAGCCATTTGAAGGAGAGCCAAATGCCCAAGATCAAAACCAAGTCCGGCGCGAAAAAGCGCTTCAAGGTCACGGGCACCGGCAAGGTGCTTTCGGCCATGGCCGGCAAACGCCACGGCATGATCAAACGCACCAAGAAGCAAATCCGCGATCACCGCGGCACGCGCGTTCTGTTCAAGACCGACGGCGAAAACATCCGGAAATATTTTTTGCCCAACGGCTGAGTTTCGCAAGAAAGACATTCAACCCGTCACCCATAACGTTTCAGGAGATCAGCCATGGCACGCGTAAAACGCGGAGTCACATCGCACGCCAAGCACAAGAAAGTCTTGAGGGCGGCGAAAGGCTATTACGGCCGCCGCAAGAACACGATCCGCATCGCCAAGCAGGCGGTGGAGAAGGCGAACCAATACGCCTATCGCGACCGCAAGCGGCGCAAGCGCACGTTCCGGCGGTTATGGATCCAGCGGATCAACGCCGCGGTGCGGCCGTTCGGCATCAACTACAGCCGGTTCATCGCCGGGCTCGACAAGGCGGGCGTCATGGTCGACCGCAAAGTGCTATCGGATCTCGCCATTGCGGAGCCGACGGCCTTCCAGGCGATCGTGGAGAAGGCGAAGGCCGCGCTGCCGGCCTGAGCGTTACTTGCCGGCAAACTTCTTCGAATAGCTGACCGCCAGCTTGGAGATGCACATCGCCTCGAAGGAGCGGTACATGGTGCCCTCCTTCATGGCGTATTTGTCGGTGCAGGCTTGTTTGGCGCCGTCGTAGGTCTTGCGCTGCGAGGCATTGAGTTTCGTCAGAAAGTCCTTCTCGCATTTCTCGGTGACGATCGCGCCGAAGCTCGTGTCGATGCTCGCCACATAGGCGCAGGCCTCGAACACCTTCTGGGCGGCCGCGCAGGTCGGGGCTTTCTCGATGGCGTCGGAAATCGCCTCCCCGCTGCGTTCCACCGGACAATCGGCAGCCCTGGTCGGTGGCGCGAGCAATATCAGGCCCAGGATGAGGCCCAAGAGCGGGCGGATGATCATGGATAGTCCTCAAAGTTCAAGGCGGGATCGCCCGTACTGTTGCACATTCGGCCACCGCCGTGAATGCAGGGCTTGACCTCATAGAGCCCGGACGGCCAAAACCACCGCGTTCAAGAGGCAAAAGAATGACCGATTTGGCCAAGCTCGAAGGCGAGATCATGGGCGCGGTAGCCGGCGCGGGCGACGAGGCGGCGATCGAAGCCGTGCGGATTTCCGCGCTCGGCAAGAGCGGCTCGGTCACGGCGCTGCTCAAGACGCTGGGGCCGATGACGCCGGACGAGCGCAAGGTCCAGGGTCCGGCGATCAACGGACTGAAGGATCGCGTGACAGTGGCGATCGCCGCGCGCAAGGACGCGCTCAAGGATGCGGCGCTCGACGCGCGCCTCAACACCGAAACGGTGGATGTGACGCTGCCGGTGCGCGAGGCGCCGACCGAAACCGGACGTATTCATCCGATCAGCCAGGTGATCGACGAGCTGACGGCGATCTTCGGCGACATGGGGTTCGCGGTGGCCGAAGGGCCCGACATCGAGACCGACGACTACAACTTCACCAAGCTCAACATCCCCGAAAGCCATCCGGCGCGGGACATGCACGATACGTTCTTCTTCAATCCGAAGCCGGACGGCTCGCGGCTGCTGCTGCGCACGCATACGTCGCCGGTGCAGATCCGCACCATGCTGAGCCAGAAGCCGCCGATCCGCGTGATCATTCCCGGCCGCACCTATCGGGTCGATTCCGACCAGACGCACACGCCGATGTTCCACCAGGTCGAAGGTCTCGTCATCGACAAGAGTTCGCACCTCGGTCACCTGAAATGGATCCTGGAGGAATTCTGCAAGGCCTTCTTCGAAGTCGACCAGGTGAAGATGCGATTCCGCCCGTCGTTCTTCCCGTTCACCGAGCCCTCGCTCGAAGTCGACATCCAGTGCCGGCGCGAGAAGGGTGAAGTGCGGTTCGGCGAAGGCGAGGATTGGCTCGAAATTCTCGGCTGCGGCATGGTGCATCCGAAGGTCATGCGCAATTGCGGGCTTAATCCCGACGAGTATCAGGGCTTCGCCTGGGGCTTGGGCATCGACCGCATCGCCATGCTGAAATACGGCATGCCGGACCTGCGCGCGTTCTTCGAGGCGGATGTGCGCTGGCTCGCGCATTACGGCTTCCGGCCGCTCGACTTCCCCACATTGGCGGGAGGGCTGAGCGCGTGACCAATCGTTCCATAGTTCCGCCTCCCCCCTTGAGGGGGAGGTCGCCGGGCGAAGCGAGGCGGGAGGGGGGGTCGAAGCCACCCGCACATCGGTTGGTCGATATCGCACATCGACGCCATGCAAAGGCGTTGCGAAGCGAAATGACAGATGCCGAGCGGCTCCTGTGGTCTGCTCTACGCGCAAATCGGCTGGCCGGACTGAGCTTCCGTCGTCAAACGCCGGTCGGAAAGTTCATTGTCGATTTTATCTGTCATGAACGTCGGCTGATCATTGAGGTCGACGGCGGCCAACATGCAACATCGAAGCGCGACACCGAACGCGATCACTGGCTCGCATCGAAAGACTACCGAGTTTTGCGGTTCTGGAACTCCGATGTACTGCGAAATCGAGACGGCGTTTTGCAGACGATCGTTGATGCAGCACTGACAGCTACCCCCCTCCCTAACCCTCCCCCTCAAGGGGGGAGGGGACTCTCCGGAGCGAGTGGAGGGCTCGCCCGATGAAATTCACCCTTGCTTGGCTGAAGGAGCATCTGGAGACCGACGCAGCGCTGGCCGCGATCGCCGACAAGCTCACCATGATCGGGCTCGAAGTCGAGCGCGTCGAGGACAAGGGCAAGATGCTCGCGCCTTACGTGATCGCGCGCGTGGTCTCGGCCGAGCAGCACCCGAACGCCGACCGCCTGCGCGTCTGCATGGTCGACACCGGCGACGGCAAGCCGATTCAAGTCGTGTGCGGGGCGCCGAATGCGAAGAGCGGCATGATCGGCGTGTTCGTGCCGCCGGGCGCGTTCATCCCGGGCAAGGCCATGACGCTCGCGGTCGGCACGATCCGCGGGGTTGAGAGCCGCGGCATGCTGGTGTCGGAATTCGAACTGCAGCTTTCCGACAACCATGAGGGCATCATCGAGCTGCCGCCCGATGCGCCGGTCGGGAAAAGCTTCGCGCATTACGCCGGGCTCGACGATCCGGTGGTCGAGATCAATCTCACGCCCAACCGGCCGGACTGCGCCGGCGTCAACGGCATCGCGCGCGATCTCGCCGCGGTCGACATGGGCACGTTCAAGGAGCGCACGCCGAAGCCGGTGAAAGGCGCGTTCCCCTGTCCGGTCTCGGTCAAGCTCGATTTCGGCGCGACGGCGTCGCTCTGTCCGGCGTTCGCGCTCCGCCTCGTGCGCGGCGTGAAAAACGGCCCTTCGCCGGACTGGCTGCAGCGGCGGCTGAAAGCGATCGGGCTGCGGCCGATCAATGCGCTGGTCGACATCACGAACTTCATCACCTACGACCGCGGCCGGCCGCTGCACGTGTTCGACGCCGCGAAGGTGCACGGCAATCTCACGGTGCGGCGCGCGAAAAACGGCGAGCAACTGCTGGCGCTCGACGGCAAGACCTATACGCTCGATACCGCGATGTGCGTGATCGCCGACGACAAGGGCGTCGAGTCGCTCTCCGGCATCATGGGCGGCGAGGCGACCGGCTGTTCGGAAAAAACCACCGATGTGCTGATCGAATCGGCGCTGTGGGAACCGGAAAACATCGCGCAGACCGGCCGCAAGCTCGGGATCAACTCTGACGCGCGCTATCGCTTCGAGCGCGGCGTCGATCCCAATTTCATGCTGCCCGGGCTCGAACTCGCAACGCAGATGGTGCTCGAACTGTGCAACGGCGCCGCGTCCGAGATCACGGTCGCGGGCAAGGCGGAGACGCCCGAGCGGGCGATCGATTTCCCATTGAGCGAGTTGAAGAGGCTCACGGGATTGAGCGTTCCGCTGCCCGAAATCAAGCGCGTGCTGGGGCGGCTCAGTTTCTTCGTCGCGGGCAGCGGCGATCGCGTGAAAATCGCGGCGCCGTCGTGGCGGCCCGACATCGAAGGCAAGGCCGACTTGGTCGAGGAACTGGTGCGCATCATCGGCGTCGACAGCGTTCCGGCAACCGCGTTCCCGCGCGGCGAGTACGCCCGCAAACCGATGCTGACCACAACGCAGCTGCGCACCCGCAAAGCCAAACGCGCGGCGGCGGCGCGCGGCCTGGTCGAGGCGGTCTCCTGGTCGTTCATCCCAAAGCCGCAGGCCACGCTGTTCGGCGGCGGAAAGCCCGAGCTTGAACTCGCCAATCCGATCGCGGCGGAATTGTCCGACATGCGGCCGAGCTTGATGCCCGGACTCATCAGTGCCGCGCAAAAAAACGCCGACCGCGGCTTTGCCGATGTGGGATTGTTCGAGGTCGGCCAAATCTTCAAAGGCGACAGACCGGAGGATCAATTCACCGCGGCCTGCGGGATCAGGCGCGCAATGGCAAAGCCGCAGGGAAGCGGCCGTCACTGGTCCAATTCCGCGCGACCGGTCGATGTTTTCGACGCCAAGGCCGACGCGCTTTCCGTGCTCGCGGCCGCAGGCGCGCCGGCGCAAGCGATGCAGGTCGTGCCCGGCGGACCGGCCTGGTTCCACCCCGGACGCAGCGGCACGATCCAGATCGGGCCGCAGAACATCCTCGGCCATTTCGGCGAACTGCATCCGCGCACGCTCGATGCGCTCGGCGCAGAAGGGCCGGTGGTCGGATTCGAGGTAATCCTGGAAAAGATCCCCGAGCCGCGCGCCAAGGCGACGCGGGCGAAAACCGCGCTCGAGCTTTCGCCGTTCCAGCCGGTGGAGCGCGATTTCGCCTTCGTGGTCGACCGCAACGTGAAGGCGGGCGACATCGTGCGGACCGCGCAAAGCGTGGACCGAAAACTGATCAGCGGCGTGAGCGTGTTCGACGTGTACGAAGGCGAAGGGATCGCGGCCGGCAAGAAATCGATCGCCATCGCGGTCACGATCCAGCCGCGCGACAAGACCATGACCGATCAGGAAATCGAGGCGTTGGCGGGCAAGATCGTCGCCGAAGTTGCCAAGCGCACCGGCGCCGTGCTGCGGGCGTAACGTTACGCCGGCAGCAAGTCCGTATACGCAAAGCCGTCGCGCTCGACGATCTCGCCCACCTCGACCGGAATCCGCCGCGACAACATCGGACCGGCAACGATGCAGGAATGAAACTCGCCGTTCTCGCCGCACGGATCCGCAGTCGGGGGCAAGTCTTCCAGCAGCGCGCGATCGAACCGGCGGCCGGCGAAGGACTTCGGAAGCTGCTTGAGATCGACGCAGACCAGATGGGTCTCGACACCCGCGGCGATCATCTCGCGCGCGAGTACCGCGGTTGGCCGCCGCCAGAGCGGAAAAACCGGCGTGATGCCGGTGCCGGCAAGCTTCTGCTCGCGATAGGCGCGCACGTCCTGCAGAAACAGGTCGCCGAAGATCACGTGCGTCACGCCGGATGCCTTGGCATCGGCCAGCGCGGCCGCCATGCGCGCCTCATACACCTCGTTCGGGCACGGATAGGGAATTGGCACGATGATCGCGGGCAGATCAGCCGCCGCTAGCTGCATGGCCAATAATTCCTGACGCACGCCATGCATGCTCACGCGATTGAAGCTGTCGGTCATCGTCGTCAGCGCGCCGACCACGTCGAATTCGCCGCCGCGGCGGATCTCGTGCCACGCCCAGGCGCTGTCCTTTCCGCTCGACCAGGCGACCAGCGCCTTGGGGCGCGCGCTCATGTACGCCGGCGCTGAGAAGCGGCCGGCCGTTTTTCCGGCGCCGCCGGTTTTTTCTGGTTCAGCGGCAGGGGATCCTTCAGCACGCCCTGCTTGCGCAGGATCGCTTCGGCGGCGCGTGAGCCGGATTCCCAGGCGCCGCCGACCGTACCCCAGAGCGTTTCGTGCACCGCCTCGCCGGCAAACCAGATACGGTCGTGCAGCGGTTCCATCAGTGCCTTGCGGGCGCCCTGTCCGCCGGGACTTGCCGCCGAGAAGGCGCCGAGCACCCAAGGCTCGGCGTTCCAGCGCGTCGCATGGGTGCGCTTGATCGCTTTTTTCACGTCGTCGCCGAAAAGGCCCGCGAGCCATTCGGACGCAAAGTCGATCATCGCCTCATCGCCCTGTTCCGACAGGTCGCGGCCGTAGCGCCCGCCGACCTCCACCATCGTGAGCGACGTGCCCGATACGTTGGCGAGCAAGGCCGCGGTCTTCGCATTATCCGCTTTCTCGAAAACGAGTTCGTCGCGCTGCAGACCGAGCGGATTGTCGGGAAGCTCCAGCGCCACGTGGTCGTAGCTGCCGAGCTTGAGCTGGTTCAAGGCGTCGAGCTGGCGCTTGGGCAGATCGGGCACGAACTTGATTTTTCCGGAGGCCAGCACGTTGGTGGAAGCCGTGATGATCAGGGCGCGCGCGGTCAGGCGGCCCTTCTCGGTTTCAATCGCAAGATTGCTGCCCCATTCGATGCGCGTCACGGGGTTCGCGAGCGTAATCGGCAGGTTCGCGCCGAGCTTCGCCAGCAGCGTGCCATAACCCTGGCGGCAGAACGCGTCGACGTCACGTTCGGCCGACTTTGCGTAGTCAAAAACCGAAACCTCGCGCAGCTCCTTGCCGCAGCCATAGGCGCCGAGCACGAACTCCATGGTCGGCCGCCAGTCGCGCAAATCGCGCGGCAATGCGCTTTCGCAATTGGTGTCGCTCTTGCCGCGCGCGGCTTCGGTGATGGCGCGGTTCGCGCGCACACGGGCGCCGAGAAAATCCTCGAGCTCTCCTTCGCGCGCATTGCGGCGCCCGATGCGAAGCCCCTCGGTAATCGACGCCGGATAGATTTCCAAATCGGTTTTGGCCGCAAGCTTGGCGACTGGATTGATTTCCGGCATGTGAATCCAGTGCGCGCCGCGATCGAAGGGCACGCCGAAAATGCTGCTGTCGGTGACGCAACGTCCGCCGATACGCGGCGCGGCCTCGATCACGGTGAATTTTCTGCCGAGCGCGGAAAAGCGCCGCGCCGCCGCGATACCGGCCGCGCCGGCACCGACAATCACCGCGTCGTATTCGGCCGCGGGGGTCGGCGCGGCCAATGCGGGGGCGGCCATGGTCGCTGCCGAGGCAGCCAGGAACGAGCGGCGGTTCAAGCGTTTCATGGTTGGCGATTTGTTATTGCAGCCTCGCGGCAAGCTGCACATAACCTCATTGCCGCATCGGCCGCAAATGCCATGGCTAATATAACGTTTCTGTAACAGGGCGGGCATGAACTGAATTGCAACAAGTGTCGATTAAAGTCTTGGGCAAGGATTTCAATAAGCCGGCGCCAAGTCGCAACAGCGCGCGCATACAGGAAGCGCAGTCATGTTTGTACTCGATGGTATCGGGCGAAGAATCGCCCAGTATCTCGACCGGCCCATCGAAGGCTTCCACCCCTTCACGCCGAGTAATCCGGAAGCATTGCGCGCGACATTGCTGCCCGGCGATGTCCTTCTGGTGGAAGGCACCAATCATATCTCGGGCGTGATCAAGTATCTCACCCAATCCACATGGTCGCATGCGGCGCTTTACGTAGGACCGATCGGGGAGCGAACGACCGACGACGGCGAGCCGCTGGTGCTGGTGGAGGCCAATATCGGCGAAGGCGTCGTGGGCGCCCCGCTGTCGAAGTACTTCCGGTCGCATACGCGCATCTGCCGGCCGATCGGGTTGACGGCCGATGATGGCCACCGGGTTTGCGCCTATGCGATGGAACGCATCGGCTTCGACTACGACGTGAAGAATATCATCGACCTCCTGCGCTACCTGTTTCCTCTGCCGGTGCCGCAGCGCTGGCGGCGGCGGATGATCGCGCTCGGTTCGGGTCATCCGACCCGCATCATCTGCTCGGCCCTGATTGCGCAGGCGTTCGAGAGCGTGCGCTACCCGATCCTGCCGAAGGTGACAAAACAGGACGCCGAAGACGTGCGGCGCGAAATTCTGGAAATCCGCCATTCGTCGCTCTATGCACCGCGCGACTTCGACATTTCGCCCTATTTCGCCCTAGTGAAGCCGACCATCGAGCGCGGCTTCGACTATCGCAAGATGCGTTGGGCCGACCGGCCGGCAGCGGACGAAGAGGCGCCGCTTGCGCCGGCCATGATCGGGCAGGATGCGCAAATGGTGTCGCTCGCGAGCGAGCGCAAACGGCCGGCGGGCTAGGCGGCTTGCGTTGGCGGCAGTGCCGCCATAATTGTGTCCCCGAGTGCTCGTGTTCGGGACTCTTGGGCCATGATGTTCGAGGCCGCCAGCAAGGCTTTCATCCAGATGTTCTCGCCACCGTTTCGGCGGGTGTTGCTCAAGGCGATCGGGCTTGCGTTGCTGCTATTGGTCGTGGTCGGCATCGGGCTGCACCGCGCGTTGTCCGCGCTGGCCGAGGGCGGGGCAACCTGGGCGACCGGCACGACACCGCTGATGCCGCAATGGGGCTGGGACGTCGTCGCCTGGATCGTTTCGTTCGCGGTCGGGCTTGGAATCATCGGCGGCGCGATATTTTTGATGCCGGCGGTGACGGCGTTCGTCGGCACGTTCTTCGTCGACGAGATCGCCGAGCAGGTCGAGCGCGCGCATTATCCAAACGAGGCGCCGGGACACGCGCTGTCCTTTTTACGGGCACTGATCGAGGGGATCAAAACGGCGCTTCTGGCGATTGCAGTCTATCTCTGCGCCGCGCCGCTGTTGCTGGTCGCCGGTCTCGGCTTCATCGTGATGTTTCTCGCCAACGCCTATCTGCTCGGCCGCGAATATTTTCTGCTGGCCGCCATGCGGTTTCGCACGCCGGGCGAAGCGAAGGCGCTGTACCGCCTGCACCGCGCGACTCTGTTCCTCGCCGGAATGGTGATCGCGCTCGTGGTCAGCATTCCGGTGCTGAATTTCGTAACGCCGATCTTCGCCATGGCGTTCATGGTGCACGTGCAGAAGCGGCTGTCGGCGCAGGCAGTGCTCACGCGGCCGGCGTAAGCACGGTCTTGCCGGGCCATTTGCACAGGTCGGCAATCAGACATGTCTCGCATAGCGGCTTGCGCGCAACGCAAACGTAGCGGCCGTGCAAAATCAGCCAATGGTGCGCATGGCGCTTGAATTCGGCCGGCACCACGGCTTCGAGCTTTTGCTCGACGTCGAAGGGCGTCCTGCCGGTGGCAAGGCCGGTGCGATTGCCGACGCGGAAAATATGGGTGTCGACCGCGATGGTCGGCTGGCCGAACGCAATGTTCAGCACCACATTGGCGGTCTTGCGGCCGACGCCGGGGAGCGCTTCGAGCGCTTCGCGCGTATTGGGCACCTTGCCGCCGTGCTCGGCGACGAGCTTTTGCGAGAGCGCAACAACGTTCTTTGCCTTGTTGCGGTATAGCCCGATGGTCTTGATCAGGTCGCGGACTTTAGCCTCGCCGATTGTCACCATTTTTTCCGGCGTATCGGCAAGCTTGAACAGCGCGGGCGTCGCCTTGTTGACGCCGGCGTCGGTGGCCTGGGCGGACAGCACCACGGCAATCAGCAGCGTGAACGGATTTAGGTGCTGCAATTCACCCTTAGGCTCGGGCCGTGCGGCGCGAAAGCGGCGGAACGCCTCGGCGATTTCCGCAGGTTTCCATTGCGGCAAGTCGCCGTGAGCCGCGATGCCGTCGGCGGCCTTTTGCCTTGCCGGAGCTTTCTTTTTTGCCTTTGACGGCTTTTTCCGGCTTGGTTTCAGCCTTGGCTTGGTCGATTTTCGCACCATCTTTCCCGTATAATAGTGCCCATGACGCCCGACAACGATCTTGCCCTTGAGCCCACGCTTTTTTCGGCGGTGATCACGCCGCACCGTTCGCTCAGCCGCACGGGATTCATGATCGTGATGGCGGCGGTGAGCGGCTTGAGCCTCGTCGGCGGCACGATGTTCTACGTTCTCGGCGCGTGGCCGGTGGTCGGCTTTCTCGGACTCGACGTGCTGCTGGTCTATGTGGCGTTCCGTGCGAATTACCGCGCTGCCGCGGCCTACGAGCAGGTGACAATGACGCCCTCGGAACTGCGCGTGCGCAAGGTCACCCATCGCGGCAAGGCGGCGGAATGGAAATTCAATCCGCTATGGACGCGAATCGACCGCGAGACCCACGAGGACTTCGGATTGCTGCGGCTGTTCCTGGTGTCGCGAGGCTGGCGGCTTGTGGTCGCAAGCTTCCTCGGACCCAAGGAAAAGGAAGGCTTCGCCAAGGAGCTGTCGGCGGCGCTCGCCGAAGCCAAGCGCGGACCAACCAGGACAATGCTTTCTTAAGCAGAAATCGGGTGGGCACGCGGCCCATGGGAGCTTAGATCATCGAGCATGATCATTACCGAGAACCGGTTCCCGCTTTTCGGGATCATGCTCTCCATGGAGAGCGAATGATGGAGACCGCCATGCTCTCGCCCGACCGCGTGCAGTTCGCCGATTTGGCACCGCTGAAGACCGCCGCCGCCGACTACGACATCGTGCGCCGCGCCATTGCGCATATCCGCGGCCATTGGCGCCGGCAACCGGAGATCGAGCAGATCGCGGAAGCTGCCGGCGTCACCACGACCGAACTGCATCATCTGTTCCGCCGCTGGGCCGGCATTACGCCGAAGGCGTTTCTCCAGGCGCTCACGCTCGACACGGCGCGGCAGCTCTTGCGCAATTCCGCAAGCGTGCTCGATGCCGCCTACGAGGTCGGATTGTCCGGGCCAGGGCGGCTGCACGATCTGTTTGTCACGCATGAGGCGATGTCGCCGGGCGAATGGAAGTCAGGCGGCGAGGGTCTCACTATTTCCTACGGCCTGCACCCCTGCCCGTTCGGCACGGCGCTGGTGATGGCAAGCGGTCGCGGGCTTTGCGGGCTCGCGTTCGCGGATGACGGAGACGAAAAAACCGCGCTCGCCGATATGCGACGGCGCTGGCCCAAGGCAAAGTTCATCGAAGACCTCGCGACCACGGCGCCGATCGCGCAACGCATCTTCGACCAGAAACTATGGCGCGCCGACCGGCCGCTGCGCGTTGTGCTGATCGGTACCGATTTCGAAGTACGCGTGTGGGAGACCCTGCTGCGCATTCCGATGGGGCGCGCAGCGACCTACTCGGCGATCGCGAACAAGCTCGGCGCGCCGAAAGCCGCGCGCGCGGTGGGCGCCGCGGTCGGCAAGAACCCGATCGCGTTCGTGGTGCCCTGCCATCGCGTGATCGGTAAGTCAGGAGAGCTTACCGGTTATCACTGGGGACTCACGCGCAAGCGCGCCATGCTGGGCTGGGAAGCGGGCGCGGTGGCGGCCTGACGCCGCCGGCGTTGCGCGGACGCAACGCATCCCGGGCAATCTCTTGTGAGTCGGGTTCGCAGCTATTAAATCCGTAAGGCCGGCCCTTGCGACCGGCGGCGATTTTCCGCTAAAAGCACGCGGAAAGGCCAAGGTTTACGCGCCCTTAAATCTTCTCCGCGACCTTGGACCCAACGAGGATTGGCATGTCGACGCGTTCGAACATCCGCGCGATTTTCCGGGGGGCCAGCACGGCCCGGCCCGCGGCTGCCTCGATTCTCGGCGGTCTCCTGCTCCTTATCGGCCCCTGAGAGCCGGCTGGGCGCCTAGCGCCTTGGCCCTCAGGGAAGACCGGAGTGAACCCAGGAACCCAGAGCGCCATTTCAGCGGCGCAGAGCGAGAAGGAAATTTTCCATGACCACGCAGGCGAAGTTCGAAAAGGACCGCGTCGTCATCTTTGACACCACGTTGCGCGACGGCGAACAGTGCCCGGGCGCGACCATGACGCATGAAGAGAAGTTGGAAGTTGCCGCGTTGCTCGACGACATGGGCGTCGACATCATCGAAGCCGGATTTCCCATCGCTTCGGAAGGCGATTTCGCCGCCGTACAGGAGATCGCGACCCGCTCGAAAAACGCCGTGATCTGCGGGCTTTCGCGCGCCGCATTCAAGGACATCGACCGCTGCGCGGAGGCGATCAGGCCGGCCAAACGCAAGCGCATCCACACGTTCCTTTCGACCTCGCCGGTGCACATGAAATACAAGCTGCAGAAGGAACCGCACGAGGTCTACGAGATGGTGATCGCGCAGGTCACGCGCGCGCGCGGGCACACCGACGACGTCGAATGGTCGGCGGAGGACGCGACGCGCACCGAGCACGATTTCCTCTGCCGCTGCGTGGAAGCCGCGATCAAGGCCGGCGCCACCACCATCAACATCCCGGACACGGTCGGCTACACCGTGCCGGAGGAATATTTCAAGCTGATCGCCATGCTGCGCGAGCGGGTGCCGAATTCCGACCAGGCGCGGTTCTCGGTGCATTGCCACGACGACCTCGGCATGGCGGTGGCGAATTCGCTTGCGGGCGTTGCGGCCGGCGCGCGGCAGATCGAATGCACCATCAACGGCATCGGCGAGCGGGCGGGCAACGCCGCGCTCGAAGAGGTCGTGATGGCGATACGCACGCGCAACGACGTGCTGCCGTTCTGGACCGGCGTCGACACCACCATGCTGACTCGGGCATCGAAACTTGTGTCGGCGGCGACATCGTTCCCGGTGCAATACAACAAGGCGATCGTCGGACGAAACGCGTTCGCGCACGAGAGCGGCATCCACCAGGACGGCATGCTCAAGCACACGCAGACCTACGAAATCATGACGCCGGAAAGCGTGGGCGTGAAACAGACCTCGCTGGTGATGGGCAAGCACTCGGGCCGGCATGCGTTCGTGCACAAGCTCGAGGAACTGGGCTACAAGCTCGCCGACAATCAGCTCGAGGACGCGTTCGTGCGCTTCAAGGCGCTGGCCGACCGCAAGAAACAGATCTACGACGAGGACATCGAGGCGCTGGTCGACGAGGAAATCGCACACGCGCAGGACCGCCTCAAGCTGGTTTCGCTGTCGGTGATCGCCGGCACGCGCGGGCCGCAGCGGGCCACGATGAAGCTCGATGTCGACGGCCGCTCCATGATCGAAGAGTGCGAGGGCAATGGGCCGGTCGATGCGATCTTCAATTGCATCAAGTCGCTGGTGCCGCACGAGGCGGTGCTCGAGCTCTACCAGGTGCATGCGGTGACCGAGGGCACCGACGCGCAGGCGGAAGTATCGGTGCGGCTTTCCGACAAGGGCCGATCGGTCACCGCGCGCGGCGCCGATCCGGACACGCTCGTTGCGTCGGCCAAGGCCTATCTCGGCGCGCTCAACAAGCTGATGGTCAGGCGCGAACGTGGCCGGGTGGAAGCCGTCGCGGCCCCGCGCATCCATTCCACCGACGTGGGCTGAGCCGGACGCCCTCAACTCATCATCGCGCATAAATGGCGCGGGTGCGATTTTAACAATCGCACCCGCACGTTTTGTTCCGCGATATGACGCCAGAAAGTGCCGTGAAAATGCCCCTGTGCCGCCCCAGGCTTTAAGTCCGCGCGTCCAATGCGGCCAATTAAGTTCAAGTTTTGTTACCAACGCACGACAGTTTTCGACGCCTGAAAGATTTTGTTTGCCGTGGGGGGTGTTCGATATACGCAGTTCTGCAGACACTTATGAAAATTCGAGGCCAGCCATGAATAAGCGGGCATACCGACGCAATCTCGCCGCCGCGATCATGCTACTGACCGCGACAGTGGCGCCTGCCCTCGGTCAGACCACGGGCAAAGTGACCGACCCGCACGGGCATGCGGATGCGCAGACCGATATCGTCGTGACCGAGACGCATATCGCACTGATCAAGAACGTCCTGAATCTGCGGGCAGAGCAGGAACGGCAATGGGCGCCGGTCGAGACGGCGCTGCGGGAGGTGGCGCGCCTGCAGGCGCGCGCAGCCGAAAGGGTTGCGGCCGTGCACGCACGTGGTCGCGCCAGCGGCATCAACATCATGCGGCGGCTGAAGCGGATCGCCGCGGTGGCAGCGCCGTTGCTGAAGTCGCTCGATGACGAGCAAAGACAAAAACTGGCGATTCTTGCGCGGCTGGCGGGGCTCGAAGTCCTCTTGGCAGCGCGCTGACACGCGTTCAACGCAACCCGTGTACCCATTTGGCATTGCTTCCATACCGAGCGATGAAACATGCGTGCGACGCGCCGCCGCAGGCCAATCGACGTTTATCTGAATGAATCTTCACTAACCTTGCGAAACATTAAGTTGAAGTGGGGGGCCCGCTCGTTTCAACTCAAGCTACACCCTTGCCCTTGGAGGTAGCCTATGTGGAAAGCAATATTAGCCGGGACAACCGCGCTAACAGTGGTCGGCGCGTCCGCCATTTATGCCCAACAGACGCCGACGCCGCCGAATCGCGATAATCGTCCTCGTCTCAGCCAAGAAGATCGTGCCGCTCTCACCGACGCGCGCATCGTCGGATTGAAAGCGGGATTGAAACTGACGCCGGCCCAGGAAAAGAACTGGCCGGCGGTCGAAGCCGCGTTGCGCGAGCGCGCGAAACTGCGCGCCGATCGCTTCGAGCAGTTCCAGAAACTGCGCGAACAGCGGCGGGCCAATCCGGCACAACGCGGCGACATGCTTGAGCGCATGCGCCAACGTGCCGACATCATGGCGCAATCGGCGGCGAGCCTGAAGAAGCTGACCGATGCGATCGATCCGCTCTACAAGAGCCTCGACGAGGCCCAGAAGCAGCGCTTCGCCATGCTCTATCGGATGGGAGGCGGCGGCGGGCATCATTTCTGGCGCGGCCGTGGCATGGGTCCAGGCCCCGACATCGGTCCCGGACCGCAAACTCCCGGCCGCCATGGACCCGGCTTGCGGCAGCGCCGCACCGAGCGCACCAACGACACCGAGCTCTGAGGATCAAAGCTACGCAGCAGTGGCGATCGATTTGACCTCCCTGACGATCGCCATAGCCGCGGAAAGCCGCCGGGTTCGCCCGGCGGCTTTTGATTTTGCGCGGCGCGCCGCCGGCTCGCGCTGTGCGCCTGCTGGCGGAACGGCACGATACGATCCGGGGCGCATTCGCCCAGAAGACGGCGCAGATAATGCAAGCAGGACGGCCCTTTGCTGGACAGTGCCGTGACCCTTCTGCTAAACGACCGCGTTTGCGGGTCGTGCCCGCATTGGTGAGCCGGGCGCATAGCTCAGTTGGTAGAGCAGCTGACTCTTAATCAGCGGGTCCCAGGTTCGAGTCCTGGTGCGCCCACCAA
>Ga0335077_10002152_pt1 | contig 23518 bp, 26 predicted proteins | sample Lox_Sample_31_FD_207151 | JGI IMG/M metagenome (GOLD analysis project Ga0335077, IMG submission 207151) | Soil microbial communities from Loxahatchee National Wildlife Refuge, Florida, United States - Lox_Sample_3.1 | ecosystem: Environmental > Terrestrial > Soil > Wetlands | place: USA...
GAGAAGCGGGAAGAACGCGGCCTCGCCGCGCGGGCCCTTCTTCCCGGCCGGCGCCTCCTCCCTCTCTCCCCAGGGCCGGAACGCCGTGAAGGTGGCTCCGGACAGGAGCTTCGCCAGGAGGCGCAGCGACTGGAAAAGGTCGCGTCCGGCGACGGCTTCGACGAAGTCCGAGCCGTACTCCTTGCTCTCGTCTGCGATCTGCCGGGCGGCCTCTTCGCCCGTCACACGGGGGCCCGACGCGGCGTCGATGAGGCGGTCGAGGTCCGAGAGGAACGGCCGCGCGAAGAGCCGGCCGCGGCCCGACAGGAGGTCGAACACCTCGGGCTCCACGAGCACCTTGCGCTCGATCGCGCGCTCGAGACCGAGGGCCGCGAGGCGGTCGCGGCGCGCCCCCTCGTCCGGCACGGACAGGTCCGCCGCGCGCGAGGCGCGCCTCAGGCCCTGCGTCGCGCGGTTCTTGCCGTCGGGCGAGACCGCATGGACGAGAAGGACGTTGTCGGACGCTTCGGCCCGCTGCGCGTAGTCGAGGAGCGCGTCGAGCGCCGTCTCGGCCCCCTCCTCGGGTGCCGGCAGGCTCGCGAGGAGCACCGCGAGCGCCGCGGCGCGGTCCGCGCGCTTCACGCGCCCGGCGATCCGGCGCGCGGCGTCGTCGCGGTCGTCGCCCACGGTGACGCCGGCCGCGGCGGCGAGCGCGGAGGCCCGGCGCCATAGCCGTGCCTTGAGGCGCGCGTCGTCGCCGGCCTCCTCGGCCTCGTCGAGGAGCGCGTCGAGCTCCTCCGCCGTGAGGCCCTTTCCGCGGAACAGCTCGGTGGCCTCCAGGACCACGAGCCGGTTCGTGGCGAACAGCGCGATGGTCGCCGCGTCGGCGACGGCCTCCTTCACGCCCTCTCCCGTCGCCTCGTACACCGTGACCTCTCCCTCGCGGAAGGCCTCCCGGAACGCCGCCGCCACGCGCCGCGCGCCCTCGGCCACGATCCAGTCGTCGTCTCCGGTCAGAAAGAGAAGCGGGTGGAGAGGCGCCGTGCGCGCGGACGCGAGGAGCGGAGCGAGCGGCGCGAACGGATCGGAGCGCTTCACACGCGCCATCCTAACCGGATGGCCCTAAAGCAATCCCTTGTCCTGCAGCTCCTGGCAATCGAGGCAGTGGCGCGCCCACGGAACCGCCTCGATGCGCTTCTCCTGAACGGGCTGGGAGCAGTGGATGCAGGTTCCGTAAGTTCCCGCGTCGAGGCGCGAAAGCGCCTCCTCGATCAGCAGGAGGATCTTGCGGTCGCCTTCCGAAAGCGAGTAGGCGAACTCCTTCGTGTAGGCGGACGTCGCGCGATCGGCCATGTCCTGCGCCGACTCGTCGACCGTTTCCTCGGAAACCTCGCGATTCTTCGCGAGATCCTGGAGGAGCTCGTCGCGCCGTGCGACGAGGCGCTTCCTCACCCTTTCGCCGGCCTCCTTCTTCAGGGGCTTGGCGGGCATCGCGGCGGCTTTGAGTGGCATGCTGGTCGTCTCCCTCGAGATCGCGTGGAATGCGCGACGCGGTAAAGCGTTGCGATCGGCCGGTTTATCTGCCCTGTCGGCACGACCCGGGCCATTCGAGAATGGCGGAGGATATCACGCCACGCCAGGAAGCAAGCCCTCCTTCATCTCCTCCCGTCTCGCCTCGCATAGAGAGTCTTCCGGGCGACTCCGAGGCGGCGCGCCGCCTCGGTCACGTTTCCGCCCGCGTCGTCCAGGACGAGAGCGATGTAGGCATCCGACAGCTGGCGCAGCGTCCAGCGCGCGTGGGCCGCGGCGTGAAGGAGCGCCTCGGGATCCGACGGTCCCGCGAGCTTCACGTGCGAGGCGTCGATCGCGGCGGCCCCCGCTGCGGCCGCGTCGTTCGCGGCCCGCCGGACGACGTTCTCGAGCTCGCGGAAATTCCCGCGCCAGGCGTGAGAGAGCAGCACGCGCCGCGCGGCCGCCGTGAACGAGGCGGGGCCGCCGGCGGCCTTCGCGACCGCGCGAGCCGCCGGAAGAATGTCCTCGCGGCGCTCGGCGAGAGGCGGAAGGCTCACGGTGACGACGGCGAGGCGGTAGAAGAGATCCTCACGAAACGAACCGGCGCGCGCCCGGCGCGGCAGATCCGGCCCGGCCGAGGCGACGAGCCGGGCCCTGAGCGGCAGGAGGCGCGTGCCGCCCACGCGCCGCACGAGGCGCTCCTCGACGACGCGGAGCAGCTTGCCCTGGGCTCTCAGGGAGAGCGCGTCGACCCGGTCGAGGTAGAGCGTGCCCTCGCCCGCGCCCTCGAGCAGGCCCGGCTTCCCCGCGACGGCGCCCGTGAACGCTCCCCGCTCGTGGCCGAAGAGCTCGCTCTCGAAGAGATCGTCCGCCACGGCCGCGAGGTCCACGCGCACGAACGGCGCGCGCGCGCGGGGCGAGCGCTCGTGGAGAAGGCGCGCGAGCCGGTCCTTGCCCGTGCCGGGCGCCCCGAGAAGGAGCACGGTGTTCGCCGAATCGGCGGCGCGCGCGAGCCGCCGGAGCTGCTCCCTCAGGCCGCGATGGCGCGTCGCGAAGAGCACGGAGGACGCCGCGCGCCCCGCCACGCCCGCGCCTAGCGGAACGCCGCCGTGGCGTCCGGAGCGTCTCCCCAGAGTCTCTCGAGGCCATAGAAACGGCGAGCCTCGTGGTGGAAGACGTGAAACACGACGTCGCCGTAATCGAGGAGGATCCAGGCCGCGGACTGGTAGCCCTCGATGGAGAGGGGCCGGCGGCCCTCGGCCTTGAGAGCCATCTCGACGGCGTCGGCGAGCGCCTGCGCCTGCCGGTCGCTCCCTGCGGTGGCCAGGACGAAGTAGTCGGACATCGTCGTCAGGCCCTGGAGGTTCAGGACGACGAGCTTCTCGGCCTTCTTGTCGAGGAGCGCGGCCACTCCCTTCTTGAGTTGCGCCGTGAGGCGTTCGTCGAGCGCCGGGTCGGCGCTTGCGCGGGGCTTCTCGGGCGATGACGCGGCCGCGCGCACCCCGGCGCGCTGGAGCGTCGCCTCGATGAGGTCGTCGATCGGCCCCACCTCGGGGACCGGGTGCTTCACGGGAGGCGGTAGAGCGCGTGCTTTCGGAGATACGTGACGACGCTCGCCGGGAGGCTTCCGCTGAGGTCCTCGCCCGCGGAGATGGCGCGCCTTAACCACGTGGATGAAATTGTAACCGGTGCGTTGCCGGCGAAGAAAATCGTCTCTCCGAACCGGCCGGAGATCGACGGGGGCAGCTCGCGCGCGAGGGCGGCCCGGGGAAACCCCTCCCGCTCGACGACCGCGATGCGAAACTCGTCCAGAAGCTCCTGCCACGAGCGCCATGTCGTGATCGCGGCCAGCGAGTCGGCCCCGAGGAGGAGGAGGTGCTCCGCGTCCGCGCGCGAGGCGCGCAGGTGCCGGAGCGTCTCGATCGTATAGGTCGTTCCGCCCCGCGAGACCTCGAAATCGCTCAGGCGAAAGGCGGGATACGCCTCGAGCGCCAGAGCGAGCATCGCGAAGCGGTGATGCGAGGGAGCGGACGGACCGGACGGCTTGTGAGGCGGCTGGAACGCCGGCACGAAGAGAATCTCCTCGAGGCCGAGACGGCGGCGCGCCTCCTCGACGGGCACGAGGTGCCCGAGGTGCACCGGATCGAACGAGCCGCCGTAGACGCCGATGCGCATGGTCAGGGGACCGTCTCCTTCTCGCGCGCGGCGTCGGCCCGGGCGGCGAGCGCGTCGAGCCGGGTGCCGAGATGCGAGACGAGGACGTCGAGGCCGCGGCGGGCGGCGGCCGAGATCGCGAAGAACGCGAGGCCGCGACGCGAGGCCGCGGCGGCGACGGCCGCAACCTGCGCGGGAGAGGCCGCGTCGCACTTCGTGGCCACGAGGACGCGCTCGCGCCCGGCGAGCTCCGGCCGGAAGGACGCGAGCTCGTGCTCGATCGTCGCGACCGTCTTCTCGGCCTCGGCGATCGGGTCGGCGTCGCCGAGCGCCGCAGCGTCCACGAGGTGGACGAGGAGGCGCGACCTTTCGACGTGCCTGAGGAAGCGGATCCCGAGGCCGTGCCCTTCGCGCGCACCCTCGATGAGCCCGGGCACGTCGGCCGCGACGAACGTCCGGAAGCGCTCCCAGGACACGACCCCGAGGTGCGGGACGAGCGTCGTGAAGGGATAGCCGGCGATCTTCGGACGGGCCGCGGAAATGGACGAGATGAGGGTCGACTTGCCCGCGTTCGGCAGGCCCACGAGCGCCACGTCCGCAAGGAGCTTGAGCTCGAGCGCGAGGTCGCGCTGCACGCCCTTCGTGCCGGGATCCGCGCGCCGCGGCGTGCGGTTCGTCGACGTGGCGAAGCGCGCGTTTCCCCGTCCGCCCTTGCCGCCCGCGGCCACGACCAGCGTCTGCCCCTCCTCGACGAGGTCACCCACGACGTCTCCGGTCTCACGATCCTTCACGACCGTTCCGACGGGCACCGAGACCGCACGACCCGCCCCGTTCTTTCCGTGGCGGTCGTCCCCCTTGCCGTGGCCCCCGCGGCCCGCCGCGAAGCGTCTCGTGAAGCGAAAGGGGTACAGCGTGTTCAGGCCGCGGTCGGCGACGAGCGTCACGCTCCCGCCGTCCCCGCCGTCTCCGCCGGACGGCCCTCCCCGCGGCACGAATTTCTCGCGCCGGAAGGCGACACAACCATCTCCTCCGTCACCTCCGGCGACGTGGATGAAGGCTTCGTCTATGAACATGTTGCTCGGACTTGCCTCGGGTACTCGCGCGTCAAGGTCGAGCCGCTCGTGGCGGTCGCTTCGCGAACCTCGACGCGCTGCGTTCCCTCGGCCGATTTGCTCATATCGAAGGTCCTTCGGACCTTCTCAACGAAAAACCGGAAAATCGTCAGCTCTTGGCTTCCGAGACTGCCGCAGGCGTGATCGACACGAAGCGGCCCAGGCGGCCCTTGTCGTGGAAGTTCACGATTCCGTCCACCTTCGCGAAGAGCGAGTCGTCCTTGGCGCGGCCGACGTTCACGCCTGGCTTGAGCGGGGTGCCGCGCTGCCGTACGAGGATCGAGCCGCCCGAGACGAGCTGGCCCGCGAAGCGCTTCACGCCGAGGCGCTGGCTGTTGCTGTCGCGCCCGTTGCGAGACGATCCCTGACCCTTCTTGTGTGCCATGAGGCGAAACCCTATCTATCCGACGATGGACGCGATGCGGATCTCGACGAGATCCTGGCGGTGCCCGTGAGTGCGCTGGAAGCCTTTCCGGCGCTTCTTCTTGTAGACGAGGAGCTTCGATCCGCGCGTCTCCCGCAAGACGATCCCCGTCACCCGGGCGCCCGAAACGAGGGGGGTGCCGAGGCACAGGCCGTCGTCCTTGCCGATGGCGAGGACCTCGGGAAGGGACACTTCCGCGCCCTTCTTCAGGGTCTCTTTCGTGAGGCGTTCGACGCGCACGACGTCGCCCTCGGCGACGCGCACCTGCTTGCCCCCGGTTCGGATGACGGCGTACATCTTGACCTCGACTTCCCGGACAAAACGGCCGTTCAACTTACCAGACCCTCGCGCGCCTGTCAAAGCGATGTCAGTCCTCGCTGACCTCGTCCGGAAGCTCGTTCGTATCCCCGGGCCCCCTCTTCGGAAAAAACCGCGCGAGCGCATCGCCGAGCCTGTCGACGGCCGTGACGATTCCCTCCGTGAACCTTCCGTCCGCGAAGTGGGCCTGGGCTGCGTCCCGCGCCTCGGCCCAGAAGCCGTCTCCGACCCTCTCGTGAATCCCCGTGCCTCCGACCACGGCGAAGGCGCGCGACTCCGGCGCGAGGAACAGGAGGCAGCCCGTTCCGTGCGCCGTCTTCTCCATGCCGAGCCTCCTGAACGTGGCCTGGGCCGCCTTGAGCGCGTCGCGGACGGGTCCGTGGTGGAGGTGCACGCGGATCTCTCCGACGCTCTTCGACTCGGCCCGCTTGATCGCCTCGACGATCGCCGGCCGGTCGAGGCCGTCGAAGAAGGCCTTCGACTGCCTGCTCTTCGCCATAGCGTCACCAGCTCCCGCTCGCGCCGCCGCCGCCGAAGGATCCGCCGCCGCCGGAGAAGCCGCCTCCCCCGCCGCCGAACCCGCCGAAGCCGCCCGAACCCCAGCCGCCGCGGCCGATGTAGGAGTACCCGCCGCGCCCTCTTCCGAAGATCGTCGGGACGATGCCGAAGAAGAAGAGAAAAATGATCCCGAGGAGGAGTGGGACGGGCAGGAACGGTTCTTTGCCCTGCCCGCGTGTCTTCCCGGTCCCCTTGTACTCGCCCCGTGTGGCCGCGATCGCGGCGGAGACGCCTGCGGAGATCCCGCCGCTGTAGTCGCCCGTCCGGAACCGCGGAATCACCTGCTCGTCGAGCACCTGCCGCGCGAGCGCGTCGGGCATCGCGCCTTCCAGGCCGTAACCCACTTCGAGCCGCGCCTTCCGCGAACCGGGAAAGACGAAGAGGATCATCCCGTTCTTCCTCTGCGTCTGCCCGGCCTTCCAGGCCTGCGCGCACGCGACCGTGTACTCCTCGAGCGTGGTGCCGTCCGGGAGCGTGTTCTGCGTGTACACGAGAAACTGGTTCGACGTCTCTCTCTCGAAGTCGGCGAGACGCGCCTCGAGCTGCCGGACGACGTCGGGCGCGATCACGCCCGCTTTGTCGGTCACGTACCGCGTCGGCACCGGCGGAACCACCGGCCCGGCGGTGAACGCGGCGCTGGGGAGAAAGAGGAAGAGAGAGACGAAGAGGAAGAGGGGGATCTCTTTGAAGGCGAGAGGGGCAGCGCAGCGCTTCCCGGCAACGAACGACCGTCGGCCTCCGCCTCTTCTCACTCTAAGAAAATCCGAATTCTTCTCTTCTCTCGTCCCCTCGTCAGAACTTCACGGCCGGCGGCTTCTCCGAGCCCTCGGCGGCCTTGAAGTACGGACGTTCCTTGAAGCCGGCGAAGTTCGCCACGATGACCGTCGGGAACGACCGGCGCAAGGTGTTGTAGACCTGCGTCGCGTCGTTGAATCGGCCCCGCTCGACGGAGATCCGGTTCTCGGTGCCCTCGAGCTGCGCCTGAAGGTCGCGGTAGTTCTGGTTCGCCTTCAGCTCCGGGTACTTCTCGACGGTGACGAGAAGCCGGGAGAGAGCGCCGCCGAGCTGGTCCTGCGCCTTCTGGAACTTGTCGAAGGCGGCCGGGTCCTTGATGGAGTTCGCGTCGAGCTTGATCTGGGAGGCCGAGGCGCGCGCCTGTATGACCTGCGTGAGCGTCTCCTTCTCGAAGTTCGCCGCGCCCTTGACCGTTTCGACGAGGTTCGGAATGAGGTCGGCCCGGCGCTGGTAGACGTTCTCCACCTGGGCCCAGCCCGCGCTGACCGCCTGATCGGCCGAGTTCAGCTTGTTGTAGGCGCCCGCCGCCATGCCGCCGACGACGAGAACGCCGACCAGGACGAGGACGATGCAGCCGAGAGCTACGCTTTTTCCCATGGGTAAAGTCGCTCCTCCAAGAACCTGGCATCCTATCAGGAGCAGGTCAACTCAACGCACAATCCAGCGTAATTCCTTGTCACACAAGCTTTTCCAACAACCTCGGTGGCAGGAGAAACTTGAGCTCCGAAGGCCCGAGAGAGGGATCCGCAGGCGCCTCGAACGCGGCGAGGCCGGCCTTCTTCATCGGGATTTCGAGGTCGGCCCGGCCCGAGAGGAGCAGCCCGAACAGCCGGCCGAAATGGGGCTGATGGCCAACGAGAAGAGCGCTCGACGGCCGGAGCCGGGCGAGCTCGTGGAGGACTCCGATGGGGTCGGCGTTGGGCGCGAGGTTCTTCGTCTCCGTGAACGGCTGCTCGAAGCCACAGGCCTCGGCGACCGGCTCGGCCGTCTGACGGGAGCGGACGAGGGGCGAGACGAGCACAGCCTCGTAGCCGGGGTCCAGGCTTGCGATCGCCTTCGCGACGGCCCGCATCCGTCTCCGGCCATCCTCCGTCAGCCGGCGATCTCCATCCCGTCCGGTCGGCGCGACGTCCTCGGCTTCGGCGTGGCGGAGGAGGTGGATGAGCACGGGCGGATTCTAGCCGCGCCCCGGGAGGGCTCAGTCCGCGAGATCGCGGGCGATCTCGGCACGGGTTTCCGGGGAGAGGACGGCGCGAGCCCGATAGCCCGGGTGGTCGACGTGCAGAATCACGGGGTCTGGTCCCGCGGCGAGCGCCTCTCGGTCCCGGACATCCGTTCCGATCGGCAGGCGCAGATACTGGACGGCCGCGATCCGATCCTCGCGCCCCTGTCCCTCGAGAAAGCGCGCGAACACCCGGCGGCCATTCAGCTCGAGCCAGACGTGGCGGCCCGAAGACAGGCCGATGAGCTTGTCCAGCTGAGGCTGGATGCGGGCCTCCTCGGTGATCTCGACGAGCAGCGTCGCCGAGAGCTCGCCGGCGTCGGGCAGCAGCTCGTTGTAGACGTCGATCTCCTGCTGGATGGCCTCGGGCTTCGCGAGGCGCTCGGCCCGGCACATCTCCTGCACCTGGTTCAGGACGGTGAGGCGGCATTCGAAAACGACCGACAAGATGTCGCCGAGAAGGACGCGCCGCTTCGCCTTCACGGCGATGACGTCCTTCCGCCAGGAGTCGCGGATCAGCTCGTATTCCTGCAGGTTCTTCACGTCGGAGAGCACGAGCTTCTTCACAGGCCGTATGCGTCCCGAAGCACCTCGATCGGATGCTTCACGGGGACGTTCATCCCCTGGTGGATCTGGACGCCCGCGAGGGCGCAATCGGAAGCAACGACCTCGGCATTGGCCTGAGACAGGCCGTCGAAGAGCTTCCTTCCGACCTTCATCGAAACGTCGAAATGCTCCTCCTTCATCGCCCAGGTGCCGTCGTGGCCCGAGCACTTCTCCACCATCGTGACGGCGGCTCCCGTGACGGCGAGCAGGTCGCGCGACTTGAAGCCGATGTTCTGCACCTTCAGATGGCAGGGGAGGTGATACGCGATCGACTTCGGGGCGTTCGGGAAGTCGAGCACGAGGAGGCCTTTCGACTTCAGCTCGGCGAGGAACTCCAAGAGGTCGCGCGTCGCCGCCGCGACGGCCTGCGTGTCCGTCGCGGCCGGCGCGGCCGCGCTCACCTGCTCGCGCCGCTTCTCGAGCCACGGGTATTCCTTCTTGATCATGAGGGAGCACGAGGGACCCGGCGTCACGATCGTGTAGCCGCGGTCGACCCAGCTCTTCATGGACGAGACGAACGCCCGGCGGGCTTCGTCCGCGCCCGTGACGTCCCCGACGTCGAAGAGCGGCATTCCGCAGCACCTAGGGTACGCGACCGCCACCTCGACCCGGTTCTTCTCGAGCACCGCCACCGCGGCCTGTCCGATCTCCGGCCGGTTCCACTCGACGGAGCACGTCGGGAAGAGGACGACCTTCGCGACGGGCTCGCGCGTCCTCGCGGGGGGCGTGCGGCTCTCGAACCACGCCGTGAAGGTCCGCCACACGAAACGCGGCAGGTCCTTCCGGGCGGCGACGCCGAGGGTCTTCTCGAGCGCCCAGCGCGCGACGGGCAGCGTGTTCACGAAGTTGGCGACCGGGGCGACCGGCCTCGCGAGGCGGCCGACGGCGTCGGGGCGCGAGAGCAGGCGTTCGCGAAGAGGCAGGCCCGTCTCCTTCATGCGGATGTTTCGCGACTCCAGGACGAGGTGCGGAACGTCCACCGCCCAGCGGTGCGGCGGGATGTACGGGCAATGCGGAAGGCAGAGCCTGCACTCGTAGCACAGGTCCACGAAGTCGTCGAAGACCCTCTTCGTCAGCTTCTCCGCCTCGCCGTCCACCTCGGCGACGTCCAGCCCCTTGAAGAGCACGTCGAAGGACGGACATAGGGAGAAGCAGCGGCGGCAGCCGTGACAGATGTCCGCGACGCGCGTCAGCTCGGCGGCGAGGGACTGCTGATCGACGACCTTGACCGGGCTTCCGACGGCTCCCATCGGGGCGGGAGTTACGTCCCGATCGTCGTCAGGAGCTTGCTGAAGCGGTTCGCGTGCGACTTCTCGGCGCGCGCGAGCGTCTCGAACCAGTCGGCCACCTCGGCGAAGCCCTCCTCGCGTGCGGTCTTCGCGAAGCCGGGGTACATCTGCGTGTACTCATAGGTCTCGCCCTCGATCGCGCTCTTGAGGTTGAGGCTCGTCGATCCGAACGGCAGGCCCGTGGCGGGGTCGCCGGCTGCCTTCAGGTAGTCCATGTGTCCGTGCGCATGTCCCGTCTCCCCCTCGGCCGTGTCCCGGAAATTCCCGGCAATTTCGGGATAGCCCTCGATATCGGCCTTGTCGGCGAAGTAGAGGTAGCGGCGGTTCGCCTGGCTCTCACCGGCGAAAGCGTGCTTGAGGTTCTCGTGCGTCTTCGTTCCTTTGAGCTGGGCCATGGGTCCTCCTTCACAGTGGTGCGACTACTTTAGACTTGATATAAAAAAGAGTCAAAACCTAACCTGTCAATTAGATTTGATCTAAAATGATGTGCGAGGCGGGGCCAGAATGCCCGCCTCGTAAAGGTGAGACCCGATCAAGGAGAATTTCCATGTCCCAGCTCGTCGGCCGACTGGAAGCCCGGCACGAAGGCCATGAAGGCCGACTGGGAGAGGTCGAAGGAGTACTTCGCCCACGCGAAGTAATCGCCCAATGCCCCTGAAAACCCATTACAAGGTCGTGATCGTCGGGTCGGGCCCGGCAGGGCTGACGGCCGCGATCTACGCCTCCCGCGCGAACCTCGAGCCGCTCGTCGTCGAGGGAATCCAGCCGGGCGGCCAGCTCACGACGACGACCGACGTCGAGAACTTCCCGGGCTTCGAACACGGCATCCAGGGCCCCGCCCTCATGGACGTCACGCGCAAGCAGGCCGAGCGCTTCGGCACCGAGATCGTCGTCGACACGGTCGTGGACGCCGACGTGGCGAAGCGGCCCTTCACGCTGACCCTCGAGTCGGCCGGCAGGATCACGGCCGACTCCGTCATCGTCGCCTCCGGGGCGTCGGCGAAATACCTCGGCCTCGAGAGCGAGAGAAGGCTCCTGGGCTACGGCGTCTCGGCGTGCGCAACGTGCGACGGCTTCTTCTTCCGCGGCAAGGAGGTGGTCGTCGTGGGAGGCGGCGACACGGCGATGGAGGAAGCCGGCTTCCTCACCAAGTTCTGCTCGAAGGTGTATCTCGTCCACCGGCGAAACGAGTTCCGCGCCTCGAAGATCATGGTGCAGCGCGTGCTTCAGAACCCGAAGATCGAGATCGTGCTCGACACCGTCGTCGAGGAGATTCTCGGTGAGCCGGCGACAGGGGTGAGGGGCGTGCGCGTGAAGAACACGAATACCGGCGACGCACGGACTTTGAGCGTTTCGGGCTACTTCGCCGCCATCGGCCACCAGCCCAACACCGGGCTTTTCCGGGGCAAGCTCGACATGGACGACGTCGGCTACCTGAAGATCCGGCATCCCTCGACCCAGACGTCGGTCCCGGGCATCTTCGCGGCCGGCGACGTCGCGGATTTCATCTATCGTCAGGCCGTTTCGGCCGCGGGCGAGGGCTGCAAGGCCGCGATCGATGCCGAGCGCTGGCTCGCCGGTCAGGGCACGTGCTGACCGCGGGCCGCCGCTAGAACGCCTGTCCCGACGAGAACGAGAGGAGCCACCCGGTCCGTCCGAGCGGGTCGGGGTGCAGCGAGCGCGCCAGATCCATCCGAAGGAGGCTGTTCTTGCTCGCGCGCGTGATCCCGATCCTGAGGCCCACGCCGACGTCCGCGAGCTTCCAGGACCCGTCGGGCTCTCCCCACGAGTAGCCGGCGTCGCCGAAGGCGGCGAATCCGAACGAGAGAAGCTGCAGAATCTCCGGCACGACGAGGACGCGCGCCTCCACGTTCCCCACGAGGCGGCGATCGCCTTCCACGGCATGAAGGCGATACCCGCGCACGCCGTTGACGCCGTCGAGCGGGAGCTGGCTCTCCGGGTCGAGGTTCCACCCGACAGACGTCGCGAGGCGCCCCACGAATGTCCACGGATCGAGAAGGAAATAGGCCCGTGTGTCCGCGGAAACGAGGGCGTTCTCGAATCCGCCGTGCAGGCGCGTCGACGCGTTGACCGTCGCGAGCGCGAAGCCCGACGGGAGGAGCGCCCCCGTGCTGGTCGTTACGAGCGCCCGGCCCGCCGCTTCCGATGCGCCGAAGTGCGGGGAAGCGCCGATTTCCACGTGGTAGCTGGTCGCCAGGTCGAAGTCCTCGTCGCGGTCGATCTGGTCGACCAGGCGCCTCGTGATCCAGTCCGAGCCCTGGCGCTCGAAGCCGGCCGACAGAAAGAGGAAGGTCCGCTGCGAACGGTCCTCGGGAGGCGCGGCGCCCAGACCGCCGTCGAGGAGCCTCACCGTCGTCCACTCGACCGAGCCGAGGAGCCGGTCCGCGCCGTCCGGATCGCGGGAGACGAGGCGTCCGCCCGTCAGGAGAACGTCGCGCTCCTCCTCCTTCCAGAGCGTCGACTCCTCTCCACTGGCATAGAGCTTCGTATCGAAATCGAAACGCTGGGTCGTGCCCTGAAGAGCCCACGGGGCGTCCAGCGCGTAGAAAGGGCGCCCGAGGGCGAACTGGAGAAACCGGCCGTCGGAGTTGTCCGCGGCGTCGATCCGCAGCAGATTGTGGGGCACGAAGAGATCCGGGTCGACGTAGAAGACGGAACGGGTGAAGCGGTCGATGTCCTTCTCCCATCCGAACCCGAACTGTCGCCCGGTGCCGAGAAGGTTGTATTCCTCGGCTCCCATCGAGTACGTCGTCACGCCGCCCTTGTTCGAAAGAGATCCGCGCAGGAGAAGCGTCCAGGCGTCCGCGGTCTCGACGACGACGCGGGTTCCCTCCGAGCGCACGTAGACCCAGCGGAAGAGCCCGAACGCGCGCAGGTTCCGCTCGGTCTCGGCGAGAAGGTCCGGGCGAAGCTCGTCTCCGGGCTGGAAGAGGAGCTGCTCCTGAATGAACGACGGGCGGGTCGTGAAGTGGAGGACGTTCGCGAGCCCGTAGGGAAAGAACGATTTCGCAGCCTCCTGGGGCGCGAAGACGTCCGTCGTGCGGATCTCGACCGTGTCGATGCGGGGGACGTCCTGGGCCGCGAGAGAGCGGCCGAGAAACCCGAGGAGCGCCGCAGTCGCCGCGCGGGCCGCCAGAGAGTTGCGTGTCAGCTCTTCGTGGGATTCCAGAGAGGCTCCGGCTCCTTTCGCGTTTTCGCGGCCCAGCGGCCCAGGACGAAGAGCAGGTCCGAAAGGCGATTGAGATAGATGAGAGCGTGGGAACCCACGGCCTCCTGCCGGGCGAGCGTCGTCACGAGGCGCTCGGCCCGCCGGCAGACCGTGCGCGCCTGGTGCAGGAACGCCGAGACCCAGCCGCCGCCCGGCAGGACGAACGACTTCAGCTCCGGCAGGCCGGCATTCAGCTCGTCGATCGTCTTCTCGAGGAACGAGACGTGGCGGGCCTCGATGACGGGCTGCCTCGGATGGCGGTCCTCGGGGAGCGTGGCGAGATCCGATCCGAGGTTGAAGAGCTCGTTCTGGATCTGCTCGAGGACGGCGTCCAGCCGCTCCCGATCCGCCTTGCGGGCTGCGCCCGCGTGATCGCGGTTCGCCGTGCGCACGAGCCCGAGAAGCGCATTGAGCTCGTCCACGGTGCCGTAGCTCTCGATGCGGATCGCGTCCTTCGCGACCCGCCGGCCGCCGACGAGGCTCGTCTCCCCGGCGTCGCCGCCCCGGGTGTAGACGCGGTTGATCCGGATCGCCATGGGATCCCCTTCGCCCCAAGACTACACTCGGGCGCTCGGACTTCGATGCGACAGGGCGCGTACCGGACCGACTATCACGTCCACACGGCCCGCTGCGGCCACGCCGGCGGCGAGATGCGGGACTACGTCCTCGCGGCCCTCGGGAAGGGTCTGGCCGAGATCGCGTTCACGGACCACGTCCCGCTCTATTTCCTGCCGGGCGAGGACCCCGATCCCACGATCGCGATGACGTCCGGAGAGCTGCCCGGCTACGTCGCGGAGGTTCGCGCCCTGAGGAACGAGTTCGCGGGCCGGATCGACGTGCTTCTCGGCCTCGAGGCCGACTACGCGGAAGGTCACGAGGCCGCGCTCGAGGGGATTCTCCGCGCCCACGAGTGGGACGTCGTCCTCGGCTCCGTGCACTGGGTGGCGGGCGGCTGGATCGACGCGCCCGGTTCCGCGGCGCGGCACGAGACCGAAGGGTCGGAGAACCTCTGGCGCGAGTACTACCGTCTCCTCGGGAAGGCATCGAAGAGCGGGCTCTTCGACGTCCTCACGCACTTCGACCTTCCGAAGAAATTCGGCCACCGCATGCCCGCAAACGTGACGGACGCCGAGGACGCGGCCGTCGCCGCCGCGCGAGACACCGGAGTCGTGGTCGAGGTCTCGAGCGCGGGGCTGCGCAAGCCCGTGGGCGAGGAGTACCCGGCTCCCCGCCTTCTGAAGAAGCTCGTCGGCGCGGGCGTTCCGATCGTCCTGTCCTCCGATGCGCACGCGCCGGCGGAAGTCGCGTGGGGGCGCGAAAAGATCGAGGCCGCGGCGCATGCGGCAGGGGCACGAGAACATCTGAGTTTTCGGAAGAGAAAACCGAGACGGCACCCTCTCTAGGAAATCTTCTCTTCGTCCGAAACCAGCTCGACGGAGAACGTGGGCGTGACCGTGAGCTTCAGCGTCGCGAGGCGGCAGGGCCAGCCCTCTCTCTTCAGCCGCGCTTCCACGTGGTCCCAGATCCACCGCGCGAGGTTCTCCGCCGTGGGGACGCGCGTCGCGAACTCGGGAATCTCCTCGTTGAGATTCCGGTGATCGAGAGGCCGGTCGACCTCTTCCCTGAGGACGCGGTCGAGGTCGGTGAGATTCACGATCATGGCCGAGTCGGTGTCGGGCGCGCCGGCCACGGACACCTCGAGCGTGTAGTTGTGGCCGTACCCGCCGGGGTTCGACCCATCCCGGTACGTCGCCCGGTTCCACTCCTCGCTCTTTGCCCGGTTGAAGAGGCGATGCGCCGCGTTGAAGTGGATCGTGCGCGAAAGAAGGAGCATCGCGCGGCACTATAAGGCCGCGCATGCTTCCCAAGAACCCGCTCTCGCCGCCGGGGTTTCCCTACTGGGACGCGGTCACGGCCGCCGGGACGACACGTGCGATCTCTTCGGCGAGGCGGCCCGGGACGACCTCCTGAAGCTCGTACTGCGCGCGCACGGCGGGCCTGGCGATCCTCACCACGCGCGTCAGGTCGATCGGGGTCCCCACGACGACGACGTCGCATGGGGTCCGCGAAATCGTCTCGGCGAGCTCGGCGACCTGCGCTTCGCCGTAGCCCATCGCGGGGAGGATCCCCGCCGCGTTGGGGTATTTTCGGAAGGTTTCCGCGATCGTGCCGACGGCATACGGCTGCGGGTCGACGATCACCGCGGCGCCGGCCTTCTTCGCCGCGACGAGGCCGGCCCCAAAGCTCATGCCGCCGTGCGTCAGGGTCGGACCGTCCTCGACGACGAGGGCGCGCTTGTCCCTCACGAGCTCGGGCCTCTCGCAGACGACCGGCGAGTTCGTCCTCAGGACGCGGGCCCGCGGGTTCAGCTTCGCGGCCGCGGTCTCGATCGCGTGGATGTTCCCTTCGTCCCCCGTGTCGCACTTGTTGACGAGGATGACGTCGGCCCGCCGGAAGTTCGCCTCGCCCGGATGGTAGGCGGTCTCGTGGCCGGGGCGATGCGGGTCGGCGATGCAGACGTGGAGATCGGGCACGTAGAACGGCAGGTCGTTGTTTCCCCCGTCCCAGAGGATGACGTCGGCCTCCGCCTCCGCGCGCTCCAGGATCCGGCCGTAGTCGACGCCCGCGTAGACGACGAAGCCGTGGTCGAGGTGCGGCTCGTATTCCTCACGCTCCTCGATCGTGCACTTTTCGCGGTCGAGATCGGCGTAGGTCGCGAAGCGCTGGCAGGCCTGCGCCGCGAGATCTCCGTACGGCATCGGGTGGCGCACGGCGACGACGGAGAGCCCCCGCTCCTTGAGGAGCCCCGAGAGGTACCGCGTCGTCTGGCTCTTGCCCGCGCCCGTCCTCACGGCCGTGACGGCGATGACCGGAACCCTCGACTTGAGCATCGTCCGGTTCGCTCCCAAGAGGAGAAAGTCCGCTCCCGCGGCGATCGCCCGGGATGCGAGGTGCATGACCTGCGCGTGCGCGACGTCCGAGTAGGAGAAGACGCAGAGGTCGACCCCCTCGCGGTGGATCAGGCCCTCGAGCTCGTCCTCGGCCACGATCGGGATGCCCTCCGGATAGAGCGACCCGGCGAGGGACGCGGGATAGCGCCGCCCCTCGATGCCCGGGATCTGCGTCGCGGTGAAGGCGACGACCCGGTATCCGGACTTGTCCCGGAAGACCGTGTTGAAGTCGTGAAAGTCGCGGCCCGCCGCGCCGAGGATGACGACACGCCTCACGGGACTTTGCATGGACGTGACCCCCTACTTCACCCCAAGAAGCTCCACCTCGAACAGCAGCGTCGCGTTCGGCGGAATGACGCCGCCCGCTCCTCGCGCGCCATACCCGAGGCTCGGCGGAATCAAGAGAGTCCGCTTGCCCCCGATCTTCATCGTCGCGACGCCTTCGTCCCAGCCCTTGATGACGCGACCCTGGCCGAGCGGGAACTCGAACGGCCGGCCGCGGTCGAGCGAGCTGTCGAACTTCTTTCCCTTCGCGCCGTTCTCCCAGAGCCAGCCCGTGTAGTGCATGACGCACGTCTGGCCGGCCTTCGGCGAGACGCCGGTCCCTTCCACCGTGTCCTCGTACTGGAGGCCGGAGGGGGTCGTCTTCATCTTCGTCTCCTTCTTGGCCGCGGCGGCGGCGGGCGCGGTCTTTTCGTCGGCGCGCGCGGCGAGCGCGAGGAGCGCGGCGCAGGCGCATGCCGCGAAGAGCCGCAGAGCAGCCAGTCGCCGGACACCATTCGTGTCGATGCTCATCGGATCTTCTCTTCCTTTCTCGGAGAAATCTCTTTCGGACTCCCGAGTCTAACGTGCTTACCGGCGCGACCGCTTTCCGACCCTGCCGTCATGCGCTTCCCTCGGCGGCCGCGCGGGCCGCCCCGAGCAGGGCGCACGCATCGTTGACCACGATCCTGACCGGGATCCTCGCGAGAAGAGGCGCGAATCGCCCCTTGTCGCAGAAGGCCCCGAAGAACGTCCCGTCGAGGAGCCTCGGCAGCATCCGGGGGGCGATCCCTCCGCCCACGTACACGCCGCCCGTCGCGAGGACCTTGAGCGCGAGGTTCCCGGCCTCGCCACCGTAGATCGAGACGAAGTGCTCGACGGCGCGCACGGCCACCGGGTCCTTCCCCGCGAGCGCGGCCGCCGTCACGGCGGGAGACGCGTCGCCGGCCGCCGCGATCTCGGCCGACAGCCACGCGGGCTCGCTCTCCTGAGAGCACGAGCGCTCGAACGCGTAGAGGGCGGCGAGGCCCGGCCCCGAGAGAACCCGCTCGAAGGACACGTGGCTGTAGGTGCGATGAAGGTGCCTCAGAAGGTCGATCTCGAACGGGTTGCGTGGCGCGAAGGACGCGTGTCCGCCTTCGGAGGGCTGCGGCTCGAGGCGGCCGTCTCGCCGCACGAGATAGGCCTCGCCGAGGCCGGTCCCGGCGGAAATGAGGGCCGCATTGCCCCAGGCGTCCGGCGTGCCCACGTTCACGACGGCGAAGTCCTCGCCGGAGAGCTCCGGCAGGCCGAGCGCGTTCGCGAGGAGGTCGTTCACGAGGGCCACGCGCGAAAGCGCGAGCTGCCGGGCGAGAAGCGCGGCATCCACGATCCAGGGCAGGTTCGTGGCCTCGCAGCGCCCGTCGTGCACGGGCCCGGCGACGCCGAAGCCGGCGGCCTCCACGCGCCGGCCTCCGAGAAAGATCCGGACGGGGCCTTCGAGTCCGGAGACCTCCCGGCTCCGGAACTTCTTCTCGTCCTTCGGGACGAGCCTTCCCGCGTCGATCGCGAAGAGCGCGAGACGCACGTTCGTGCCGCCGATGTCGCCCGCGAGGATCATTGGTCGGCGGGAGCCGGAGCCTTCGGCACCGGAACGTTCCTCGAAAGGGAGAGAGCGGCGGTGTCCGCGAGGATCATCAGGGTCCCGCCGGGATCGAGGCACGCGGCCGGAAGCGTCTTGTCGTCCGCGAGGACACCCGCGAGCGCCGCCGCCTTCTCCCTCCCCGTGACGAGAAGCGCCACGCGGCGCGCCGCGTTCAGAAGAGGCAGCGTGAACGTGATGCGCGAGGGAGGCGCCTTCGGCGCGTCGTCGACGCGCACGACGAGGCGCCGGGTCTCGTCGAGGGCCGGATGTCCGGGAAACAGGGAAGCCGTGTGGCCGTCCGGCCCGAGGCCGAGGAGGACCAAGTCGAAACGCGGAATCAAGGAAGACGAACGAGGAGACGAAGAAGAAGATTCTTCGAGTGGAAGAGGAAGAGAGGAGGAGAACGCGGCTCTCAGGTCGGACTCGTAATGCCGTGCGGCCTCCGGTTCGGTCGCCGCGACGCGGTGGATGTTCTTAGAAGGTAAAGGCACCTTGCGCAGGAGCGCGTCGAGCGCCGCTTCGTCGTTGCGGTCCCTGTCGCCCTCGGGAACGCACCGTTCGTCCCCCCAGAAGACGTGCGTCTTCTTCCAATCCACCTTCGAAGAAATCAACGGTGCCGCCAGAAGCCGATAGCACGCGAGGGGTGTGGTTCCCCCTGCGAGGGAGACGAAAAACATTCCCCTCTCCGTCACGGCCTTCACTGCGAGGTTCACGAAGAGAAAAGCCGCCGCGTCCGCGACATCGTCCGCCGTGCCGAACGCGAGGACTTCCCTCACGGTCTCCGCCAGCGTCTCCCGTCTCTCGCGAGCATCGCCACCGACGCGTCGGGTCCCCAGGTGCCCGCTTCGTAGTTCGGGTGGTCGAGGGGCGGGTTGTCGCGCCACACGTCGAGGAGCGGCGTCACGTGCTCCCAGGCCGCTTCCACTTCGTCGCGCCGGGCGAAGAGCGTCGAGTCGCCGTGGATCGCGTCCATGAGGAGCCGCTCGTACGCTTCGGGCTGCGACGCGCCGAAGAACGTGCTGTAGCGGAAGTCCATCGTGACGGGGTCGATCTTCGTCACGGGTCCCGGCACCTTCGCCCCGAACTTCAGGGCGATCCCTTCGTCGGGCTGGATGTTGAGGACGAGCGCGTTCGGCTCCTGCCGCAGGACTCCGGCCTGGCGGAACAAGGCGATCGGCGGCGTCTTGAACTGGATCGCGATCTCGGTGACGCGTTTGGCGAGCCTCTTGCCGGCGCGCAGGTAGAACGGCACGCCCGCCCACCGCCAGTTCTCGATCTGCACCTTCCACGCCGCGTACGTCTCGCGGAGCGACATCGGGTTGACGTCCTTCTCCTGGCGATAGCCCACGACCGCCTGGCCCTCCACCGCGCCCGGCCCGTACTGTCCGCGCACGCTGTCGCGCAGGATCTCGTCGGGCGACTGCGGCTGGATGGACCTCAGCACTTTCACCTTCTCGTCGCGCACGGCGTTCGGGTCGAAGGCGACGGGCGGCTCCATCGCGACGAGGCACAGGAGCTGGAGCACGTGGTTCTGGATGATGTCGCGGAGGACGCCGGCTTCCTCGTAGAACTTCCCCCGGCTCTCGACGCCGATCGACTCGGCCACGGTGATCTGCACGTGGTCGACGTAGCGGCGGTTCCACAGCGGCTCGAAGATGCCGTTTCCGAGCCTCAGGACGAGGATGTTCTGCGTCGTCTCCTTGCCGAGGTAGTGATCGATGCGGAAGATCTGCCGCTCGCGGAAGACGTGGGACAGCTCCTCGTTCAGCGCGCGAGCGGTCTGGAGGTCGCGCCCGAACGGCTTCTCCACGATGACGCGCGACCACGGTCCGCCGTCGACCCGGTAGACGAAGCCCGCCTGCCCGAGGTTGCCCACGACGGCGGCGATCGAGGAGGGCGGAATCGCGAGATAGAAGAGCCGGTCGCCCGGCAGCCCCCGCTCCTTCTCGATCGCCTCGAGGCGTGCCTTGAGGTCCGCGTAGTTCTTCGGAATCTTCAGGTCGCCCCGGAAGAAGAAGAGGCGGGCGGCAAACGACGTCCAGTCCGCTTCGTCGACGGGCTTCTTCCGCGCGAACTCGGCGACCGCGGCCTTCATCTCGGCGCGGTAGGTCGCGTCGGACTCGCCCGTCCGCGCGTAGCCGACGATGGCCGTCGCCGGAGAAAGCTGGTTTTCCCGGTGCAGCTCGAAGAGCGCGGGCACGAGCTTGCGCTTGCTCAGGTCGCCCGAGCCTCCGAAGATGACGATCGTCGCCGGGTCGGTCGGAATCGCGCTCGACATCCTGTCCCCTCCGGCGTCAGCGCTTCGAAGACAGCGCTTCGCGGACCACTTTCACGATGGCCGGCCCGTCGAGGCCCATGAGCGCGTACAGCTCCTTCGCGGGTCCCGACGACGAGTAGAACGTGACGCCCATCTTCCTGACGCGCGCCGAGAGGCCGAGGTCGTTGAGCCGCGCCTGAATCCACGTCCCGAGGCCCGTCTTCGGATTGTGATCCTCGACGGTCACGACGACCCCGTGCCGCGCGATGTGCGCGAGGTCGGCGTCCGAAAGGTCGCTCCACGCGGCCACGGACACGAGGTCCACGCGCGTCCCCCCCTTCGCGAGCGAGTTCCAGGCGTCGAGCGCGTACGGCAGCACGTTGCCGGCCGAGACGAGGGAAAGGCCGCGGCCCTCGCGAAGCCGGTCGGCGCGCGCCGGATCGAAGACGTAGTCGCCCCCGAAGAACGGCGTCCCGTCCTCCTTCAGCGCGACCGGGATCTTCGAGCGCCCCATGACGAGCGCGTGATTCCCGCGATGCGTCGCCATCCACCGCGTGACCCGGTCGGTCTGGTTCGGGTCGGCCGGCGTGAAGACCTTCCAGCCGAACGTCGAGTTCAGAAGGGCGAAGTAGTCGATCGAATGGTGCGTCTTGCCGTCCTCGCCCACGTCGATCCCCGAGTGCGTGACGGCGAGCTTCACGTTCGCCTCGTTGACGTCGTTCAGGCGCTGCTGGTTGTAGGACTCGGCGACGCCGAACATCGCGAACTCGCCCCACCAGGCGGCGACGCCGGCGAGGGACAGCGCGCCCGTGACGACGGCCGCGTTGTGCTCGGCGATCCCGCCCTGGAAGAAGCTCTTCGGGAACGTCTCCAGGAACTTGTCCGTCTTCGTCGAGACCGAAAGGTCGCAGTCCAGAACGGCCATGGGGACGCCCGAAGACGCCGACGCGGCTCCGAGGTCGGCGAGGGCGGCGCCGAAGGCGCTCCGGTTGTCGGTCTTCGCGTCGGGAGCGTACGTCCGCGGCTTGCCGCCCGCGGGAAGGACCACCGCCTCGTCGGGGCGACGCGGAAGGACGCCGTGCCAGTCGGGCGCGGGCTTCTTCCTCGCGGCGATCCAGGTGTCGAGGTCGTCGGCCACGCCCAGGATGGCGAGCGCCTCGCGGCACTTGTCGGCGGGCAGCGCCGCCCCGTGCCATTTGAAGCCCTCCTTCTCCATGAAGGGGACGCCCTTCGACATGACCGTGCGGCACGCGACGAGCGTCGGGCGGCTGGCGTGGAGAGCCGCGCGCACGGCGCGGTAGACGGCCCGGACGTCGTGGCCGTCGACCTCGAGGACGCCCCAGCCGTCCGCCTCCCAGTCTGCGGCGATGTGCTGCGGCATGATGTCCGCGTTGCTTCCGGAGAGCTGCTCGCGGTTCCAGTCGAGGACGGCCACGAGGTTCGTCAGGCCGTAGCGCGCGGCGAAGCGGCGCGCCTCCGAGGGCTGGCCCTTCTGCTGCTCGCCGTCTCCCATTCCGCAGAAGACGCGCGCGCCGTTGCCCTTGATCTTCGCCGCGAGCGCGAAGCCCACCGCGGCCGAGAAGCCCTGGCCGAGGTTGCCGGTGCCCCAGTCGATGCCCGGGACGTCCCTCTCGACGTGCCCTTCGAACGGCGAGCCGCCGCGGCGAAAGCCCAGGAGAGGCAGGGACGGGTCAAAATACCCCAGCCGCGCGAGCGCGGCGTACGAGCCGGGAGAGATGTGCCCGTGGCTGATCACCACGCGGTCGCGGTCCTTCTGGAAGGGATCCTTCGGATCGCAGTTCCCGAAGCCCCACAGGACGAGCAGGAAGTCGAGCGACGACATCGAGCCGCCGGGGTGCCCCGAGGCGGCGAGCGTCGTCATCTTCAGGATGTCGCCGCGAGCGGCGCGGGCCAGGTCGGCGAGCGTCTTCGCCTGGACGTCGGTCAGCTCGGGAGCGTCGAAGTTTCCGAGGATCACGCCTTCACTCCCGCGGACGCCTTCACGGCCTCGGCGCGGCGCGACTCGATCGTCGCGAGAAGCTCGTCGTAGGACTTCGCGAAGAGAACGACGCCGTCCCGCTGGAGCTGCTCGCCGACGGCCTCGATGTCGATCCCGGCGGTGCGGAGGTCGTCGAGCGTCTTCTGCGCCTCGGCGACGCCTTCCAGGACGGTGTCCCCCGGGGCCCGGCCGCGGGCGAGCAGCGCTTCGAGCGTCTTCTCGGGCATCGTGTTCACGGTGTCGGGGCCGATGAGGTTCTCCACGTAGAGGAGATCCGAATAGGCGGGGTTCTTCGTGCCCGTGGAGGCCCACAGCGGCCGCTGGACGCGCGCGCCCCGGGCGCGGAGGGCGGCGAACGGGGCGGCTCCGAAGATCGCGCGAAAGTCCTCGTAGACGACCTTCGAGTTCGCGAGACCCGCCTTTCCGAGGAGGCTCTCGAGCCGGGCCTTCTCCGCCCCCGAGGCCTTCTGGAGCCGCTCGCCGAGAAGCTTGTCGACGAGCGTGTCCACGCGCGAGACGAAGAACGAGGCGACCGAGTGGACGCGCGAGACGTCCCCTCCTTTCGCCGCGAACTCCGAGAGGCCCTCGAGGTAGGCGTTCGCGACCTCGCGGTAGTGCTTGCGGTTGAACATGAGCGTGATGTTGATCGAGATCCCCGCGCCGATCAGGCGGCGGACCGCGGGGATGCCGGCTGCGGTCGCGGGCACCTTGATGAAGACGTTCGGGCGCGCGAGCGCCGACGAGAGCCGCTTCGCTTCGGCCACGGTCTTGTCCGTCTCGGCCGCGAGCGAGGGCAGGACCTCGAGCGAGATCCACCCGTCCACGGGGTTCCTCTCGTGCAGCGCGCGAAACGCGTCCGCGCCCTCGGCGATGTCCCTTCGGGTGAGCGCGTCGTAGATCGCGAAGGCGTCCTTCCCTTCGCGCGCGAGACGCTCGAGGTCCGTGTTGTAGTCGCCTTCGTTCTTCAGGATGGCCTGGCCGAAGATCGTCGGGTTCGACGTCACCCCGTAGATCGATCCGGCCTCGATCAGCGAGGAAAGCCGCCCGGAATGGATCATCTTCGAGGAAATGCTGTCCAGCCAGACGGCCTGGCCGCGGCGGCGATACGCGATGGGTGCGCTCATGGCATGACCTCCCGGACGCGACGGATCGTATTACGAAGGAGGGCCATAGAAAGGCATCCGCGCGCCGAGAGCGGCCAGCCGTGCCACGATCGCCTCCCGAAGCT
>Ga0335077_10002153_pt1 | contig 23515 bp, 17 predicted proteins | sample Lox_Sample_31_FD_207151 | JGI IMG/M metagenome (GOLD analysis project Ga0335077, IMG submission 207151) | Soil microbial communities from Loxahatchee National Wildlife Refuge, Florida, United States - Lox_Sample_3.1 | ecosystem: Environmental > Terrestrial > Soil > Wetlands | place: USA...
GCGTTTCCATCACCAGATGCCTCACCACGTCTTTCAGGTCTCCGGTCTGCTGATATACGCGCAATTGCCGTTCCGCGCTCGTTCCTTCGTTCAAGATCGTGTGAATATATTCGACCGCCCCGCGGCTTCCCAGGTCGTCCACCACGTCGTCCACCAGTTCCAGCAGTTCGGGGATCAACTCCGCCATCGGCACTTCCGCTTCTTTTCCAAAATCAATCATCTTCCCTTCGATTCCGTACCGCGCGGCTCTCCACTTGTTCTCCTCGATCAACGCGCGGTGATACATCCGCCATCCCATATTGCCCGTGTACAGCCGGTGCAGCTTTACTACAATCGCTTGCGTCAGCGCCGCGATCGCCACCGCCTCTTCCACCTTTGTTGCCGTGTCGAACATGCGGAACTCCAGCGTTCCGTACGTCGGGTGCGGCCGCACGTCCCACCAGATCTTCTTTCCGTTGTCGATGCAATTCAGTTTGATCAGCAGATTGATGAAATTTTCGTACGCGCTCCAGGAGTCGAATTGCTCCGGAATGCCCGTCCGTGGGAATCGTCGGAACACCGTCGTCCGGAACGATTTCAGCCCGGTATTCCTCCCCATCCAGAACGGCGAACTCGTCGATAGCGCCAGCAGGTGCGGTACGAAATATCGCACCATGTTCATCAGGTCGATCGTCGTTTGCCGGTCCGGCATCGCCACGTGGATGTGCATTCCGAAAATGAGCAGCGAGCGCGCCAACTGTCCCATCTCTTCCACGATGTGCTTGTAACGCTCACCCGGGGAAATCACTTGGTCGATCCAGCTCGAAAACGGATGTGTTCCCGCCGCGGCCACCTGCAAGCCAGTACTTTCTGCCGCGGACACAAGCTCGCGTCGCGTCCGGTGCATCTCCCGCCGCAATTCGCTTACGTTTTCGCAGATCTTCGTCCCTGTTTCCACGATCGACTGGTGCATCTCCTGCTTCACTTGATCGCCGAGTCCGCGGGAAGCCGCTGCGGACAGCAATTGCACCACGTGCGACCGCAACTCCAATGTCTCTGGATCGATGATTTGGAATTCTTCTTCCACACCGAGGGTGAAGCGGTGAGCCATGGAAAGGCCCTCCGGATCGCGTGAATTCACTGGGGACTTCGGAGCCAGTATCATACTCCCTCATGGCGCAAAACTCACTTCCTTCCGCCCCTCGCCCGAAACGGCTTCCATTGACACTCACACGCGCCTGCCATAGACTCCCCGCTCGTTGAACATTGCACTAATCCCTGCCCGCCGTTGTCTCCGAGGTGAAAACATGAGCCTTTTCCGGACCTTCTTGCTGGCCGGCCTGATCTTTGCAACGATCCTGTCGATGGCCACCTTTCTTTGCGCGCCGGGTTTTTCGCAGGACTCCAAGGCGGAGGACAAAAAAGACGACGAGGTCGGCTCCAAGGTCGCCACTGTCGAAGTCAGTCCGGCCCAAACCGCAGCTTCCATAGGCGGCAAACTCCAGTTCAAGGCCCTTGCGAAGGATTCCGCAGGCCAGCCTCTTCCCGATGGCGTCAAGTATTGGTTTGCTGCTCCCTTTGACGCCGCCTCGGCCGACGAAAATGGCGAAGTCTCGTTTGTCCAACCGGGAGAAATCACCGTGGGCGCGGTCATCGGCAAGAAAATCGGCTATGCGCACGTGAGCGTGGCCAAGCCGCATATCGCTTCCATCAGTATTGCTCCTCCAGCTGCGCCTCTCGCCGTCGGTTCGACCCATCGCCTCAGCGCGATTCCTCGCAATCCCAGTGGCGATCCGCGCACGGACATTCCCTTGACTTGGTCGTCGGAGAATCCTTCCATTGCCTCGGTCGATTCCGCGGGCGTGGTCCGCGCAATGAAATCCGGCAAAGCCCTCATCCGCGCCGCCGGAGACGGCGCGACGGGGGAAACCATGGTCCTCGTTACCAAAAATCCCGTATCCGCCTTCGCCGTTTCCCCTGCTTCTTCGGTCGCGAAGACTGGCGATGTCATCCATTTTTCGGCCACGGCCAAAAGCGGCGCTGCCATCCCCGTCGAGGTCGCCTGGTCGGTCCGTGAGCACGGCGCGCAAGTGTGGCCGGACGGTGCGTTCGTTGCCAATCTTCCCGGAACCTACACTGTGCTCGCTTCGGTCGGCGATCGCGTTGCCTTCGCGAGTGTCATCGTCGCTCCTCGTGACGTCACCCGGCAACTCGATGTTGTCGGCCACGTCATGCCCAAAGACGATCAGTTCGCCGAAGAGTGGATCTGGGACCACTACGCGTATCTCTCCGCCATCAGCGACAAACTCTACGTTTTTGACATCGCTGACCCTGCTCATCCGCAACCCGCCGATCCGTTCAAGGTCGATGCGCGCTTGATCAACGACGTGAGTGTCACCCCGGACGGGAAAATCGGCGTGATCACTCGCGAGGGCGCTTCCAGCCGCAAGAACGGCATCGTTTTTCTCGACACTTCGGATCCTCTCCACCCCAAAACCATCTCCGAATACACGGCCACCGTCACCGGAGGTGTCCACAGTGCCTACGTGAATTCGCACTACGTCTATCTCACCGACGACGCCACCGGCTCCCTGCGTGTCATCGATTTTGCCGACGTGAAAAATCCCAAGGAGGTTGCCCGCTGGCAGGTGGAAAATTCCGGCCAGGCGCAAATGAAAGTCGCCATCCCCACCGAAGAGGGCGGCGGCTTCACCATGGCCGGCCGTTACCTGCACGACGATCAGGTCGTGGATGGTCTCGCCTATCTTGCCTACTGGCGCGACGGTGTCGTCGTCCTTGACGTTGGCAACGGCATCAAAGGCGGCAGCCCCGAACATCCCCAATTCGTTTCGCAATGTCGCTTCAACTATGACGAACTCTATGGCTCTGGCTGGCTCGCCGGGGCGCATGCCGTCTACCGCTACCAGAACTACCTCTTCGTCGGGGACGAAGTTTTTCCCGCCTCATTCAATCTTGCTTCGCGCGAGCGCATTCCGGTCCGCGGCATCGCGCACATCCTCGATGTCAGCGATATCCGGAATCCCCGCGAGGTCGCCACCTACAGCGTGCCGGAGGCTGGGTCTCATAACATTTGGGTCGTCGATGATGTGATGTACATCGGCTACTACAGTGGCGGTGCCCGCGTGGTCGACGTTTCTGGCGAACTACGCGGCGAGCTCTACAATCAAGGCAGGGAAATCGCGCATTTTTGGTCCGGCGACGCCCAGGGCTATCGCCCCAACCTCCCCTTCGCTTGGGGAATGTTCCCGTACCAGGGCCTCATCTATATCAATGATGTTCATACCGGCCTGTGGATCACCCGTTTGGGCAAGCAAAAACCCTATACCCAAACCACCGAGCCGCCTCTTTAGCTCAGGCTTTCAGGCTTGAGGCCGTTCTTTCGCTGTTCTCACTCCACCTTCCAAAAATCAATCCCGGCCGCCTGCGGTGGTGTGTCCACGCTCGCCACACCTTTCTTCGCCGCCAAATCAAGGATCTCCACCGTTCCCGGCTCCTCCCCCACTCCCTCTACCGTGACAAATGCGTACCGGCTATCTGGTGAGATCGTCACGCCGTGTACCACCTTCCGTCTCGTCGGAATCTTTGCCAATTCCCTTCCGCTTTCGATCTCGAAGATCGAAACGGAGGCGTCCCTTTTGTTCGTGGCCACAAGCAATTTCCCGTCCGACGTCACTCCGAGGTTATAGACTCCGTTGCCCGCGGGTATGCGTCTCACAAGGGTCCAACTCGCGGTGTCCACCTCCACAATCTCATTCGACTTGTTGCACGCCACAAACACCCGTTTCCCATCCACCGACGGTTGCGCCCATGTCGGCTGGCACGTTGCGCTCATGTTCATCCCGGCGTGCCCTTCGTGTTTCTCGTCGGTTTCTTCTCTGGGCGACATTCCGTCAAATCCTCGCTCTTTTCCCGCACTCACGCGAAACGTCCGCGTCAATTTCATGTGCTCGGCGTCGATCTCCGCCAGCAAATCGTCCATCATGCACCCGGAATATTGTCTTTTCCCGTCGCGTGTCACCCGCGAGCCATGCGGCATTACGCACGTGGGGATCCGCGCTACCTCCAGCATCTGATTTGTGTCGACCACCGAGACGCTGCTTGGTACCGGGTCCCCGTGCAAATTGAAGTTCACTACAAAGAGAAAATTCCCGTCTGGCGACACGTCTGCCGTTGCCGGAAAAAGCCCCAAACTCACTTGCCCCACCACGCGGTCCCCTTCAGTCGCGTATTTCACTGCTGTGCCGTACGGCCTTCCATGCCCGATCGAAACGTAAAAATTCTTCCGGTCCGGCGAAAACGCAATCCCGTGCGGCCCGCTGATGTCGCTCTGCAAAATCCGTGTCTCTGTAGTCTTTTCCAATTTCGCGCCACCGGGCCCAAAGCGCACCGTCGCAATGCGGTCGGAAGATTCGCACACCAGCTTTACCCAATATTCCGGCTCCTTCGTGTGTCCCGCCCGCGCACCAAGCCCCGCCAGCATAATTCCGCCGGCCAATAATGCAGCCCAAATCTCCCTCCTCTTCACGCCCGCGCCCCTTTCCCTGCTAACTCCTGCTCGCGCATTCTACCTCAAGGTGGCCGTCAATTTGGTTCTGGACGCTTCCTCATCCCCTTGGCACACTGACTCCTGCAGAAATCAAAGCGAGGTTTTGTAGGGCCCGCCTTCTGCTCGCCCTGACGAAGGAAGGGAAGCGGGCTGCTCTTTACCCCCATAATCTTCCGCCTCCGCAACCGCGAAGGCTCCAGGAGCGCCATGCAAATCTCTCCGTTCCGCCTTGAAGAGTACATGGGCAAGCACGAATTCTCCGCCAAGTATCTGCTCTCGTCCTCAGACGCCGAATCTCAGACGATCGAAGAGCTCCTTGCTCTCGAACCCGGTGCCCATGACGCTTTCCTGAAACATTGGTGCGGCTACACCGAATCTCCCGGCGCCCCCTGGCTGCGCGAAACACTGGCCACCATCTACAAGGACATCCATCGCGATCAACTCGTCGTCCTCTCCGCCGCCGAGGAAGCCATTTTTGTCTACTACCATGCACTTCTCACTCCTGGCGACCACGCCATCGTCGAAACGCCTTGTTATGAAAGTGCCCTGACTGTGCCCGTCAGCACGGGTGCGGCCGTCAGCGAATGGCGCCGCAAGCCGCAAAACGCCTGGGCCCACGACCTGGCCGCTCTCGAATCCCTCATCCGTCCCAACACGCGCTCCATTTACATCAATTCTCCCCACAATCCCACCGGCCTTCTCATGCCTCCCGGCATTTATCGCGGTGTCCTCAATCTTGCCGCTCGCCACAACATTTACGTTTTCTCCGACGAAGTCTATCGCGAACTCGAACATGACCCCTCCACGCGCCTCCCCGCCGCCTGCGACCTCTACGACCGCGCCATCAGCCTCGCTTCGGTCAGCAAGACCTATGGCCTCCCGGGTTTGCGTCTCGGCTGGCTGGCCTCGCGCGACACCGCTCTCCTTCAGAAAATCATCTCCTTCAAGCACTACACCACCATCTGCGCCAGCGCCCCCAGCGAATTTCTCACTGCCCTTGCCTTCCGCCACCGCCAGAAGTTCATCGAGCGCAATCTTCAGATTGTTCTGCGGAATCTCCGCCAGCTTTCCGCGTTCTTTTCGCGCCACGCCGATGCGTTTGAGTGGACTCCGCCCGACGCCAGCACCATTGGCTTCGCCCGTTTTAAGCGCGAACAGGATGTTCAGGCTTTTTGCGATCGACTCGTCCGGGAAGCCGGTGTCCTGCTTCTCCCCGGTACTGTCTACGACGAACCCCGCCACATCCGCTTCGGCTACGGCCGGCGCAACATGCCTGAATCTCTCGCACAATTCGAGGCCTGGCTCGCTACCCACAATTCCAAATAGAAAAGGGCCATCGCTTCCGATAGCCCTCTCTTCATTTCCCTACGGTTGTTTGAAAATTTGCCTAAGATGCTCCCATGGACCTTCTCGCCTGGAAGCATTCCCTGCAGAACACAGGCCGGCCCTGTGTGGGCCGGAAGGGGACGGTCGTTTCTTTACCGCACTGTGAGCACGTCGTTTTCGTCTCGGTGCGCACCGGCCCGCCACCGCCACCTTCGGCGCGCTTTGCCTTGCAGGCCTTGCACCGTTTTGGTTCGTTCTTAAATCCCTTGTCGGCGAAAAACATCTGCTCGCCGGCAGTAAATACAAACTCGGCGCCACATTCCGAGCACTTCAGGACCTTATCGTGGAATTCCATAGCCCGCTCCCCCTGGACCCTCTCGGGCAGTGGGGATGGACTCATCATTCACCATGGGCCTGAACTCAATGCTGGACCTGTGCTCCCAAGCTGCAAGACACGGATCCCCCGGGCCGGCGGGCGAAGAATATGAACGAATTCCCAACATCTCTGCCTGAAAGGGGCCTGATCCCGGAAGTGCAGCGCCGAGCCGCGTCTCGTTCAGTCTTAATCCTGCTCGCGACGCTGCTTCTTGCGCAGTCGCTTCCGCGAAAGCGCTTCTTTGGCCCGGCGTTTCTCACCGGGCTTCATGTAAAAACTATGCTTCTTGATTTCCTTGATGATGTCTTCCTGCTGCACCTTGCGCTTGAAACGGCGCAGTGCGTTCTCAAGAGATTCATTCTCTTGAATAATTACCTCTGCCAACGGACTTCACCTCTATTCCGGTTCGGATTGGTTGCTTGCAGTGCCTATCGCCGACCTGCGGCACTGCCCCTATTTACAGTATCTCACGAGGTCGCTGGCTTCTTGTAGTCAATTCCGCCTCTGCAAGTCAAGCACTCTTTCTCTCCTTTCCCGGCTCGCTCTTCTTCCCGTGGCTTCCGCGTCACCCTTCACTCTGCCGCCAATCTGCTGCCCCGTCTTTCCCTTTCCTTATCTTTCCGTGCTCCCCTCTTGCCTCTGCTGGTACACTGGGTTGTTTCACATACCTGCCTCGGGAGCCGATTCCCATGCCCGACATGCGCGATGCCATCGCAGTCCTTCTTGCCGGAGGACAGGGCGAACGTCTCTGGCCTCTCACTCGCGACCGCGCCAAACCCGCCGTACCCTTTGGCGCTCTCTATCGCATCATCGACATCACTCTTTCCAATTGCGTCAATTCCGGACTGCACCGTGTATTCACCCTTACCCAGTACAAGGCCCTCAGCCTCTCGCGCCACATTCGCGCCGGCTGGTCTCCCCTGATGGGACTCGGTGAGTTCATCGAGGTTCTTCCCCCGCAGATGCGCGTTTCCCAGCAGTGGTATCAAGGCACCGCCGACGCCGTCTATCAGAATATCTACTCCATCGGCAGCGAGCGCTCCAAATTCACCTTCATCCTCTCCGGCGATCACATCTACAAAATGAATTACGCCAAAATGCTCCAACAGCACGTCGATTCGGGAGCCGATGTGACCGTCGCGACCCTCGAAATCCCCGCTGCCGAAGCCGCCAAGCAATTGGGCGTTATCGAAACCGACAAGGATTGGCGCGTTGTGGGTTTCGAAGAAAAGCCCGCCAAGCCGAAGTCCTCCCCCAATAAGATCGCGCACTGCAACGCGTCCATGGGCGTTTACATCTTCAACACCCAGCTCCTGATTCCCATCCTGCTCGCCGATTCCGAGGATCCCAAGTCCTCCCACGATTTCGGCAAAGACATTCTTCCTCGCATCATCTCCAAGCACCGCGTCTATGCCTACAACTTCGTCGACGAGAACAGCAAAGAATCTCTCTACTGGCGTGATGTCGGCACCATCGATGCCTATTACGAAGCGAACATGGACCTCGTCAGTGTTTCCCCGGTCTTTAATCTCTACGACAAAAACTGGCCCCTGCGCACCTGGCAGCACCAATATCCGCCCGCCAAGTTCGTCTTCGCCGACGAGGACCGCATGGGCGTGGCGTTCGACTCCATCGTGGCCGGCGGCTCCATCCTTTCCGGTGGCCGCGTGAAGAACTGTGTCATCGGCTACGACGTGCGTGTCAACAGCTATTGTGAGGTCAGCGAGTCCATCATCTACAACCATGTCAACATCGGCCGCCACTCCCGCATTCGGCGCGCCATCATCGATCGCCACGTCAGCCTTGCCGAGCACACCGAAATCGGCTTCGACCTCGAAGCCGACCGCCGCCGCTTCCACGTCACGCCCTCCGGCATTGTCGTCGTCGTCCGGCAGGAGTCCCTCATCGAAGAACCCGAACCCCAGTGACGGGACCGTGGTCCGTGACCCGTGAGCGGGCACGTCATGTCCTGGTTTGTTCCATTTTGTGCAAGCCCTGTAGCTCAGGCCTTCTTTCTGTCCCTCGCCGGGTGCCCCACCGGCCGGTTTTGCGCGTGGTTCGGACCCTTTCTATAGCGTTGGCTCCGCTTCTCCCGACCCGGCCGGGATGCCGGCGCGTCTCCGTGCATTTGTAGCGGCGGCTGTACGCCGCCGTCTTCCGCGTAGGGGCGCAGCACGGCTGCGCCCCATGTCCGCGCGATCCCCTGATCTTGCCGTCTCTTCCTCCTCACGGATCACGGGCCACGAACCACGGCTCACTCCCCTGTGTCCCCCATCACTCGCCCCTTCCGCTGGCTCTGCTACAATTTCTCTTCTGAATTTTACTCAGGAGCCACAACCGTCATGTCTACGAAAATCACCCGTGTTAAAGCCCGCCAGGTTCTCGATTCGCGCGGCAATCCCACCGTCGAAGCTGACGTCCTTCTCGAATCCGGCGCTTTTGGCCGCGCCATTGTTCCCTCTGGAGCTTCCACCGGCGAACACGAGGCCCTCGAGCTCCGCGACGGCGATAAGTCGAAATTCCTGGGCAAGGGCGTCCTTAAGGCCGTCTCCAACGCCAATTCCGAAATCGCCAGGGCCGTCACCGGGGTAGATGCCGCCGACCAACGCGCCCTCGATCACAAAATGATTAGCCTCGACGGTACGCCCACCAAGTCTCGTCTCGGCGCCAACGCCATCCTTGCCGTTTCCATGGCTGCCGCACGCGCCGCCGCCGTGGCCCTCAAGGAACCCCTTTACAAATACCTTTCCCGCTATTCCACCGACCATTCCGGCAACCTGCTCCCCGTTCCCATGATGAACATCCTCAACGGTGGCGCCCACGCCGACAGTTCCGTCGACTTCCAGGAATTCATGGCTATGCCGGTTGGCGCTCCCAGCTTCTCCGAAGCGCTTCGCTGGGGCGTGGAAGTTTTCCACTCCTTGAAAGCCGCGCTCAAGAAGCACGGCTATTCCACCGCCGTCGGCGACGAAGGCGGTTTTGCTCCCAGTTGCAAGTCGAACGAAGAAGCCATCCGGGTCGTCCTGGAAGCCATCAGCGCCGCGGGTTACAAACCCGGCGAACAAGTCGCCATCGCTCTCGATCCCGCCGCCAGCGAGTTCTACGACAAGGCCAGCGGCAAGTACGTCTTCAAGAAATCGGACAAGTCCACGCACACTTCGCCCGAGATGGCTGCCTATTGGGCCAAGTGGGTCGAGAAATACCCGATCGTTTCGCTCGAAGACGGCATGGCGGAGGACGACTGGTCCGGCTGGAAGACGCACACGCGGTCTCTCGGCGCAAAGACCTCCAAGAAGAGAATTCAGCTCGTCGGCGACGATATTTTTGTCACCAACACGGAGCGCCTCTCCCGAGGCATCAACGAAGGCATCGCCAACGCCATCCTCATCAAGCTCAACCAGATCGGCACGGTTATTGAAACCATCGACGCCATCGAGCTCGCTCGCAAGGCCGGCTATAACTCCGTCATCTCGCACCGTTCCGGTGAGACCGAGGACACTTTCATCGCCGACCTCGCCGTTGCCACCGCCGCCGGCCAAATCAAAACTGGTTCCGCATCGCGCACCGACCGCATCGCCAAGTACAACCAGCTCTTGCGCATCGAGGAAGAACTCGGCTCCGCCGCCCGCTTCAACGGCAAAGCCCCGCTGCGCTGAAGAGTGCACAGTCCTCCGGTGACCGTTCGGAACGCTGGTTTCGTCTTTCCTGGCGATCCATTCGTGATTCCCACGCATACAGGGCCATTCTCCCGTAAGTCCGTTGATTCCCGCACTTAGGGGAAACGGCGGAGGTAGGGGCATATACTCTATATGTAGTAAGTGGAATGGATTACTTGACATGGCGGCGCGCCGACATTTCGTGGTCCAGGAGCTTGCTCCGAGTTTTGCGGTTTACGCCCCGGTGCCAAACCGATCGTTTGGGCGCAAGGGTACCAGCATCAAAAACGGCGGCGATCCGCGGCATTTCAGAGCGTCGACATAGAAGCTGTCGTAACAGGGTTGCCTGGCGGAACAATCCGGCTTAGTCGTTCTTTGACACTCTTGCCGATTCCACCTATGCTTTTTGAGCGCCAGTGGGTCGTGTCCGACATGATTGGCCAGACCGTCTCGCATTACGAAATCTTGGAAAAACTCGGTGGGGGCGGAATGGGTGTGGTCTATTCTGCGCGTGATACCGTGCTGGATCGCACGGTCGCGCTGAAGTTTCTGTCCCTGGACGCGACGCGCGACAAGATCTCCCTGGATCGCTTTTTTCGCGAAGCCCGCGCGGCTGCCTCCCTGAATCACCCTAACATTTGCACCGTTCACGAAATCGGCGAGCACGAGGACAATCAGCCTTTCATCGTCATGGAATTTCTCGATGGCCAGACCCTCAAACATCTGATCGCCGGAAAGCCGCTTCGTATCGACCGTCTCCTCGACGTTGCGACCCAGGTTTCCGACGCGCTTGAGCACGCTCACTCTCGCGGCATCACCCACCGCGACATCAAGCCTGCCAACATCTTTGTCACGCGTTCCGGCCAGGCCAAGGTGCTCGATTTCGGACTCGCCAAGCTCTCCGCGCTGCTGGCTGTCTCGCCGGCTACCTCACCCACGGCGTCCTCCAGTAAGGACGGCTCCGTTCACGACGAAACGCTCACGACGCCCGGCACCTCCATGGGCACCATTGCCTATATGTCGCCGGAACAGGCGCGCGGCGATGCGCTCGATTGCCGTTCGGACCTCTTTTCCTTTGGCGCCGTCCTTTATGAGATGGCAACGGGCAGCCAGGCCTTCCGCGGCGCTACTTCCGCGGTCATTTTCAACGCCATTTTCAATTTCAATCCTGAGCCCGCCACTTCGCTGAACTCCGAACTCCCGGAGGCGCTCGACAACATCATCTCCAAAGCGCTGGAAAAAGACCGTGATCTCCGCTACCAGTCCGCCGCCGAACTTCGTGCGGACCTTAAGCGTCTGAAGCGCGATCTCGATTCCGGCAAACTCACGGGTTCCGCGCGTATCCCCTCCTATGCTCCCGCTTCGGTCGCTTCCGCCAGCCGTTCGCAGAATTCCGTGGCTGTCCTCTACTTTGAAAATCTCAGCAGCGCCAAGGAAGACGAATACCTGCGCGACGGCATGACCGAAGACATCATCACGGAACTGGCTAACATCAAAAACCTCAAAGTCTTTCCGCGACCCGCCATGCTCGCTTACCGGGACAAACCCGTCACCGCTCCCCAGGTCGGACGCGAGCTCAATGCTTCGTATGTCCTCGGCGGCAGCCTGCGCCGCTCGGCCAACCGGCTGCGCATCACCGCGCAGCTCGTGGAATCCCATTCGGGGCATACCATCTGGGCGCAGCGCTTCGACCGCGAAATGGCCGATGTTTTCGAGGTGCAGGACGAAATCGCGCGCAGCATCGCGCAGGCTTTTCGCATCAGTCTTTCCCCGCAGGAAGAACGAAAAATCGCGTCCAAGCCCACGGAAAACTCCGTCGCCTACGATTACTATCTTCGCGGACGGAGTTACGCGCGCCGCGAAAGCCTGGAGTTCGCCCTGCAGATGTACGAGCAAGCCGTCAAGCTCGATCCCAATTTTGCGCTTGCGCACGCGGGCATCGCCTACATCTGCGGCATCATTCACGAAATTCGCGAGCACAATCCCAAATGGGTGGAACGCGGCGAAGAAGCCTGCCGCCGTGCCATCGAACTCGATCCCAATCTCGCCGAAGCGCTGGTTGCCCACGCGCGCATTCTGTATTCCCAGCGCAAACACGAAGAAGCCATCGAATTCGTGCGCCGCGCCATCGCGCTCAAACCGGACTGCGAAGGCGCATACAACGTTCTGGGCCGCGCCTATTTCGCGTCCGGGCGTTTTCAGGAAGCCGCCGACATCGTCGAAAAAGCCGTGGAAGCCAACGGTGACGATTACAACGTGTACATACCCTTCATCAACGCGCTCGAATGCCTGGGCCGCTTCGACGAGCTCAAGCGTTTTCGAGCCATGGAGATGCAGCTCCTCGAGCGGCAGCTTGAGCTGGTGCCCGAAGACGTCCGCGCGCGAAGCCTTCTGGCTGCTGATTACGCCAGCTTGAACCGGCCCGATGATGCCGTCCGGCATATCGAAATGACCGTCGCGCTCCGCCCGAATGATTCCAATGTGCTTTACAATGCGGCCTGTACTTACGGCGTCCTCGGCAAAAAGCCTGAAGCCCTCGAGCTGATCCGCCGCGCCCTGGCGGCCGGGTACAGCAACTTCGACTGGCCGCGCCAGGACCCGGACCTCAAACTCCTTCACCGTGACTCCGAGTTTATAAAGCTTTTCCCTGCAAAGGGTAAGGAGTAGTCGCCCACGCTGTGACGCATGCCACACTCGGGCCTACCTCGTCCTGTTATGCTGTTTTGTTGAAGTGACCCTTCGGCCGACCTTCGCTCCTGCGGGCTTGCTGTTTCCTGAACCCCTGGCCGCGGCGGAAATCGGCCGGCTTCTCTCTTGCGATGGGCACACTCGCACAAGCTGACGCCCAGTTTCACGAACTCTACCGCCCTGCCGTCAGTCCCTGGCTGATCGCTTTCACGGTCATGCTCTCCACCTTCATGGAGGTGCTCGATACCAGTATCGCCAACGTCGCCCTGCCGCACATCGCCGGCAGCCTCTCCGCTGGAGTGGATGAGAGCACCTGGGTACTAACCTCCTACCTTGTCTCTAACGCGATTGTTCTGCCGCTGACTGGTTGGTTTTCGCGACTCTTCGGACGCAAACGCTTTTACATGTTCTGCGTTGGGACGTTCATCGTCAGTTCCTTCCTTTGCGGCATCGCGCCCAGCCTGCCGCTGCTCGTTTTCTTCCGGGTGTTGCAGGGCGCCGGCGGCGGGGGTTTGCAGCCCGTTTCGCAGGCCATTCTGGTGGAGAGTTTTCCTCGCGAAAAAACCGGAATGGCCATGGCGGTCTACGGCATGGGCGTCGTTGTAGCTCCGATCATCGGCCCGACACTCGGCGGGTGGATTACCGATAATTATTCCTGGCGCTGGATCTTTTTCATCAACATCCCCGTCGGCCTGCTATCGATCTTCCTTACTTCGGCGCTGATCGCGGACCCGCCCCACATCACCAACGCCCGGAACGGCAATGGCGAGCGCGTGCGCATTGACTACATCGGCCTTGGCCTGCTCAGCGTCGGGCTTGGCTTCCTCCAGGTTGTGCTCGATAAGGGACAGCGCGACGACTGGTTCGGATCCACGTTCATCGTCTGGTGCACGATCGTCTGCGTCGTCGGCCTTGTCGGTGCCATCCTCTGGGAACTCCGCCAGAAGAACCCCGTGGTCGAACTCCACCTCTTCAAAGACCGCAACTACGCCACCGCTACGTTTCTGATGTTTCTTCTCGGTGTGGTGCTTTATGGCAGCACCGTTCTTCTTCCGGTCATGCTTCAGACGCTGGTGGGCTATACCGCGCAACTCAGCGGCTTCGTGCTTTCCCCCGGCGCTATTGTCACGCTCGTTTCGCTTCCATTGGTCGGCAAGCTGCTGACCCACTACCAGCCGCGCTGGCTGGTCATCTTCGGCCTGCTCATTCTGTCCTTCGGCATGTTCCAGCTTGCGTATCTCAATCTCACCACCGGTTTCTGGACCTACGTCATCGTCTGGATGTATTCCCGCGGCGGCCTCGCTTTCCTTTTTGTTCCCATCAATGTGGTGGCTTTTTCCTACGTGCCCAAGGAGCGGATGAACAACGCCACGGGCCTCATCAATCTCGCCCGCAACATCGGCGGCAGCGTGGGCATATCGCTGGTCACCACGCTGCAGGCGCGCCTTGCGCAGATGCACCAGGTCAATCTGGTCGGCAACATGACCGCGCTCAATCCCCGCTACCTCGCCGCCGTCCACGGGATCATGGCCAACCTGCGCGCCCACGGATCCGATGCCGCCAGTGCGCTCCAGCGAGCGAACTCGATCCTCTATTACGAACTGATGCGGCAGGCCAACATGCTCGCCTTTATCGATGTGTTCTGGATCCTCGGCGGAGTTTGCCTCGGAATGATCCCGTTGATGTTCCTCATCAAGTCGACGCCGCGCCATTCCGCGCCGGTTTCTGCGCATTAGCTCACGTGGCAGCTGCCGCAAGCAAAAAACGGGAGCGTAAAGCCGCCTCGACAGGGGCGGGGTGACTCGTGTCACAGACCGGGGCGGAGGGACGGGTTGAAATGGTGGGGCGACGTCTGCGGAGAGAAGCGATCGTGGAACCTGTCTACAAGCTTAGTCGTCGCAAGTTCCTGCAAGCCGCCACGGCTGCAGCGGCAGCGGTGGGCTCCGGTGTGGGCTGTGGCGGCAAAGGAACTCCTTGGAGGTTCCTGACGGTGGACGAGGCGCGCACGCTGGCGGCGATGTGCGACCAGATCATTCCTGAGGATCAAGACCCCGGCGCGGCGTGGGCGGGATGCGTGAATTACATCGATCAGCAGTTGTGCGGACCGCTGAAGAAGCGTCGCGAGGCGTATCGCGGGGGAATTGCGGGTGTGAACCAGAGCAGCCGGAGCTTGTATGGGACAGAGTTTGCCGTGCTGGCTGCAGCGAAACAAGTCGAATTGCTGACGATGATGGAAGAAGGGCGAGTGCCAAAAGAGGCGTGGACACATGGCAAGGCGCGGGAATTTTTTGGGATGGTGGTGGAGCAGACGATGCAGGGGTTTTACGGCGATCCGCGGCACGGAGGGAATCGCGACGCTGCGAGCTGGAAAATGCTGGGGATTCCGTATCCACCGATCCGCGGACGGATGAAATAGGTTTTAGTCAAGAAGCAACAAGCAAGAGAGAGAAAGGCGCTGGATCGTAAGTGACAGGAAAAATCATTTCCTCAACGGCTAAAGCCGGACCGAACCAAGCGTGCAAGTCGGACCTAAAGGTCCGACCTCCAAAGAAATGAGGGTCGTGAAGAAGCCATATAGGGTCGGAAGAGGGCAGATGGCGCGGAAACATGTGAATGCGGTGGTGGTGGGCGCGGGCGCAGGCGGGGGCGTCGTGGCGAAAGAACTGGCCACGGCGGGGCTGAGCGTGGTTTTGCTGGAGCGCGGCAAGTGGTACACCGCGTTTGATTGCCGGAAGGACGACTTGCGGAACCAGAGGACGACGGTGCTGGGCGCGGCGTTTGGACCGGAGGAAGGGCGCAATCCGCGCGTGCTGGTGGACGAACAGGGACTCGAACGCGTGGTTCAGCCGAGCGACGGTGAGTACAACAACAATGCCGCTTGCGTCGGGGGCGGGACGTTCAGTTACGGCGCGATGGCCTGGCGGTTCATGGAGAAAGATTTCCGGATGCGCTCGACGTATGGAACCGTCGAGGGCAGCACGCTGGACGATTGGCCCATCGGCTACGAGGACCTGGAGCCGTACTACGAGAAGGCGGAGTGGGAAATCGGGGTTTCCGGCCACGACACCAACAATATCTTCAAATCGCCGCGGCGGAAGGCGCTCCCGATGCCTCCGCTACCTCCCAACCGCGAGTACCAAGTGCTGAAGCCAGCGGCGGAACGCCTGGGGCTGCATCCGTTTGACATACCGATGCTGAGGAATTCAGTGCCGTACAACGGGCGCGGGGCGTGTATGCGGTGCCGGTGGTGCGTGGGTTTTGCCTGCGAGGTGGACGCCAAAAACGGCACGCAGAACACGGTGATACCGGCGGCGCTGGCGACGGGAAATTGCGAGCTGCGGCCGGAGTGCATCGTCAAAGAGATTCTTACGGACGCGCAGGGGCGCGTGACGGGCGTGGCGTACTTTGACGAGAACTCGCGCCTGCAGGAGCAGACGGCGGACGTGGTGGTGGTGAGCGGCTCAGCGAATGAATCGGCGCGGCTGTTGCTGAACTCCAAGAGCCGGTTGTTCCCGAATGGAATCGGGAATCGTTATGACTGGGTGGGGCGAAACCTGCAAGGGCATGCGTACACAGGTGCTGTCGGGCTATTTGATGATGACGTGTACGACGATTTGGGGCCCGGCGCGGGAATTGCGATTTGCGACTTCAACCACGGAAACCAGGGTTTGATTGGCGGAGGATTGTTGGCGAACGAATTTATCCGGCTGCCGGTGCAGTTTTTGAACTGGCACGAGCCGGGAGGGCCGCGATGGGGAATTGCGCACAAGCAGTTCATGCGGCAGTGGTACAGGCGAAGCATCGGGGTGATGGGGCCGGTGCAGGAGATGCCGGTGTTTGAGTCCCGCGTGCAGGTGGACGCGAAGCGGAAGGATGCGTGGGGAATACCGGTGGCGCGGCTTTCGGGCCACCGTCACGCGAACGACGTGCTGGTGGCGAAGTTTCTGTCGTCGAAGGCAGAACAGTGGTTGAAAGAAGCGGGAGCGATTCGCACGTGGACATTCTTGCCAGGGACCGGATTGAGCGGGGGACAGCATCAGGCGGGGACCTGCCGCATGGGAAATGATCCGAAGACGTCGGTGGTGGATACCGATTGTCGAGTGCACGACGTGGAAAATTTGTATGTGGTGGATGGCAGCGTACATGTGACGAATGGCGGATTCAATCCGGTGCTGACGATCATGGCGTTGGCGTACTACGCGTCGGAGCATGTGGTGAAGACATGGAAGGGGGCTCATGGGCCGGAGGTGTAGGTGGAATTTCGATGAGCGATGAGCGGAAACGCTGGTACCGGAGATGGCAGCTGGTTCTGCCTGTGTTGCTGGTGGCGGTGCTGTTTTTTCCCGGGGCGAGCGTTTACTACCGGTATTCAGGGGGGCGGTCGTGTGCACGGTGTCATGAGATTTGGCAGCCGTACACGGATTGGCACACGTCCACGCACCGGAACGTGGCGTGTTCGGATTGTCATGGGGATGTATTCACGTTGGACGCCGGATTTCACCTGAAAAACATAGCACGGCTGACGGCGCACCTGCGCGGACGGATCCCGGAGCAGGTGCGGTTGAAGGCGGATGACGTGCAGAAGATGGGCGGCCGGTGCGGAAAATGCCACCGGCAGGAGTATGCGGATTGGGCTGCGGGGCCACACGCCGCTACTTATAAAGAAATATTTCTGGACGAGAAGCACAATCGTAAGGTGCATTTGGTGGATGATTGCTTGCGGTGCCACGCGATGCATTTTAATGGCGGGATTCGGGAATTGGTGGCGCCGTTGGATACGGAGGGGCCTTGGAGACTGCGCGATGCAAAACTGGCCGAGGAGCCCGCGATCCCCTGCTTGGCGTGCCACCAGATGCACCGGCAGGGAGAGCCGCTGACACGGCCTGCGGCGAAGCCGGAGCGTCCGGGGCCGGCCCAGGAGATTGCGCGGCCGTCCCTGGCTTTGTACGACCGGCGGGAACTGGGTTATGTGGCGCTGGCACGATTGCCGTTGCCGTCGATGCGCGATGGCGACAGGGGCGCGAAGATCAGTCCGGACGTGCGGCAGGCCCTGTGCTACCAGTGCCACGCGCCGCTGGCGAGCAGGGAGGTGGGCTCAGGCGACGATCGCACGGCGGTGGGGGTGCACGAAGGGCTGAGCTGCCTGGCGTGCCACCAGGGACATGGGCAAAAGACGCGCGCTTCGTGCACCACCTGCCATCCGCAGCTCTCCAATTGCGGGCTGGACGTGGAGACGATGGACACAACGTTCAAGTCGACGAAGAGCGGGCATAACGTCCATTTCGTGAAATGTATCGACTGCCATACGAAGGGCGTGCCGAAAAAGAGGGAGAAGCGCGCGGCGATGACAGGGGCTCCAGCGGGCAAAGCGAGTTGAGGTGAAATCGGCGGACGGCCTCGGAAGGCCGTACCTACAGTTTTGACGCGGTTGTCCTTCCTCTTACCGAATGCCATAATTCTTGCTCTACAGCGTTTCCGGCAAGGCTGTGGCGGTGTGTTTCTGGCCGCTGGTCGCTGCTCACGAGGGGGATGTCATGGCAATGCGTGATAGCTGGATCGAGAAAAGGGAAGCGGCACAAGCCCAGGCCAATGGGTCGCGGAACATGTCGCAGATGCACCTGGCGAAGCTCCGCATGATCACCGAGGAGATGGAGTACGTCGCCAAACGGGAGAAACTGGACGCGGAATACGTACGAAGCGAGGTGGCGCGCGGGCGGGCCATCATCCCCGCGAACATCCATCATCGGAACCTGGAACCGATGGGGATCGGGGTGGCCTTCAAATGCAAGATCAATGCGAATATTGGGAATTCCTCAACGACGTCGGAAATTCACGAAGAGCTGAAGAAGCTGCACCATGCCGTGCATTATGGCGCGGACACGGTGATGGACCTTTCGACCGGCGGGAACATTCCGGAAATTCGCAAGGCGATCATCAATGCGTCGCCCGTGCCGATCGGGACCGTGCCTATTTATGAGGCGATTTCACGGGTGCGGCGGCCGGAGGACCTTTCAATCGAGCTGATGCTGGAGGTGATCGAGGAGCAGGCGGAGCAGGGCGTGGATTACATGACGATCCACGCGGGCGTGCTGCGGCGGCATGTGCCGCTGGTGCGGAAGCGCATTACGGGGATCGTGTCGCGCGGCGGATCGCTGATGGCGCACTGGATGGAGCACCACAAGAAAGAGAATTTCCTGTACGAGCGGTTCGAGGACATCTGCAAGATCTTCAAGAAGCATGACGTGAGTTTCTCGCTGGGAGACGGGATGAGGCCGGGCTGCCTGGCGGACGCGAGCGACGAAGCACAATTTGCGGAGTTGCGCGTGCTGGGCGAGCTGACGAAGGTGGCTTGGGAGCATGACGTGCAGGTGATGATCGAAGGTCCCGGGCATATCCCGATGGACAAGATCAAGGAGCAGGTGGAAAAAGAGGTGGAATGGTGCTGCGAAGCGCCATTCTACACGCTGGGGCCGCTGGTGACGGACATCGCGCCGGGATACGACCACATCACAAGCGCCATCGGCGCGGCGATGATCGGGTGGTATGGCGCGTCGATGTTGTGCTACGTGACGCCAAAAGAGCATCTCGGATTGCCGAATCCGGAGGACGTGAAACAGGGCGTGATTGCGTACAAAATCGCGGCGCACGCGGCGGACGTGGCGCGGCACCGGCCGGGAGCGCGGGACCGCGACGATGCGTTGAGCTATGCGCGATTCTTGTTCGACTGGAACAAGCAGTTTGAATTGTCGCTTGATCCGGAGACTGCGCGGATTCTGCATGATGAGAATTTGCCGGATGATTTTTACAAAGAGGCGAAGTTCTGCTCGATGTGCGGGCCGAAGTTCTGCTCGATGAATATTACGCAGTTGGCGGAGGCGCAAGGCGGACAGGATCAGGAGGAACGCAAGCAGAGATTTGCAGAACTCTTGGTCAAAGTGCAGGGTGCCGGTTCCTGAGCGGTTGAAGGAAGGGAAGGCGAGTCTCGACGGGCATGTTTGCGGCGAAGGCATCCAATAGGAAACATTTTGAGAGCCCGGTGCGTATCCTGAAACAGGGACAGGCAGGGAGGTGTGTGACCTGCCGAGGCGGGGCCGGAGAGGTGCTTTATGCTGACACTGGCGTTCATGATCTTGATGTATTTCTTGCCCGCGATCATTGGGCGGAATAAGCACGATGCGGCCGGGATATTCCTGCTAAATCTGTTTCTGGGATGGACTGTCATTGGGTGGATCATTGCCCTGATTTGGGCGTGCGCGGCGGAGCCCTATGTGCCGGTGAGGTTGGTGCCGGTGGCGGCCGGGCCGGCGAGATTCTGTTGCCAGTGCGGGACGATGATGTATCCGGGGGCGCATTTCTGTGCCGGGTGCGGGAGAATGGTTTAGTCGCCTGAGAAATGGGCGCCGCGGCGGAAACAGCCTCAGGGTCCGCGGAACCGCCTTGAGCTACAGTTGGCAGGAGTGGCCCGCTTCAGAAAGCGGGTCCTAGGAAACCACAGCGTGGGAAAAATCGCTCGCCCCCGGAAAGCGGCCGCCACACAGGCGCAGAGCGCTGCTGTCCCGGCTAACTCGGTGCAGTCCAGCCAGAGGTGCAAATCCATAGGGTAGAATGGAAAAGTGCCCGCCGAGGACGGCGGCTGCTTGCACGACCTTGCAGGATATATGGGGAGCTGCTGCGGAAAGGCCTCATCCCTGAAGGGATGAGCTACAGTGAAGTCCGGAATGCCTGAGGCTGGTCAAGACAATTTGCTGCGGGAGGAGTTCAACCGCTGGGCGGAAGCAGGGCGCGGAGACGGCATGGAGCAGGATCATTTGCCGATCACGCTGCCGGTACTCGGGAAGATGCAGCTTGGGCGCGCCGACAATATTCTGGATGTGGGCTGCGGTTCGGGCTGGCTTGCGCGGCGCCTGGCGCGGATGGTGCCTGAGGGGCGCATTGTCGGAATGGATATTTCCGACGAAATGATCCGCGTGGCACGGCGAAACAGCATAGAACACGACAACATTTTGTATGTGACCGGGGAGGCGGGGGAGATTCCCTGGGAGCCGAACTTCTTCACACACGCGATTTCCGTGGAGTCGGCGTATTACTGGCCGAATCCGGCGGGAGGAGTGAAAGAAATTTTCCGGGTGCTTCGACCGGGCGGCGAGGCGTGGATCCTGATCAACTATTATCGAGATAATCTGCATTGCCACCAGTGGGGGGCGCTGCTGGCGGTGCCGACACACTTGTTGGCGGCGGCGGAATGGAAGGAACTGTTCCGCGCAGCGGGGTTTGCCGAGGTTTCGGACGAGCGGATCGCCGATCCTTCGGGGACGCCGGAGACGTACACGGGGCGGTGGTTCCGCGACGCGGAGCAGCTGCGGGCCTTCAAAGGGGAAGGGGCATTGCTGGTGCGTGCCCGCAAGCAATGACTCCACAGACACCGGCCCGACGCTTTCGAACGGTTGCTGTTTTCGCGCCATCCGGCGTTCCCAAGGCCAGATAGAATCCCACCTTTGCTACATTGGAAAAAAGCAGGCGCTTGAGGCAAGGCCGCACACGAAGAGATAGCGTTGCGTGCGGCAATCGAAGAATGAGCCAGACAAAACAGCCATATGAAGTGCTGGTGGTTGACGATTCGCCGGTGTGCCGGAAACTCGTCGAGCAAGTGCTATCCGGGCACCCATACTCGGTGCATTTTGCCGGCAACGGCGAGGAGGCGATGCTGCTGTTTCTGGAGCATTCGCCGTGCATCGTGATCACGGATTGGATGATGCCGGACTTTTCGGGCCCCGAGCTGTGCCAGAGGATCCGCTCAGACAACTCCCGCCCGTACACCTATATCATCCTGATGACCAGCAAAACGGAAAAAGACAGCGTGGTGAAAGGGCTGGAAGCCGGAGCGGACGATTACCTGACGAAGCCGTTCGATCCCGGAGAGATGCTGGCGCGTATTGGCGTGGGAAGGCGAATTATCGATCTCAACAGGGAATTGGCGGCGAAAAGCGAGACGTTGGAGCAGGCGGCCCGGACCGATCCGCTGACGGGACTGCCCAACCGGCGCGCGATTGAGGAGTGGGCGGCTAAACAATTGCGGGGGGCGGCACGGCACGGGTTTCCGATCTGGGTTGTGCTCGGGGATCTCGACGGATTCAAGCACATCAACGACACGTTTGGACACGACGGCGGAGACATTGTACTGAAGACGTTTGGCGAAGTGCTGAAGCGGAACACAAGGGCCTCCGATATCTGCGGAAGGCTGGGGGGCGATGAATTCGTGCTCGTCGTTACGCATGTGGAAGGCGAAGGCATTGCGGAAACCGTAAACCGTTTCCGGGAGCAGTTTGCGGCGCTATCGTTTCCTTTGCAGGGGCAAAGCGTAAAATTGACGGCAAGTTTCGGCGTGTCAGGAACTTTGGGCAAAGAGATGCACGAATTCGGCACGCTGCTCCGCAGAGCCGACCAGATGTTGTATGAAGCGAAACGCTCCGGAAAGAACCTGGTGCGCATCAGCAAACCGTTGTAAATCGCCCCCAAATGTGACGGCGACTCTGGCCGCGAAGTGGGAAGTGTGGTAAGAGTGCCGACGAGATGCGTGTGTGTGAAAAGTGTCTGCGTTGAAGGTGAGAGAATGTCATTTTTGAGCGAAGGCGTAGCGGTAGTGACGGGCGCAGGATCGGGGATGGGGCGATGCCTGGCGCAACAGTTGGCAGCGAAGGGAGCTTCGCTGGCCCTCGCGGATGTGAGCGAGAAAGGATTGCATGAAACAGTCGCGACGCTGCCGAGCGGCACCGGGAGAGTGACAAAGCATCTAGTCAATGTGGCCGAGGAGGGCCAGGTGAAGCGATTTGCAGAGGAGGTGCAAGCGCAGCACGGTCGGGCCACGGTCCTTTTCAACAATGCGGGTGTGGCGCTTCTGGGATTCCTGGACGAGATATCCCTTGAAGATTTTCGGTGGTTGATGGACATCAATTTTTGGGGAGTCGTATACGGCGTGACGTATTTTTTGCCGCTTCTGAAGAGAGAGAAGCGGGCACACATCGTGAATACCTCGAGCCTGCTGGGTATTTTTGGAGCGTCGGGGCAGGGGGCGTATTGCGCAAGCAAGTTCGCGGTGCGCGGGTACACCGAATCACTTCATCACGAATTGGAAGGAACAAATGTGGGGGTGACGTGCGTGCATCCGGGATTTATCCGCACATCGATTGCACGGCACGCCAAGCCGGGAGAGCGGGCGGGAGCGCACTTGCACAAGGAGAGCATGGTGCGCTTTGATCGCGTGGCGCGGACGGACCCCGACGTGGCGGCGGCGAAAATCCTGCGCAGTGTTGAGCTGGGCAAGATGCGCGTGCTGATTGGCGCGGACGCGTATTTTGTGGATATCTGGCAGAGGCTGAGGCCGGCAGGTTATTGGCCCCTGATCGCAAAACAGTTTGAAGATCCTGGAGTGAAAGAGTGAGCAGAATTCACCTGGCGAAAGAGAACGAGTTAACCCGGGCCCTGGCGGAGAGACTGCAAAGGATATGGGACGCGTACATGCGCGTCGACGAGAAGGAGCACAGCGAATTTTTGGCAGAGGAGTACCGCTCGGTGCACCCGAACGGAACCGTACACGTGGGAAAACCGAGTGCGGCAGAGATTGCTGCGGCCCCGATCGAGGACTATTGGCTGCGGGAATTGGAGGCATGGCCGGTGGGGGAGGAAGGGGCCATCGCCACATATACGGCGGAAGTCGAAGTGCGAGCCGGGTTGTCTGCGCAACGGTTTCGATTCGCGGTGGGTGAAGTGTGGATGAAGTATGGCGGGGAGTGGAAGTGCCGGTATTACCACGCCACGATGTTGAAGTGAAGCGGATGCACCTGGATTTTCTCGCGGCATCGTTATCTCCTTAGAAGATCGGAATCAAACAGACAGAACGCGGTGTCTAACAAGCTGGGACTCCGC
>Ga0335077_10002154_pt1 | contig 23511 bp, 24 predicted proteins | sample Lox_Sample_31_FD_207151 | JGI IMG/M metagenome (GOLD analysis project Ga0335077, IMG submission 207151) | Soil microbial communities from Loxahatchee National Wildlife Refuge, Florida, United States - Lox_Sample_3.1 | ecosystem: Environmental > Terrestrial > Soil > Wetlands | place: USA...
GAGATGCGCGCTTATGAGGTGGATGAGTCTGCGCGTTTTGTGGTCCCAGCCGTCCTGCAGAAAGCCGATGACCGTTACTCCACACGGCTTACCGTCAGCCACGGCGTAACGGAACAGAATGCCCTCGTGCTCGTCCGAGCGTCCCGGCTGAGGTTTGCCACGGGAAACGTGCAGCACATCGGCTCGCTTGTCGTAGAAGGCCAGTACACGGGTCTGACTGCGCGTCATGGTGGTTACGCTTGCTTTGGGCGGTGATTGAGGTTGCATCGGGAGCGAGTCACCCATTGCCAGGCACTTTCGGCAAGTCAGAGCACGCCCGAGCGCATTCCGTCGACCAGCGCTCGTGGTGACCCAGTAACGATTGATATAGGGCGGTGCATGCCGCACGTATTGCTCGTGTCCGCACGCGAGTTCTGCAATCCACTGACCGTGCTTGTCGAGGTGGAATCCTGTGATCTTGCGATCCGTCATCGCGGGCATAGCCAAATCCTTAGCAAGTCTTCTATCGAGCCCCGTAAGGAGCGGCGATAGAGCTGCGTTATCGTTCTTCTCTCCCCCTTGTCCGAACGGGGGTCTTCTATTAATGCCCACTACTTTAGCGCAGACGTTACATAATGCAAGTCCCGTAAGCCTTTGTATCGATTACAAAGTCGCTTCCGGCAGCGGCTGGAGTACCGCCTCGCAAGTCCTCGAGCGGACAGACATTTCGGGGCGTTGGGGACTTGAAGGGGAGCAAGAGCGCGCATGCGCCTGCCGGCTCAGCGAGCGCGGGCGGCGGCTTTCAGGTTGCGCGGTCGAACTTGCTCGGTCCCACCCTCAGGCCGAGCGCCAGACTCAGCGAACGAGTCCGTCCCGGCGCAGGCGGTCAGCTGTCGGCGCCGTGATCCTCAGGATCGAATCCTGGGTTGAGTCAACCTCGTGCGCCTTTGTTTTTGTGTCGAGCGTGTAGAGAAGCTTGGCGTCCTGCGTCTCGTAGAGCCTCGTCAGCACGTGAATCGAGCTCTTCAGCGTCGTAAGCGGCGGCGCCGTCTCGAATTCGGCATACGTGACCGGCATGCCGTATTCGCCGAAGCCGTAGCCGATGGCCTGGTACTGGGAGGTACCGCGCGTGTCCATGCTGTTGCCTTCCGACACGCCGGTGCTGGCAGCGACGAGAGTCGTTGCGAGCACCGCATCGGCACGCGCCTGTGCGACCACGCGCTTTATGTTGTCGCGGGTCAGTTTCTCCTTCTCAGTCATCGCGTCGCAGCTCGAGAATGCCTTGGTCGACTCGCTTCTGACCTGAGACGCAAAGGCCGACTCGAACGCGCATCTCAGGTTGTAGTCTGGGCTAACGCCAACGATGAGGACCCTCTGAAAGCTCTGGCCGCGGGATGCCCCTTCCTGCCAGCGACTGTTCACCGAAACGTCGGCGCAGCCGGAAAGCCCGGCTGCCGCGCTGAGCAACAGCGTGCACGCGATCAAGGTGGCAGACACGCGGGAGTGCGGAGGTGCGCTCGCTTTTGCTGGTGTTGTCATCGTCCCAATAGCGATTTTCTTTGGTGGCGCAAATGCTTGTAATTGGACTTAGGTCCAACGACATCCGAGGCGTCATCGGATATCGAACCGGCGTTTGGACAGCATCCTCAGGTAGCGATGCGCGCGTGCCCGCGAAAGCCCTGACCTGGCTCCCGCTGGGATTTCCGTTTATGAGGCACGGCACATTCAGACTATTACAATGCTCGCGGCGGGAAAGGTGGCCGGAAGGAGATGACAGTCATGAACGGGTATCTGCTTAGCCGACGTGAGTTCAATGCGCGTTGTGCGGCTTTTGGCTTGTCGTTGCCCTTGGTCAGTGCAGCGGCAGCGCTGCAAGTCAGCGCACAGGCTATTGCCGCAACGGACTCGGCAGCTCAAGCGCCTACGGTGAAGATGCCCGAGGGCCCGCGCGTACCGGCGGTCGGTCAAGGCACCTGGCATCTCGGACAGGGAAGGCATCCGCCGGCGGTTGAGGAAGAGGCGCTGCGCGCAGGCATTGGGCTCGGCATGACGTTGCTCGATACGTCCGGAAATTACGGACGCGGTCGCTCCGAGAAATTGATCAGTCATGTACTTGCCGGCGAGCGCGAGCGGGTGTTCCTGGTCACCAAGGTGGAGGGTGACGAAGTGTCGGGGGATGGCATCCCGCATGCTTGCCAGGCGAGCCTCGATCGCCTCGGCACCAACTATATCGATCTCTATTTGCTGCATTGGCCGGTGCCCAGCACGCAATTCTCCGGAGTGGTGGCGGGATTCGAGCGACTGCGCGCGGCGGGCAAGATTCGCGCGTGGGGTGTATCCAACTTCGACACTGGCCAGATGGAAGATCTGTTCCGCGTTCCAGACGGGCGCCGCTGCGCAACCAATCAGGTTGCCTACAGTTTGCGCAATCGCCGCATCGAGCATGACCTTCTGTCCTGGTGCAAAGAGCGCAATATGCCGGTCATGGCCTATTCTCCCCTCGGCGGCGACAACAACCTGCTCACGAATGACCACACGCTGGCGCAGATCGGCGCCGCGCATGGTTGCTCGGCCGCCGCCGCTGCGCTCGCGTGGGTCATTCGCAGTGGAAACGTCATCGCAATTCCCGAATCCGGCTCTCCGGCGCATGTCAAAGAGAACGCTGCGGCGCTTTCAGTCGTACTCACCTCGCAAGAGCTGCAGACCTTGGATGCAGCATTTCCGGCTTGAGCGCAACGCTGCTGTCGAAGGGCTTCGCTGGGCTCGCGGTGCAGCCGCCCGTCGAACCGATGCTCGCCAAACTTGCCGACGAGCTGCCGGTGGGCAATTACCTGTATGAACCGAAGTGGGACGGCTTTCGGGCGCTCGTGTTCTGCGGCCCGGAGGACGTTTTTATTCAGAGCCGCGATACGCGACCGCTGGATCGCTATTTCCCGGAGCTGCACGCAGCCTTGCGCGAGCGGCTGCCAAAAGGCTGTGTAGTCGACGGCGAAATCGTGATAGCCACGGCGCGTGGGCTCGACTTCGACGCCCTGCAGCTGCGACTGCATCCGGCAGCATCGCGCGTCGCGAAGCTCGCGAAGGAGACCCCGTCGTCGTTCGTCGCGTTTGACGTGCTCGCGGTCGAAGGTCGAAGTCTCATGAACGCCTCCCAAGCGGCGCGCCGCGCGGCCCTTCAGGCGTTGCTCGATAGAGTCAAAGCGCCGGTGTATCTCACGCCGGCCACGCGCGATAGAGCGATAGCACTTGACTGGCTGACGCGTTTCGAAGGCGCGGGCCTCGATGGCGTGATCGCGAAGCCCGATTCCGCAACGTACCAGGCGGGAAAGCGCGCGATGATCAAAGTGAAGCACGCGCGCACCGCCGACTGTGTGGTAGCCGGATTTCGCTGGCACAAGGGCGGCATCGACGACGCCGTGGGTTCCCTACTGCTCGGCCTGTACGACGCCGCCGGGGTGCTGCAGCATGTGGGTGTCACCTCATCGTTCACGATGGCGATGCGCAGGCAGCTGGCGAAGGAGCTGACGCCCCTTCGCCACGATGCGATGCGCGATCATCCCTGGCGCGAGTGGGCGGGCGCAGTGGCGGCCTCGAGCCGCATGCCGGGCGCGCAGAGCCGCTGGAGTGCAGGTAAGGATCTGTCATGGGAGCCGCTGAGGATCGAGCGCGTCTGTGAGGTCAAATACGACCACATGCAGGGCGATCGCTTCCGCCATGCAGCCTCTTTCCTGCGTTGGCGGCCCGATAAACGTCCGCAGGACTGCCGTTACGACCAGCTCGAGGTCATGAAGCCCTACGAGCTCGGCAGGATCTTCTCATCCGGGTCGAGCGTCTCCTGAGTCGGCCGCAGCTCTTCAGGTACGTGCTGCAGATTGACGCGAATCCGCGTCCAGGTGCTGTAGCGGCCGCGCATGGCATCGATGAGTACATCGGCCGCCTCCAGATGTGCTGCCGCATCGGGATGGCGTGCCCTCCAGCGCTCGAGACCCGCTAACGCGTCTTCCTTGCGACGCGCGCGTCCAATCTCGAGCAGTGGGTGCTTGCGCTTGGATGGTTGGACGCGCGGAGGCTCCGCAGCCTGCTTCTTGTAGTGTGGCGGCCAAGGTGCGTCTCCTAGACCCTGGCGCGCGAACAGCTCGAGCAGCCCGGCGAGCGAGCCGGCGTGCTGGTCGATCGCCGCGTGTACGTCGCCCCGCTGCTTGAAGCGCACGGGCACAGTCGTCAACGTGAAGTCAGATGGCTCGCAAACGTCCACTTCGTCCCAGGCCAGCGGCGTCGACACGCGCGCGTCGGGTGTCGGACGCACGGAGTACGCGGCGGCGACGGTGCGATCCTTGGCGTTCTGGTTGTAGTCGACGAAGACGCCGTGGCGTTCCTCTTTCCACCACTTGCTCGTAGCGAGCTGCGGCGCACGCTGCTCGATCTCACGCGCCAGAGCGAGCGCGCCGTGACGCAGCTCGTCAAAGCCCCAGCGGCGCTCGATGCGCACGACGATATGCATTCCGCGAGAACCGGAGGTCTTGGGCCAGCCGACCAGTTTGAAGTCTTCGAGCACGGCGTGGGCCACCGCGGTGACTTCCCGCACTTGCTCCCACGTGACTCCCGGCACCGGGTCGAGATCTATGCGCAGCTCGTCCGGGTGCTCGAGGTCCTCCGCACGCACCGGATGCGGGTGCAGCTCAAGACAGCCGAGGTTTGCCAGCCACGCGAGCGCCGCCGCATCCCGCGGCACAACTTCCTCGGCGGCGCGGCCCGAGGGGAAGTGGAGATTGACCACCTCGATCCAACGCGGCCGGGCCGCAGGCGCTCGCTTCTGGTAGAAATGCTCGCCCTCAATCCCGTCGGGATAGCGAACGAGCATGTTGGGGCGTCCGCCGGCCCCGCGAAGGGCGCCATCCGCCACAGCGATGTAATAGCGAACGAGGTCGAGCTTGGTGTATTTCGGTGCCGGGAAGAGCACCTTGTGGGGGTTCGAGATCGCAAGCTCGCGTCCGGCGACGATGAGTTTTTCAATCTTGCCCGCTGCGGCCATCCGGGAAAACCCCCTGATCAGGGGAGCGGAGCTATGGTGGCACATTATCACCCGGGGTTGTGGATCCGGGTCGCTCGGAGTCCCGGGGGCTTGTGACCTTAACGGCGAGTGAGAATGCGGCGGCGCGTTAGCTCCTCACGATAATCCTCGGCCACCTCTTCCGAGAGGCGCCAGTCCGGATGCGGCGCGGGAACCGGGTCAGCCGCCACCGCACCGGGCTTCGCCGAGCTATCGCGCAGTCGACCCGGCGTGTACCAGGGCCCACGATAGCCGGAGCTCACGAGGCTGCCGCGCGCCCCGAAGTTGAGGCGCACTCGGGCTCCCAAGTTGAGGAGCACACGCGGGAGCACGTCAAGGAGTGGCTTGGAGCGCTCGCTGCTCGCTACGGTGGGCTTGGGCTTTTCGGCGCTCATGATGCTTAGGCAGTGACCGACCCTGGCAGGCCTCGTTCCTTGTCATCGAGGTCCCACTGGCACTTCTGACACGTCAAGTCATTCAGCCCATCCTCCGCGCCACATCGAGGACAGATGTTGGCGGCCACACAACCGCATTCCCACACGCGAAAATCGGGGCTGAGTGTCTTGTGAACTCCCCAGCCCTGACAGGTTTTGCAATAGCCTGGAAATCGTTGCAGGTATTCGTCGCGGTCCATTCGGACTTTCCCGGATTCACCTGAATAACTGCACCGACATCGCAGCCTATCTCACGATATATAACTGACTGTGTGAGCGAGCTTGTGGTCGGACCAGATTTGGGATCGCGACTCTCGCGGGGATCGCCTCGGATCCGAGGCGCGAGCGAGAATGTGGCGCAGGCGCTACGCACCTTCGCCACGGAAAGCGCTGGCCACCTGAGGCGGCTCGACCAGTTTCATTGCATGCCCTTGAGCACCTGTTGAAAGTCGGGTGAGGCCAAGATGATGCTTTTCGCGGCCGCGCGCAGCCGGTCGATCGCAGCAGCGGGCAGCGCGAACGAGGTGGGCAGTTGATTCAGGTAATCACGCTCTTTCTGGTCGCTCAGCACCTGAAACGAGACTTCGATTGGATAGATGTCCGCATCGACGGCGTTCGCGACCCAAGCGAGGGAGGGGTCCTTCTGCTTGTCGAAAGCCGCTGAGTCGCGTATCGCGCGCTGCGCAGTCCAGCGCGCATCGATATCCCGCAGCAATTCGATGGATTCGCTCGCATAGCGATCGACGGGCACGCCGGCGGTCTTGGCCAGAATGGCAGCGGCGGCCGGCGAATTCTCGCGGTTGTTCCAATCAAGAGACGGCGACGAGGCGGAATTGACGACGAATATGATGATCCTGCGCACATGATCGAGCGGCGTCGGTTGGCCCGCCAAGCGTAGTGCCTCGAATGCTTCGAGAAAATCCAGTACTCCGCGCAGCCCTAAGTTGTCGGACACGGCTCCATCTACCAAATGGAAGTAGCGATCCTCGGATGCATCATCCAGTTCCTCGAGCTCCCGCAGCCTCTTGAGAATGCGCCCGGCGGGTCGTGGTGGCGTCTTTTGCTCCGCGAATACTTGCAGCCACGCCGGTACGCGATAGCCACAACGGCCGCCGTAATTGTTGATCGTGACCGGAGACAGCACGACCGGAACGGCCGATGAGGCGGCCGCGGCGCGCGACAGTTTGAAACTGCTGAGGTCGGCACACATGACGTCGAAATTCTGCGGTAAGAACACGACGCGCGTGCCGGTCGTCAGCTCTGTTGCACCCACGGCGATCATCGGTCCACCGGCGCGCTCGAGATCGGCAAACGTGGCGCCATGAAACAGAATTTCGTCGTACAGCTGCGCCGCGAGCTCCGAGCGGCCCCAGCCAGAAGACCATAGCGAGGCCCAGTTCAGCGGGTTCACGATGCGCCGGATGAGCGCACCTTGCACGTCGCGCTTGAGGAAGCCATTTTCGAAAATATCAAAGAGCTTATCGCCATACAGCCCGTAGCCCAGTGCGGTGAAGCTGCCACCTGAGACACCAGTGATCAGATCGACCTCGTCGAGCAGCCGTGTCTTGCGACCGCTGCTCGTGTTGACGTGGATGTCCCGCAACGCTTCCAGAACTCCGTAGGCGAACGCGGCCGCGCGGGTACCGCCGCCGGAAAATGCGAGGATGACGAGATCTTCGTGCGCTGCACGTCCCCGCTCCATTCCTTCGAATCTCTGTTCACTCGTCGCGCGGCCTTGCGGGAGCGGAGGGTTGATCGGACGACTGGCGCAATGATCGAGTGTCAGCAGCAGTGCGATCGCCAGCGCTACGGCGGCGACGAATATTGACTTGCGTGGGATGCGCGCTCCCGCGGGACGGCTCATTAGATCGTCCTTTCCGTATGCTCGGAGCTCTTTAGGCTCAGATAGTTTCGCACCGCGATCTCGAGATCGAAGAGCAAGCGTTGCCTGCCCAGCGCCGCGCCCAAGGCGGAACGCTGGACGATTGCCAGCACCTCAGGGTTGAGTCCCACCAGCCACAGTTGCACGCCGATTTCCTGCAAGTGCTGTTCCGCCTCCGTGAGTGCCTTGAGAGCGGAGAATTCAAGGTCGAACACTCCGCTGAAATCGACCGCCACGACTTTCGGGCGTGCTTCAGCCAGCAGCGGACGGATCTTCTGCCCGATCTTGTCTGCATTGAGAAAGAACAGACGGCCGTCCAGCCGCAGGAGTAGCAGTCCGGGGAAGGACTCGTCGTCCGGATGCTCGCGCGAGCGCGGTCTAAACACGTTGGTACCGGGCTTGCGTCCCAGCACGTAAACGGGCGGGCTGACCGATTGCTCAGCGAGCGAGATGAGCGAGACAACGATAGCGACCAGAATGCCCCGCAGCGTGCCAATGAGCACGACTCCTATCGCTGCGACCAGCGCCCAGAGGAACTCTCTGCGGCGTACCTGCAAGATTGCGCGGAAGCCATCCAGCTTGATGAGACCCGCGGAATAGAATATGACGATGCTTGCCAGCACCGCTTGCGGCATCAGCGCGATGAGGGGTGACAGCAGCAGCATTGCCAGGAGCGCCATCATCGCAGTTACCAAACCGGCGACCTGGGTGCGCGCTCCGGCCATACGATTGACGGCCGTCTGCGATGTCCCGCCGCCCGCGGGCATTGAGCCAAACAACGCGCCCACGGCGTTGGCCGCGCCAAGAGCGATGAGCTCGGCGTTCTCCCGCGGCGGCGGTTCATCGCGGCGTGCGAACGCACGTCCCGCTGCGACGGTCTCAACGAAGCTCATGAAGGCCATGCCCAGCGCCGCCGGCCACAGGTCCTCGACCAGACCCAAGGCGGGAACTGACAGGTGGGGCAAGCCGGCGGGTATCATCCCTACGAGCTCAATCCCATGCCGCTGCCAACCTAGCCCGGCCACACCGGCAATCGCTACAGCAACGACGATGAGCGGAGCAGGCCATTGCGGTCGGAGCTTTCGCAGCACGGCGAATGCGGCAATGGCCCCGATGCCCAGCGCCAGGGTCGGAATCGATGCATGCGCCGCGCCCAGCCCGATCGCGAGCAGGTTGTGGAGAAACGGGCCCTTGGCGAAGTGGATGCCGAGGATCTTCGGCACTTGATCGACGAGGATGACGATGCCGATACCGGTCTTGAAGCCCACGAGCACAGGCTCGGAGATGAAATTGGCAATGAATCCCAGTCGCAGCAGCGAAGCGAGAATCAGAGCGGCCCCGACCAAGAGTGTGAGCGCGGCCGTGGCCGCGAGCAGCGCAGCCTCATCCGCGCCGGGGACCGCCTCGCGCAGCGCGCCGATCGTCAGAACGGCAAGCGTCGAGGTGGTACTCACGCTGAGGACGCGTGAGGTGCCAAGCAGAGCGTAGATGATCATCGGGACGAGGGCGCTGTACAGCCCCACCTGGATCGGTAGCCCGGCGAGGGTCGCATAGCCCATCGACTGCGGAATCACGACTGCCGCAGACGTGAGGCCGGCAATCACATCCGGGCGCCATGACTCTTTACGCAAGGCCGGCGAGCATTCGAACAGCGGCAGTAGCGAGCTCAGCTGTACGCTCCCAGATCAGAAAAATGCGGTGGCCGTGCGCACTCGCCTGCGCTCCCTCGCGTGCGAACACGTGGAGGAGCATCCTTGTCTCCTTGACTTGCTTTGGAGATGAGCAATGCGGCGGTCATGGCAAGTGTTCGGGCTCGCGGGTGCTCTCATAGTGGTGCTTAGCGGTTGCGAAGGCTTAGTCCCGCACGACGTTCAGAGCTTGCTGATACCCCGGTTCCAGCGGTCGGAGATCGTTGGGTTCGTCGCCGGCTTCGGAACGACCTTTGCCGGCCTGCCGGATCTGCTCGCCATGCTCAAGCGCCGCTCGAGCGCGGGCGTGAAGCCGAGGATGGCTGCGATCATGGGTATCTTTCAGGTCCTCTGGGTCTATTACGGTTTGTTGATTCACTCGCGACCCGTGATCGCCTGGAACGTCATCGCGGTGTTGGTCAATTTGCTCAGCGTTTGCGCATACGCCTACTTCGTGCGCAGCGAGAGATCTTCCGCCGATCAGGCGGCGTCGCCGCGCTCCCAATAGATTCATAGGCTTGCCCTCACGCAACTGCAGCGCTCGCGGCGCGTCTTCCGAGGCACCGTGCGAGAGTACTACCTGTGGCTCGGCAGGCTCATGAGCCCAAAGTCTGATGGCATCCGGAACGCGTCCGACTAGCATCCCGTTCATGGGCTCCGTTGCCACAGCATTGGTCGTGTTCGCAGTGATCGTCGCGGCCACGCTCATTGGCGCAGGCTTGCGCGGCAGGCTTCCGACCAATCAAGTCAGCGGCGAAACTTGGGCCTCTGTTTCTCTCGGTATCGGCTTCATTGCGACGATGGCGGCCATCGTTCTCGGGCTACTCGTGGCGTCCGCCAAGGGCTCATACGACACCAAGCGCGAGGAACTCCAGACCGCCGCCGCCAAAGTGATCGTGCTCGATCGCACGCTGCGCCAATTCGGTGCGCAAACCGCGCCGATCAGGGCGATGCTGCGGGATGTGATCAGGTCGAGGTCCGATATGAGCTGGGTGTCCGAGGAGGCCTCCTCGGAGCGCACTGCGGCCGCACCGCAAGGACTCTACGGGTACGAGCAGATTTGGCTCGCATTGCGGACGCTTGCCCCGGCAAACGACACGCAGCGTGCCTTGCAGTCCCGGGGACTCGATCTCATCGATCAGTTGGGGCAGCTGCGCTGGCTCCTCATCGCGCAATCGAGCGACAGCATCTCGCGACCGTTGCTGTTCTCACTGGTGACCTGGCTCGCGGTGATTGCCGGTTGCGCTGCGTTGTTTGCGCCTCGCCATCGAACCATGTTCGTCGTGGGTCTGCTATGTGCGCTCGCGATCTCCGGTACGATTTTCCTGGTCATGGAGCTTTACGACCCGTTCGGCGGCGTGATGCGCGTATCGAACGCCCCCGTCCAGAACGCGATTGACCTGCTTTCTCGGCCATGACCCCTTGTTGCATTACCGGCTGCGGTGGAAGCAGCGGCAGACTTTAGAAGACCAGGCCCAGTAGTTTTCTCAGCAATTGCTCCATGTGCATCGTGGTGAGCAGCAGGGGCGCAAGGGGTACAAGCACCGCCGCGGCCAGTTGTACCACGGATTCTTTTGTAATAGGTGCGAGCCGCATCGCCCGCACCACCGCGAAGCTGTTTGCCAGATCCGCCAGCGACTGGATATCGCTACTGCCCATTGCAGATTCGTTGGCGGGCCTTTTGCCTTGCAGCCACTTGGCGTCGAAATCACGCACATAAGCCTCCGCGAACGTGCCGTATGCAAGCAGACCCTGGCGTTTCGCGCGCGAGAGCTGCGGTGCGAACACGAGCAGCGGGCCAAATACCACGCACAGCAGGAAGAGCACCATGCTCGCGATCTCCAGCGTGAACTCCGGCAGTTTCGCGCCCAAGAACAGAATGCGGTCAGCGAGCTGTCCGGCGAGCATTGCGCCGTGCGTCAGAAGCAGCACAGCGAAGGCGTAGACGGTGTTCGAGAGAAGTCCCAGACCGCCAAGCTGGTCGGGGTGGGTCGGAACCAGTATCAAGTCGATGCGTGAAACCTGCCACAGGAAGCGCGTCCAGATGAACAGCCGGAAATACCACCGCAGCAACAGAAACTGAAATATCGGGAGGCTTACGCCGACGTACCACAGCCCGGCCAGCGACAGTTTCAAGCCCTGCGGCGAGGCTGTTAGATACCAGGTGGTGGCATCCAGCACGGTGTATCGCCGCCACACGATGAGAATGCCCACCAGGTACACAGTTGCGAGCAGCCCCGCCTCGGCCACGACTGAATTGCGCAGTTCGAACGCCGATTTCAACGCTCGGTCGAAGCGCTGCATCGCACTGGGAGGTATCAAGCGTCGCTCAAGGAGTGCGCGTGCGATGGGCAGGAGCCGTTGGTGCACGACGAGCTCGGCGACGAGCAGGAGAGGCACCACGAGCAGGAAGCGGATGTGATTCTCCAGATCAAGGAGGAATGGCACCGCGACGCTCTTGCTGATCAGGTGGCCCTCGAGCCCAGCCAGCAGGAAGAGGGGCAGCCAGCAAATCACGGCGATCACAATGACGCGCCGTAGGGTCATCAGCAGCGCGTCGTCGCTCAGGTGAGCGCGGCGGAAGAACTGGAAGAGCGGACCGCCGAGGACCAGCGAGAAATTCTGCGCATCGCTCAGGATTGCCATGCTCGGCGCTGAGTTCTGGGCTGAGAGATCGAGATCCGAAGGTGCAATGCTCACTGCGGTCTCCCGGAATGCGCGCTCAAACGCGTGGCCGAGCAAGCCACGAGCTTAGTCCACTCCTGGCGTATCGTCGAAGGCTGGCACCATGGACCGTCGCTGGCATGGTGCAGTGCGAGCTGTTGCACTTGCGCTGCGGAGTGCTGGCTCGCGCACTCGCAAGAGCAACCGCTTCGGCGGCGCAGAGATGCGTTGATGCCTTCAACCAGGCGGACGCTGCGGCCATGGGCGCGATGTGCGCCAATTCCATGTCGATACTTGACGGAATGGCACCAGGGACTATCCCGTCAGCGCACGGGAATCTCCTCGTCAGGATTGGGTTTTTGGGTGGCGGCTAGCCTTTGCGCTGCAACTGTCTGATGGCGAGTCCGCCAAACACCACGGTCGTTGCAAGCAGGACAGCGGCGGAGATCAGCGGATTAACGAAGCTGTACTGCTTCACACCGGCGGCGGCGAGCGCGAGCTGATCCAGGTGGAAGGTTGGCCAGATGACCGTCCAATGCTGCAGCGTCTTCGGCAACGGTATGAACAGCCCCGAAAGATACAGCATGGGAAAGTAGACGAGATTGGCGAAGCCTGGAGCTGCGTTCCCGCTGGTGTGTGTCGCGATGAAGAGGCCGATGGCACTGAACGGTATCGAGCCCGCGACGAAAACGACGCTCATGATCAGCAGTTGCGTTGCCGACAAGCCGATCTTGCCCGCGAAGACGGCCGCAATCAGCACGCTCCCCGCAGCAATTGCCGCGAATGCCATAGCCATGAGCATCTTCGCCACCAGGTGCGCCCCGGTCGGAGCTGGCTGCGCCCTCTTGAGGCGCAGCAAACCGGATTCGCGCTCAAGCGCGAGTCCAACGCCACAACCAAAGAGTGCCGGACCGAGAACTGCGAACACCGCGAAGCCGGACAGCAGGAAATCCGCGATGTGTGGAGGCGCATCCTTGCTGGATCCTGCAATGAGCACTCCGAAGAAGAGGTACACAGCCGCCGGCAGGATGAGAAAGGGCACGGCAAACGCCGGCGCGCGCAGTGCGGCCAGGAACTCATACTTCGCCTCGATGAGATAGGCGCGCAGGAACCGGCCGTTGCTCATCGAGGAAATCGCAGTGGAGTACATCGACGTAGGTGCGAGTACGGCGCTCATCAGGCAGCCTCCTTCGTGAGTTCGGCAAACGCTTCCGCCAGGCCGGCCTGGCGGACTTCGAGATCGCGTAGTTGGCTATCGGCCGCGAGCAGGCGGCGCACAACCGCCTCGGCGTCGATGGCCGTGATGTGCAGCCCGTGCGCTTGCTGAGTGACACTGACGACGCCGGGCCAGCCGCGCACGTCATCGGAGGAGAGCGCTGTGGCGCAGCTGATCTGCTTGCGCGACACGAGCGAGCGGACTTCCTCCACCGAGCCGGAGGCGATCAGCCGTCCGCGCGCCAGGACCGCAACGCGATCGGCGAGCGCCTCAGCCTCCTCCAGGTAGTGGGTCGTGAGTACGACCGAGCACCCGCTGACGCGCAGTTCGCGGACGGTCTGCCACAGGAGTGCCCGAGCCTCGACGTCGAGTCCCACCGTTGGCTCGTCCAGAAACAAGAGTTGCGGCCGACCGCAAACGGCAAGCGCGAACTGTGCCTGGCGCTTCTGACCGGCCGACAGCTTGCCAAAGCGACGCTCGGCAAGCGGCTGAGTTCCGCTCACGGCGAGAGTGGTCTCGACCGACAAGGGGTCCGGATAGTAGCTTGCCGTGAGGTCGATCAGCTCTCGGACCCGCAGTCCCGGTGCGAGGGCGACGTCCTGCATCATGACCCCCACCTTGCGCCGGCTGTCGACCGCCGAGGGTTGTTGGCCAAAAAGACGCGCCGTACCGGCATCAGGTTCCGCGAGGCCCAACCAGAGCGAGATCGCGGTCGACTTGCCCGCGCCATTGGGTCCCAGCACGGCAAGGATCTCCCCAGGGTTCACCGCGAGATCAACGCCGTCGAGTGCGACAGTCTTGCCGTAGCGCTTCTGCACGCCACACAACTCCGCCAGCTGCTCAGTTGAAGCGCTGAGTGGTGTCGTGCATGCGCGAATCTCTCGGGTTGTCTCCGCAGTCTGGGGCGCGTGCGCCGCGCCGAGAGGACGTGCGAGAGCGCGAATGAGATCGAATTCATGCTGTGGCTGATTCATAAGCGAGCACCTCAAACCAGATCCCGCATGCGTGAGATGCGGTAGGCCGTGAAGGTGAATGTGACGAGCGCAACGACGACCTCCACGCCCATCGTGGTGAACGCCGCAGGGCCCCAGGATGCCGTCGCATCGGCCACGTGGGAGCCGATCGACGGGATGTTCTGCATCACGAAGAAGAACGGGGCGATCGAGGTGTTCACGAACACGATGCCCGCCGTGAACAACCCGTCGGAGTCGCTGACGAGCGTGATGCACAGAAACAGGCAGAACACGTCGAGAAGAAACAGCCACATCGTGGCGAACAGCGGCGCGCTGCCGCTCGGCACGGACAGCAACGTATAGCCGACGATCGCCGTGGCGGCCAGCACGGTCCAAGGCACGACGTAAGCCAATAGCGCCGCAAGCCCCTTCGCCAGCGCGTAGCGCGTGGGTGAGATCGGCAGACTCAGGGCGAACAAGCGCGATTTCTCCTTGCGTTCGCCCCAGATGAAGATGCTGCACACGAAGATTCCCGGGGCGAGACCGCCGGTAATCAGGAGGATGGTCGACACGAAGGAGCCGATCTTGCCGTGACCCCCGAATGCGAAGCCGACGGCGCCCAGGATCAGGCTCGCGGCGATCAAGATGCCGCTGAAGCGCAGGTCGCGGCGAACGATGCACCAGAAAACCGAGCGGTTCACGCGACGATCTCCTTGCGACTGCCCATGACCTCGGCGACGAAGATCTCCTCGAGCGACATGTGCTGGATCTCCCGCACGCAGGCTCCGGCTTCCTGGTAGGCCGAGGCGAGCGCGGGGGTGAAGGCATTGGTCGTCACCGCCGCGAGCCGGCCGCCCGCTGACTTGACGTCGACGATCCCCGGAAGTACCGGCAGCTGCAGACCAGTGGGCAGCTCGAGTTGCAGCCGGCGCCAGCGGTCGAGGAAACTTTCCTTGTCGCTTGACTCGATGATGCGGCCGCGGTCGATGAACGTGATCTGATCAGAGATCTGCTCCACGTCCTGCGTATGGTGCGAAGAGAAGAGGATCGAGCGGGTCTCGTCGGTGACCGCGCTCATGAGCTCTGAGAGCACCTCGTGGCGTGCAACCGGGTCGAGACCGGTCATGGGCTCATCGAGCACGAGCAAGCGCGGACGGCGCGCGAGCACGAGCAACAGAATCGACTTCATGTGCTGTCCGTGGGACATGCTCTTCATCTTCTGCTCGCGGCGCAGATCGAAGCGCTTCAACAGCGTCGCGGCATAGCGCGCATCCCAGGTGGGATAGATCGCGGCGACGAAGTCCATGTGCCAGCCCAGAGTCGCGTAGCCGTAGAGCCGCATCTCCTCCGACATGAAGCCGATGTCCCACTTCGCGAGCGCTTGCTCCTGCGGCATGGAGTGCCCAAGAACCCGTACAGCGCCCCGATCCGGCAGCACCATGCCCATGAGAATCCGGATCGTGGTGGACTTGCCGGCCCCGTTCGGACCGATGAAGCCCATGATCTGACCGGTGGCGAGCTCGAAGCTCACGTTCGCGAGCTTGAAGTAGGGGTAGGACTTCTCGACGCCGTCGAACTGCAGGGCCGGCGCGTTCACGAGCGCTCCTTCGCGGCGAGCTCGTCACGGATCTCGCGCAGCCGCGCTTCGAGTTCCTCGGAGCTCAGTCCCAGCGCCAGTGCGAGTTGTGCGGCCGCCGTCAGATGCTCATCGAGCTCGCGGCGGCGCAGCTCGGTGCCGAGATCGACACCGCTGGCGACGAACGAACCCTTGCCTTGCCGAGTCACGATGACACCTTCCCGTTCGAGTTCCAGGTACGCGCGCTTGACCGTGATGACGCTGACTTCAACATCCGCGGCCAAGGCTCGAATCGATGGCAGCTCATGCCCGGGAGGCCAATCGCCGGCGGCTATGCGCCTGCGTATCTGGTCCATGAGCTGCAGGTACATCGGCCGGCCGTCGGCCTGTGAGATGAGAAGCTCGCTGCTACTGTGCATATATAATATACACAGTATACACGGAATAACCAGCAGAGCAATACGGGAATCCTCATCTGCGTCGATCCAGCCCAGTCACACCTGCCATGACCCCAGGCTGCGGCATCGACATCGATCCGGCACCCATCGCCGAATGCCGCGAGGCCTTTCCGATGATCGATGTGAGGGTCGCATCCGGCGCCGCGATCCCCTTCGCGACTGCATCGTTCGATGTGGTCTTAAGCTTCGATGTGTTCGAGCACATCCACGACAGTGATCAACATCTGCGGGATGTGGTCCGTGTCCTGAAGCCGGGTGGGCGCTACCTGCTGCAAACGCCCAACAAATGGACCAACCTGCCGTTCGAGCTGTTACGCCATTGGCGCAAGTACCCGGTCGGCCCATTCCGGAGCTATCGCAAGATCACCGCCGAGCACTGTGCACTGCATAACTACTGGCAGCTGCGCCGTCGGCTTGCGCGCCACGGCGGATGCGATGCTCTCGATATTCAATCCGGACCGCTTACCTCAACCGTTACGCACGAATTTCTACGTGCAGGCCTAGCGCACGCACTAGTGTCCGGGGCGTTCTAGCAGCAAGACTCGCTATTTCTCCTCGGCGAGGTCGGCCAGCGTGCGCACGTCGATACCGAGCCGCCGCAGGCGGTCACGCAGGCTGGGCCATTCACCTTTGAGGAAGCGCGAGCGCTCGCGCTTGAGGAGCGCGTTGCGCGCGCCTTTGCCGACGATCAGGCCCTCGCCGCGCACTCGCTCGATGAGGCCATCGCGCGCGAGCTCCTTATACGCCTTTGCCGCCGTGAGTGGATTGACCTCACAGTCGCTCGCGAGCTGACGCACCGAGGGCACCATCTCGCCTTCGAGATAGGTGCCATCGAGGATGCGCGCAATCAGCCGCTCCATGAGCTGGCGGTAGATCGGCTGATGCTCGTTCCATTGTGGCGGTGATTTCTTCATGGCAGCGCTGTCTTGCGGAAGACGCCGCATACCATAGCCCGAAGGCGTAGCGGCCGCCAGGAGATACTTGCTTACTGTATTAGGTATATAATACAGTATAGAGCATGCTGCAACCCACCCGCCCCCCATCGAAGCTGGGCCTGCTCTTGGGCGATCCGGTGCCTGCACGGATGGACCTCTCCGCCATGGATCGGCCGCTGGAGCGCAAAGTCATCACACGCTCGAGGGCTCTGCTGGCCGCTGCGGTGCTGCTCGGTCTCACGCTGCTCGCAGCCGGCTACGTCCGCTTCGGTTTGTTGCACACCGTGCGCATCAGCGCCGACCGCCTGGTCGTCGCCACCGTGAGCGCCGGGATGTTCCGGGAGTACATCCCCGTCAGCGGCAGCGTGGAGCCGCGTGAGACCGTTTATCTGGATGCCGTCGACGGCGGCCAGGTCTCAGAGGTGCTCGTCGAAGAGGGTGCCCTCGTCAAGGCCGGCCAGCCGCTTCTGCGCCTCAGCAACACGAATCTGCAGCTCCAGGTGTTGAACAGCGAGGCCCAACTATCCGAACAGCTCGATCGGCTCACCAGCACCAAGCTGCAGTTCGAGCAGTCGCGGCTCAATCACGCGCGCGATCTCATCGATGCACGCTTCGAGGCCGAGAAGTCGCAGCAGAAACTCGCGCGCCTCACCGCGCTCGCCAGCTCAGGTGTCGTGCGCCGCGCAGACCTTGAGGACGCACAGCTCGAGCTCAAACGCCAGAAGGGCCTGCTCGCAGCGCTGACGCACGCGCAGGAGGTCGACGAGTCCCTGCAGCGCGAGCAGATCGTACAGCTCGATCGCACGGTGGCAGGACTCAAAGGCAACCTGGCCATCGCGCGACAGAACCTAGACAACCTCACGGTCAAGGCGCCCTTCGACGGCCAGCTCACGAGCCTGCAGGCGCACCTTGGCGAATCGAAGCTCGCCGGACAGCGCATCGGGCAGATTGACCGGGTCGACGTCTACAAAGTCGTCGCTTTCGTCGATGAGCATTATCTGCCGCGGGTCCTCATGGGACAGCACGCCACTCCCGATCCGGATGCGACCTTGCCGGCAGAGCAGCGTCTGACTGTAACGAAGGTGTACCCCGACGTGCGCGACCGACAGTTCAAGGTTGACCTCGCCTTCGATGGGGGTGCGCCCGTTAGCGTGCGACGCGGTCAGAGTGTTCCGCTGCGCCTGCAGATCGGCGGCGACCGCCGTGGCCTGCTGCTCGCGAATGGGGCGTTCTATGATGACAGCGGCGGGCAGTGGGCGTTCGTGTTGACGAGCGACGGCAGCACTGCGCGTCGCCGCAGCGTCAGGCTCGGACGGCGCAACCTCGAGCAGGTGGAGGTGTTGCAGGGTCTCGCGGCCGGCGACCGCGTGATTGTCTCGAGCTACGACGGCCTGAAGGACGTCGATCGGATCGAGCTGCGCTCGGGGACTTGATACCGTGCACGGCCAGTGACCGAACTCTGAAAGGCGAACCCAAATGATCACCCTTTCCAGCGTCTGCAAGCGCTACCGGACGGATGACCTCGAAACCACCGCGCTCGATGAAGTCAGCCTCACTATCGAGCAGGGCGAGTTCGTCGCCGTCATGGGCCCTTCCGGCTGCGGCAAGTCGACGCTGCTCAATATCGTGGGTCTGATCGACACGCCGTCGAGCGGCCAGTATCTGCTCGATGGCGATGATGTGGCGCACTATGGCGAGGACCGGCTCACTGACCTGCGCAAGCGCACGGTGGGCTTCATTTTCCAGAACTTCAACCTCATCGACGACCTCACCGTTCAGGAGAACGTCGCGCTGCCGCTCGTCTATCAGGGCCTCGGCCGCTCCGCACGCCGCTCACGAGTGCGCGAGGTGCTCGAGCTCGTGGGCCTGCAGGCGCGCGCCCGTCACAAGCCGACGCAGCTCTCGGGCGGCCAGCAGCAGCGCGTTGCGGTCGCACGCGCGCTCGTCTGCGACCCGAAGCTGATCGTCGCCGACGAGCCCACCGGCAATCTCGACACCAAGAACGGCGAGGACGTGATGGACATGCTGGCGACGCTCAACGAACAAGGCGCGACGGTTCTCATGGTCACGCACTCGCCGAGCCACGCGGGCCGCGCGCACCGTCTGATCAACCTTCTCGACGGGCGCGTCGTCCCCAATCTGGCCGTCGCCATCTAGAACGAGGCGCAAGGAGCCGCGCATGATCTGGCACTACCTCACTACGGCTCTTCACAATCTCAACCGGCACCGGCTCGCGACGCTGATACACATTGTCGGACTCGCCTTCGGGCTCGCATGCTTTGTCGTGAGCTTTGCGTTCATCGGCAGCCTGCGGTATGGCGAGCCGAACCTGTCCACGGCCGACCGCACCTACGTACTCACTCAGGCGCTGTGGATCCGCAACGCCGCCAAAGTGCTCCCCGCCAACCCGTACGTCGCTCTGCCGGCGTACGACTATCTCAAGGCGGACTTTCCGCAACTCGAGACCGTGGCGCGCGCGGCGCCGCCCGGCATCGTCGGTGGCGGTCGCGTCAGCATCACGAGCGGTGAGCAGGGCGGTTTCGTCTACGACCTGCTCGTCGATCCGGAATTCCTCAAGATCTTTCACTTCAGATTTCTCGCCGGCGACCCCAACAACGCTTTCAGGGATCGCGCCGGCTCCGTGATCACGGAGAGCGCGGCACTGCGCATCTTTGGCACACGCGCGGTGCTGGGTCGGCGTGTGCTGTTCAACAGCAGGTTTCCGGGCGTGATTACGGCGGTGATCGCCGACGTTCCGCAGCCCTCGCATCTGGGTGACTCGCCCCGCGCCGCATTGCGCTTCGACGTGCTGAGCCCGCTGGACGTCAAGCTGTTCGGAATCGGCGCCACGGACTGGACCAGTCCGCAAGCCTTCACCTATCTCGTGCTGCCCGCGAACGGGTCGTTGAGCATCGCGGCGCTGCGCGCGAGCCTCAAGACCTTCGGTGACCGGCACATGCCGTCGAGCTCCGGACGCTCGAGCTTCGATGCCGTGCCCGTCGCGGGCGTACGCGAAGCACTGCTAAATGACGAGCTCGGCGATAGCGGCTTCTCAATCGTGACGAGTCTCTACACCCTCGATGCTCTGGTGCTCATGGTCGCCTGTTTCAACTACGCGAATCTCGCGACCGCGCTTGCGCTGCGCCGCACGCGCGAGGTCGCGCTGCGCAAGATCGTCGGCGCCAAGCGTCGACAGCTTATGATGCAATGCATGTTCGAAGCCGGCGTCGTCGGCGTGCTGGCGCTGCTCGTGTCGGTGGCCATGACGCTCGGCTTGATTCCGCTCCTCAACACGCTGCTGACTCAGTCACTGCAGCCCAGCGCCTTTGCGCAGCCGCGCATGTGGCTGTTCCTCACGGGCCTCGTTTTCGGTGCCGTAGCGCTAGCCGGTGTGTACCCGGCCTTCGCGCTATCGCGCCTGCGGCCGGTCCAGGCGCTGCGCGGTACATCGAGCCGCGCCGGAGCGGGACGCTACGTACCGCGGCTGCTGATCGGGCTGCAGTTCGCTGCGGCGGGCTTTCTGATCGTGATGGTGCTCATCGTGCAGGGTCAGAATCGCGTCATGCGCGCCGCGCTGATCGGCATCGCCCGCAACCCCGCGATCGTCGTCACGACCGACGTCGCCGACACCCCGATCGACATGCAGACGCTGCGTGCGCGCTTGCTCGAGTCGCCGGCGGTGCAGTCGGTGAGCAGCACGGGCGAGCTTCCGTGGGGCAACTGCTGCTGGGTGTTCATCGTGAGTCATTCAGCCAACCCCGCTGCCAAGGCCGTGCAGAGCGCGGGCACGCGCGTTGGCCCGGACTATTTCCAGACACTAGGACTGCGACTTCTGGCCGGACGGACGTTCCGCGCCGCGTCCGAGGATGAAGTGCAGCCCGCCGACTTTGGGAGTCAGCGGCCGCTCAACGTGATCATCGATCGCGAGCTTGCTGCACAACTTGGTTGGACCGATCCGGCTGCAGCGATTGGCGCGACCCTCTACCGTCAGCCCTACTTGCCGATACTCTCACTGCGCGTGATCGGCGTAGTCGAGAGCAGTGCCCAGAGACTCACCGGGCTCGTGGGATCGCGATCGAACCTGTACCTCTTCGCGCCGAAGTTCACGAGCTTCGCCATCATTCGTTTTCGTCCCGAGAAGGTGGCGCAGGCCGTTGCACACCTCGAGAGAACCTGGAAGGCGCTGGCGCCGAGCGTGCCGCTCGAGCGACGCTTCATGGACGAGCTGTTCGAGGAGTCGTACGCGACCTTCGGCACGATCAGCTCGGTTGCTACAGGGCTCACGATCGTCGCGTTCATCATCGCTCTGATGGGGCTGTTCGGCATGGCAGTGCAGGTGACCAACGGTCGCCTGCACGAGATCGGCGTGCGCAAGACCCTCGGCGCCAAGTCGCGCCAGATCCTCGGCGAGCTGCTCGTTGATTTTTCGAAGCCGGTCGTGATCGCGAATCTGATCGTGTGGCCGTTCGCTTACTTCGCGGCGCGCAATTACCTCAATATGTTTCTCACCCCTATGCGCATCTCGCCCGTGCTGTTCCTGACGAGTCTGCTGGGCATGGTCGTCATCGCGTGCGTCGTGGTATGCGGCCAGTCCTGGCGGGCGGCACGATCGCGGCCCGCCGAGGTGTTGCGTTACGAGTAGGGCACGGGTCCTTGCCACCTAGGTTCAGGCCATGTGGAATATGGCTTAGGCCCGGACCGCGATAGGTAGCAGAGTGGACAACGTTTCGGCCCTGCATCTGGTGCTGACCGGAGATGCAACGCTTTTCGCGATCGTGCGGTTGTCGCTCCTGGTGAGCCTGAGCGCGACGCTGCTCGCCGCGCTCATCGGGGCGCCATTCGGAGCCGTTATAGCGCTGACACGATTCCCGGGCCGCGAAGCCGTGATTGTCGGACTCAACGCGCTCATGGGGCTGCCACCCGTCGTGGTAGGACTCACCACTTACCTACTGCTATCGCGCTCCGGTCCTCTCGGCTCCTGGGGGATCTTGTTCACACCGGCTGCAATGATCATCGCGCAAACGATTCTCGTGGCCCCGATCATCGCGGCCCTCACGCGTCAGACGATCGAAGATCTTTGGGTGGAATATCGCGACGAGCTCGCGGCAATGCATGTGGGGCCAACGCGCCGCGTGGTGACGCTACTCTGGGATGCGCGGTACTCACTCGTGACCGCGCTGCTCGCGGGATTCGGGCGCGCGGCCGCGGAAGTGGGAGCGATCATCATTGTCGGTGGCAACATCGAGGGCTACACGCGCACCATGACCACGGCGATCGCGCTGGAGACCTCGAAGGGCAACCTGAGCCTTGCGATCGGCCTGGGAGTCGTTCTGCTTTGCGTGATTCTGCTGATCAATACCCTCGCATGGGGCGTGCGCCGGGCCAGCGAGCGCCTGACCGCTTGATCGTGCGCGCTGTCGCCTCCGACCTGCCCATCGAGTTCTCCTGCGCGTGCGTCCACGTCGGCGCGGCAAGGTTGCTCGATGACGTGTCGCTCACGATCAACGCAGGGCCACCTACAGTGCTGATTGGGCCGAATGGAGCGGGTAAGACGACCCTGTTGCGCGCCGCAATGGGCCTCGTGGCTCCGACGAGTGGTCGCATCAGTTGGGGTGGCAGCGACCGGACGCCTCCGACGAAGAGGGCGATCGTCTTCCAGCGACCCGCCATGCTACGCCGTAGTGCAGCAGGTAATGTGCTCTATGCGCTTGCAGTGGCGGGCACGCCGCAGGCCGAGCGTCGGCAACGTACGAGCGAGCTGCTGCGGCTGGTCGGCCTGGAGGGTCTCGCCCGCCGGGCGGCGCGGAGGCTGTCCGGTGGAGAGCAGCAACGTCTGGCGCTGGCACGCGCACTCGCGCGATCTCCCGACGTACTGTTTTTGGATGAGCCGACGGCAAGCCTCGACCCTGCCGCGACCAAGGCAATTGAAGACATCATCCGCAGGGTGACTGCGGCGGGCGTGAAGATAGTCATGGCGACCCACGACCTCGGCGAGGCACGGCGCCTCGCCGGGCAGATTGTGCTGATACATCTCGGACGCGTGGTCGAGAGCGGACCGGCCGATACATTTTTCGCGGGGCCCGGCTCGGACGAGGGCAAACGATTCGTTGCTGGCGAGTTACTGGTCCAGGCAGGCGGCGGCCCGAGATGAGCCCGTTGATGCGCAGGAGCACCTGGCTCCTTCTTGCACTGCTTGCGCTCGGCGGGTCGGGAACTTTCGCAAGCGATGAGAACAAGTCGATCGTGGTGGCTTCGACCACCTCGACGCAGGATTCGGGGCTCTTCGATTACCTATTGCCGATCTTCAAGCACAAGACCGGAATTACCGTCAAGGTTGTCGCCCAGGGCACCGGACAAGCGCTCGACACAGGACGTCGCGGTGATGCCGATGTGGTATTCGTCCACGCGAAAGCTGCGGAACTTCAATTTCTCGCCGAGGGGCAGGGCCTCAAGCGCTACCCCGTGATGTACAACGATTTCGTCCTGGTAGGCCCCATGAGCGATCCTGCGGGCATCAAGGGGAGCCGAGATGTCGCACATGCTTTTCAGCTAATTAGGGACAAGGGAGCGTCGTTCGTCTCGCGGGGCGACCGCTCGGGGACGCACCTCGCCGAGCTCAATCTGTGGACGGCAGCGCACGTGGATATCGAGAAGGACCGCGGTCCCTGGTACAAGT
>Ga0335077_10002155_pt1 | contig 23498 bp, 20 predicted proteins | sample Lox_Sample_31_FD_207151 | JGI IMG/M metagenome (GOLD analysis project Ga0335077, IMG submission 207151) | Soil microbial communities from Loxahatchee National Wildlife Refuge, Florida, United States - Lox_Sample_3.1 | ecosystem: Environmental > Terrestrial > Soil > Wetlands | place: USA...
CGTAAGTGAATTTCTTTTGCGTGCAGGCAATGACGCCGTCCACGACGTCGCTGATGTAGGTGTAATCGCGTTCGGTGGAGCCGTCGCCGTAAACCGGGATCGGTTTGCCCGCGTGGATGAGCTTGGCGAATTTGTGAATCGCCAGGTCCGGCCGCTGGCGCGGGCCGTAAACCGTGAAGAACCGCAGCATCACCACGTCCATGCCATAGACGTAATGGTACACGTGGCCGAGGGCTTCGCAGGCCAGTTTGCTGGCGGCGTAAGGCGAGATGACCGAGAACACCGGGTCGCTTTCCGAGAACGGCACTTTAGCGTTCACACCATAAACCGAGGAGGAGGAAGCCAGCAGTGCCTTTTTTACCCCATGTCGCCGCGCCGCCTCCAGCACATTGACCGTGCCCTCGACGTTGACCTGCTGGAAAAATTCCGGTTCATCAAGGCTGGGCCGGACGCCGGCGCGGGCCGCCAGATGAATAACCTGATCGAATTGGACCTGCCCAAACAGATTTTCCAAGGCCCGGACATCGGACAAATTTTTGGAAACAAAGGTGAACGGTTTGCCGAGCGCCGAGATTTCCTTGAGATTTTTTTCCTTGATGGCCGGGCTGTAAAACGAATTGAGGTCATCCAAGGCCCAGACGGCGTGGCCGTCGCGCAGCAGCCGCTCGCAAACGTGCGAGCCGATGAAACCCGCGCCGCCGGTAACCAGGAAGTTCATGGCCGAACGCTAACAGTCAGAGTGCGGGCTGTCGAGTGTGCCCGTGGAGGAAAATTATCTGTCAGAACGGATCAATTTCCGCTGTTCTGTCCACCACTTGAAGGAGGTGAAGCAGGTTGTGGAGCAGGAGCAGTTTGTTGAGTGTTGCCGGTTTGTGCCGGACTTACACCCGAAACCAAGTTCGGAACTGAAGCTGGAATCTGCGCGTCGCCTTGAGGCCGGTATGTTCTAGTCAAAACTTGCTGTGCATTCACTGGATAATAGGACCCGTGGATTGCTTCGCTTGGAACACGGTTTTTGCTCATAATCGTTTATTGCTCGATGAACTCAATTGTTCTTATCTCATCGTGTTTAATATCCACACCAGTGTTTGGCATAATCTCCAATCCATTTTCTTTTTTAACGACTGTGTGAGAAATAAATATGTCGCGCTCTTCGTGATCAGACGAAACGTGCGACCCTTGTCCAAGAAAGCCATACACCTTGCTATCAATTGCCGCAGGCGACCGTAATCGCGGCGGTTGAAAACGAACTTAATGCGCGCCAAATTCCTCTCCCGGTCACCCCGGCGGGGCAACCTTACCCAACCGCCAAAAACCTCAGCGCTTCCCGAAAATCCTCCGGCAATGGCGCTTCAAAGCTCAACGGCTCCTCGGTTCGCGGATGGATGAAGGAAAGCTCGCGGGCATGCAGCATCATGCGCGGCGCTTTGTAGCCGGTCAATTCCGTGAGCCTCTTGTTTTGCCGCGCGCCATAAGTTTCGTCGCCCGCCAGCGGATGGCCGAGGAACTGGAAATGCACACGGACCTGGTGTGTGCGGCCGGTGTGTAATTGCGCCTCGACAAACGTGGCGGAATTCAGCCGTTCGAGCACGCGCCAGTTTGTGTGGGCGGCACGGCCGGAATCGTCGTCGCGCACGGCCATACGTTTGCGGTGCGACGGATGCCGGGCAATGGCGGCGCGGACTTCACCGAACACGCGCGCCAATTCGCCACACACAATGGCGTTGTAAATTTTTTTGACCTTCCGTCCGGCAAACTGCGCGGAAAGCGCGACGTGCGTTTCATCATTTTTAGCGATGACCAGACAGCCACTGGTGTCCTTGTCGAGCCGGTGCACGATGCCCGGGCGCGCGACGCCGCCGATGCCGCTGAGTTCGCCGCCGCAGTGATGCAACAGTGCGTTGACCAGCGTGTGCTCCTCGTGTCCGGCGGCGGGATGCATCACCAAGCCGGCGGGTTTGGTCAGCACCAGGAGCGACTGGTCTTCGAACAGAATGTCGAGCGGAATTTCCTCCGGCTGCGCGGCGGCGGGCCGGGGTTCCGGCCAGTGGATTTCAATGGCTTCGCCGGCGCGCGGAGAATGCGTGGGCTTGGTGGACCGGCCGTTGACGCGAACGTGGCCTTGTTCAATCAAACGCTTGAGCGCGACCCGTGAAGCGGCGGGAAATTTCCGGCGCAGAAACACGTCCAGCCGCTCGGAAGGGAGCGACTGCTCGACAATGAAATTTTCCACTTGCCCGGTCACGGCGACGTTTCCGCGGTTTTCTTCGGCGCATGCTCGTTTTTCCAGGTAATCAGAAAAATCAGCGCCACGCCGGTACAAATCGCGGTGTCGGCAATGTTAAAGGCGGGAAACCCGATTTCACCGCCGCCGCGTTGTTGCAGGTAGAAATAGATGAAATCAATGACCTCATGGCGCCCCGGCAGGAGACGGTCAGTGAGATTCCCGGCGATGCCGCCAAAAATCAGCCCGAACGCGGCCTGGCCGGGCAAGGTGTCCGAGCTGAAATGATGCCGCGTGAGAAAGAGCGCGACCAGCGCGAGCAACGCGACGAGGGCGAGCGCGTTGTTGTTGCCGCGAAACAGGCTCCACGCCGCACCGGTGTTGCCCCAATGAACGAATTTGAAGAAGCCATCAATGACGACGCTTTCGTGAAAAGGCGGCAACAGGCGCAGCACCAGCCACTTGGTGAACTGGTCGAGCGCGAGGACGGCCAGCGCGACAAGGGCAATGCGCCGGTTCGATTTCTGAAAAATGGATCCAGCGGCAGACATTCAAGTCCAAAGTCCAAAGTTCAAAGTCCAAAGTCAAGTCAGCCGCGACTTTGGTCGTGTCCCGATTTGAAATCTGAATTACCGAAACGGAGTGCGAGTTGTCCCAACTCGCAACGCCTCCGAAAAACCCGCCCGCTGCGAATTGAGGACAATCCGCGCTCCACGCTAAATAGGGCACCCTGCGACTTTGGGCTTTGGACTTTGGGCTTATTCGACTACGCTCGTGGCATGGCGTTGGCGCGCATTCTGGTGGACGGCTATAGCCTGTTGCATAACTGGCTGGAGCTGGCTCCGGGCCAGCCGCGGCATTCGGCCCGCGCCCGCGACGAACTGGTTCAAGTCCTGACGCGTTATCACGATGCCACCGGTGAGCGGATTACAATTTTTTTTGACGGAGCGGGCGCGCCGCCCGACGTCCCGGCAAATGAATCAGGCGCGGCGGTGGAGGTTTTATTTTCACGCGCGGGCCGGACGGCCGATGAAATGATTGAGCGCGCGGCGCACCGGTTTCAAGCCTATGGCGAAGTACTCGTAGTGACGGACGATCATGCCGAACGCGACACGGTCGCGGGCATGGGCGGCCTGACGGCCAGTTGTGCCAATTTCATTCGTAACATTGAAAATGCGCTGATGGAATTACGGGACGAATTACGCAATTACAATCGGGCGGAGCGGAATCGTTTCAGCCGTCCACAAAAAGACCAAAACCAATGAACAGTCCAATCCCTTCAAATCTGTTTGCCTCGTGCGCGCGAATCATCGTCATGTTCGGGACCGGGATGCTTTTGACTTCAACCGCGCCCGCCCAACCGGCGACGAACAGCGTTGACAGCCGTTTTCTGCTCATTTTCGACACGTCATCGGCGATGAAAAAACGCGTGCCGTCCTCGCAGTACGCAGTGGAACGGTTGTTCTTTTCCATGATGAACGGGCAATTGCATCCCGGCGACACCGTTGGGGTGTGGACCTTTGATCGCAAATTGCGCACCGGAGAATTCCCTTTGCAACACTGGCTGCCGCAAAATGCGGCGCTGATTGCGTCCAATATCACTCATTTTGTAGAACGCCAGCACTACTCCAAAAGCACGCGCTTTGATGCGGTCATGCCGGCCGTGAACAATCTGGCGCAGAATTCCGAACGGCTGACGGTGCTGATTTTCTGCGATGGCGCAGAGGAAATCAAAGGAACGCCGTTCGACAACGCCATCAATGGTGTTTTTAAGCAGAACGAACGCGCGTTGAGGAAAGCAGATCAGACGTTCATTGTTGTTCTGCGTTCACAGCTTGGCCAATACATCGGCTATACGGTGAATTCCTCGGCCATCGGGGTGAATTTCCCCGACTTTCCGCCCTTGCCTCCGCCGCCTCAACCGGTCGCGCCGGTTAAAACCAATTCACCGCCACCTCCGCCCCCGTCGCCGGTCGTCAAAGCGACGCCGCTTGTGATTATTGGCACCAATGTCAGCACCAACCTGCTTCCGCCGATCCCCCCAGCCACGTCAGTGCTGAGCAATCCGCCGCCAGCCAAAGTGGAATCAAATCCGCCGCCCGTCGAATCGTTGTCAAGTCCGACAAACGCCCGGCCGACAAACGCCGCGCCGCCGAAAGTTGCAGAAACGCGCACGAACGCGCCAGCGCCGGCGGAGGAAACTTCCGGCTTGAGCCGCAACGGCGCATTGACGATTGGTGCGGTGCTATTGGCCGCGGCGGTCGTGGTGATAATCTTTGCGCTGATCCGTTCGCGCAAGCGCAGCCGCGGCAGCCTCATTTCCCGCTCCATGAAATAGAATGAATTCCGGGCGTGACTTTTGGCCGTGAGCATGGAAGATTTTCCGGCCATGAAAACAATCAATTTGCTCTGCGCGCTCGGCCTGTTCGCCGTCGCGGTCGCGACCCAAGCCGATGACACCAAGCCAGCGGAGAACAAGGACAAGCCTTCGTCTGCCCCGCCGGCCTTCGCTGATCCCGCCAAACTCACCGCGAAGGCGCCCGAAACTTTCAAGGTGCGGTTCGACACGACCAAGGGGAAATTCACCATCGAAGTCACTCGCTCGCTTGCGCCCAACGGCGCAGACCGCTTTTACAACCTGGTTCGGTCCGGCTACTTCACGGACGTCGCCTTTTTCCGCGTGGTTCCCGGCTTCATGTGCCAGTTCGGCATCCACGGCGACCCGAACGTTTCCGCGAAGTGGCGCGAGGCGACGATTCCCGACGACCCCGTCAAGGGCAGCAACACGCGCGGCACCATCACTTTCGCCACTGCCGGTCCCAACACGCGCACCACGCAGTTGTTTATCAACTTTGGCGACAACACCGGCCTCGACGGACAGGGATTCGCGCCTTTCGGCAAAGTGATCGAAGGAATGGACGTGGTGGACAAGATCAACGGCGAGTATGGCGACGCCCCTCAGTTCGGCGGTCATGGGCCGGATCAAGGCCGCCTTCAGATGGAAGGCAATGCCTACCTGAAAAAAGATTTTCCGAACCTTGATTACATCAAGTCCGCGATCATCTTGTCGGTGGAATTGCCCGCAAAGAACGAAATAATTCCATAATTATTTATGAGCGAACTTGCCCAAATCACCACCACCGAAGGCGAAATAATCATTGAATTCTGGCCCGATGTCGCGCCCAGGACCGTCGAGAATTTCAAGACGCTCGCCCAAAAAGGTTTCTACGACGGCACCTGTTTTCACCGCATTATCAAGGGCTTCATGATCCAGGGCGGCGACCCGCTGACCAAGGACACCGCCCGGGAAAGTCATTGGGGCACGGGCGGGCCGGGCTATCAAATCAGGGCCGAGTTCAACGACCGCTCGCACCAGCGCGGCGTCATCTCCATGGCGCGCAGCGCTAACCCCGACTCCGCCGGCAGCCAGTTTTTCATCTGCGACGGCGACGCCTCGTTTCTCGACCGCCAATACACTGCGTTCGGCAAGTTGATCAAAGTGGATGAGGTGTTGGCGAAAATCGCCAGCACGCCGGTGGGTACCGGCAGTTCCGGTGAGCAAAGCAAGCCGCAGAAACGCGTCGGCGTCATCAGCATTAAAATCGTTCCCGCGGACGCCGTGAAATAAGGTAAGGACGACCCGCCGGGCCGTCCGCCGGCGCCGCGGCGTGGCGTCCCTACCATTATGGAAATTTCCGAACTCACCAAAACCCTGACAGCACTCGGCTGTCCGGCCGGGAAATCCGCCGAGATGGCCGCGCAACTGGACAAACGTGCCCGCCAGCTTGCCGCCCAAAAAGGTCGCTCCTACGACGATGCGCTCAAGCATTTGCTGAATCTCATGCGTCAGGGTTGGGCGGCGAAGGAAAAAGGACTTTGAATTTACGATTTGCGATTTACGATTTACGAAATCGCGGTCATTTGCCGCATCAATCGTAAATCGTAAATCATAAATCAAAAATGCCAGAGTCTTGGAAAAAAGTCCGTTCAACACCCATCGGTGATTTCCGCGTTTTCAAGCTGCGTTCGGACGTGAGCCTTTCGCCGCGTACCGGCAAAGAACACGATTTCTACGTTCTCGAGAGCGTTAATTGGGTCAACGTCATTGCCGTTACGCCCGACCAAAAGCTTGTGATGGTCGAGCAATTCCGGCATGGTTCGGAAACCGTCGAATTGGAGATTCCTGGCGGCATGATGGACGCGGACGAGACCGATCCGGTGGCGACCGCCGTGCGCGAATTGCGCGAGGAGACCGGCTTTGAAGGCGAAAACGCGCGCTTGCTCGGCAAAATCTGGTCAAACCCGGCCATCTTGAGCAACCGGACCTTCACCGTACTGATTGAAAATTGCCGGTTAAAACATGAGGTAAAGTGGGACTACAGCGAGGACTTGGTGACGCGGCTGGTGCCGGTGGCGGAACTGCCGAAACTCGTCGCCGACGAAAAAATCGGCCACTCGCTTGTCGTCGTCGCGCTGTACCATTTCGATTTGTGGCAGCGTGGATTGAAGGCGGCGCGATGAATTTACGGTAGCACCCGTGTCTCGCGGGTTGGATTCGGCGTCCCGCCGAATTCTGTTGAGCAACGGCAAATGCAGGTATGGTAGAAAAAAACGTCGTCCGTCTCGCTACGGTTTCGGGCGGAACGCCCGAAACGACAGGCCGGAGGCCTGTGCTACCCCAAATTAACCGGGTCAATGTCCACTGCCAGTGTCACGTTCTCCGGCAAGGCGAGCGTTTCAATGATTTTCGACAGTTGTTGGCTCAACTTGCTCATTGCGCGCGTCCGCAGCATGATTTGATAGCGGTAAAATTGTTCCGCGCGCAGCAAGGGCGCCGGCGCCGGACCGGAAATAATTAAGTCGCGGAAGTCGCCAGTCTTCAGTCCCCAGTCTCCAGTCCGACGACTTTCCGACTGGGGACTGTGAACTATGGGCTGTGAATTGTGGACTGCGGACTCAAGTACTTTTCGCAAATGTTCGGCGGAAAATTTCACTTTGTCCTCGTTACGCCCTTTGAGCGTGAGCAGCGCGACGCGGCTGACGGGCGGATATTTCAGTTGCTCGCGGAACCCGATTTCCTGTTCGTAAAAGCCGGTGAAATCGTGGCGGCGCGCGTATTGAATCGCCGGATGAAACGGCGTGAACGCCTGTACAAACACCTCGCCTTCGACGTCACCGCGCCCGGCACGCCCGGCAACCTGGGTGAGGAGTTGGAAAGTGCGCTCGCCCGCGCGAAAATCCGGCTGATGCAACGCGAGGTCGGCGTAAATGATGCCCACGAGCGTGACGTTCGGGAAATGTAGCCCCTTGGCAATCATTTGCGTGCCGACGAGAATGTCGGTCTTGCCGGCGCGAAAATCGCCCAGTGTTTTGCGGTAATCGTCTTTGCGTTTCATCGTATCGGCGTCCATGCGCCGGACGCGGGCGTTCGGGAATAATCGTGCCAGCGTTTCCTCGACTTTTTGCGTGCCGGTACCGGCGAAACGAATCGCCGGGTTTTTGCATTTCTGGTTTGGACAGATGGCCGGAACACCTTCAACGTGACCGCAAATGTGGCAGCGAAGCTTCTGCTCCGGCCGGTGATACGTAAGCGCAAGACTGCAATTCGGGCACTGCGCAACATAACCACATCTCGGGCATTGCAGCGCCGTCGAATAGCCGCGCCGGTTCAGAAATAAAATTGTCTGTTCACCACGTTCGAGCCGTTGGATGATGGCTTCCTTAAGCTGCGGCGAAAAAATCGGCGGACCTTTTTCTTGGGCAGCCTGTCGCATATCCACGACGCGGACGTGTGGCATTTTCTGATTGTCCACGCGCTCGGGTAGTTCGAGCAGGGTGTATTTGCCCTTCTGGCAGTTGTAATAGCTTTCGAGCGACGGTGTGGCCGAGCCGAGCACGACCACGGCATCTTCCATCTGACCGCGCATGATGGCAACGTCGCGCGCGTGGTAGCGCGGCGCTTCCTCCTGCTTGTAAGTGTGCTCGTGCTCCTCGTCCACGATGATAAGTCCGAGCAGCTCGACCGGCGCAAAAATCGCCGAGCGCGCGCCAATGACAATGCGGGCGCGGCCCTGCCGGATTTTGTGCCATTCATCGTGGCGCTCGCCGGCAGAAAGATGCGAATGCAAAACCGCTACGAGCGTCTGCTGCGGACCATGGCAGAACCGCGCCTTGAACCGCTCAACCGTTTGCGGCGTGAGTGAAATTTCCGGGACGAGCACGATGGCGCCCCTGCCCTGCTCCAGCGCGTGCGCAAGGGCCTGGAGATAGATCTCGGTTTTGCCGGAGCCGGTGACGCCGTGGAGGAGAAAAGTGCTTCCGGCATCCTGCCGGAAGGACTGACTTTGTCCCAAAAGTATCGCATTTAAATTGAAGGTTCCTTTTCCCCGCCGATAGGTTTCCGGCGGCAGCTTTGCTTTCACCGGATTTTCCCGGATGTATTCGCAAAACTTTTCATATTGCGTCAAATTGCGCACCAAGTGATCAAAATACTCCTCACGCCAAAAAGGGCCGGAGGTTTTCAACAAGGCATTCGCCTTGTTGGCGGTGAAAGATTTCCATGAATGTAAAATGGACTCCAAAGTCTGGCCTTCCGCGGGACGCACCAGCACGTGAACGTGGTTGGGCATGACAATGTATTCACCCAACTGATAGCGCTCGCCGTCGAAATGGCGCATGGCGTTTTCGATCAGTAAACTGATTTCTGCTCGGCGCAGAACACAACTGCCATAACCTTGATCGAGCCAGCGTTCCATCCGGTAGGTAAATCGTTCGTGATATTCGTCCCAGGTTTTTTCATTCCATGGCTTTGGATGATGTGATTCCCAGATTTCTATTTCTGCCGCCCACGCCTGAAGCTGATCCTGTGCTACCGAGTCGTTCAACCGAAACGTGACGAAATACATTTTTTGCGCCTGGCGCCAGTGCGGCAGCCAACCGGAATACTTGTGAACATCAGCCTCCCTGTTAAAAAATATGGAAGGCGGTTCTGCCGGCAGGATACCGGCAGCACGTTTCATCGCCTTCGTGATTTCGTTTAACGCTTTTTCTTGGGCCGGGTTCAGCGGCAAGGGTTGCGTCGGTAAAATGTGTTCGCGGGCGTAGGGATCGCGCTCGGAAATTTTGGGGGCGATTTCAACAAGGCCCCGGTCTTCCAGCTTGCGGACGGTGGCGGCGGTGGTTTCGGCCAGTTCGACCAACTCGGTCAACGGCAACTCGCGCCGTTCTTCGACAATGTTCCAGACTTCCTGCTGGCGTTTCGACAGCTTGGGGAATTCGCCATTGACCGGCAACACCCGGACAAACAATTGTTTTTTCCAGCCTTCGTCCGTCTCCTTTTTTTTGCGGACCGCTTCCGGCAGAACGGACTTCAACGCGATTTCGGGCGGGCAGCAGTAATAATCGGCAATCCAGCGGGCGAGCCGCAGCACCTTCGGTGTCACCAACGTCTGCGCGCCAATGACCTTGAGAATGGGTTTGAGCTTCGTGAGGGCTGATTCCTCAGCGAGCGCGGTGACGGTACCGAAAACCTTCCGCACACCGAACGGCACCTGTACCCGGCTGCCCGCTTCGATTTGTCCTGCCAGTCCCGACGGAATCAAATAATCGAATTCCTTGCGGAGTGCGATTTCGAGGCTGACACGGGCAATCATTTCGAGGTCGAGGGTCGAGGGTCGGAGGTCGAGTGTCAAGAGTTGCGCCGGTAGAACCCGATTTAATCCCGCGAGATGGCGACCATTTCAGCTTCCAGTTGCCGGCGAAGTTCCTCGCGCTCGGCATCGGTTGCCTCGCGCGGCACTCGCAGAACACGACCGACGGTGATTTCGCAACGCGAAAACGGCAGGGGAATTTGAAAGCGGTCCCAGCTGTTCGGCCGGATTTTCCAATTCAAGTAATAGGACACCGGCAAGATGGCTAGGCCGGTGACTTGCGCCAGCGACATCGCGCCTTCCTGCACCACATAACACGGGCCGCGCGGGCCGTCGGGTGTGATGGCAAGGTCGTAGCCGCGCTCCGCCCAGGTGGTTAGTTCCAGCAATGCCTGCGGGCCGCGCCGGCTGCTCGAACCGCGCACGGGCAGCACACCGAAACGTTCCAGAATTGCCGCGAGGAATGCGCCGTCCTTGCTGGCACTGACCAGTCCGGCCAGCCCGGCGGCCTGATGGTACCGGCGCGCGAACGTGAAATATAATTTCATCGAAAGCGCCAGGCGATTGTGCCAGATACAGTAAATCGCCTGCCGGCAATCCTTCTGTGCCGTGAACCCGTGCGGATCGTTGACGCGGTAACGCAGCGTCGCCGCAATCAGGCGCAACCCGGCCCAAATAATCCAGGCGCCCAGCCGTTGATGCCATTTTGGCGAATTCGGCACAATCACCCCGGATTTCCGCCGTTGGCGGCGCGTGACCGACATTTGTGGTTGCGGATCGGCTACGCCCATCATCCTCCTTTTCTCAGGCACGCGCGCACCAGCTCTTCCACGGTCGCCTTTGCACCAAGCATCGTTTGCGCGGTGCGCACGGCGTCGTGCGCCTCAACCTGCCGGAAGCCGAGGGCCATGAGCGCGAGCACGGCGTCGTTGACTTTCTGTTCCTCGGGCGAAAGCGCGTGTCGGGCACTGGCGGCTTCCCACGCACCGGCCGCGCCAATTTTGTCGCGCAGCTCGACGACGACGCGTTCGGCGGTTTTTTTGCCGACACCGGAAATTTGTGAAAGCGATTTCACGTCGCCATTGGCCACCGCGCCGCGAAACGCCACCGGGTTCATACCACTCAGGATGTTCAACGCGGTTTTCGGACCAATGCCGGAAACGGTATTGACGAGCAGGCGAAACAAATCGCGTTCCGCCGTGGTCATGAAACCGTAAAGTGTGTGCGCATCCTCACGGATGACGAGCTCCGTGAGCAGTTTCACGTCCTGGCCGGGGTGCGGCAGTTTGTCGAACGATGACAGCGGAATTAGAACTTCATAGCCGACGCCGTTCACGTCCACGACAACTTGCGTGGGCAGCGCCTCAATAAGTTTGCCGTGGAGAAAAGTAATCATGCGAAGGCAGAATGAAGCATGAAGAATGAAAAATTCATCATATTCGCTTCGGTGGCATAAGGTTATAACGACTGTTTTCCTGCGCGTGGGCCAGCGCCAGCGCCAAGGCGTCGGCGGCATCAGGCGCAGGCGGCTTCGGCAAATCCAACAAGCGCTGCACCATTTTGGCGACGGCGGATTTTTGCGCCGCGCCGTAGCCGACCACGGCCTGTTTTACTTTGCGCGGGGCAATTTCGAAAATTTCCAGACCAGCTTCGGCGATGGCCGCGAGCGCCGCGCCGCGCGCTTCGCCCATGACGATGGCCGTCTGAAGATTTTGCGCGTAGAAAAGCCCTTCGACGACGCAGATGGTCGGCTGATGCTCGCGCAGCACCTCGCGGAGCGTCTGTGAAATTTTGACGAGGCAGCGGGAATGTCCCCAGTTTGGCGGGCAGGAAATCGTGCCGTGACTGAGTGCGACTGGATGCGGTTCGGCAAGGCGGATCACGCCATAGCCGGTACCGCGCAACGACGGGTCCACGCCCAGAATCACGCGATGCACCGAGACCGGCACCCGAAGGTTGGACGCATACACAGGCACCGCCGCGCGCGAGGTCGCGCCGCCGAGGCGCTGTTGCATTTGTTCAAATTGCCGCCGCGTGATGCCCACGCGTGTAGTTTGCCTGCGGCGGAAAAGTTGCGAAAGCAAAAAGCCGCGCCGGGTGGCTACCACGCTTTACCCATCAGACAGGTAAAATTTTAGTGTCCTCCTTGGCCATTGCCCTTGTCCTGGCCTGATTTGCCGGACTGGCGCGACGACGATGAGGAAGAATGATATGACGTATGCGGTTGAACCGCCCCTGGCTGCGACTCGGAATGAACAGATTGCTGATTATTGTAATGCGATTCGTTCCCGGGCGCGCTGTAATTATTTCGCGGGGCGGAGTAACGGTAGTAATTGGCAGCGGGCGGGCTGGAAAAATGTTCTTCCGCAGACGCATTCGGAGCAACGGGAGTGGCAGGGTGCGGCGTTTGAAACTGGAACTGCTGCATTCTGGGAGACAAATATTGTCCGGCGGCACGGGAATTGTAATTCGGCGTCTGATTGGGGGCCGGAGACGGCGAGTAATTCCGGACCGGCGGAGCGATCGTGTGGTTGTGTTCCGGCAGACTCTGCGTGGCGCCGTGCGGCATTGGGGATTGGTTTGGCGCCTGCGGAACGCGCTGATAATTATTATGCGGTGGGTTGTCGTGCCCGTTTCCATTGATGACTCCCGGCGGCGGTGCGCTGTTCGCTTTCGTGGTGATGGGAGCTGTGTTGTGTAGCAAAACGGTTTTATTGAGAGTCAACGGCGCATTGCCCACAAAGTGCGGGCGGTTCACGATCAGCGTGCGGCCACCTTGTTCAAATTGTTCGCGGTGGTCACCGCGCGCGAGGCTTCCGTTCACGGCGCGAATGGTGACGAGATGAATTTGCTGTCTGGTAACAGCTGTGATGTCACGCGGCGGGATGCCGGCATTGACGAGGCCTTGATGGTGACGGTCAAAGTTGATGTTGTTGATGACCGTGGTGTGATCATAAAAACGATCCACGTCCCTTGCCCCAAGGCGATGCTGCCAGGGATGGGGACCACAAAAATCCTTTGTCGGCACGAACGTGAAGACACCCGCGCTCAGCCCGAAATTGAACCCGGCACTGACCTGGTGACCATCATAAAAGAACCCGACGCCGGACCGATAAACCGCATGGGGCGGCAGCGGCGCCCAGCCGCAATAATCCCGGTTGTAACGCCAACACACCCAGGATGGCGCCCAGGTTGTGTCCGGCCACCAGCACCAGCCGTAGTGGGGACTGTGAAACCAGCGGCCATAGTGGAACGCCGCCCAGCCCCAAGAATAACCGGACACCCAATACCAGCCGTAATCGGTGTAAACCCAATGCCCGTTGTTGCAATACGGTTGCCAGCCGGTGTCGTAAATCACAATCGTTGGCCGCCAGCACCAACCGTAACCTTCGATGTCCACCCAGCCGCCATAGGGCGCGAGCGTGTCGTAAAAATAATTCACCGTGACTTCGGCCGGGGGTGCTGTGGTTTCCGTTGTGACCGCCGGTTGCGGGGGGGAAGCCGCCGCGACTCCCATTTGTTCCAACTGCTGGTCGCGCTGCATCATCGCGTTGATGACTTCCGTCGGCACGCCGAGGTCGTTCAGGTAAATGATCCGGTCCGCATCAAGGTTGAACAGATTGGTGGAGTTGTTGATGTACGTCAAAATGACGCTTTGCTCTACGCCGGCCTGCACCAGCCGGACGACCTGCGCCAGCGGGCTGTCGGGATCAATGTCCGACGGCAGAGGGCTCGCTGTCGGTGAATTGTCCGGGGCGGCAGAAACGGGAGCCGCGGCCGGCGGCGGGGTCTGGGCGGTGGAGTTCGGCAACGAGTGATCGCCCATCAATACACCCGCTAGAATTGCCGAACTCAAAATGAATTTAAGTGAAATTGTTTTTTTCATCTGGTCACCCGGTTTTTGTTTGTACCATAACATATAACCCCATTTAATTCGACCAGTTGTCTGGAAAAGTACTCAAGTGCCATGGCACTTTGCCTGGCGGGTGACAAAGTGGCGTCCCCGCCCGGAATTGAACTGGGATACGCGGTTTAGGAAACCGCTGCTCTATCCATTTGAGCTACGGGGACATTGTTGGTTATAAACAACTTGTCGAAAATAAACGTGCCTCGCCGGCATCAATTTTGATTCGCCACATTTCGTTGGACATGTATTTCACACGAATACGGGCCGCAGGCAAGTTCGTTTGCAGGGGACTTGAAACGGAGACGGTTATTGTGGCCCCACCACAACCTGCTGGCACTCACGAAAAATGCGGGAAGTTCGTTCAGCGCGATGAGGTCTTCCCGCGGGAAACTTCTCCGGGATCACCGTTGAAGCTTTCAACCTCCTGCAACCTCGACTGCAAGAGTTGAATGTTTTCGCGCAAACCTTCGGTCAACTTCTTTTGTTTGTCCCGCAATTCGGCCTCGCGGGCGGCGTGGCTCTCGCGCAGACCGCGCAATTCCTGATTCAGTGCCTCCTTGGCATTCACCAGGTTTTGATACTCCGATTCCATTCGCGCCCGTTTGGCCGACTCCTGCTCCCAGCCAGCCTTGGCACGCTCCAATTCCGCACTACCCTGACGCAGGCGTTCCTGAAGTTCCTTGATCTCTTGTTGAGATTTCGCAGCCGCCTGTTGCTCGGCTTTGAGCTTGTTCTGAAAGTCATCCCGCACTTGTTGCAGCCCGACCAGTTCCTTTTCCAACTGACCGCACCGGGCTTCTTTTTCCTTGAGCACAGTTTCCTTCTGGCTGGCGGCCGCCTTCGCCGCGGTCAGCTGCTCGCGCCATTCTGATTCCAAGCGCGCCCGTTCCGCCGACTGCTTTCCGAGGTCCGCTTTAACGCGTTCCAGTTCGGCATTGCCCTGATTCAGGTGCTCTTGAAGTTCCTTGGCCGTTTGCTGCGATTTCGCAGCTGCCTGTTGCTCAGCATTGAGCTTGTTCTGAAAGTCATCCCGCATTTGTTGCAGCCCCGCCAGACCCTTTTCCAACTGGCCACAGCGGGTCTCCTTTTCCGCAAGCATTGCTTCCGCCTGAGCGGTTACCGCCTTCTGCGCGTTCAGCTGCCCACGCCATTCTGATTCCAGGCGCGCCCGTTCCACCGACTGCTTTCCGAGGTCCGCTTTAACGCGTTCCAGTTCGGCATTGCCCTGATTCAGGCGCTCTTGAAGTTCCTTGACCGTCTGTTGCGATTTCGCGACCGCCTGCTGTTCAGCTGCAAGTTTGCGCTGAAGTTCATTCCACACTTGTTGCAACCCGGCCAGGTCCTTTTCCAACTGGCTGCAGCGGGCCTCTTTTTCCTTGAGCGCAGTTTCCTTCTGGCCGGCGGCCGCCTTCGCCGCGTTCAATTGCTCACGCCATTCCGCTTCCAAACGCGTCCGCTCCGCCGCATGCTTTTCCAGATTGGTTTTGATTTCCTTGATTTCCTGCTGCCGCTTCACCGCCGTTTGCTGTTCGGCTGCAAACTTGTTCTGAAGTTCATCGCGTTCCCGTCGCAATCCGGTCAATTCCCCTTCCAACTGGTTGCACCGCGCCTCTTTTTCCTTGAGAACGGCCTCCGTCTGACCGATTAATGCCCGGGCGGCGCTCAGTTGTTCGCGCCATTGCGATTCCATACGCGTTCGTTCCGCCGATTCCTGTTCCAAGCCGGCTTTGGCGTGTTCCAATGCCGCGGTGCCCTGGCGCAGCCGCTCGTGAATGTCCGCGCTTTGCGTTTCTCCATTGCTATGCCGGCCGGTTGAGGCTGGCGTCTTCGATTGAAGCGTGTGTTCGGGAATACTGCCCGGGCGCGGTTCCGGTTCTGGTCGTGTCGTTTTGGGAGACCCGGCAGTTTTGGCCTCCTTGGGACCAAGCTCGACGGTTGGCGCCAAACGGTTGGGAGGCTCCGGCGGTGGCGTCTCGGTCTTGAACGGCTGATCGATTCCAGCCGAAGTCGCAGGTTGCAGCACGTCTGCCGAACCACTGTTGGCGGCGGAAGGAGTCTCCTGCGATGGAGGACGAACGCCCTGCACGCGCGCCTTGATTAAATTGACGGTCACTTTCAGCGCCAGTTCCAGCGGGGAAACGGGCTTGGAGACGAAGTCATTGCCGCCGCTGAGCACACTCTGCTTGCGATTGTCAAAATTGCTGAAAGCCGTGACAAAAATGACCGGGGTTTTCTTGCAGTGCGGCAAACGGCGCATCTTCTCGCAGACATCGAAGCCGGTCATGCCAGGCATGTTGACGTCGAGCACAACCAGGTCGAAAGGAGTGGTTTCCAGCAGGCTCAGGGCGGCGGCGGGATCCTTGACGCCGACGGCGTCGAAATTGGCCCGCTTGAGGGAAGTCACGTTTACATGATTGCAAACGGTATCATCGTCCACGACCAGCACTTTGGCTTGAAACGGCGGCCCCACCGAATAGCCGTCGTTGTTTTTCAAAAGACCATCCAGACAATCCACCGCCTGGGCAATGGTTTGCAACGCCGACGGCGTCACCGTTGCCGGCTTGTCCATGATCCCGGCGAGCAGTGCGTCGAACGCGTTGGTCAGCAGGGCGACGCGGGCGCAGTCGGCTTGTGTGGCGCTGGAGTTCAGCAGATGCACGCGCTGATGTAATCCGGACAAATGGGTCTGGCTGGCTCCCGAATCGGGCGCTTTGATGTATCCCATGCTGTGCTCGCGAATTTTTGGGATCATGGCCAAGGCCTCTTTAAGAAATTCCGCGCGTTTCTTTGTGGCGGCGGCCTCTGATTCAGGCGTCGCCACCGTGCCAGCGCCATTTCCTTGGCTCTCCCCGTTGCGAGCCGCCGACGACGGCGACGTTGGAGGCATTTTACTTGCTTCCATCACCACAAATTCCGGCGCTTGGGCGAGGGTCTCTTGAATCGTTTCCAGCAGCGTGGGAAAGGTGCAGTCGCTTTTGAGCAGACGCTTGGTGCCCTGGGCCAGTGGACTGTCCGGCGGCACTTCCGTCATCGGGGCGTTGGAAAAAATAATGACCGGAACCGTGGTCAGCCGCGGATCGGCGTGCATGAATTTGAGCACGTCGGCGCCGCTGACCTTGGGCAACATCAGGTCCAGCAAAACCAGATCAGGAGCACGCTCGGAAAGAATATCGAGGGCCACCCGCCCGTCTTGGGCGCATTCTACGTGAAACCCTTCGCGCTCCAGACGCTTTTGGTACATGGCTTGTGAAACCGGATCGTTCTCAACAACGAGAATGGTTTTGACATTCATCATGACTTTAAATGCATTCCATGCAAACCAACTCTGCGACGAGCGGTACACCTCGGTAATTACGAATACCACTTGCTACCCGGCACAGACACACTGCTCTTTCCTGCCGCTTCTGCGCATCTAAAAAAGCACCACTCGTGCCAAAAATGGCGTGTTTTCCTTTATGTCATCTGAGTTGGGAATAGCCACGGGGGAGCTGCAAGAACCGTCAAATCAAAGGGTTTCAGCTTCCTTCAAACTTTGGCCCGGCACGGCATGGAAGGTGCTGGAAGTTGCGCTAACCGTGACGCATTTTCACAACAACATCCTTACAACCAAAGCGAACGAAAACAATGCAAACTACCAATAAGAAAAACGGAAAGAAATCACCGAATCGGACGGTGGACAACATCTTGGGCGCCATTTCGCTCCACGAACAAATCGAAGCGCGCGCACATGAAATTTATCTCACGCGCGGCGCCGAACCCGGCCATGAACTGGACGATTGGCTGCAAGCCGAGCGTGAGATCATGGAGTGGGAGTAAGCGGGCCGGCTGATCGGATTTGACCGGCGGCGCGAAACGGATGTTCCGTCAAATCGCCGCCGGAATGTCCACACTTCAGGGGCAGACCGATTGATGGTTTGCGACGGCAGCAACGATGGTGTTGACGCTGTAAATAATCTTCCGCGCGGTTTCCGGATCGGGAATCTTCAAGCCGTAGTTTTTGTCAAGCGCAACCACGACCTGGAGCGCATCCACCGAATCCAGTCCCAGCCCGCCCGGGCCAAAGAGCGGCTGATCGTCTTTGATTTCGTCCGCCGTGTTCTGAAGCATGAGGTTTTCCACCAACATGCGTTTGATCTGCCGTTTGAGTTCCGCTGAATTGCTCATTAAAAAATTACGCCGCCAATTTTGAGCGCCGAGCCTGTAAGGTAACCCGCTGTAACGCAAGCCGGAAATTAAACCGCCACGCACAGCTCACGGGGAACGCCTGCACCGCAAGTTGCGGCCACTCGCGCTCCAATCGCCAAAACCAAACCCGCGCCGCCGCCGATTCGCTTTGACGGTGGGCAATTCCTCGCGTAGCGTGTCACCTGCTATTTTCGCAAATCGTCATGATTGGGCTCATAAAAATGATCTTCGGGTCGAGAAATGACCGCGAACTGAAAAAATTCTGGCCGGTCGTCCGCCGGATCAACGAGATTGAGGCCGAACTTCAAAAACTTTCCGATGACGAGCTGCGGCAGAAAACCGCCGATTGGAAGGCACGCCTGGCGCCCATCCAGGACAAGAAGGAACTCAAGGCCACGCTTGACGAAATTTTGCCTGAAACCTTTGCCGTCGTCAAAAATGCCTGCCGCCGCATGTTCGAGCGCAAGACGGAAGTGACAGTCCGCGGGCATCCCATGGTTTGGGATATGATTCCGTTCGATGTCCAACTCATCGGCGGCATCGCGCTGCACCGGGGTAAAATCGCTGAAATGGCCACCGGCGAAGGCAAGACGCTCGTCGCCACCATGCCGATTTATCTCAATGCGCTCACCGGCCGCGGCGTCCACGTAGTTACGGTGAATGATTACCTGGCCGCGCGCGACTCGGAATGGATGGGCGCGATTTACAAATTCCTCGGCCTCACCGTCGGTTGCATCCTGCATGACCAGACGCCGCAAGTCCGCCGCGAGCAATATTATTGCGACATCACCTACGGCACGAACGCCGAATTTGGCTTCGATTATCTCCGTGACAACGGCATGGCGGTGCGCAAAGAGGATCAGGTCCAGCGTGGGCATCATTACGCCATTGTGGACGAAGTGGACTCAATCCTCATCGACGAGGCGCGCACGCCGCTCATCATCAGCGGCCCGTCCCTGCACACGTTCGACGAGCAATACGCGCAATGGAAGCCGACGGTCGAATCGCTCGTCCGCGCGCAGGAACGGCTCTGCGGCCGATTTTTGTCCGAAGCCGAGTCGTTGATGAAGAAATTGAATCCTACCGATGGTTCCAACGTGCAAAACGGCGCCGAGTTGGAAAATGAAATCGGCCGGCTGCTGTTCCGCGTCAAAACCGGCCAGCCGAAATCCGAGGGTCTGCTGAAACTTTTGGAAAATCCTGAGAACCTGCGGATGATGAATCAGGCCGAACTGGATTTGCACAAGGACCAAAAGAAGGTGGACCTTTACCGGGAAAAGGAGGAACTGCTGTTTGCCATTGACGAAAAGAGCCACGACGCCGACCTCACTGAAAAAGGCCGCAATGCCATCAGTCCCAAGGACCCGGAAGCTTTCGTGCTGCCCGATTTGACGACTTTGCTGCACGACATTGACACCGGGCCAGAGACCGACGTGCGCAAACGCATGGAGGCCAAGACCCGGTTGCAGCAGGATTTTGAAGCCAAGGCGCAAAAAATCCACTCCATCTCGCAATTGCTCAAGGCTTACAGCCTTTATCAAAAAGACGTGGAATACGTCGTGCAGGAAAACAAGGTCATTATCGTGGATGAACACACTGGCCGGCTCATGACCGGCCGTCGCTGGAGCGACGGTTTGCATCAGGCCGTTGAAGCCAAGGAAGGCGTCGAAATTGAACATGAAACCCAGACGCTTGCCACCATCACGATTCAGAATTATTTCCGCCTTTATCAAAAACTCGCCGGCATGACCGGCACGGCGGAAACCGAGGCGACGGAATTTCTCGACATTTACAAACTCGGCGTGCTGACCATTCCCACCAACAAACCAAACATCCGCAAGGACGCGCACGATTCGGTCTATAAAACCAAGCGCGAGAAATTCACTGCTGTGGTCGCGGAAATCAAGGGGCTGCACGCGCAGGGCCGGCCGATTCTGGTTGGCACCGTGAGCGTGGAAACCAGCGAAATGCTGTCGCGGATGCTGAAACGCGAGGGGTTGATTCATTCCGTCCTCAACGCAAAATACCACCAGCAGGAAGCCGAAATTGTCGCGCGCGCCGGCCAGCGTGGCGCCATCACCATAGCCACGAACATGGCCGGCCGCGGCACGGACATCAAACTGGGTCCCGGCGTCACCGAAGTCGGCGGCCTGCACGTGCTCGGCACCGAACGCCACGAGTCGCGGCGCATTGACCGCCAGTTGCGCGGCCGTTGTTCGCGCCAGGGCGACCCTGGTTCGTCACACTTTTTCATTTCGCTGGAGGACGATTTGATGCGGCTGTTCGGCTCCGACCGCATCGTGAAAATGATGGAGAAAATGGGCCTGGAAGAGGGCCAGGAATTATCCCATCCGCTTTTGAACCGCTCCATTCAACAGGCGCAAAAGCGCGTCGAACAGCACAACTTTGAAATCCGCAAACGCACGCTCGAATATGACGACGTGATGAACAAGCAACGCGAGGTCATCTACGGCTTCCGTAATGAAATCATCAACGCCGCGGACGTGCGCGACCGCCTGATGGACATCATTGAAGAGGTCGTCATTCTGAAGGTCGAGCAATTCACCTCTAACGCCGAGCCGAGCGAATGGCAGGTGCGCCCGCTGGCCGACTGGGTGAATCTGAATTTCCCGCTCGGCATGCCTGAGGCCGAAATCATCAAGGCCGCCAATTCCGGTAAGGATATGCCCGTGTCCGGATCGATCTATGACGGCCTCAGCGCAGCCCAATTTGGCGTCTGCAATTTCATCAGCGACAGCATCCGCAAGGCGTACGAGGTGAAAATCAGCTTCGAGGAGCCGGACAAACTCGCCGTCGTAGAGCGCTACACGATTCTAAGCGCGATTGACAAGCTCTGGCAGGAGCACCTGTACGAAATGGATAGCCTGCGCTACAGCATCGGACTGCGCGGTTACGGCCAGCGCGACCCGCTCGTCGAGTACAAGGCCGAGGCGTACAAAATTTTCGACGAATTGATGGTCAACATCAAAAGCGAGATCTGCCACAACATCTTCCGCAGTGCGTCTTCCATGATGGCGTTTGAAAATTTCCTGCGGAATGTTCCACGTCAGACGTTGCACCAGGCCGCCAGCGCCTTTGGCGGTACGACAACCGCCACCGCTACCGGCGGCGTAAACGGCAAACCCAGTGATGTCGTCAGTGAGGCCGCAGCAGCCGTGGCGGAAAAAGCCAAACCCGTCCGCACGGGACCGAAAGTGGGCCGTAACGACCCCTGTCCCTGCGGCAGCGGCAAGAAGTATAAACACTGCTGCGGGCGGTGATGTAGTGTTGCGCCGCAGGCACGACACTACAATCAACGTTTCCTAAATAACACTTGCGCCAACTGCTCGTTCTGTTAAATTGCAAATGATTTGCAATTATAAAAATGAGCGCGGGCGTGGTTTCCATTTTGGCCCAGATTTTCTTGGCGTTCGGCATTGCCGTGACCGGCGGGGCGTTGAGCGCGACCTTTGCCCGAACGCACAAACAGCTTTGCGCTTTCATCAGCCTCGGCGCCGGCACGTTGCTCGGCGTCGCGTTGTGCGGCATTGCGCCGGAATGTTGGGACGATTTGAAGTGGTGGTTTTTGCCGGCCGCGGCTTCCGGCTACCTCCTTTTTGCCATCATCACCAAATACGTCTATCACGTGTGTCCGGCGTGCGCCGCGAGCCATTTTGACGAGGCTACCACGCATCGGCTGGCCGAGTTCGCCACGGCCATGATGATCGCGTTGGGCATTCATTGCACGGTGGACGGGCTGGCGCTGGCAGCCGGACTCGAAGAAAGCAGCGAGGCGATCCGGCTGTCCATTGTGTTCGCCATCTGCGTCCATAAATTTCCCGAAGGCCTGGCACTGGGTGCGCTGCTGCTGGGCGGCGGAGTTCAGCGCGCCAAAATGATGTGGCTGGTGGCAGCGGTGGAGGCCATGACCATTGTCGGCGGTTTGCTCGGCTGGTCTGTCTTGCAAAACGTCCCCCATTCCGCGCTGGAGCTGACGCTGGCGATCATGCTGGCCAATGCCTGCGGCGGTTTTTTATATCTGGCCATCCAAGCGGTGCTGGGGGAAATCTTCAAGCATCACAAGGCGCTCGTGCTGGGATTCTTCGGCGCGGGCTTTGGCTTGATTGCCGGCTTGATACTGTATTTCCACATTTCCGTTTGAAAGCCCGAATACAAAATCCCAAGCGCCATTTCAACCGGCTGAGCCATTGCCCAACAGTCGCGGATAATAATCTGATTTTACGTTAAAAATAAGTGTTGCTAGCGGCACGCCGCTTGCTAACTTGCAAACGATTTGCAATACATGAAACGCCATTTTGTCCAGATTGGCAGACCGGCCCTGGCCGCCTTGCTGGTGGGCATCATCCTGTTGTTGGATGCCATGGCGGCGTGCCCCGCGCTGCACGAAATGATTCACCATGACGCGGGCAAGGAGGATCACGACTGCGCGGTCACAATGCTCGCTCTGGGGAAAATGGATTCGGCCACTTGTGAAATCATCATCCCCCAACCAACCGTTTTAATTGAGACCGTCCGGTACTTCACTTTTTCCATTTTCAGCCCGGCCATTGAAAACCTTCCCCAAGGCCGCGCCCCGCCCGCGCTCCGCTCCGTTGCTTAATTCGTGTTGGATTCAGACATTGGCCGGTCGCCTGGTCTGAAAGGGTTTTTCCTTAAACCAAATCTTTGCGCTGTGCCGTATGGCATTTCGCAAAGCGCGAATCCTTAAAAAATTCGCGGGAGTGTTTTGAAAACTTTAAACCGTTGAATTTATGAAAAAAATTAGAGAGCGAAAAAAATTTAAGAGTAGAAAGAGCCGAGTTTATTGGGCGGTCATCTCATCGGTGGCCCTGTCCTGTGGCGGGACGGCTTTGGCCCAGACCAACCTGGTGTCGGCAGCCAAGGCCGACGAGTCGGGTAGTTCAACCAATGTCACCAACCTCGGCAACATCACCGTCATCGGCAAACTGAATCAGGCGCGCAGCCAGATTGTTCCGGATTTGGGCGCCACAGCTTATTCCATCAACGAGACGCAAATCCAGACCGAATCGCAAGGCGCCAATGCGCCGTTCAACGAAGTGGTCTTGCGCGCGCCGGGCGTAGCGCAGGATTCGGCGGTGAACGGCGATTTGCACGTCCGCGGCGAACACGCGAACCTGCAATACCGGATCAATGACGTGCTGTTGCCGGAGGGCATCACCGGCTTTGGATTAGAACTGGACCCGCGGTTCGTGGATTCCATGCAGCTCATCACCGGCTCGCTGCCCGCGGAATACGGCTTCCGCACAGCGGGCGTCGTGGACATCCACACCAAAAGCGGCGCGTTCGAGCCGGGTGGTGAGATGTCCCTGTACGGCGGCAGCTACGATACGTTCCGTCCGAGCTTCGAATATGGTGGCTCGCAGGGAAAATGGGATTACTTTGTGGACGGCAGTTTCGACCAGAACAGTCTGGGCATTGAAAACCCGACGCCCAGCACACACGCGTTCCACGACCAGACGTACCAGTACAAATCGTTCCTCTATGCCTCGCG
>Ga0335077_10002157_pt1 | contig 23481 bp, 19 predicted proteins | sample Lox_Sample_31_FD_207151 | JGI IMG/M metagenome (GOLD analysis project Ga0335077, IMG submission 207151) | Soil microbial communities from Loxahatchee National Wildlife Refuge, Florida, United States - Lox_Sample_3.1 | ecosystem: Environmental > Terrestrial > Soil > Wetlands | place: USA...
AACCGTCATCGGATTGGTCGCGGTGGCGGACGTAATGACGATGTTGGGAGCTTGCATCCAGATTGGATCGCCACCCGGCGTGGGGTCGATGAAATCGCCCACATTGATGAGTCCCCATCCAAAGGCCGGATCGCAGAGATTCATCTGGCTGGGCCCATATTGCGCGGAGGTCACGAATTGCACAATAGTGGCGCAACCACCCGACAGGCGACTCCAATTGCTGATCCGCAGATCGAAATAGAAAGAGCCCAGGTTCGCATAAGGGCTGCTATTGGGTACGGAATAGCTGCCTGCTACCGCACCGTTGAGTTGCAGGGAACTTGCTGGCGGCGCCGCTGCCAGCGTCGCCATGTTCGTCAAGAGAAAAGCGGCCGTGGCGCTGCCGATCGTCACTGTCACAGTGTAGCTGCCAACACCTGCATTAGCCGTTGCGGAAATCACCGCCACACCGGCAGAATTGGTAGTTACCGTACCGTTTGACAATACCGCGGCGGCGCCATTTGCCGGTGTAACGAAGCTCACCGCTGCGCCGTTCACCGGATTTCCGAATGCGTCCTTTACCGTAACTTGCAGCGGTGCGGCGAAGGAAGCGTTCACGTACGCGGACTGGGGCGTTCCCCCGCTCGCCGCAATGCTGGCCGGAGCTCCGGCGCTTACGGCAATACTGCCGCTCGCACCCGCGATCGAAGGAACGGCCGTATCGCTGGCGGAAATCGCGGTACTGCCGGCTGTCTTCAGCGTGGCGTTGAAGCTTGCGCTTCCGTTGGTCAGGAGAGAATTGGCCGGCAGAACGGCCTGCGCATCGCTGCTCGCAAAATGCACCGTGCCGGCATAAGTAGTTAAAAGATTATTGGAAGAATCGAGCGCCGTCACGGTGTAACGGAACGCCGTCCCGGCGGTCGCCGACGCGGGCGCGGAGATGGTGAAGTGGGTGGCAGCCGCCTGCACCTGTAAGTTGGCCGCGGCCGAATTCCCCGCCCCGCCGGTCGTCGATGTTACCTGCACGGAATTCGTCAGGCTGCCTGGCGCGCTCGCCGTCACATTCACCACAATCGTGCATGTGCCGTTCTGCGGCACCGCGCCACCCGTCAGGTTGATGCTCGCCGCACCCGCCGCCGCCACGACTGTGCCGCCGCACGACCCGGTGACTCCCGGCATACTCGCCACCGCTAATCCGGCCGGCAGCGCGTCGCTGAAGGACACGCCCGCCAGCGCGACCGTATTGGCCGCGGGATTGGTGATGGTGAAGGTTAAGGTGGTCGTCCCGTTCAACGAAATGTTGGCCGCGCCGAATGTTTGCGCGATCGCCGGCGGCGCCGCTACCGTCAGATTTGCGGTCGCGGTATTTACGACCCCTCCGGCACTTACGGGCCCTCCGGAGTTGTTGGGTTTGATCGTCACGCTGTTGGTCACCGTGCCTGTGGCAACGCCTTTCACGCCTACCGAAATCGTGCAGGAGGCTTTCGGGGCCAGATTCGCGTTCGCAAGCGCCAGGCTGGTGGCCGTAGCGCTGGCTGTTCCTCCGCAACTGTTCGTCACACTGGCAGGTGTTTGAATGGACAGAGAAGCCGGCAGTGTATCGGTGAATCCCAGGCCCGCGATCGACGTGGCGTTCGTGGGGGGATTGGTGATTGTAATACTCAGCGTGGCGGCGGCGTTGAGTGGAACCGTTGCCGGGCTGAATGCCATTGTGAGGGTGGGCGGATTGAGAGTAACCGTCTCCGCCTGGGTGGCGGCGGTTAACGCGTACGCCGCGGCTGTGATCTTCGCCGATGCAATGTCGAGGTAATAGAAGCTTGCCGCCGAAGCACCTCCCGCGATCGTGAGCGCGTTTACAGCCCCGGTGCAGTTGGGCGCCGCAAAGAAACGTCCGGTGGAGTTCGAACTGGCCAGGGTGACGGTTGTGGGCAAGGTCGGCGCCACCGCCGCGCCGCTTGACCCTTCCAGTTGGACACTCATGACAGCCGAGCATGCATTCGATAGAAGAGCCTGGGCGGCCGTGCTGAACGCCAGTTTACCGGTCAACACCGAAAACGTGGCGCTCGCATCCGGCGTTCCGGAACACATTGTGTGTGGGCCGGAGCCAAGGCAACTGCCCGCCGGATAGGCCTTCACGGTCCAAGTGCCGCCGGCGTTGGGAATCTCCGTATCCTGTGCCAGCCCGGCCGAAACCGCCGCGGTTACCGCATAGACTGCGCCGGAAGCCGGGACCCAGGCGAATTGCTCACTGCTGGTTTGGGCGCTAAGGCCGCTGACGGTGGCGCAGACCGATGTGCCAAAAGTAAAACTCGTGACACCGGCAGCCGTGCAACTGGCCGATATATTCAAGGACGCGCTGGTGCTGGTCACCGCGGTCTGGGCCGTCACTATGGCGGCCCTGTCCCCCGCCCCGGAAAACTTCTGCGTGGCGATCAGATAGACGGTCACGCCGCGGCCGCCGGTTTCCGGAAGGGTCCAATCGGCAGTCCAGTTCCCCGTCTCATCCGCGGTCGCGACCGCGGCGGCGTCCGGCCCGGTGTCAGCGGCCTCCAGAGCTTCGATGCGCACCGTCTGGCCCGGAGCCCAGCCAGCGCCGCTAAGCTGCGCGGTTTCGCCCGCATGATAGTTAGGCTTGCCGGTCAGAATAACCGGCACGCGGAGAGTCTCAGCATTCCTTTGCGGGCCGGCCGCGTTCCGTCCACCGGCCACCGCCACTTCGCCGGGCTCGGCAAGGGCGATCGCCACGGCGTCTGTTTTGGGATTCTCCAGGCTCCCCGCCGCGCGAAATTCGTGCCGCCAGGGAATATAGATTTCGGCTGGTGCCAGCGCCCGAGCGCCTTCGGAGCCGGAAGCCGTTCCGCTGGCAATCAGCACGGTGTTGTTGTGCGGAACGAGGATGGCGGCGTGGCCGCGGCGCGGCGCCAGCATGGCGGCAGTCTCCACCGTCCACTGGCCGGTTTGCGGATCGAATATTTCGGCTGCTCCAATCTCCGCCTGACCGTTGCTGCCACCGGCAATCAGCACGCGCCCGTCAAGCAGCGTGGTGGCCGAGAGACCAACCCGTGGCCACCGCAGTGTCGCAGTCCCGGTCACTTGTCCGCTGGCCGGATCGAACAGGTCAGCCGTATTCAACGCTTTCGTGCCATCCCAGCCGCCCGCAATCAACACACGGCCATCGCGCAGTAGCGCCGCGGCATGCTGGGTGCGCGCCGATGACAGCCGCGCCGGCACCGCCAGGAAGACGCCGGCGTTGGGATCGTAGATTTCCAGCGATTCGGTCGCGCCCGCAGCAGTTTCACCTCCGGCCAGCAGGATGCGGCCGTCGTTCAGCACCGCGAGAGCCGCTCCGGCACGCGCCTGAAGCATGGGTGATCCGGGGTTCCACTTGTTTGCAGCTGGGTCGTAGATCTCCATGGCATTACTGAAGCCACCGCCGGTGCGCCCGCCGGCCAGCATGATGGTGCCGTCGGTCAATAGCGCGCAAGCCGGGCTGGCATGCGCCGTCATCATCGAGGCAGCCGGTTGAAAACGGCCGTCCACGTCCAGAATTTCGGCCGAAGCGAGCGCGCCGCCGGCGTTTTCTCCGCCCGCAATCAGCACGCGGCCGTCCGGCAACGCCACCGCGCAGGCGCTGCTGCGCGCGGCCGCCATCGATCCCACGGTAGAGACCCACGTATCGGCAATGAGATTGGGAGACGCCCCGTTCATCAGGGAAACAAAGGTCAACGCCGGCGCTGCGCCCAGGAGAGCTTTACAACTTTTGAAAAAATAATTAAAAAGGCCTTTATGTCTTAAATAATCCTCGTTCCGCATAGACGCGCACTCCTCCCGATTAGCGATTTGGCCAGCGCGGCGGCCACCGCTCAACAGCAAGTTAATAGATTGGGAACAGGCTCAACTTATCAGTGGGTCATTGTTCCGTGGAACGCTGCTTGAATCGGAGCGGGTGCGCGAGTAACCGACCAAGTCGAGCCTGAACGTTGTGAAGCAGCGTTCCGATTTGACTTTAACGGTAATCGTTTGAAAAATTACAGTCCCTAAAAGTGATTAAACAGACAATACCCTGGCCTCTGTCGAGTATTTGCGAAAGATATTAGGCGCAAGCACCGTGTGCTAGCCTTGGTGAGTGTGCGGCAGCCTTGGCCGGTTTCCCGGCTGCCTTCTCCTGCCGGCGCAAACCATTGGAGAGCTTTCATGGGCACGACAGGTGTGACGATGGAACGTCAAATTCCGCTGCTCGATTTGCGGGCACAGCATCAGCAAATCCGCGAGGAAGTGCTTGCGGAACTCGTGCGCGTGATCGATTCCCAACGCTTTATTCTGGGTGAAGCGGTGGAAAAGCTGGAACAGGCGATTGCAGACTACTGCTGCACGCGCTTCGCCATTGGATGCGGCTCCGGATCGGACGCGGTGTTTCTGGCTTTGCGGGCGCTGGAGATCCAGCCGGGCGACGAGGTGCTGACGACGCCCTACACCTTTTTCGCGACCGTCGGCTCCATCTGCCTCGCCGGCGCCACGCCGGTCTTCGTGGACGTGGAGGAAACCACCTACAACATGAACATGGACCAGGCGGTGGAGTTGCTGGCACGCCGCCCGAAGATCCGCGCCGTCATTCCCATCCATCTGTTCGGCGGCTGCGCGGATATGGATCCGCTCTGCGCGTGCGCCAAGGACCGCGGGATTGCCATTATCGAGGATGCGGCGCAATCGATCGGGGCGGAATACAAGGGACGGCGCGCGGGCAGTATGGGCGATATCGGCTGCTTCAGTTTCTTTCCCAGCAAGAATCTTGGCGGCTATGGCGAAGGCGGAATGGTGGTGACCAACGATGCCGCGCTGGCCGAGCGGCTGCGCGCGCTGCGGGTGCACGGCAGCAGGCGCAAGTACTACCATGATTTGATCGGCGTCAATTCCCGCCTGGACACCTTGCAGGCCGCGGTCCTGAAAGTGAAATTGAAGTATCTGGACGGCTGGAGCGCGGGCCGCGCGCGCAACGCGGATATTTATCGCAGGATGTTCGAGGATTTGCGCGTCCCGGCCGGTTTGCCGCGGGCGGCCGTTTACCAGACGCGCCACATCTACAATCAGTTCACGATTCGCGAGGCGCGGCGCGACCAGTTGCAGGCGCACCTGAAATCGCAGGGCATCGGCAGCGAGATCTACTACCCGCTGCCGTTACACCTGCAGGCGTGCTTCGCTTACCTGGGATACAAAGAGGGGGATTTCCCGATTAGTGAACGGCTGGCAAAGGAGTCTCTCTCGCTGCCCATTTTCCCAGAGTTGACACGAGACGATCTCGAATACATCTGCCAGGCGGTCGATTCGTTCTATCATCCGTCGCAGAATTGAGCCCGGTGGCCGACTGCCGGTTAAATACTGCCCCGACGAAGGGATCTAGCTGTCGCATTACGTACTCTCTATAACGGGAGCGCACGGCCCTTCAGGGTACAATGACTCCACGAATGGCTACAGAGGCGCGCCGGTGATTGAATGGATAATCGCAATTCACAGGTCATTGTTCTGGGAGCCGGACCGGCTGGACTAACTGCCGCGTACGTGCTTTCCAAAAGTGGCGTCCCCATTCAAGTTCTTGAGGCCGACCCGCTGTATGTGGGAGGCATTTCCCGGACAGTTCGCTATAAGGGCTTCCACTTCGATATCGGCGGCCACCGTTTTTTTTCAAAGTCCAAGGAAGTGGAGGACCTCTGGACCGAAATCCTGGGGAATGACCTGCTCCAGCGGCCGCGGTCTTCGCGCATCTTTTATAACGGCCGATTCTTTTTCTATCCTCTGAAAGCACTGGACGCGCTGAGCAAGCTGGGGATTCTGGAATCCGCGCGCTGCATGCTTTCCTACGCATGGGCAAAGATCCATCCGACCGCCGAGGAGAAGTCTTTTGAAGATTGGGTGAGCAATCGCTTCGGCAAGCGGTTGTTCCGCATATTTTTCAAAACCTACACCGAGAAGGTGTGGGGGATGAGCTGCAAGGAAATCTCGGCGGACTGGGCGGCACAACGCATCAAGGGTCTTTCCCTTGCCACCGCCGTCAAAAATGCCTTGCTGCCGCAGCGCGCCGCCAAAGACCGCGGGGCCGTAGTCAAGACGCTGATCGATACCTTCCGTTATCCGCGGCGCGGCCCGGGCATGATGTGGGAGCGCTGCGCCGACGAGGTGCGGCGTATGGGCGCCGACGTTCGGCTAGGAAGAAGAGTGTCGCTCTGCCGCTATGACGCCGAAAAAGAGCAGTGGCAGATCACGGCCCGCACCGCGGCCGGCGAGACGGAGACCTTCTCCGGCGAACATGTGATCTCTTCCATGCCCATCCGCGACCTGGCGAACTGCCTGGAGCCCCGCATGCCCGAAGAAGCGCTGGCTGCGGCGCGCTCGCTGCGCTATCGCGATTTCCTGACCGTGGGGTTGATCTTAAAAGACCGCAATCTATTCCCGGATAACTGGATTTACATCCACGATCCCAACGTCAAAGTAGGGCGCATCCAGAATTACAAGTCTTGGTCTCCCGAGATGGTTCCCGACCCGGCGTACTGCTGCTATGGTCTGGAGTACTTCTGCTTCGAAGGCGACGGTTTGTGGAGCATGCCGGACGAGCGCCTGATCGAACTCGCCAAAACCGAACTGGAGAAGGTCGGCCTCGCGCGGGCCGCGGATGTGGAGGATGGGTGTGTCATCCGGCAAGCGAAAGCCTACCCGGTTTACGACGACAATTACGCCTTCCACGTGGAGACGGTGCGGCTCGCGCTCGAACGGCACTTTCCGAATCTGCACCCGGTGGGCCGGAACGGCATGCACAAATACAACAATCAGGACCACGCCATGATGACGGCAATGCTCACCGCCAGAAACATCATTGCAGACAATCGGCAGTGGGATGCCTGGCTGGTCAATCAGGATGCCGAATACCATGAGGCGGGCGCTGCGGGTGCGGAATCCGTAGGCGGCCTGCGCATGGTTCCCAGTCGCGTAAACGATTAAAACGACGGAATGGCAACCCAGCCGAAACCGGCCCCTTTCAGCATCATCGAGCGCTTCATCCGCATTGTGCCAAGCCGTCGCATCCCAGAGTGGATTGCGGCAACATGTTTTGCCGTTATCGCACTTACCACTCAGATCGCCTCCGGGGCTTATCGAGCGGAACTGGGCGGCTACACCGATGAAGCGGCGCATGCAGTGACTGGATTGGCTGTGGAGCAGTATATGCTTCATTGCTTCTCCGTGAATCCGGTTCTGTTCTTTAAGAATTACTATGTGCACTACCCGAGAGTCGGGCTGGGACACTGGCCTCCGCTGCTTTACGTGGCGGAAGCCACCGCCATGCTGGTGGGTTCGCCTTCTAAGTATTCGCTGCTGGGACTGCAGGCGCTGCTCGCGACGGTTCTTGCCTGGCTGATTTTCCGCGAGTTGAAGCCCTTGGTGGGCACCCTCGCCGCCGGAATCGGGACAACAGCCTTCCTCTTGAATCCCCAGGTTCAACTGCATACTTCCATGGCGATGGCCGAAATCCTGCTGACCCTTACCATGTTCCTGGCCTGTCTCGCGTTTGCGCGTTTCGCGGAGCACAGGCGCCGAAGCGACGCCATATGGTTTGGCCTGTGGACATCGGCGGCGGTGCTGACGAAAGGAAGCGGATGGGCAGTTCTGATGATTCCCGCCGCGGTCGTGCTCGCCACCGGGGACTGGAGACTTCCATTGGAAAGGGCGCTGCGGCCGGCGGCGTTGATTGTCGCCGTTCTGTGCCTTCCCTGGCAGATCCTCACATTGAAGCTCTCCTCCGAGGGTTGGGGAGGCAAGCCGGGGCTGGAGTTCATGCTCTGGGCGATGCCGCAGTTTTCCCAACTTCTGCTTACTGTACCGGGAATACTCATTACAATCGCAGCCTTAATTGGCGTGATCGCCACGCTCATCGGCGGTTGGAGCGCAGGCCGCACCCGGTCTTACTGGGCTGCCCTAACGGGTTTGGCGGCCGCGGACTGGTTGTTTCACAGCCTCGTTCCCGTGGGAGTCGAAGAGCGTAAACTGATCATGGCAATTCCTCCAATGTTCGTGCTGGCCGGCGCGGGAACCGGACAATTGTCCCGATGGATCTTTCCGCACGGGCGGCGCATGGCGGCCGCCGCCATTTTCAGTTGCATCGCAGTATTCAGCATTGTCCTGTCGCTTCCCATCAAATCCCGGCCCAGATTGGGACTCATTCCGGCGGCTCGGGAGTTGGATCGCATGATGCCGCCGAGATCCGCCGCCCTGATCGTTGCCGATCCGTTGGACGAGGGTGTGATCATATCCGAAGTCGCGCTGCGCCACCCGTTTCCTACCGGATACCTTCTCCGCGGAACGAAATTGCTGGCTTCTATGGACTGGAACTCAAGAAATTACCATGGCTACGTCCATTCCGAAGAGGAATGCGCCACCCTGTTGGCTTCCGTGCCCGTCAGTTTTCTGGTGCTGGACAGGCGGCCTACCCAGCGACTGGAATTCTTCGATTACGTCGAGGCGATGTTAAAAAAGGACAGCGCGGAATGGACCCTGGTGGGAGAGTTTCAAGCACCGGGACATTCTCGTCCAGACATGGCCATTTACCGCTGGTCCGCGCAGGTTGCACCCGTACGGAACCTGCCGGGCTGGATATTTCCCAATACTCCTTCGGCAATATACTGAATGCCCAATTCTGCTTCCGTTGCCCGTTCCATACCGAAACCAGCGAAGGCCGCGGTGCGGATTGCACACGCCTTGAGCGCCGCATGGCTCCGGTTCGAAGCCCTGCCATCCTGGCAAGCCTCGCTGCTGATCTTCGGTTTGAGCATGGCGCTTCGGATGGCCGTGGTGATTCTATTTCATATGTATATAAAACCGGATCGGTATGAGATGGAACGCGCGGCCCTTTCGATAGCCCGGCATGGCACTCTGGCCGACCCGTACCTGATTCCGACCGGACCCACGGCCCACGTCGCTCCCGCATACGCACTATTCTTAGGGGCAATTTTCCGGTTGTTCGGGACCGGCGCCTGGGGAGAATTCGTAAAAAGATTCTGTGCCTCCGCGGCGGCATCCGTGCAATACGCTTTATTGCCGGTGGTAAGTCCGGCTTTGGGAATGCGCCGGCGGGTGGGACTCTTTGCCGGGCTTGCCGGTGCAGTGGCGCCCCTGAAATTCAGTATCGAGGTTTCGGGAGACTGGGAAGCGCCCTTCGTCGCGCTGGCGCTGCTGCTGCTCATCTACCGCATTGCCCTTACCTGGAAAGACGGCCGCTATAGTGCCCGGCAGGGCCTTCTCCAAGGGATCGGCTGGGGCGCGGCGCTGCTGTGCTCGCCCAACCTTCTGCCGGTATTCTTCGCGGTAACCGCGCTTGGACTGGTTCTGGGCGGACGGCGCCGGCCCAGGGCCTACCTGACTTTTGCCGCCGCCAATATACTCGCCATCACGCTGTGTCTGGCGCCCTGGGCTATCCGCAATCAACGCGCGTTGGGCGCTCCCATCTTCACTCGCAGCAATTTCGGGCTGGAGATGCGTATCTCGAATAACGACGCCGCCAGTCCCCTTGAGCCTGTGAATCTGAAGAATGGCTTGTATGAGAGATTTCACCCGCTCATGAACTTAACGGAGGCGGAGGCGGTTCGTGCCATGGGCGAGGTGGCCTACAACCGCCGCTGCTTGGAAGAGGCTTCGTTCTGGATCCGCACCCATCCTGTCCGTTTTGCCGAATTGGCCGCAGAGCGCGTCTGGTATGTGTGGTTCCCGCGGACGTCGGCGCCGGCGCGCGACGCCGTGGAAGTGCTCGTCGTAGTCGCTTGTGGGCTAGGCCTTGCATTGCTCTGGAAACAGGACCGCACTTCCGCGCTCCTGCTGATCGTATGTCTTCTTTCTTATAATGCGGTCTATTCTCTCGTGCAAATCATGGTGCGATACCGCTACCCGGTAGACTGGATCATCCTGCTGGCGGCCTCTTGCTTTGCTGTGTTCGCCCTGAAAAGTCTCGCCGCCAGGCTGGGGATGAGGGTATCCACCATCGGTTCCGGAACATAACAAGGAATTTAAGCCTCCAAACCTTAACCAAAGTACTGGAACCGTACTGGTGTGAAATGGCGCATTTGCGGGTGTACAATCAAAGGATTATTTTCCCTTTGCCTTTGGTTTCGAGCCTCCTCATTCTGATTACGAGCCGCCTCAAGACAGGAGCTCACAGACCCGCCGGAAGGCTTTTCCCGGCACTGGCCTTCGCATGTACGCGCCGGCACTTTTTGTTGTAAACTTTACTGGGACCACCGCAATCGTTTTAGGTTCAGTCACATGCCGTCCGAATCCGTCGAAATCGAACAGTCGTTACTGGAGAAGCTCCGGCAAAGAGCCGCTGCGCGTGGTGTGTCGCTGCGCGCCTACCTGGAAGCCATCCTGGAGCGAGAGCTCGCCAAACCAGGCGACAGCCCGGAAGATGAAGCCGTCACTCGCAAACTCGAGCAGTTGGGATACATCGACGCCGGCCTGGATATCTAACGCACCAACCACCCCCCATGCCGCGGTACAACAACTATATCATCGTCATCTTCGATAGCTGTCGTTACGACTCGTTCCTGCGCGCCAGCCCCAAGGTCATGACGCGGCTGGGCCAGGTGGAACAGCGTTGGTCTTACGCATCATGGACGGCGCCTTCGCACTACAACCTGCTGATGGGCCTGCTGCCGCATTCCAGTCCGCGCGGCGTGTATGCCTCGGAATACTACAAGCGCGATTTTCTGAAATACAACGAGCGTTTCGGCTCCGCGGATTTCGCATTCAAATCGCTGGTGCCGCGCATGTACCTGCCCAGCTTTCTGAAAGATAAGCTGGGGTACGAAACGCATGCCAAGGTTTCTCTGCCGGTGCTCAACCCCAAAACCATCCTCAACACCAGCTTCGACAGTTTCAAGCTGATGGAAAAGCATAACGACATGCGCGCCATGGTCCGGGAGATGACTTTTTCCGAGGAGAAGCCTTCGTTTTACCTGCTCAACGTCGGCGAGACGCATTATCCGTATGCGCTGCCGGACGAGCCGCCGGAGACCTGGCCCAAAGTGAGCGGCGTTCATGGGGTGTTCAAGCACCTGGATGAAGAGATTGTAGGCGGCCAATTGGTGGAGCGGCAGGAAGCGTTTTTCGACGACGAAAAGCTGCGCATGCTGCGCGACCGCCAGATCGAAGCCGTGCGCTACCTGGACCGGGTGGTGGAGGAGTTGTTCGACCGCGTGCCGGCGAATACGTACATCACCATCACGGCCGATCATGGAGAGCTTTTTGGCGAAGACGGATTCTTCGGTCACGGTCCTATCCAGCATGAAAAGGTTTATGAAGTTCCCTTCCTCGAAGGAAAGCTGCGCTAGCCGCGGCTTGGGTACCGCTGTTCCGCTGGCCATCCTGGTTTTTTCACTGGTTCACGGCCACGCTCATTCAGGCGCCACTCTGGCCTATATCGGGCCGGGCGCCGGATTCGCATTTCTCGGCTCGTTTCTCAGCATCGTCGCGGGATTTTTCCTGACGCTCGCGTCCCTGCTGGCCTGGCCGTTTCGCATGGTCTGGCGCATGGCACGGAGCCGCCGCGGATTCCGCCATGCGCAGGCGCATCGCGCCATCTTCCTGGGCCTCGACGGCCTCGATCCGGGGCTGGCCGAGCGCTTTATGAAGGAAGGGCGCCTGCCCAATCTGGCACGCCTGCGCGCGGAAGGCGCTTACCGCCGGCTGCGCACCACCTTTCCTTCACTTTCCCCGGTGGCCTGGTCCACCTTTGCCACCGGCGTGAACCCGGCCAAGCACAACATTTTCGATTTCCTCAATCGCAACCTGAAAACGTATATTCCGGAACTGTCTTCGGCGCGCGTGGGGCGTCCGAGCCGCGTCCTCAGTCTGGGCAAGCTGCGCATTCCGCTTTCGCGTCCGCCGGTCACCATGGGGCGGAAGAGCGTTCCTTTCTGGAAACTCTTAGGCGAGCACAACGTCGGCTGCACGGTGATCCGCGTGCCCATCACCTTCCCACCGGAGCCCTTTAACGGCAAACTGCTTTCCGCCATGTGCACGCCCGACCTGCGCGGCACGCAGGGCAGCTTCTCTTTCTTCAGCACCGCGCTCGCAGCGGCTACTTATGAATCCGGCATGCGCTACCCGCTCAAGCGGAATGGCTCCATCGTCACGGGCGAACTGGAAGGACCGGACGATCCGCTGCTGGAGGGCGCCGGCGCGCTGAAGGTGCCGTTCCAAATCGATTTTTCGGGAGCGCAGCCGCGCCTGAAAATCGACGGCCAGACGCACCCCCTGCCGGCAGGGGAATACACGCCCTGGATCAGCCTGCGGTTTCGCGCTTCGCTGGGAGTCACCGCCAGCGGCATCGTGCGCTTTCTGCTGCGCCAGACTACCCCGGAAGTTGAGCTTTACGCCACTCCGGTGGAGATCGATCCCGAGCGGCCCGCCCTGCCCATCAGCCATCCGGCGCATTACGCCGTCTACCTGGCCAAGCTGTTCGGCGCGTTCGCCACGCTCGGCATGGCCGAAGATACCTGGGCGCTGAACGAAGGCGTGATCGACGAAGGCGCCTTTCTGGACCAGGCCTGGTCCATTTTCAGCGAGCGCGAAGCGCAGTTCCGCGAGGCCCTGGATAAAACGCGGCGCGGCGTGGTGGCCTGCGTGTTCGACACCAGCGACCGCGTGCAGCACATGTTCTACCGCTACCTGGACGGCCGCGGCGGTCCGGATGGCGAGCGTTATGCCGGAACCATCCAGAAGCTCTACGAGCGCATGGATGCTCTGGTCGGCGAGACTCTGAAGCAGCTCGATGGCGATACGGTCTTGTTCGTGCTCTCGGATCACGGCTTCTGCTCCTTCCGCCGCGGCATCAACCTGAACACCTGGCTGCTGGAAAACGGCTACCTGTTCCTCAAGGATGGGCGCAACCAGAGCGGCCGCTATTTCGAGGGTGTCGACTGGTCGCGCACGCGCGCTTACACAGTCGGGCTGGGCGGCCTGTATTTGAACATCGCCAAACGGGAAGCGCAAGGCATTGTGAAGCCCGGCAAGGAAGCGGAGGCGCTGAAGCGCGAGCTGATCGCGAGATTGACCAGCCTGCCCGATCCGGCCACGGGCGAGACATCCATCCGCGACGTGTACGCGGCTTCCGATCTTTACCAGGGGCCATACCTCGAGCATGCGCCGGACTTGATTGTCGGCTACAACGACGGCTTCCGCACCTCCTGGGACGCAGCCGTGGGCAAGGTGACGGCCGAAGTCTTCGAAGACAACCAGAAGGCCTGGAGCGGCGACCACTGCGTCGACCCGACCATCGTGCCGGGCGTGCTGTTTTCTAATCGGGCGATCGAAGCCGAGAATCCCGGCATCGAAGATATGGCGCCCACCGCGCTCGACCTGTTCGGCGTGCCCGCTCCGGCCTGGATGGAAGGCAAATCGATTCTGGCTCCCCGCGCCGCCAAAGGGGCCGCGGCATGAGAAATGGCTCGTTGTGGGGCAGGTTGGCCCATTGCGAAGCAGTTAGGAGAAAATCATGTTCGGTAGCAACAACATCAAATTGAGCCCGGAGCTGTGGGAGCGCATCAAGCGCGTGAGCGAAGCGGGCGGCTATTCCTCGCCGCAGGAATTTGTCGAGCATGTCCTGGATCGGGAGCTGAAGAAACTGGAAGACGCGGAATCGGACGCGGATATCGTCAAGAAACTGCAGGGCCTGGGCTACCTCGACTGATGAACTACGCGGGCCAGATGCCGCCACAGGTTACCGGCTTGCCGTTTTCGCTGGTGGCGATTTCGGTGGCGGCGGGTATTGTGATGATGCTGCTGTTTAAGGTGGCATCGAACCCCGGCGCCATCCGGCGCGCCAAGCGGCGGGTGCAGGCGCAGTTGCTGGCGTTGCGGCTTTTTGGCGACGAACCGGCGCTGGTGTGGCGCGCGCAGGTGCGCCTGCTCACCGGCAATGCGCGCTACCTTGCCGTGATGCTGGTGCCGGTTGTGGCCGCCGCCATTCCTTTCCTGCTGGCGTACCCGCACCTGGAAGCGCTGTACGGCAGGGCCGCCCTTCCGGTGGGGAGCGAAACCGTATTGACGGTGCGCTTGCGCCCGCCGTTTTCCCTGTCCGGCGAGTCAGCCCCGCGTCTGGAAGTGCCTGCCGGGCTGGAGTTGGAAACACCGGGCGTCCGCGTTCCGGAGGCGGGCGAGATCAGTTGGCGGCTGCGGGCTGCCGGACCGGTCTCCGGGCCGGTGCGCATTTCGGTGGGCGGCGCGGACGTCACCAAGGCGGTGCAGGTGGGAAACGGACATGGCTACCTGGCCGACACCAGGCCGGGCGGCGTACTGGCCTGGCTGCTGGCGCCCGGCGAGTCGCCTATCGGCGCTTCCACCATCGAATCGGTTCACGTGGTGTATCGCAGCCAACGGCTCTCCGCGCTGGGGCTCGGTTGGCCCTGGGAAGCCTGGTTCATCGTCATTTCCGTCATTACCGCGCTGCTGGTGAAGAACCGGCTGGGCGTGGTGTTTTAATTTTAATCGGCTCAGCTTTCGTGGACGGCGCGCCTACCGGAAAAGATCCGAATGCGTCCCGGTCCGAACCAGGTACAGATCGTCTTCTTCGATCTTGTAGATCAACAGCCAATCGGGTTCGATGTGGCAGTCGCGATAACGAATCCACTCACCCCCGAGCGGATGATCCTTATAGCGTAGCGGCAGAGGATCGCCTTCCATCAGCAGCAAGATGATCTCCCGCAATTTGCAATTTCTGCATGTCCTTGCCGCGCCGCTGCGCGAGCTTGACATCCCGCCGGAACTGCGTACTACTGATCGGGGTACGCAACGATCAGATACCCAGTTCCTTGAACAGCCCTTCGGCGGAATTCATCCGCTTTCCCTTTCCCCTATCGGTGGCGCGCAGTGCCTTCACGGTGGCAGCGTTGGGCATCTTCACTTCAAATGGCAGCGCCTTTTCAGCAGCTACGCGGACTAACAACATGCGAACCGCATCCGACACTGAAATGCCCATTCCCGCCAATGTCTTCGCAGCTTTCTGCTTGGTCTTCTGATCCACGCGCACGTGAACCATGGTCGACGCCATGATTTATACCCCTGAGTTACATTGTATCTCACGTTTCGGAGCGCCCTGGCCGCAGGTGGAGAATGTATCGGCTGGTTGCCAACCTATACTCGCTTTGCCGATGATAGGTATTGGTGTCCCAACCCTCCGTCTTGATTACCGGCTCCTGCGGCCTCGTCGGCTCCGCGGTGGCGATGTTTTTCGCTCGCCAGGGGTTCCGCGTTACCGGCATCGACAGCAATCACCGCGCGGTGTTTTTCGGGCCGGAGGGCGATACAAGCTGGATGCTCGCCCTGCTGCAGCGCCAGGTCCCCGATTACCGCCATGCCGCCATCGACATCCGCAACCGCGAAGAGCTGCTTCCGTTTATTGCCGGGATCAAACCGGATCTGATCGTGCACGCGGCCGCCCAACCCTCGCATGACCGCGCCGCCGGTATCCCTTTTCTGGATTTTGAGGTGAATGCCCTGGGCACGTTGCACATGCTGGAAGCGGCGCGGCAGTCCTGTCCCGAATCGCCGTTTGTCTACATGTCCACCAACAAGGTGTACGGCGACCGCCCCAATCGTATCGCGCTCCAGGAGCTCGAAACCCGCTGGGATTATGCCGACGCCGCGTTCGCGAACGGCATTGCCGAAGATTTTTCCATCGACCAGAGCAATCACTCCCTTTTCGGCGCTTCCAAAGTGGCCGGCGACGTGATGGTTCAGGAGTACGGCCGCTATTTCAACTTGCCGACCTGCTGCCTGCGCGGCGGCTGCCTTACAGGCCCCAATCATTCCGGCGTGGAACTGCACGGCTTTTTGAGCTACCTGCTGAAGTGTAACACCGAAGGCCGAACGTACACGGTTTACGGCTACAAAGGCAAACAGGTACGCGACAATATCCATGCCGAGGATGTGGCGCGCTTCATTTTTGAATTCTGGAAGGCGCCACGCGCCGCCGAGGTCTACAATCTGGGCGGCGGGAAAGCCAACTCCTGTTCCATCCTGGAAGCGTTTCAAATGGCGGAAGCCGTTACCGGCAAGCCCATGCGATGGCGCTACGTGGAGCAGAATCGCGCCGCCGATCATATCTGCTATTACAGCGATCTGCGCAAAATGCGGTCCCACTACCCGGATTGGGACGTCACCCTCCGGCTAGAGACGATCTTCGAGCAGATTGCCTCCGCCTGGACAACGCGGAGTGCCCCGGTTGGGATTTGATGGATGAAGCCGCAGCCGCATGAGCCGGGCGAGCCGCTGCAACTGCTGTCGGTGGTCATTCCCGCGCGCAACGAAGCCGGCGCCATCGCGGGCACAATCGAGCATCTGTACACCGAGCTGCGTCTACAGAGCATCCCCCATGAAATCGTGGTAGTGGACGACGGCTCGACCGACGAGACCTGGAAGGTGCTCGAAGAATCCACCGCGCGGATTCCAACTTTGCGCCCCGTCCGCAACTCCGGCGAGCACGGATTCGGCCGCGCCGTAACCCTGGGGTTCGATCACATCGCGGGCGACGCCGTAGTGGTGATGATGGCAGATGAATCCGACGACTGCCGCGATGTGGTGCGTTACTGGGAGGTGCTCAACCAGGGTTGGGACGCGGTATTCGGATCGCGCTTCCTGCGCGGCGGCGGAGTGATCGACTACCCGGTTTTCAAGCGCGTCATCAACCGGCTGGCGAACCTGTTTCTGCGGCTGATTTTCCGCGTGCCGTTGAACGATTTCACCAATGCCTTCAAAGCCTGGCGGCGGAAAGCCCTGGAGGGCTGCCGGCCGTTCCTCTCGCCGCATTTCAACCTCACCATAGAGCTCCCGCTGAAAACCATCGTGCGCGGCTATTCGTGGACCACGATCCCCATTACATGGCGCAACCGCCGCAGCGGCGAATCCAAACTCAGGCTCAAGGAGATGGGCAGCCGCTATTTCTTCATCGCGCTCTACTGCTGGCTGGAGAAGTATTTCAGCCGGGGGGACTACAAGAAAAAAGGCAAATAGGATCCGGAATAAGCCGGTACTACGCTTGCGAATTCAGTTCCTGTTTCAGCGATTGGAGGATTTCTTGCGCTCGCGCCCGCTCTTCCGCCGAAGCTTCCCCATCTTGCGCGACGCTCCCCCAGTATCTGTACTCCTCCTGCCAGATCCGCTTCCGCCTTTCGGCTTCTTCCGCGAGGAATGCCCGCACCGAACTGTGGCCGTTGTTTTCAAAGTGCCGCGGCACGGCGGTCAAAATGAAACCCACGGGATTGTGGATTCCATTGACCGTGCGCATTTTGTGGCTGACGAAGTAGGCGATCTCTTCCAGGCGGCAATCGGCCGCGCGCAAGCGGCATTGGCGCAGCAACTGGCGGGTGGCGTCGTCGTCGATGAAGCCCAGATAACGTTCCAGCATGACGCGCAGTTCCCGTACTTCGCCGGCATCGGTGGTTGGCGGCGCCATGGCTCTGCCGCCAGGCTGGCTCCCGTCGTGTGACGACGGCGTACTGACTTCCCTTCCCTGTCTTAAATTTGTGGCCGCCGCGACTACTGTGGTCGTGTCCTCCTCGTCCTCTGTAGGCGGGGCGGCGGTGCGTTCAGTGGACTGGCCAAAGCCGCCCCCAGTAGACGGGATTGAGGCGACTACAGTGGACAGGTTCAGACCGGGCTGCGACCGTGGGTCCGCCACCTCGCGGACATACACGAAGCCGGGCCCGATCTTGGCCACGTGGAACCTTCCCTTCTGCGCCTGGCGGTCGAGCACGGCACGATAAGCGAAGACGCGGTACACGGTGGAGGTGCGCAGGTAAATGTCAGCCGGCTTCTCTATGGCAATGAAGCCCTTGTCCATGAGGCGGTCGACGATACGCTGGATGGTTTTCTTGGAGAGCCGCGTGCGTTTCATCAGAAAGTCGTAGCCCGCCTGTACGATGCGGTAGCTCTCTCGCTCTTCTTTAAACGCCGGCGTGCTCTTCACTCCCCACAAGGTGTCGTACACCGATTCTTCGGCTGGGCTGAGGACATCCTGTGCGAGGCGAATTCTCTTGACTCGGGAGGCGGGCACGATTTCCCCGCTCTCGGTCAGCCAGAGGGAGACCGGAATCGACCTGCCCACAGTAGACGTGTCTACTGTAGTCTTTGTGACTGCTCTAGCTGATTCGACTACTGTCGGCTCGTTAGAAGCGACTACAGTATTCAATTCTGAATCGACTACAGTAGTCGATTCTATAAGTGCTTCGAAACACTGTGAGTTATCCGTTTTCTCAGTGTTTCTGTCTACTGTAGGCGATTCCGCCACGGTAACAGTGGACATGTCTACTGTAGTCTTGTCTGTTGGCTCCGGCTTCTCAGGGTTCCCTTCCGGTCTCTCCGTGTGCAGCAAATGGGAGCCGACACCGCTGCCCACGGCCGGAGTAAAGATAAGATCTTCCAGCTCGCTGGGATCGAATTCGGGAAGCTTGGTTCTAGACCGCGATGCTTTCGCCATGCTCCGGCTCAGTCTTATAGCCCTTCACGCCCAGAATCTCGAGGATGGCGGAGGTCGCCGCCTCATAATCCTCCAGGGCTTTTGCCTTGGGATCCGCATCGGCCACCATTTGGTGCAGGCGGGCCGCCTTTCCGATAATCTGATCTGTTCGGATCGTATTCAAAACAGGTATCTTATACGTCTCGCTCAACTGCGCGATCATCTTCATCACAACGTCCGTCAGGCCGTACCGCCGATTTACGATGGTCGGCAGGAGGCCTATGGAGCGGATGGGCGTCCGTACGCTGTCGCCAATCGTCTGGGCCGAGAAAATGGTAGCGCCGGCGCCCGAAACGCTCAGTGTGTCCATAGAAATCGGGATCAGTACGTTCTGGCAAAACACCATGGAACACGCCTGGAGCAGGGAAATGGACGGCGCTACGTCCACCACAATGGCATCATAGGTTTCCTCATACATGCGGAAGGCATTCTGAAACACGTGCTCCCGCCCGTACATGGTGAAGATGCGCTGTTCCATAGCGGTAGTCTCTCGATTGCCGCATAGCACCTCCAGCCGTTCAGCCACTGGAACGGCACAGTCGGAGAGCCGTAACTGATTGAGAATGAAGTCAGATAGATATGCCTCTGGCTTCAGCCGCAAAGTCACCGTAATCGAGCCCTGCGGGTCGCTGTCGATCAGCAGCGTGCGCAGGCCGCGGTCCGCCAGGCAGCGGGCCACGGTGATCGCAGTTGTGGTCTTGCCAACGCCGCCTTTCTGATTCCCAATCATCAGTTTGATCATCGGCCGAGTGCCTCCCGAATGGTTTGTATATCCACCTCTGTCCACAGGCGATACCGATTGTCGGGATTCCGCATCGGTTCCGGAATCCGGCCGTCGGCCAGCATCCTGTAAAGCGTCCTGGAACTGATCCCCAAGATCTTGGCCACCTGTGAGCTAAGGTACAAGTTGGTGCGTTCTCTATTCCTGGCCATGCTTTAGAACCTCGATGTTACAACAACATATCTCTTTAACTCAACATAAAACTTATGACAAAGATGAGGTCCAGGCCCCGATTAGAAAACTTATGTCACAAGGCCTAGAATCGACACTGTGGTCATGTATATTGAAATCGACTACAGTAGCTAGACTAAATCGACTACTGTAGCCATGTCATTATGCGCCGTCGATGAACTCCCGGATGGCTTCGTAGTCATTGTTTAAGGCAAAAACCACGGCTCCAAACGCCTTTAAGAACGCAGCCGCGCTATCAAAGTCGACGCGCAGGCTCCGGGGAGTCAAACTCACGTTCGGTGGGAGGCTCCCAAAGCGGGTATTGACCAGGTCCAGCGCGCGTTCCTGGGAGGCAACCGTCGTTCTCTGCGCGGCCACAAACCCGCGCATCTGGTTCAGGTATTGTTCCACGCGGGACCGCCGCCGGATCTCCCGGTCAATAGTCCCGCCGTCTTCCTGGAGACTTCTCAAGCCGCGGATGGCGTCCGTCCGGGCCAGGATCAGCACGTTCCCGGGACCTTCCTCCGCCCCCAACCGCCGCAACAACCGCCAGGCTACCGTCTTGGAAACTCCCAGCCCCTCCTCGAGCTGCCGGCGGTCAATCCAGGATTCCCGCCGGGCTTCCAGATCTCGAATCATCTCGGCAATACGTCCGGCGTAGCTGGGTCTGGCTGGCATAAACCTCCTGAGGGCGGGGAAGTTAGGTTTCCCACTTCAATCTACCGTGCTGCTTACTGTTGTGCAACGATCGTTTCAAATACCTTTCGTGAACGCAGAGGGCTAGCAAACTTATGATTTGACTAATGCACGATAATGAGACATATCGTGCTATAGTTCCAGCGAGCATGTATCCGCTCACGTTGGCCGCCCCCTCCGGCCTCGGGCCGGCTCAAGACGGTTCCCAGGATTCCCGCCTGGTCGAGCTTTGGCTGGCGGGCAAGTCCAGCCCACATACCCGTCGCGCCTATGCCGCCGACGCCGCCCTCTTCCTCCGCTTCATCGACAAGCCCTTGTGCCGGGTCACGCTGGCCGATTTCGAAATTTGGGCCGCTCATCTGGGGCAGGGAAGTCTCAAACCCGCCAGCCGCAACCGTTCACTTACCGCCGTCAAATCGCTGCTTTCCTTTGCCCAGCAGACCGGCTATCTCGCGTTCAATGTGGGGGCAGCCGTAAAGCTCCTGCCCAACCGCGATTCCCTGGCACAGCGCATTCTGGAGGAAAGCGAAGTATCGAGGCTGATCGAAGCGGCTTCCTGGGGCCGCAACCGCATTCTGTTGAAGCTGCTCTATGCCACCGGCGCCCGCGTGAGCGAGTTATGCGGTCTGAAGTGGGCCGACGCCATCGCCAGAAAGGAAGGAGGACAGCTCACACTTTTCGGCAAGGGCGGAAGAACCCGGACCATTCTGCTCAAGCCTGCTGTATGGGAATTGCTCGTTTCCCTTCGGCGCGATGGCCATCCGCAAGATCCTATTTTCCCGAGCCGCAAGGGCGGAACGCCGCTCGACCCTTCCCAGGTGCGGCGTATCGTTTACGCGGCCGCCCGGCGAGCCGGCCTCGAACAGAAAGTTTCCCCCCACTGGATGCGCCACGCGCACGCCAGTCATGCCCTCGACCGCAAAGCCCCCATCCACCTCGTCCAGGCTACCCTGGGTCACGCATCTGTCTCCACCACCGGCCGCTACCTGCACGCGCGTCCCACCGAAAGCTCCGGCTTCTATCTGCCCGATTGACGGCTCAGCCTTTTCCGTGGAAACCCTACTGCGCGCTGGCCGACATCTGTTCCTCCGCCCATGCGGGCCGCGGCGTGTCCGCGGCGACCAGCAGCAACTTGATGGTGTGCAGCAGGATCAGGGTGTCCAGACCGAGCGAACGGTTCTTGATGTAGTAAAGATCGTATTCCAGTTGGTCCATGACATCTTGCGGGCCCGGGCGGGTTTGCGCCCATCCCGTCAGCCCCGGACGCACGGCATAGCGTTCCCTGTAAAACGGAATGTACCGCTCGATGGCTTGCTGGTATTCCGGCCGGCTGGCGCTCGGACCCACGATCGCCAGGTCGCCTTTCAAGACGTTCAGAAACTGCGGCAACCCATCCAGCCGCAATTTGCGCACGGTTCTGGCGACCACTCCTTTTCTATCCGTGTGGAAAGAATAGGCGTGGAACAGATGGCCGTTCAGGCCGGTCACCGTCTGCGCGCGCATTACCGGTCCCCGCTCAAATGCACGCAGAGCCAGCGCGGTGAGAATCAGAACCGGCGCAATGGGCACCAGGCAAATCGCCGCCACAACTCCGTGCAGCACCAGTTGGTAAAACAACTTTTGCGGCGGCACTGCGAACGTGCTCGAGTAGATCAGGTGCTCCGGACGGACGCTGTAGAGGCTGACGCGCCCGCAAGCCTTTTCATAAGTCGAGGCCGCGGCTTCCACTTCGTAACCGGCCAACTGGAGCTCGATTAACTCATGCGCCAGCTTCCGGTCCGGCCTACCCCAGCCGCCGAATACAACTCGGGGCGGCAACTGCGTTTTCACCACTTCGTCGAACGCTGCCAATTCTTCCGGTGTTTCCACGGAGCCTTCCACGACCAGCCCTGCCTCGGGATGCTCCTGAATCCATTTGCGCAAGTCCGCCAGGATGGGGCCGCCGCCGATCGTGACCAGCCGCGTTTGTCCAATCAACTGGCCCGCTACATTGCCAAACCACAAACGCCACAGAAAAATTCCGGGCACGGCCACCAGGCTGCCTAGCAGCATCACCCGCACTGAAACACGCAGATCGCTGTTCAGATAGCTGATCAGCCCCTGTGCCAGAAAGGCCACTCCCGTCACCATGCAAAGTTGCTGCAGCAACAGAACTCTGGACTTAACCCGGATTTGCGTGTACAGGTCCTGAAAATGGAGTCCTAGCAGGAAAGTAAGCACCACCAGCGCAAGAGCGACCAGCCCGTAGTCAGACAGCAGATAATCCATCGGATCCAGATCGCCTAACAGGATCGTGGCCCCCAGGAAAGCGCCCAGCAAAAAAAGGCTTTCGAAGACCAGCAGGATGAATGTCGCGGGAGGAATGGAGACGTTGAATAACCGAATCATCACATGCCGGCCGGGTCTGGATCACATCGGCTTTCCAATTATACCCGCCCACTTCCGATTTCCTTTCAGACTTACGCTCAGGCACATGAGCCTCTCCGTCAACCGGGCCTTACGCTCAAGCACATGCCACCGGCTTTGGGCAACATGGGATTCAAAGGAATCACTGCGAGCCTGATCGGAAAAAATGCCCGATGGCGTGAGGTTGTGCGGAAACGGCATGAGCCTCGGCGTAAAGCTGGAATATAAAACATTGATACTTCATGCGCTGGCCGCGTTTTCGTCGGTAGCTATGAACATCCTGTCCCATATCTCAATAGCCGACCTTCTTTTCAGCAGCTTACCGGTGATTTACGCTTAAGCTCATGGGTCCGCCCGTAAACCGGTGTGAGTTTGAGAGGAAGGAAATTCGGTCAAGTCCCGAAGATTCAAGACCTTAGTTGAACTCTCCCAGAGCCTGCTATATGGTATGGTTCTATGGAAGTTCTGTATATGGAAACCATCTTGGACAGGATTTTGCTACCTGATCGTGAGCTTGACCATAAAAAACCCTGCTAACCATGTGCCTGCCAATAAAGGGATAGCGAACTCGATTTCTGCCGTTGTACAAACGGAATTGTAACCAATGCCCCCCACCGGCCCAAGCGGAAAGTCCAAATCACTTGTTAAAGCGCCGCTGCTGAACCTCTCCGTCGAAGAGGAAAACCTGGCAGCCATCCCGTTTGCAGTTTTAGAAAGGCGTGTTGGCAAAAAAGTCGGCAAAATCGAAATCAATGGAACCAAAACGCTGCCCGATGGCACCGCCATGCGTGTGGTCTGGCAGGTCCAGGGAAATAACGAATTAGGCTTGCCAACCGAGCAGGATCTAGACATCTTTGTTGCCTTGGGCGCCATCACCTTTCGCAACGACTTCGCTAAA
>Ga0335077_10002158_pt1 | contig 23462 bp, 19 predicted proteins | sample Lox_Sample_31_FD_207151 | JGI IMG/M metagenome (GOLD analysis project Ga0335077, IMG submission 207151) | Soil microbial communities from Loxahatchee National Wildlife Refuge, Florida, United States - Lox_Sample_3.1 | ecosystem: Environmental > Terrestrial > Soil > Wetlands | place: USA...
CGGCGACCGCGCGCGCCAGCTCGTGGGTCGCGGAGTCTTTGAGGATATAGCCGGCAGCACCGGCCTGGAGCGCCTGCGCGACGTGCTCGATGCTGGTGTGCATCGACAGGATGATCACCCGCACTCCTGGCAATTCCCGGTGCAGCCTCGCGGTCGCCTCGATCCCGTTGAGGCCTTGCATGGAAATATCCATGAGCACCAGGTTAGGCCGCAGGGACCGCGCGAGTTCCAGGGCTTCCCGGCCATCGCCGGCCTCGGCCACGACCCTCACTTCCGGGATCTCCCCCAGCAACGCGCGGATGCCGGCACGAACGAGCTTGTGATCGTCCGCCAGCAGCACTTCCACCGTCATCGTTCGCACACCCGCCACCGCGAGCCCTCGGTACACGTAAAACCGGTTTCGTCCTGCAGTTGGCCTGCCACCTTGAGGTTGGGGCCACGCCGGGTGCGGCACCCGCGTGCCGACCCGGCCGATCCGAGACCAGGGCTGGCCGTCGACTCCTCGGTCACGCCAGCCGACGGTTGCACACAGTATAGTCCGGGCGGCCCATCCCGGGCCCGAGGTTAGAATGCCACCTTCGTCCCGGATCGATCTGATGATGGCGCGCCTGATCCACTACCGCATCGTTCCCGAGCAGCCCGAAGCGCACCTCTTCGCCGCCACGTGCACGGTGGACGATCCCGATCCGCTGGGGCAGCGCTTCGCGCTGCCGGCATGGACTCCGGGAAGCTATCTGATCCGCGACTTCGCCCGCCACATCGTCGACATCCGTGCGCAGACCGGACGCCGCAGCGTGCGCCTAGAGCACCTGGACAAGCACACCTGGATGGCCGAGCCGGTGAGAGGACCGCTCTCCGTAACCGCGCACGTGTACGGCGCGGACGCTTCGGTACGCGGTGCGTACTTGGACACGCTGCGTGGCTTCGTCAACGGGCCGGCCCTGCTGCTCCGAGCGCTGGGACGCGAGGAGCATGCCTGCGAACTGGAGATCCTGCCGCCGCGCGGCGCGCGCTATCGAACCTGGCGCGCCGCGACGACGCTGCGGCGCAAGCGGGCTTCGGCCTCGGGCTTCGGCACCTACGGGGCCGCGGACTACGACGAGCTGATCGACCATCCCATCGCGATGGGGCCGCTGTCGATCGCGTCGTTCCAAGCCTGCGGCGTACCCCATCAGGTGGCGATCGCCGGGCGGCACGACGCCGACCTCGGTCGCCTGTGTGCCGACCTCAAGGTGCTGTGCGAAACCCACATCCGGCTGTTCGGCGAGCCCGCGCCGATGGACCGGTACGCCTTCTTGGTCACCGCCGTGGGCGAAGGCTATGGAGGACTGGAGCATCGCGCCTCCACGGCATTGCTTTGTTCGCGCGACGAGTTGCCGACGCCGGAGATGAAAGCTCCGACGGAGGGCTATCGCCGCTTTCTCGGCCTCGCCAGCCACGAGTATTTCCACACGTGGAACGTGAAGCGGATCAAGCCGGCGGCCTTCGTCCCCTACCAGCTCGACCGCGAAAACTACACGCGACTGCTGTGGGCCTTCGAGGGCATCACCAGCTATTACGACGACTTGTTGCTCGCGCGCAGCGGGCTCACCTCGCCGCAGGATTATCTCGAGCTGCTCGGCCGCAACATCAGCAGCCTGCTGCGCAGCCCGGGAAGAAGCCGGCAGACGGTGGCGGAGTCGAGCTTCGATGCCTGGATCAAGTACTATCGCCAGGACGAGAACAGTCCCAACTCGCAGGTGAGCTACTACTTGAAGGGCAGCCTGATCGCGCTATGCCTCGATCTCACCATCCGCCAGCGCACCCGCGGGCGCAAATCGCTCGACGATGTGATGCGCGCGTTGTGGCGCGGATACGGACAGACCGGGATCGGCCTGCCGGAGGACGGGTTCGAGCAACTGACGGACCGGGTCACCGGGCTGCGACTGCGCGCGTTCTTCGACCGTGCGCTGCGCTCGACCGAGGAGCTGCCGCTCAAGCAGGCGCTCGCGGCCGTAGGCGTGCAGATGCACCTGCGTCAAGCCGAATCGTCCTCGGACAAGGGCGGCAAACCGGGCCCTGCCGCGAGGCAGCGGGCGAGCCTGGGTGTGCGCACCGCAGAGGATCCGGGCGGCGCGAAACTCACCCACGTGCTCGAGCAGGGAGCCGCGCAAGCGGCCGGACTCTCGCCCGGGGACGTGATCGTGGCCGTCGACGCGATGAAGGTCAGCGCAAAGGCTCTGGATCAGAGGCTGGCACGCTACCGACCCGGCACCGCGCTCACGGTGCACGCCTTCCGCGGCGACGAGCTGCATCAATTCAAAGTCGAGCTGCGCAGCGCACCGGAGGACACATGCTGGCTGACGACGTCGGACGCCGACCGCGCGGCCGGCAATCGCCGGCGCGCATGGCTATCGGGATAGCGGGCAGAGCGTCCGGACGTCACCGGATGCGCATGTCCTAGGCCGCAGAACGAATCTCAAGAGGGTATCTCCCGCACGGCATAACCGACATCGAGGACCGCCTTGTCATCCCCCGTAACCGACTCCGAACTTCCGGTAACCTACGCCGACGTCGCCGGGGCAGCCCAGCGGCTCGCCGGCCGCGCGCGCACCACACCTGTCCTCACTTCACGCCATGTGGACCGCCGCACGGGCGCGCAGGTGTTCTTCAAATGCGAGAACTTCCAGCGCGCGGGCGCGTTCAAGTTCCGCGGCGCGTTCAATGCGCTCTCACAGCTCGGCACGCAGGAGCGCGAGCGCGGCGTCATCACCTATTCCTCCGGCAACCATGCCCAGGCCGTGGCCCTGGCCGGGCAGATGCTGGGGATTCCTGCGGTCATCGTCATGCCGCAAGACGCGCCAAAGGTCAAGCTCGAGGCGACGCGCGACTACGGCGGTGAGCTCGTGCTCTACGACAAGCGCACGACGTCGCGGGAGGACCTGGCCCGGCGCATCGCTGGCGACCGTGGCTTGACGCTGATCCCGCCCTACGACCATCCCCACATCGTGTCCGGCCAGGCGACGGCGGCCAAGGAGCTGATCGATGAGGTCGGAGCGTTGGACTACTTGTTCGTGCCGGTGGGCGGAGGCGGGCTCATCTCGGGCTGCGCCATCAGCGCGCACAGGCTGTCGCCGGCATGTCGCACGATCGGGATCGAGCCGGAGGCGGGGGACGACGCCACGCGCTCGTTCCGGACCAAGACGCTGCAGACTTGCCACAACCCCGACACCATCGCGGACGGAGCGCGCACCCCGTCGCTCGGTACCGTGACCTTCCCGCTCGTGCTGCGCTATGTGCACGACATGGCCACCGTCAGCGACGCGGAGCTGGTGTCGGCGATGCTGTTCTTGTGGGAACGCATGAAGATCGTCGTCGAGCCTACCGGCGCGCTGGGCGCCGCCGGGCTGCTCGAGCGCAAGGTCGCGGTGCCGCGGGGCGCCCGGGTGGGTGTGATCCTGTCCGGCGGCAACGTGGACCTCCGAGATCTATGCCGCTGGCTTGGCGAGCGGCCGTGAGCGCGGCGCGTCAGCGGCTCTCGGCCAACGCTTTTCGTACAAACGCCATGTCGTAGGTCTGACCGATCATCAGGCCGGGGGCATCCTTCACCGTCGCGTCGAACCCGCGCAGCGCTTCGTAGAGCGCTTGCGCGCCCGCCGCCGGGATCAGCCCGTCCTTGGAGTAGGTGTCGCGCGACTTACGCAGCGCAGCCAGATACAGTCGGCGGTCGCCCATCAGATATTCCGGCGGCACGGTCTGCGCGATCTCCTCGTCGCTCGCTTTCGCCAACCACTGTAGCGTGCGCACCATCGCACTCGTGAGCGCCTGCACCGTGCGCGGGTTGCGGCGAATGAACTCCTCCTTGGTATAGAGGCAGCCCGCAGGCAGCTGCGGCGTGCCGAAGATCGCTCGCGTGCCCTTCTCGGTCATCGTCTCCGCCACGACCGTGACCGCTCCGGCGCTCTCCAGCATGCTGATCGCCGGCTCGACGCCGGCGATGGCATCGATCTGCCCGCTGCGCATCGCGGCCACCGCGGCAGGCCCCGTTCCGACCCCGACGATGGACACATCGTCTGGACCGAGGCCGGCGGATGCCAGCAGGCGGTTGACCACCATGTGGGTGCTGGACCCCGGCGCGCTCACTCCGATCTTCATGCCCTTGAGATCCTTGAGCGAGTGAAAGCCGGGCATGCGCGCCTTGGCGACGCCTACCGAGATGGCCGGGGTCGCCACCATCAGCACGAAGCCCTGGACCTTCTGGCCCTTGGCGAGCATCACGATCGTGTGATCGTAGCCGCCCGCGGTCACGTCGGCGCTGCCGCCGATCATCGCCTGCAACGCCTTGGAACCGCCCGCGAAGTCGGCGATCTCCACGCTGAGCCCTTCCTTCTGAAAGTAGCCCAACCGCTCCGCCAGGGTGAGAGGAAGGTAGTACAGCGAGCTCTTGCCGCCCACCGCGATGGTGAGGCTCGGTTTCTCTAGCATCGCGGACCGAACCGACGGCGCGAGCAACAGGCCAACCGCCCACAGCAACCCGCATACAGCACTCCTGCGCGACAGATTCATCCTCTCCTCTCCCTTTCTGCACGCTCGTCGCCGCGTTCCCCTCAGTGCCGTCCCTCGGAGGCCGCGGGCCGCCAGCGCAACAGGCGCCGCTCCAGCACGCCGACCAGCCGGTCCAGCAGGACCGCACACACGGTGAGCACCAGCACGCCGGCCAGAACCGTGTTGATGTCGAACACCCCTTCAGCCTGCAGGATCAGGTAGCCGACCCCGCGCGCCGAGCCCAGGTACTCGCCCACGACGGCGCCCACGAATGCCATGCCCACCGCAGTGTGCAGACTCGAGAACACCCACGCCGTAGCGCTCGGGAGGTAGACGTGTCGCAGCAGCTCGCGCCGGCCGGCGCCCAGCATGCGCGCATTCGCCAGGACGACAGGGCTCACATCCCGCACGCCGTGATACACGCTGAAGAACACGATGAAGAATACCAGGGTCACGCCCAGCAGCACCTTGGACCCGATGCCCAGGCCGAACCAGACCGCAAAGATCGGGGCGAGGATTACGCGCGGCATCGAGTTGATCGCAATCAGGTAGGGATCGAGCAGGCGCGACGCGAACGGGCTGAGCGCGAGCCACAGGCCCACGCTCAGGCCGGCAGCGGTCCCGATCACGAACGCGAGCAGGGTCTCGAGCAACGTCACGCCGAGATGCGGGTAGATCTGGCCGGAGACGAACCAGTCCGCGACGCGGCGCACCACCAGCAGCGGCTCGCCAAAGAAGAACGGCGGTAGCACTTGCGTCGCAGTCAGGCCCCACCACGCGCCGAACACCGCCGCCAGCAATGCGATGTGCCAGGGCCAGAGCAGCCGGCGCGCACGCTCCCTCTCCATCTCAAGCCTCCGTGCGGGCATATGCCGCCATCACTTGCGTCTTCAGCGTATGCCAGATCTCGGCATGCAGCTGCGTGAAGCGCGGGTCATGGCTCACCTCCGCGACGTCGCGCGGCCTCGGCAGCCCGACCTGGAAATCGGCGATCGGGCGCGAGCGCGGTCCCGCCGACAGCACGACGACACGGTCTGCCAGCGCGATCGCTTCCTCCAGATCGTGCGTAACGAACAATACGCAGGCCCGGTTGTCGGCCCAGATGGCGAGCAGCTCGTTCTCCATGAGCTGGCGTGTCTGCACGTCGAGCGCACTGAAGGGCTCGTCCATGAGGAGGATCTTCGGTTGCAGGATCCAGGTCTGCGCCAGCGCGACGCGCTTGCGCATCCCGCCGGACAGCTCGTGTGGATATTTGGCCGCGTGCGCTGCGAGCCCGACGCGTTCCAGCCACGGGCGCGCGCGAGCGCGCGCCTCGTGCCGGCCCATGCCGCCGAACTGCAGACCGGCAGCGACGTTGTCCAACGCCGTGCGCCAGGGGAGCAAGGAATCGGGTTGAAACAAGTACCCCGCATGCCGGTTCAACCCGGTCAGACGCTCCCCGAACACCCAGACCTCGCCCTGTGCCGGGAAGAGCAGCCCGGCGGCGGCGTTGAGCAGCGTCGACTTCCCGCAGCCGGTAGGGCCCACCAACGCCACGAACTGTCCGTGCGCGATGGTGAGGCTGGCGTCGGACACCGCGACGTACTGGCCACCCCGACCGCCGCGGTCGGGAAAGCTGCAGGTGACCCGCGAGAGCTCGAGCGCGCTGGCACCGGCATCTGGCTGCGACACGTTGGTTTATGGCTCCGTCAGGCAACGCTCTTCGAGGCGCTGTTCTTGTATGCGGGCTCCGGCTTCGTGCGCCAACCTGCGCGATGGGCGGCCCGCGCGTATTACTCGGCGCTGCTGATCGTCCCCTGGCGCTTCAGCTCGCGGCGCAGCTCGGCCACTTCCTCGCGCAGGCGCCGGATGTCGGCATGCAGCTCGCGGCGCATCTGCGCCTCCTCGTCGCTGATGAGGTGCTGCACGTCGCTTTTCAGATGCTGGATGTCGCGATGCATCTCACGCCGCAACAGCTTCTCGTCCTCGCCGATGAAGACGGCGGCGATGCTCGCGGTCACCAGCGAGAACATGCCGAACCCGACCATCACGATCAGCGCGGCGAAGATGCGTGACGCCGGAGTGGTCGGAACGAAGTCGCCGTAGCCTACCGTGGCGCCGGTCACGAACGCGAGCCAGAGTCCGTCGGCATAGCTGTGCACGGTGGGCTCGAGCCAGTAGAAACCGGCACCCGCGACGAGGAACGCGATCGTGGCGAATCCGAACACATACGGCAGTCCACCGGGAGTGAACAGGCTGCGCACCGACTTTGAGGCGCGCGTGAGCAGCAGCGCCACCGTAGCGAGCCGCAGCAGCCGAGCGAGCGCGACCCACTCCGTCTGGGCGCCCGCCAACGCCAAGCCCGAGCACAATACGATCAGCACGTCCATCCAGTTGTGCGCGAGGTAACGCAGCTGACGCGAGCACAGGTGCAGCATCCAGAGCAGCTCGGCGGAGAAGGCCAAGAAGATGCCCCATTCGATCATGTGTCCCGCGCGGCGCAGCTCGGGTTCGCCGGAGAACTCCGTGCAGTAGAGCGAGACCATGGAGGCCATGGCGATGGCGATCATCACCGGATGCAGCCGCCGCTCCCAGGCGAACGCGCGCGGGCTCTCGCCAGCCGGCACCCCGCCGATCCCGATCACGCGGCGGATGGAATGAACTGCCATGGCTGTGCTGTCGTGCTGCCGCCTCGGCGCCGCCTGGACCCGCATGGACCCAGCTCACGGCGCAATTGGAACCCCATGTACGTGCCCGTGCGCCCCGCCACGCTGCAGGTCAATCTCCGGCAATGGTCATCCGGTCGATCAGGATCGAGCCGCACTGTCGGGAACCCCGCACGACGATGTCGTTGCCCACGGCGACTACGCCGAGGAACATGTCCTTGAGATTGCCGGCGACGGTGATCTCCTGTACCGGGTAGGCGATCTCCCCCCCTTCGACCCAGAACCCGGCGGCGCCTCGGGAGTAATCCCCGGTGACCTGATTGACACCCATCCCCAACAGCTCGGTGACCAGCAACCCTGTACCCATCGTCTTCAACAGCCTCTGGAAATCCTCGCCGGTGCTTTCGAGCATCAGGTTGTGACTCCCACCGGCGTTGCCGGTCGAGACCATGCCGAGCTTGCGCGCCGAATAGCTGCCGAGAAAATAGCCCTGCAGCACACCGTCCTTGACGATGTCTCTGCGCCTCGTGGCCACGCCCTCATCGTCGAACGGGCTGCTCGCCAAGCCGCGCTTGAGATCGGGAATGTCCCGGATGCAGGTGTGCGGGGCGAATACTCTACGCCCCAGGCTATCGAGCAGGAACGAGGACTTGCGGTAGAGGCTCCCCCCGCTCACCGCCGCGACGAAGTGCGAGAGCAGGCTGGAGGCGACCGGCGCCTCGAATAGCACCGCGGCTTGCGTAGTGCCGGTCTTCTTCGCACCCAGCCGTCGAATGCAGCGCTCCCCCGCGCGACGTCCGACCGCGCGCACATCCTCCAGGTCTTCGGCCGCACGGGCGGTCGCATACCAATCGTCGCGCTGCATGTCCTCGCCCTCGCCGGCGATCACGGAGCACATCACCGTTTGGCGCGAACTCGGATAACCGGCGAGAAAGCCCAACGTATTGCCGTAGACGAAATGCGACTGCTGCGTCGAGACCGAAGCACCCTCGGAGTTGGTGATGCGCGCGTCCACGGCCAGAGCCGCCGCCTCGCATTCGCGCGCCAGCTCGATCGCCTGCTCCACCGGCAGCGCCCAGGGGTGGTACAGGTCCAGGTCGGGGATCTCGCGTGCGAGCAGCGCTTCGTCCGCCAGCCCCGCGGCTTCGTCCGCGGCAGTGAAACGGGCGATGGATAGTGCCGCATCGACCGTATCGCGTGCGGCCTGCGCCGAGAAGTCGGAGGTGCTCGCGTGCCCGCGCTGCTTTCCGATGTACACCGTGACGCCTACACCCTTGTCACGGTTGTACTCGATCGTCTCCACCTCAGCGTGCCGCACGGTGACGTTTTGTCCAAACCCTTCGCTCACCTCGGTCTCCGCGGCTGTGGCACCGTGGCGGCGGGCATGATCCAACACGTCCTTGGCGATCTGGGCCAGGGTATCGTAGCTGTGCGAAAACTGTTCTTGCGGCACCGGAGCAAGCTGGGGTTGGCAGGAGCATCAGGACCGCCGAAGCGACGAACGGCCCATGCGGTATGATACCAGTGAAGGTCTCCTCCTCCGCTCCATCCCATCGTCTGCACCCCGCATGGATGCACAGGCACCGCCGAGCAAGACGCAACGCAAGCGCGAGAGCAGCGCGCTGCAGGATATCGGCGAGCGGCTCGCCCGCCTCGATCCGCAACAGCTGCACCAGTTGGGCCTGCCGGAGCGCCTGCTGGAGGCCGTGCTCGAGGTCAAGCGGATCGGCAAGTTCGGTGCGCTACGACGCCAGCTCCAATACATCGGGCGGCTGATGCGCGAGGCAGACGCCGACGCCATCCGGTTGCGCCTCGAGTCGTTGTGCGCCAGCTCGCGCGAGGCCACGGCGCACCTGCACCTGCTGGAGCGCTGGCGAACCCGCCTGCTGGAAGACGACAGCGCACTGACGGAGTTGGCCGGCGACTACCCCGGTTGCGACACACAGCGACTGCGCCAGCTGGTGCGAAGCGCCCGGCGTGAGCAGGCACAGGGGCTACCGCCGCACAGTGCCCGGACATTGTTCCGGGCCTTGAAGCTTGCCATCCCCGATCGAAACCGCGGCCGCTGACGGATCTGTATCCCATCCGCGCCTCCAACCACGCCGAGGCTGCCGCACGGACCGAACTCGCACCACCCTTCGTCGTTTTGTTAGCATTGGCCGATCATGAGTGAACCCTCCGTGAAGATCGGGCTGGTCTCCATCAGCGATCGCGCCTCCAAGGGCGTATACAAGGACGAGGGCATTCCTGCGCTGGAGGACTGGTTTGCGCGCGCGATCACGACGCCCTGGAGCATCGTCACGCGCTTGATCCCCGACGAGCGGCCTCTCATCGAGTCCACTCTGAAGGAACTGGTGGACCAGGAGGGCTGCCATCTGGTGTTGACCACCGGGGGCACCGGGCCTGCGCCGCGGGACGTGACCCCGGAAGCGACGCTGGCGATCGGCGAGAAGGTGATGCCGGGATTCGGCGAGCAGATGCGCCAGATCAGCCTGCACTATGTCCCCACTGCGATCCTTTCGCGCCAAGTCGCTGTCATCCGCGGCCGCGCGCTGATCATCAACCTGCCTGGCCAGCCGAAGTCGATCCGGGAGACCCTGGAAGGGGTCAAGGACGCGGACGGGAACATCGTGGTCCATGGCATCTTCGCGGCCGTGCCCTACTGCATCGACCTGATCGGGGGCCCCTATATCGAGACCCAGGCATCGGTGGTGAAGAGCTTCCGTCCCAAATCCGCGGTGCGCGCGCAGTCGAGCTGAGCGGTGAAGGAGATCGGACGCTCCGCGGAGACGCAATGCCGGGATCGCCTCGGCGCCTGGGCGCGCGAATCGGTCGCGCCGCAACCCTGGCGTGTCACTTGCTTGAGTCGACGGGTTCGCTTTCCACTCTTGCGTCGCCGTGCTTGCTACCGCCTTCATGACAACTGATCCCTTGCCCACAGTCGAGGTGGAGACGGGCCCTGCTCCGAGCTACAGCGTGATCTGGATGCACGGGTTGGGCGCGGACGGCAACGATTTCGTTCCCGTGGTCGAGCGCTTCGGCCTCGAGGGAACGCCGGTGCGATTCGTGTTTCCCCACGCGCCGATGCGCCCGGTCACGATCAATGAAGGCTACGTGATGCGGGCCTGGTACGACATCACCTACGAGAACCTCTCGCTGAAGGAAGACGAGAAGGGTGTCCGCGAATCGCAGGAGGCGATGGAGGTGCTCATCGCGCGCGAGCAGGCGCGCGGGATCGCGGCGGACCACATCGTCCTGGCCGGCTTCTCCCAAGGCGGCGCGATTGCATTGCAGACCGGGCTGCGTCACCGCGAGCGCTTGGCGGGCATTCTGGCGCTCTCCGCTTATCTACCTCTGCCGGATACCGTCGAGCGGGAGCGGGCCAAGGCCAACCTCCAGATCCCGGTTTTCATGGGTCACGGCAGCGAGGACCCGATCGTGCCCCCCAAGCTGGCGCAGGCTTCCTGCTCCCGCTTGCTGACCTTGGGATATACGGTCGAGTGGCATGAGTACCACATGCCCCACAGCGTGTGCGAGGAAGAAGTCGCGGACATCGGGCTGTGGCTCATGCGGGTCATCCAGGGCTAGGCACGCCGCCGAGCCGAAGACGGGCGGCCCAAACGGGCCGCCCGTTTCTTCTCCCTCTTCTAAACTGAGGTGCCGCGCTCCGCGCACTACGCGGCGTGCTGCAGCACCCGGAACTTCGCCATGTCGAAGTCCTGTCCTCCCTCCAACAGCTGCTTCGGAACCAGGACATAGTCGCGCTCATACGCGCGCATCTGGAAACTCTGTCGGGGCGAAAACGTACCCATGCGCATGAGCAGGCTGAGCTCCCCGGAACCGCCGCTGTCTGCGGCGCTTGAGGGCAGCAGCACGGCATCTTGTCCGCCTTCGGAAACGGCCTTGCCGCCGACGGGATACAGCTTGACGCGTGCCCCACCCTTCGCCAGCGTCTGAATGCCGACGTAGCGTTGCTGGTTGCCGTCGTTGCTCATGCGGCGGACGATCCCCACTCCCCAGCAGCTGCCCTCCTCGGGCTTGATGCCGAGCAGTGTGCCCACCCGCAGCCAGTCGCTCTTCGCTTCAGGGATCAACGCTCCGTACCCGGTGTCGCTCTCGTTCTCGACCGTCCATGTCTCGATGTTGGCATCGAACGCGAGGTCGTTCGACTCGCCGGAGATGATGGCGACCACGTCGTCGAAGTTGTGCACCACGCTGATCCTGGCGAAGGACTTGCGCCTCTCCTGTGCGCGCGCGGGCGGGGCGGCCGACCAGTAGCGCGCCAGGTGGCGGAGCACTTCGACGACGAGGCTGGGCTCGTAGGTGCCTCCCAGATTCAGGCTCGAGGGCAGGGCCCCGGTCTCAGTGGTCGTGTCGATCATCCGGTCCACGGTGTCGAACGCGGCGCCGGGACCGAAGTAGCGCACGCTCTCTCCGCCTGTGACGCGGGCGACCATGCGTGCCGGCGGCTTAGCGGTAGAGAGGTCCGCGTAGTAGTGACAGCCGCTCGCAGGTTGCTTCTGCAGGACGAACTGGTCGGAGTGTTGCGCGATGATCCGCTCGGCCAACTCCAGCTTGCGCGGCAGCAAGCTGTCGGTCGCCGACATGTACAGCATGAGCGGCTTCAGGTACTCCCCCCGCACCGAGGAGTCGCCTTGGGGCCCGGGGTAGACCGTGCATGGCTGTAGCGCGAAACCGCGCTGCTCGGCTTGCGCGTACAGAGCGCCCATCCGGGCCCATACCGTGGGGTCGACGGGTCCGTAGCGCAGCAGGTCCCACTTCAGCTCCAGCGCGAGGGCCCGGATGGCGCGGCACGTGATGGCGGGCGCATGGGGTTTGAGAGTGCCGGCACCCGAGACGCCCGGCAGCGTCTGGGCGAGGCAGTAGTCGTAGGTCGCGCCGAGCTGGCGCCAGAGCTCGGTCAGCGTGCTCCAGATGCGTCGCTCGTGAAACCGCTGGAGCCGGTTGCCGGCCGTAAGGTATTCCTGAGACAGCTTGCGATGATGCGGTTTGGCGGCGGTCTCGAGCTGATCGACGATCTCATAGATGCGCTGCGGCTTGAGGCCGTCGGCGTTGCGCGTGAACTCCAGCCAGTGGCTGACTTCCTCGAGGGCCTTGTACGGATCGTTGGCAGGCAGCTCCGCCAACAGCTCCTTCGCCCCCTTCTCGTCCGCCATGGGATGATCAGACTTACCTTTGACCCAGCTGAGCATCGTTCTCCCCTGCCACGCCCGTTCGCCCCGAGGACCAGGTTCGGGCTCACCGCTAAGACGTTATTTCGCAATCGATTCTCTATGCGAGCCGGTCCCCTCCCGAGGACGGGCACGGGCGTGACTGCGCAAATTCTGTTCCCGGTAGGCCCTCCGGGGCTTCGAAACCCGGCGGCGGTCGCTCAAGCCGTGGAGAGAGGAGAGTCCCAGACAGCGGGGCTTGCCAGGGCGTCCTCGCCTGGCCCCGAGCAGCCCGGTTGCTCCAGGAAGCGCATCGCGGGGTCTAGGGCCCGGTGCGTAGAGCGGAAGTGAGCCACGGCACGTACGTGATCACGAGCACCCCCACCAGCAGCACGGCCAGGAAGGGCAGCACGGCCCGGCACACCGTGGGGACGGGTTGGCCGAAGCGGTACGAGGCGAAGAAGATGTTCATCCCCACCAGCGGCGTGAGGTAGCCCAGCTCCATGTTGGCGAGGAAGATGATTCCCAGATGCACCGGGTCGACACCGAAGGCGCGCGCCACGGGTACCACGATGGGCACCACCACGACGATGGCGGAGAAAATGTCCATCACGCATCCAACCAGCAGCAGGAACACGTTGAGCCCGGCCAGCAATGCCCACCGGGAGTGCAGGGTGGTGCTCGCCCACTCGATGGTGCGGTCCGGAATCTGCGCGTCCACCAGGTAGTTGGTGAAGCCCAGCGCGACGCCGAGGATCAGCAGCACGCCTCCCACCAGCAATCCGCACTCGGTCATCACGCGCGGCACGTCGCGTACGAGTCCGAGGTCGCGGTGCACCGCAACCTCGATGACGAACGCATAGAGCGCGGTGAGCGCGGCCGCCTCCACCGGGGTGGCGAAACCGCCGAACAGCGCGACGAACGCAACCAACGGCAGGCCCAACTCCCATTTCGCCGCCTTGACGGCGGCCCACGCCTCGCCCGGATCGAAACGCTTGGCGGCCGGCCGCCCATGGCCGGCCGTATGCCGGCCCCAGAGCAGCAGAAGCAACGCCATCGTCATGCCCGGCAGGACCGCGCCCAGGAACATCTGATGCATCGGGACCTTGGCCACCACCGCGTAGAGGATGAGCGGCAGGCTCGGCGGCAGGAGCACGCCGAGCGATCCGCTGCTGGTGACGAGCCCGAGCGCACTGCGCTCGGAGTGCCCCACCCCTCGCAGCAGCGGCATGAGCAGGCCGCCCAAGGCGAGGATCGTGATCCCGGACGCGCCGGTGAATGCGGTGAAGAATGCGCCCGCGAACACCGTCACAGCGGCTGCTCCGCCCCGGAAGCCGCCGAGCAAGGCATCAAACACGCGGACCAGACGCTTCGGCGCTGCGCTCTCCGCCAGGAGGTATCCGGCCAGAGTGAACAGCGGGATCGCGGGCAGCGAAGGGTTGACTACGAGCCGGTAATGGTCCAGCGAGAGTGAGGCGACGGGCAGCTCCTCGCCCCAGAAGAGCAGCAGCGCGGCGCCTCCAAGCGCGACGAAGACCGGTGCACCGAGCAGGATCGCAACGACCAGCGCCACGAGGCCGGCAGTCACCACGGTGTCGCGTGGCAACGGCAGGAACAACACCGCCAGGATGCAGCCCACACTGAGTGCCGCGGCGGCCACCCGTGGGGCGGCTCCGTCGCCCGCGCGCCACAACGAGCGCCAGGCAATCAGCCCGAACCCGGCCGGGAGAAAAGCCTGCACCACCCACACCGGCAGGCCATGGATGAGCAGCTTGCCGGCCTCGCGTTCGGATTGAACGAACTGGACCGCGGCGTAGCACAGCGCGCCGGCCACTGCAGCCGCCACCGCGGTGCTTACTACGCGAGCATTCCGGCCGGTGCGCCCCTTGAGCAGGGCATGCAGGCCAGAGATGGACAGCAGCCGTCCTTCGCGGGCGGCCACGGCGGCGCCGACCATGCCCACGATCAGGGTGAGATGCTGAGTAAGCGAGGCCGACCCGGGAACGCCAGAGCGGAGGGTGGCACGCAGCACCACTTCCAACAGCGGCACCAGCGCCATCGCGGCGAGCGCCACCGCGAGCAGCGCATTCTCGCTCGCCCGCAGTGCGGCCGGCAGGAACCGATCCGCAGGCTTGTTCATGCGCGCGGGCGCAGCCCTACTTGCCGTTTTGCTTGCGGTATTCCGCGACTGCGGTGCGGACTTCGTCGAACGTGTCCGCAGGGACCATGCTGCCGCGAATCTTGGGATAGGCCTCCTCGGCGAGCTTGCGCCACTGCTCCTCGACGTCCGGCGTGGGCTTGTACACGTCGAGCCCGCGGTTTCGCATCGCCTCGACCGCCTCGACATCCTCCTTGCGCGCCTGCGTGCGGATCTTGACGCCCGCGGCATCGGCTGCGGCCCTGAGCTGCTCACGCCCGCGCGCGGACAACTCATCCCACGTCTTCTTGGTGATCACGGCAGCGCCGACCACGGGCACCCACTTGAGCTCGAGCATGTGCTTGGCGACCGTGTCGAACTGCCCGGCCAGCGCGAAGTAGGCACCGGAGGGCACCGCGGTGATCAGACCTGTCTGCAGCCCCGGCAGGATATCCGCGGTCTCGAGCGGAACGGGCGTGTACCCCAAGTGCTTCATGAGCTCGACCTGATCGTTGTCGCCCGACCATGCGAACATCTTGGCCTTCCTGAAATCGGACGGGGTGCGGCTCGGCTCCTTGCTGAAGAAGCGCACCCAGCCGGCGTCGCCCCAGAACAACACGACGAACCCCTTGTCGAGCAGGCGATGCTCGAGACTCGCATGCAGCTTCTCGCGCACGTAGTCGACCTCCGCCCAGTCTCGAAACAGCATCGGCATGTACTGCAGCGCCGTGACCGAACGGTCGATCTCCATCAGCCCCACCACGGACACCAAAGCGGCATTGAGCTGGCCTACACGCATCCGCCGCACCATGTCCGCTTCCCCTCCTTGCGTGCCGTCGGTAAACACCGTGAAAGTGCTGCCGCCGCCCTCGGCCTGCTTCCACTTCTCGCCCATCTCCTGCAGCGCCCGATGGTAGCTCGAGCCCTTGGGCGCCAGGGTTCCCAGCCGGATTCGGATCGCCTCTTCCGCGCCGGCCGGCGACATTCCCATGAGGGCGACCGCAATCGGCAGGGCAATCATCCAGCCCCAGCGTGCAACACGCCTACGCACACCCAACTCCAACGTCATAGGTTCCTCACTCTGCAAATAGCTGATCGGTCCGCGAGAGCAACCAGCGCGCACGTTGCTGCATCACGACGTTGGCCAGGCGCCACTGCGGGCGCGCGTTGACATCGATGGCCACCGCCTGCTTCAGGATGCGCTCGAATTCCGCGCGGTCCTGGATGCTCACACACACCGACTCCGCGAGCGCAACGTACGGCGCGGCTTGTTGTCCCTCGCTGAGCTCGACCGCGCGCTGGAAATGGGCGCGGGCACGTGCCACAGGGTCGCCGTTCCGCTGCGGGCGATTGAGCTCATACGAGATCAGGAAGGTATGGATGGCCCCGGCGTCCCAGGCTTCGTCCAACTCCAGCGCCCGGTCGATCTGGGCCTCCACGCTCGGCAGCTGGGAAACCGCGGCCGGACTGTCTTTCGACAGCCCGATCCAGGCGCCGGTTGCAGCCGCACTCCAGTACAGCAGCGGCACGTCTGCTTTGCGCGCCGGCTTCACCGCATCCTTGGGCGCCTTCGCCAGCGCCGCCGACATGCCCGGATGGTCCACATCCAGTCCGCGCAACGCGTAGGCCCGGGCCCGCGCATACAAGTTCCGCGCCCGTCCGAGTTGCTCGGTCGCGGCGGCGATGTCCGTATCCTCCAGCATTTCTGCGTCCTGCTGCACGAATGCGAACGTGTACTGTGTATAGCCCCGCGCGGCGGCCGTGAGCAGCCCGATATGCTTGGGGTTCTGCTCCAGGAGGCTGTCCATCAGCTTCAGGCCGAACGGGGAGGCCTCTGCGATCAGCTCCGGATCGTCGTCGGAGGCGAAGCTCTTCCCCGTTCCGGCCAGCGCGTCCGACGCGCGATTGAGCGCGTACTGGCGTACCGAGCACCCGGAGAGGACGAGCACGATTCCCAGCGTGACGAGCGCGCCCGGGCCGAGCCGCCCGCGATAGGCCGCGCATCGGGCGGCGCCCAGCGCGCAGCGCTCGTCTGCTTGAATGCTGTCAGCTCGCATGATTCGCAGCCTCGATTTCGGCCGATCCAGCGTCAAACTTGAATGTGCAGGCATGCACACCAAAACATGGGGCCGTGACCCCGCAACCGACGGGGTCGCACATCGCTTGGGGGGCGCCAGGGTACGCTCAGACGACCCCTTCTGCGCGCAGGCGTTCGATGTCGTGCGCCGTGTACCCCAAGCCGGTTAGGACCTCCTCGGTATGCGCGCCCAACGCCGGACCGAGCCATCGCGTGGCGCCTGGCGTGGCCGATAGCTTGGGCACGACTCCCGGCAGCTTGATCTGCGCCCCGTCGGGCAGGGTATGCAGCTCGAGCATGTCGCGCGCCTGATAATGCACATCCCGCACGATGTCCGCGATGTCGTAGATCTTGCCGCTCGGCACCTCCGCCTGAGCCAGCACCCGCAGGACTTCTCGCAGCTCGTGCTGCGCGCACCAGCCGCCGATCACCTGGTCCAGTTCCTCGGTACGCGCGACCCGTCCCTCGTTGCGCGCCAGGGTCGGGTCCTGCGCGAGGTCTTCCCGGCCGATCGCGACCATCATGCGTTTGAAGATGCTGTCGGCGTTCGCGCCGATCACGATGTACTTGCCGTCCCGCGTGAGGTAGGTGTTGGACGGCACGATCCCGGGCAGAGAAGCACCAGTGCGGGTGCGCACGAACTGGAACATGTCGTACTCGGGCAGCAGGCTTTCCATGAGGCTGAACACCGCTTCGTACAACGCCACATCCACCACCTGGCCGCGTCCCCCGTTGCCGGCACGACTGTGCAAAGCCATGAGCGCTCCGACCACCCCGTAGAGCGCGGCCACTGCATCTCCCAAGCTGATGCCGGCACGTACCGGCGGGCGGTCGGCGTAGCCGGTGACGAAGCGGATCCCGCCCATCGCCTCCGCGATCGCACCGAAGCCAGGCCGATCGCGGTAGGGGCCGGTCTGCCCATATCCGGACAACCGCACCATGATCAAGCCCGGGTTGTCGGCGGACAAGCGCTCATAAGCGAGATCCCACTTCTCCAGGGCGCCGGGACGGAAGTTCTCCACCACGATGTCGCAGCCGCGCGCGATCCTGCGCACGATCTCCTGGCCTTGCGGGTGCCGGAGGTTGACGGTAACCGACTTCTTGTTGCGCGACTGCACCAACCACCACAACGAGGTGCCCTTGTAAAGCCTCCGCCAGGTGCGCAGCGGGTCCCCCTCGCCGGGAGCCTCGATCTTGATCACCTCGGCGCCGAACTCGGCGAGGATGCGTGTGCAGAAGGGGCCGGCGATCAGCGTTCCGAGCTCGAGAACTCGCAGGCCCTGCAACGCAGGGGGTGCTGTACCGCGGTCAGCGGACATGGTCCCATTCCGGTTTGCAGTCGCCGCGCTGAGCTTGCTCACTGGCCATGACGATGAGCTGGTGTGTCCGCAGGGCCGCAACGACTGCGCATGCGCTGGGTACCGAACGTGGTGCCGCTACACGGGTGCACGAAGCAGCTCAGCGAGGCGTGAGCGAGACGCGGGCCAGCGGTTCCCCCGGCACGGCGTCCGGACTCAAGCCTGAAACCGCCGCAGCACCCGACCCGGCAGCGGAGCATCCAGGATCATGCCATCGGCGTCGGCGACGCGCGTCCCGTTCACCCACACGCCGTGGACACCCAGGGCGGGCGTAGTCAAGCGGGATGCGCCGGCCGGAAGGTCGAACACGCGCTGCGGCTTGCCGCGGCCCACGGTTGCGGGGTCGAACAGCACCAGATCGGCGCACTGCCCGGGCGCGATGCGCCCGCGGTCGGCAATGCCGAACAGCTCGGCGGGCTCGGAGGTGAGCTTGCGCACCGCCTCCGCCACCGGCATCACCGCGCGCTCGCGCGCCCAATGTCCCAGCAAGTGGAGGCCGAATCCGGCGTCGCAGAGGAAGGTGAGATGCGCACCGGCGTCGGAGAGCGACACGATGCTGTTCGGATCGCGCAACAGGCGCCCGACCGCTTCCTCGTCCGAGTTGAGGAGCGTGCTGGTGAACACGGTGTCGAGGCCTTCCGACAGGCTCAGATCGAGCATGAAATCGAGCGGGTGCTTCGCGGCCTCGCGCGCGAGCGCCGCGACCGAGCTGCCCTCTCTGGCGCGGTTGTCCGCTCTGGCCGCGCGTGTAACGAACATCTTGTCCCACTCGCCGTTGAACATGCGTCTAGCGCGCTGCGCCAGCTCGCCCTTCACCAGAGTGCGGAACTGCGGCTGGGCAAGCGCTCGCTTGAGCGCCTGCTCGTCGAGCTTCATCAGCGGCTGCCACGAGGTGAGCCCTTCGAACACATAGGGCTCGTGCAGGGTGAACTCGAAGGTGAGCGGACAGGCTGAGACGGCACCCACCAAGCGGTTGCCGCGCCGGCGCGCCGCCTCGATCTCAGCCAGATCGTCGAACGTGGCCTCCGGCGTCAAGTTGCTGTGCAGAAGCGCAGCGATGACATACGGGCGCGCGGCGCTGCGTGCCAGTCGCTCGATGGAAGAGATCGGCGTTGTCAGCGCGTCCTTGGTCATCATCAGAACGCCGCGTCCGGACTCGCGCAGAGTGGCGGACAGCGCCAGCAGCTCGTCCTCGGCGGCCAAGCGGGAGGGCATCGGGATGCCCGCTTCGCCGTTGTGCTGGCTGTTGCGCGTCGTGGAGAACCCGCATGCTCCCGCCTCCATCGCTTCCAGCACGAGGCGCCGCATCTCATCCACTTCATCCGGCGTTGCGGCGCGCTCAGTGGCCTGCTCCCGCATCACGAAGGTCCGCACAGAGGAATGACCCACGAAACAGGCCATGTTCGGCCCCACGCCACGCCGCTCCAGCGCGTCCAGATACTGCGGGAACGATTCGAAGCTCCAGTCGATCCCGTTGCGCAACGCGTCGAGCGACATGCCTTCCACGTGCGTGAGGTTTCGCATCACCAGATCGCGATCGGCGGGCCGGCACGGGGCGATGGTGAACCCGCAGTTGCCCATGATCACCGTAGTCACGCCGAGCGCCGGGGAAGGAGTGGCCCATGGATCCCAGGTGATCTGGGCATCGTAGTGGGTGTGAGTGTCGATGATGCCCGGCATTAGAGCGAGACCCGAGGCGTCGGTCACCTCTGCGCCGGCGCCCGTGTCGGTGCCGACCGCGACGATGCGGCCCCGCTCCACTGCGACGTCGCCCGCGACGGGAGCGTTGCCCGTGCCGTCGTAGATCATCGCGTCCTTGATCACCAGGTCGTACATGCCCACTCCATGGCCGACAGCCGGCCCGGCTGCGATCTAGCTCGTTGCCTCATGCGCGTAATGGCGCCTCGCGCCGCTCCGCGTTCATCCTGCGCCCGCGGTCGGTGATGCAGCCGCGATGGCGAGGCCGATCGAGATCCAACGGCCTTGGCACATGCACCACCGTGTGACAGCGTCATACCAGCCGATCGCGCTGTTCGGGGCGCTGCCCACGTTCGCCGCCACGGCTGCCTTGGGCCGGATGTCCTCGAAGCTCTCGCCGACCAGGCGCGCGTGGACCTCAGTCGGTTCAGTGAATCTGCAAGTGTTGGCGAGGCACCGGTGTGGTTCAGCTTGCGCGAACCGCTTCCAAGGCAGGATGCGCTGTTCGGCATCCGCCTCACGCGGGTACCGCGAGGCGCCAGCCGCAGCGATCCAAGATCGATCCCCCGCTCGCCGCCCGTGTGCCCGCGCCCAGGGTCTTGAGCGCATGACGTCGGGAAAACTGTTCCATCCGGTGCTCCTGCGCCGAAGTGCGCCCGCACGTGCGAGTGGACGCTGCTGTCGGCCCGCTGCGCGGCGGCTCGGTCGAGGCGCTGCGGCGGTCACGATCTCGGATAGCGGATTTCGATGATCTCCAGCTCCATCTCGCCCGCCGGGCGCCGCCACTTCACGGTGTCGCCGACTTTGGCCCCGATCATGGCCTTGGCGAGCGGCGAGCGCCAATTGACCTTGCCGGTCGCGACATCGGCCTCGTCCTCGCCGACGATGGTGAAGCTCTGGATCCCGCCGTCGTCGGCCTCGGCCTTGACCGTTGCGCCGAAGTGCACCTCGTCTTGCGGCTCTTTGCTCACGTCCACCAGGATTGCACTGTCCAGGCGCTGCGAGAAATAGCGCAGGTCGCGCTCGATCTCGGTGAGCTTCGGCTTGTCGAAGTCCTCAGCCGCCGCCTTCAGCTTGGCGTGGCGCGCACTGAGCTCCTCGTACTTGCTGCGCAGTTGCGCCAGCCCGTGGGCGGTGACGTAATTGGGAAACGGGCTCACGGGACGTTCGGGCAGCTCCTCGCCAGACAGGTCGCTGTCGTCCCCCTTCACAAAAGCTCGGCTCATTCCTCCTCCGCTCTGTCACTATGCCGACATTCGGCCGTAACGCGCAGTGGTTCGACCGCTCGGCGCCCCGATCCATTGTCGGGCCGCGACGGCGGTGCCGGTCCGCTCACCGTCACCTCGTCGCACGCATCGCCCCGCAGGCTACCGCTCCGGACGCGCGAGCGGTGCGCCTGGACGCCTCGTCGGCCGAAACGTGATGCGGCTCGCGCACGACCGCCCTTCGGCGTACATGCCGACCATGCCGACGACGATGGGAACCTTACGCGGCAGCAGACCCGGGTGCGCGGCCCATGGTTGCGGGAGTCCACTGCAAGCACCACCCGTTGGGGCTCACCTCGCCCTCAACAATAGCGCATTCCCCGCTCCCGACGTAGAGAACGCACCGCGAGCAGGTTCTCCCGAGATACGGTTCGTCCCGGTATCCGACGCGCTCTTTCGGGTACTTCTTCAGTTTCGCCTTCGGCTGCTCGGCCGGCTGCTGCGCAAGTACCCACACCGGCCGCCCCAGCGCAGCGGCGCTACCAATGCCGGCCAACGTCCCCAGCAGACCGCGCCGGGACGGGTCGAATCGGTCGGGTTTCATCCGGAACCTCCTCCGTGCACAAGACACGCTGCCTCCACGCGACTGATTATACTCACCCAAGTGGGACCCGGTGGTTGTCGAGCCTCGGGCGGTGGGTGTCGACCCCCGGACCACGCTGACATCGTCTGCCGCAGGGAGACACGCGATCACCGCCATGGTCAGGATCACGCGCAATGATAGGCAGACAGGGTGGATTCCAGTGTCGGGCTCCGGTCCGGCCCTCGCACCGGACACTGTTGATTTCGAGCTCAGGGCTCCCACACTCGCACGGCACTCCAGATGCAGTGCAGGCCCCGCCTGAGGGCCAGATCCTTCGGACACGACGTACGAGAAGCTACCTTCATCCGACCGTCACAAGTGCCGTCGTCGATCGGAGGCCGACTTCGTCGTCTCGTCAACGCCAGCTACGCTGGGCTGTTTCCAAGCCTGCCTTGGCTTAAGCGCAGCGACCCTGGGGCGGACTCTAGCAAATGCGCTCCTTCTTCCTGGAATCGTCTAGGACGGCTGTGGCCGCCGCATTAGGGAACTGATTATCAAGAACGTCGTCATTTTCTAGGAAGACGAGGAGCATTAGAGAATTGTATGTCGCGGGGCACCGTTAGCGGGAGCTCGGCTACGGCGGTCCCGCTTTCCTCGACGGACCTGGTTGTGACTCTGACCTATGAATGCGTGTCCGGACTCGTAGCAAGGCGGCGGCCGTCTACGGGGAAGTCTGTGCATGGGTCGTTGGATGGTGCTATCGACCCAGGTCAGGCGCTGTGCATGGCCAGATGTCCGACAGTTGATTCAGCGCAATACCGGACCAGTTCGAGCAGGGTAATTTGCTCGTCGCAAATTCCGATCCCACACGTCACCCCGAACGTTCCGGAGGAGTCATGAGAAATGCGAGAATGATCATCTGTCTGTCAGCCGTCGCCATGTCCGTTGGTGTTTCCCGGGTCGGTCTAGCAGAGGACAACTGCGGTGGCTATCACGTGACCGTTGGATCCAGGCACATCAATTTCAGCGATGATCCAACCTTGTCCATCCACCTTGCAATAGGTACAGCGTACGGAGGCACTATCAAGATGAGAGACAAGGATGGCGACGAGTATGTCATGGTGACCTCAGCACCTGGCCCCGATGGCAGAGGTAATTGGATGTTCTTGGGCGCATACGGAACAGGCAAGTATGTCGGTGCGAAATGGTCCGGCTGGGGGAAAACGGTGAGAAGAGAAGGGGACGTAACCATCGACGTTTGGGGGGGTACCTGCAAATAATGACCCACGATCTCGGTGTGCAACCCGTCGCGTCTGAGGGCGGCACCCCAGGCATCGAACGCAGGAGCATGTCGTGAGTGTCGTTTGCTGTTATCTAGCGGAGTCCTGTTAGAGTTCGAGCACTCGGCGCCGGGGATTAGGGTCCAGGTTGCTCCTCCATCGTTCCGAGCGGCAGCACCCGACCCGAAGCTGCCGTTGGACTTCCTCTAGAGCTGACGTCCAGCCCCGGGGTCTCCATCCCGTCGCCTCACGGCCTAGTCCTCGATCACACCGCCAAAACCGACCCAGTGCTTACCGTCGAAACGAGCCAGTTTCAGCTGCCGGATCGGATGGTAGTTCGTAGGGCTAGTGTTGATCCTGATGCCAGGAAGAAGCATGGGCAGGTCCAGATTCTTGATATTCGTCGCCTGCCGCATGACGTTTTCGCGCGTGAGATCATCGCCGCACTGTCTAAGGACAGCCACCAAGGTCTGGGCCACGCTATAGCCTGTGACGTTGTAGCGGTCCGCTGGGTCACCGTCTGGGGAGCACGCTTTCATCCATGCGAGGAAGTCCTTAACGCCCGAGTCGTTTTGCCATTCCGGATCAGTTTGGTCCTTGAAGTATCTTGCAGAGATGAGTCCGACGGATTTGTCCAAACCCGCCGCCTCGAGCACGGCGGAGATGGAATCGGAGACGTTGTTGAGGACGTGGAGTGGCTTCCAACCGATGTCGTACGTTCTTCGGATCGCCTGCGCGGCAAACGTCGGCGTCGCGACGTCCACGAACGTGTCCGCGCCCGGCG
>Ga0335077_10002161_pt1 | contig 23451 bp, 24 predicted proteins | sample Lox_Sample_31_FD_207151 | JGI IMG/M metagenome (GOLD analysis project Ga0335077, IMG submission 207151) | Soil microbial communities from Loxahatchee National Wildlife Refuge, Florida, United States - Lox_Sample_3.1 | ecosystem: Environmental > Terrestrial > Soil > Wetlands | place: USA...
CTCGAGCACCCCCACCCGGTAGCCCTTCTCGGTGAGCCGCAGCGCGGCCACCGAGCCGCCGAAGCCCGAGCCGATCACGAGCACGTCATAGTCGCAGGAAACAGCAGGCACGTCCGTCATCCGATGTCCGTCCATGTTGCGCGGCACCCCCGCCGGGCCGCCGTGGCCGGGTCCGGCGGGTCCAGCCACGGCCCGTTCGGAATAGAGATCTTCGAGACATCAGGCCGAACGGGCGGCCCGGTGTCACGCTCATGGTACATGGGCGTACCGGTTTCTGGTACACCCACGTACCACGGTGCGGGCCTACGGCGCGCCGTAGTAGCCCGCCCGCAGCAGGCCGGTCACCTCGCTCAGCAGCGGCATGCGCGGGTTGGTCCGGATGCTCAGGTCGGTGAACGCCGCCATCATGACCTCGCCGAGCGAGGCGAGGAACTCCTCCTCGGCGATCCCGGCGTCCTTCAGGGTCCGCGGCATGTGCAGCCGGTCGAGCAGGTCCTCCACCGCGGTGAACAGGCGGCCACGTGACACCTCGTCGGTCCGGCCGCCGAAGATCACCCTGCCGAGCTGGGCGTATTTGAGCGGCGCGACGTAGGACGAGTAGCCGGGGGCGGGCATGAATTTCGACGGCACGGCCGTGTTGTAGCGCAGCACGTGCGGCAGGAAAATACCGTTCGCGCGGCCGTGCGGCAGGCCGAAGCGGGCGCCGACGGCGTGCGCCAGCGCGTGGTTGACCCCGACGAAGGCGTTGGAGAACGCGAGCCCGGCCAGCGTCGCCGCGTTGGCCATCATGGTCCGGGCTTCCAGGTCACCGCCGTCGTCGAAGGCCCGCGGCAGCGCCTCGAAGATGAGCGCCGCCGCCTGGGTGGCGAAGGCCTGCGAATAGGGCGAGGAGAAGATCGACACCGTGGCCTCGAGCGCGTGCGTGAGCGCGTCGATGCCGGTATCGGCGGTGACGGCAGGCGGCATGCTGAGGGTCAGCAGCGGATCGACGATCGCGGTGTCGGGCACCAGCGAGTAGTCGACCAGCGTGGCCTTGCGGTCCCCGACCGTGATGACGGCGGCCGGTGAGACCTCCGATCCGGTGCCCGACGTGGTGGGGACCGCGACGAGCCGGGCGGAATGCGGCGTCTGCGGGTAGTTGGCGACCCGTTTGCGCGCGTCGAGGAACGGCAGGGCCAGGTCGTCGAAGTCCACGTCCGGATGCTCCCAGAACAGCCGCATGGCCTTGGCCGCGTCGAGCACCGAGCCCCCGCCGACGGCCACGATGAGGTCCGGCCGGGTCCGCTGCAGCAGGTCGAGCCCCCGGTGCACAACCTCCTGGTCCGGCTCCGGCACCACCTCGGAGAACACCCGGACCTGCTTGGCCCGCAGCCGCATCCGTATCTGGTCCACGGCTCCGCGTTCCTCGGTCGGCTCGTCGGTGACGATGACGGCCACGTCCGTGTCGACATCGCGCAGGTTGTCGAGTGCTCCGGCGTTGAAGTACGTGCCCGACGGCACGCGGAACCACTGGGGCGGCGTCCGCCGGCGGGAGACCGTCTTGATGTTCAGCAGGTTGCGGTAGTTGACGTTGTCCGTGGTGCACGAGCCGCCCCACGTGCCGCAGCCGAGCGACAGCGTGGGGGTCAGCGAGTTGTAGACGCCGCCGAGCGCGCCGACCGACGTCGGCGCGTTGACCAGGACTCGGCCGGTCTTGATGGCCCGCGAATAGCGGTCGATCACGCCGTCGTCCGCGGCGTAGATCGCGGAGGTGTGCCCGAGGCCGCCGTGTTCGGTCACGAGCGCGCACACCTCGATGGCGTGCTGCTCGGACCCCGCCCGGACCAGGCCGAGCACCGGCATCAGCTTCTCGTTGATGAGGGGGTGACGGCCGAGCGCCCCGAGATCGGCGGGCAGCGGGGCGAGCAGCACCTTGGTCGCCGGATCGACCTCGAAGCCAGCCCGCCGGGCGAGCTCCGGAGCGGACAGGCCGATGGCTTCGAGCCGCATCTTGTCCGGCATCTCGCCGTCGCCGCCGAACGCGAACTTCGACAGCTGCGCCACCTGCTTCTTGGTGAGCAGCTGGGCCCCCATGTGCTCGAACTCCGCGACCACCTCGTCGTAGATGTCCGCGTCGACGACGCAGGTCTGCTCGGCCGGGCAGATCACCGAGGCGTCGAACGTCTTGGAGATGAGAATGTCGACGACCGCGCCGCGGATGTCGCCGGTGCGGTGCAGGTAGATCGGCGCGTTCCCCGGGCCGACGCTGATGCCGGGCTTGCCCGACGAGTTGGCCAGCTGGACGATCTTCGGGCCGCCGGTGGTCCAGGTGAAATCGATGCCGGGGTGCCTGAACAGGTAGTGAGTGACCTCCCGCGCGGCGTCCGGGATGACCTGGATCGCCCCGGGAGGCAGCCCCTCCTCCTCACCGGCGGCGCGGAGCACCTCGGCGGCGCGCTCGGCGCAGCGGACGGCGTAGGGCGACGGGCGGAACACGATGGCGTTGCGGGTCTTGGCCGCGACGATCGCCTTGAACAGCAGGGTTGACGTCGGGTTGGTGATCGGGGTGATCGCCAGTATCACGCCGATCGGGTCGGCGACGTACACGATGTTCCGCTCGGCGTCCTCGTCGATGACCCCGACGGACTTCTTGTCCTTCAGGTAATCCCAGAGGAACTCGGTAGAGATGTAGTTCTTCACCATCTTGTCCTCGATGACCCCGAAGCCCGTCTCCTCGAGGGCGACCAGGGCAAGCTCCGCCGCTGCCCGGATGCCCGCCTTCACCATGGCGAGGACGATCCGGTCGACGGCCGCCTGGTCGAGTTCTCGGAAACTCGCGGCGGCCCGCTGAGCTTCCGCCACGATCTGGTCGATTTCTGCCTGCCGCTCAGGGGCGAGGACCGGCTGTTCGTTGGCGCCCACGTCGTTGTACCTCCGGTTTGGCTTTCCGTTACAGCCTGTCCGGTCGGGCTGGCCGGACTTCAGGGCCATCGGTCACGCATGAGCAGGCCGAACGGCCCCGGTAAGGCGCGGGTCAGGAGTCCCCCGGCGCGACGAGCAGGAAACCGGCCGGCAGGCCGAACGCCACGTAGGGAAGATGAGGAGGAAGCCGACCAAGGTGCCATCACCAGTACGGCGATGACCGGTACGTTGCGCTTGTGTATCCACCGTAACGCGGCTATCACCCGAGGGCCTGCTGCTCATCTCCCGCCAGGAGGGCTACCTGCCGCCGTTCCTGCAGCGCCTCAACAGGCACGGAGTCCAGCAGAACATCCTGGTCAGCCAGGGCCTGATCACCACTCTGATCGCGCTGCTCTACGCCTTCATCCCGGACGTCTCGAGCGCCTACTGGATCTTCTCGGTGATCACCACCCAGGTCTACCTGATCATGTACCTGCTGATGTTCGTGGCCGGCGTCCAGCTGCGCCGCAAGCACCCCGACCATCCGCGCGGCTACCGCGCGCCGATGCTGGCCGGGCTGTGCGGCGTCGGCTTCGCGGCCTCGCTGGCCGCCCTGCTGATCGGCTTCATCCCGCCGTCTCAATTTGAATCAGGCAACGCCGGCGTGTACTTCCTGGTCGTCGCCGGCGGCGCCCTCGGTCTCGGCCTGCTCGTCCCGTTCCTGTTCTACAGATTCCGTCAGCCGTCGTGGAAGCAGCCGGAGCAGCAGCTCATCGTAGGCAAGCCGGCGCCGCCGGGGCTCTTGTTGCGGCGATGAACGTCGGGTAAGTTACCCGCGAGTCACATTCTCGGTCCGATGGAGCAGGACGATGCATGACGTGCTCAACCCGTGGGCGAACCCGGTAACGTACGCGGTCCCGTTCTTCCTCCTCTTCATCGGCATCGAGTTCGCCGCGCTGAAGTGGCTCGACCACGACGACAACGTCACCGGCTACCTCGCGAAGGACGCCTCGACGTCGGTGCTGATGGGCTTCTTCTCGCTGTTCACGACCCTCGCCCTGAAGGCCGCCGCGTTCTTCGTCTACGTCGCGCTCTACCTGTACGTCGCACCCTGGCACCTTCCGATGCACACCTGGTGGTCCTGGGTGCTGGTCATCGCCGGGGTCGACCTGGCCTACTACTGGCAGCATCGCTTCGTGCACCGCGCCCGGGTGGGCTGGGCGGCCCACCAGGCGCATCACTCTTCCGAGTACATGAACTTCGCGACCGCGCTGCGGCAGAAGTGGAATCCATGGTTCGACTTCTTCTTCTGGCTGCCACTGCCGCTGCTCGGCGTCGCGCCGTGGGCGATCTACTTCGCCTACGGGATCAACCTCGTCTACCAGTTCTTCGTCCACACCGAGACCATAGGGAGGCTCCCCAGGCCGGTCGAGTTCGTGTTCAACACCCCGTCCCATCACCGGGTCCACCACGGTGCCGACCCGATCTACCTGGACCGGAACTACGCCGGCATCCTGATCGTCTGGGACCGGATGTTCGGCACCTTCCAGCCCGAACTCTTCCGCCCGAAGTACGGGCTCACCCATCCGGTCGATACGTACAACCTCATCAAGCTGCAGTACGGCGACTACGCCGAGCTGTGGCGCGACGTCCGCCACGCACCGTCGTGGCGGGTCCGGCTCGGCTACCTGTTCATGCCGCCCGGCTGGCAGCCGGGGCCGACGCGCACTCCACGCCTGGAGCCGGCTTCGGCCTGATCCGGGGCGAGAACCCGCCGGAGGAGCGGAAGCCAGGATGAAAGGCTGGGGATGCGCTGAGCGGACCGCGCTTGCTCCGCTTCGCCGACGAGGAAGGATGACATGACCGCGCTCGATACGGGGACCGAGGATCTGCGGGCCGAGATCGACGGCGGCGTGGCGGTGATCACCATGAACCGCCCGGATCGGCGCGGCCCACGCGGGTAACGGGGACACGGTCCCGGCGGCCAGGGCGATCGCGATCCCGACGGCGGCCGCGCTGAGCAGGGTGAGCACGACGCCCCGGCGCAGCGGCAGCACCATGACCAGCGCGCCGGCCAGCACCGCGTACTGCCAGGGGTGGGTGAGGGCCCGGGTCAGGGTGATGGCCGAGCCGAGGATGGCGCCGATCGCCGCCGGGCCCGCGCCGTCGAGGAACGCCCGGGCGCGCCGGTTGCCGCGGATCTGCCCGAAGCGGGGCCCGCCGAACAGGACGAGGAGGAACGACGGGGTGAAGGCGACCACGGAGGCGAGGATGCCGCCGGCGATCCCGGCGGCGGCGTAGCCGACGACGGCGACGGTCTGAACGACCGGGCCCGGCGTGATCTGGCCGAGGGCGACGGCGTTGAGGAACTGCGCTCCGGTCATCCAGTGGTAGTGGCCGACCGCGTCGGCCTGCATGAGCGGGATGATGACGAAACCGCCGCCGAAGGACAGCCCGCCGACCTTGAACGCGACCCACGCCACCGAGGCCAGCACCCCGCCGCCGACCGCGAGCACGACCGGGGCGGCCAGGACGCCGCGGAGCCTGGCGGCGTCCGCGCCGGTGCCCCGCCCGGCGGCCGACCGGGCCGCCACCTCGATGACGCCGCAGCCGAGCAGGACCAGGACCAGCCAGGCGCCGATGATCGCGGCGGCGGCGATCCCGGCGGCCAGGTAGATCAGCCAGCGGATGGTGGCGTCGCGGTTTCGCCAGCTGGGGCCGAGCAGCGACCAGGCGGCGTTGACCGCGACCGCGGGCACCGCGGCGCCCGCGCCCGCTCCCGCGCCGAGCACCCAGAGCGGCGGGGACCCTGCCACGAACAGCACCGCCAGGGCGAGGATGACGATCAGGCCGGGGACGATGAACGCAGCGCCGCCGATCAGGGCGCCGGGGCGGCCGCGCAGCCGCCAGGCGCAGTAGATGGCCAGCTGGGTGGAGGCCGGGCCGGGCATCAGGTTGCAGACCGCGATGGCGTCCTCGAACTCCCGGGCGTCCAGCCAGCCCCGCCGCTCGACGCACAGCTGGCGCAGCAGCCGGATGTGCGCGGGCGGGCCGCCGAACCCGATGCAGCCGATCCGGCCCCATTCCCGCAGCACGGTCGCTAGCGGCACCGGCCGACCGTGCCCCGCCGCGGCCGCCGGAGCGGGAACCGCGTCCCCGGGTTCGCTCATCACGGCTTCACGGCTGGTCGCGTGCGCACGAGGCGATGATAAATCAAACGATATCGATACATCCTTCAGAGGGTTCGGGCCGACCGGTGCCTGCGCTGCAGGTCGGCCCAGAGCCGGCTGAGATCGACGTGGTGCCGGCGAAGGATGCTCACGTTCTGAATCATCCGAATTTCCGGGGGCGGCGTGTGGTGTGTAATGGCTGATATGGCAGATCGCGTGAGGGCGGAACTCGGCGCGGTCCAGGAGACGCTGTTCATCCCGCTGGCGGCCCGGGCGCGGGAGACGCGCAGGAGGCGGCCGGTGCTCCGGGACCCGAAGGCGGCCGAGATCCTCGCCTCGGTTGACTTCGACGCTAGGAAATACGGCTCGGGCTGGGGCGGTTGGGTCACGGTCCTGCGCACCGCGATCTTCGACTGCTGGGTCAGCGACTTTTGCACCAGGCATCCGGGCGGGACTGTCGTGGAGATCGGCACCGGGCTCAATACCAGGTTCGACCGGGTCGGCGACGGTCAGGCGCACTGGATCGACCTGGACCTGCCGGACACGATCGAGCTGCGGCGCAGGTTCTTCGCCGATTCCGGCCGCCACCGGATGCTGGCCGCTTCGGTGCTGGACGAGGACTGGCTGCCTGCGGTCCGGGACAGCCCGCGGCCGTATTTCTTCGCGGCCGAGGGCGTGCTGGCCTACCTGGAACAGGCTCCGCAGGTCATCGCGCGCATCGCCGGGAGCTTTCCCGGCGCGCTGATCGCTTTCGACACCTACGGCCAGCGGATGCTCGAGCAGCAGCACAAGCAGGCCGCCAGGAAGGGCATGGATGCGCGCTGGGCCTGGTCGTGCGACGATCCGCGCACGCTGGAATCCCTCGGCCTGCGGGTCGTGCAGCAGGCGGCCGTCACTCGGCCGCCTCCCGAACTGCGCGGGCGGCTGCCGCGGCGGTACCGGTACATGCTGCCGCTGACCAGCCGGATCGCGGGTGACCTGGCCACCGTCACGCTCTTCCGGGCCGGATCGCGCTAGCCTCCCAGAACCGCGCGCCGGTCAGTAGGTGCGCAGTTGCCTCTTCTGCCGTCGCCGCTCGCGGAGGGTCAAAGCCGGGAGTGAGCCAGGATCAATGGCGGCGAACGCGCCGTACCGCGAGAACGCGCACATCAGCACGAGCACTGACGACGCTGCGGCTCCGGTGACCGCGACGCCACGGCCGTTGGACCCCTCCGGACGAGCCATGGGTAATCTCTGATAGTGGCCGGCTCCTGGTCAGGCTCGTGCGGCCGGGGTTGCCACACTGCCGTGTCCCCGCAGTACCACGAGAACACCCGCGTCCCAGGAAGGATGCTTGGGAGTCGCCCCGGACCCGGTTCCACCGATGCGGCAGGACCTAGCTGGCAGCAGGAGGAGGCGCTGACATGGACGTGGAGAACCTCTTGGCGAAGGCGGCCGACAATCTCTCGGTGCGCCGCGCGTTCGGCACCGCATACGAGAAGGACGGCATGCTGATCATCCCGGTGGCCGTCGTGGCTGGCGGGGGCGGCGGGGGAACGGCACGTGCCCGGCGCGGCAACCCGGCCTCCGGTCCCGGTGACCCGCCCGAGGAGGGGGCGGCGGTACCCGACACCACCCCGCAGGACCCGGGGCGCACCGAGACGGGCGGGGGCTTCGGCGGGCTGGTGCTGCCGTCGGGCGCCTACGTGGTGCGGGGTGACCAGGTCCGCTGGGTACCCGCAGTGGACGTGACGATCGCCGTGCTGGCTTCGCTGAGCCTGGTCCGGATGCTCGCCCGCGCCTGGACCCGCCAGCGGAGGCGCCGCCGCCGGGCATAGCACGCGGCCCGGGGGTATCCAGCCGAGCTCCTTCCTGGCCTTCTGGAGCACGCAGAACGGACCGTTCGGCATCTTTGTCCGGGAACTGGTTCAGGCCGGTCGTGGGGTCCCGGTCATCGCCGGTCATCCTCGCGGATCCAGTGCGGGCGGCGGAACAGCCGGCCCAGAACGTCGTGGAGGCTGTGCCCCGAGTCCGCGAGCGCATCGACGTGGTAGACCGGGCTTCCCTGCGGCGGCGCCAGCTGGGCGGCCTGCGTGTCGTCGAGGCTGCACCGGATGTACCCGCGCGTGATCTGGCCCACGTAATCAGCGTCGATGAAGCGGAGGCCGGCCGGCGTAGCGATCACGATCCCGTCGAAGACGTCGAGCTCCGGCACTTCCAGCACGTGCTGGAGGGTGCCGATCTGCGTGCCCGCGCTGCTCAGCACCGGCGTCCCACGGGCCGCCGCCTCATACGAGATAGGCGTGTCATCGGTCATACGCGATCCTGCCTCGGTCGATGGCCTGGAGCGCGCGGGCTGACCAGGCCGGTCTGGTAAGCGAAGACGACGAGCTGCGCCCGGTCGCGGGCACCGAGCTTGATCATCGCACGGCTCACGTGGGTCTTGACGGTGGCGGGGCTGAGCACCATGGTCTCGGCGATCTCGTCGTTGGACAGGCCGTGCGCGACCAGCGCCGCCACCTCCCGTTCCCGGTTGGTGAGGGTTTCCATCCCCACCGCGGCGACCGCATCGGGCGGCCGGGCCACGAACTCGCTGATCAGCCGGCGGGTGACCGTAGGGGACAGCAGCGCGTCCCCGCGCATGACGACCCGCAGCGCCCGCAGCAGCTCGGCGGGCTGGGTGTCTTTCAGCAGGAACCCGGCCGCGCCCGCCCGCAGCGCGCGGAAGATGTACTCGTCGAGGCCGAAGTTGGTGAGGATCACGACGCGCACGCTGTCCAGCCGTTCGTCCGCGACGATCAGCCGGGTGGCCTCGAGGCCGTCGAGCACGGGCATCTGGATGTCCATCAGCGCGATGTCCGGGCGGTGCTCGGCGGCCAATGCGACCGCGTGCGGTCCGTCGGCGGCCTCGGCGACCACCTCGATGTCGTCTTCCGCCTCGAGCAGCGACCGGATGCCGCTGCGGATCAGCGCCTGGTCGTCGGCCAGCAGGATCCTGATCAAGAGGGTGCCCGCACGGGGAGTTCGGCGCGCACCTGGAAGCCGCCGTCCTTGTGTGGTCCGGCCTCGAGCCGGCCGCCGAGGGCGGACACCCGTTCCCGCATGCCGACGAGGCCCAGCCCGGGACCTGACGGCCGGGTGCCGTTATCGGTGACGCTGCCTTTATCGGTGACGCTGCCCTTATCGGTGACGCTGCCCTGGCCGTCGTCGTCGATCTGGATCGAGAGCGTGTCCGGCGTGTAGTGCAGGTGAACCGACGCGCAGGCCGGGCCGGCGTGCCGGCTCACGTTGGTGAGCGCCTCCTGCACGATCCGGTAGGCAGCCTGGTCCGCTTCGGGCGGGAGCGGGCGCTGCGCGCCGGTCACGGTCAGGGTCACGGGCAGGCCGGCCGCCCTCGCGCGGGCCACCAGACTGTCCAGCTGGCCAAGGCCGCTGCCGTCACCGTCGCTGCCGTCACCGTCGCTGCGCAGCACGCCGAGCGTCGCGCGCAGTTCGCGTACGGCGTCCGCGCCCGCCTCCTGGATGGCCAGCAGCGCGGGCGGAACATCCTCGCCGCGTTTGCGGGCCAGGTGCACCGCCACGCCGGCCTGAACCTGGATCACCGAGATGCTGTGCGTCAGCGAATCGTGCAGCTCTCGGGCGATGCGCAGCCGCTCCTGCATCGCCTTGCGCCGGGCGGCTTCGTCCCTGGTCCGTTCCGCCTCTTCGGCGCGCTGCTCGGCGTCGCGGAGGTGCAGCTGCCACACGCGGAACGCCACGACCATGACGCCTGCCGAGACGAGCCATCCGGCCGCGTAGAACCCCCGCCGGTCCCGATCCGTGCGCATTCTTCGAGCGTACGCGTCCTGCCCGCGAGCGCATCCGCCCGGAGTCGCCATTGCCGGCTACTCCCCGCGCGGTACCCCGGTGGCGGGCGGCATTCCTGCCGACCAGGAAGAAGTCACTTCCTGCGCCCGACGACAGCGGCCCTTCCGGCCGGCAGCATCGGTGGCATGGCAATCGCATCTCTTGAAGCCGGTCAGGCCGGCACCCGGAACGACGGCCGCCACCTCGGCGTGGCACTGCTGATCATCGCGGCCGCCCAGCTGATGGTCGTGCTGGACGCCACCATCGTCATCGTCGCGCAGCCGCGCATCCAGACCGCACTCGGATTCTCCGGCAGCGGCCTGGAGTGGGTGACCAACGCGTACGCCCTGACGTTCGGCGGGCTGCTGCTGCTCGGCGGCCGGGCCGGTGACCTGCTCGGACGGCGCCGGATGTTCGTGGCCGGCCTGCTGCTGTTCTCGGCCGCGTCCCTGGCCGGCGGGCTCGCCACCTCGCAGGCGTGGCTGCTGGCGGCCCGGGCCGTGCAGGGCGCTGGCGGCGCCATCGTCGCGCCCACCGCGCTGGCGCTGATCGCAACGACGTTCCCGGCAGGCCCGCCGCGCAACCGGGCGATGGGCGTGTACGCCGCGATGAGCGGGGCCGGCGGCGCGGCCGGGCTGCTCGCCGGAGGCCTGCTCGTCACGTACGCCTCGTGGCAATGGGTGCTGTTCGTCAACGTGCCGATCGGCATCGCCGTCGCGCTCGCCACCCTGGTCGCGCTGCCTGGTGCCGCCCGTCGGCCTGGCCGGCTCGACCTGCCCGGCGCCGTCACCGGGACCGCGGGAGTCGCCGCGCTCGTCTACGGCCTGTCCAACGCCGCTACCAGCCCGGACGGGACCTCGCACTGGGGTGACGGCAAGGTGGTGGCGGCGCTGACCGCAGGCGTCGTCCTGCTCGCCGCGTTCGCGGTCATCGAGACGCACAGCCACCATGCGCTGCTGCCGGTGCGATTGCTGCGTCAGCGCGACCGGCTCGGCGCGAACCTCATCATGCTGGGAGTCGGGACCGCCATCTTCGGCGTGTTCTTCTTCATCAACTATTTCGTACAGAAGGTATGGGGTTACTCCGCGCTCGAGACAGGACTGGCGTTCCTGCCGCTGACCATCGTGCTGCTGGCCGCCTCCGCGACCGCCGCCGCGCTCGTGCCGCGCATCGGCGCGCGTCCGCTGCTGCTGGCCGGTGGCGCCGCCGCCGCCGGGGGCCTGTACTGGCTGTCCCGGCTGACCGAACACGGCACGTACGCTGGCGGGCTGCTCGGGCCGAGCCTGGTTACGGGGGCCGGGCTCGGCCTGCTGTTCGTCCCGCTGCCGCTGGTCGCCCTGGCCCGCGTCGACGAGGCGGACTCCGGGGTGGCGGCCAGCCTGCTCAACGCCGGCCGGCAGGTAGGCGGATCCATCGGTCTGGCGGTACTGGGCACCGTGGCCTGGACGGTGGTCGCCGACGGCGCCCGAGCCCGCGGCGCAGCGGCCCGGGCTGTCTCGGCGGGCCGTGCCCATGCCGCAGCGGCCCGGGCTGTCCCGGCTTATCAGCACGCGCTGGCGGCCGGCTTCGACCGTGCCTTCCTGGTCGCCTCGGGGATCGCACTGCTCGTCCTGGTGATCGCGATCGCCGCGATCCGCATCCGCCGCGCTGACCTGAGCGGGGGCTGACTTGAGGACACCGCAGCAATGCCGGTCGACAACCATCCGGTTCGGTGATAGGCCTGTCGCGAGAGGGAGCGGGTGCACCGCTGCCTGATGATCCGCCAGTGAGGTGCTCCCTGCCCGGCTCGTTTGCCACCGCGACCGCTGTCCAGCCCACCGCGGCTGGACAATGGTCGGCGTCCATCCATCCGGGCTGGGACATCGCAGGTAACGCCAATGGCGGCTATCTGCTCGCCGTGGCCACCCGCGCCCTGGCCGGCGCTGCCGGACGCCCCGACCCCGTGACCGTCACCGCCCATTACCTGTCCCCCGGCCAGCCGGGCAGTGTCCGCATCGCGACCCAGATCCTGAAGGAGGGAAAGCGCTTCGCGACGGGCACCGCGACGATGTTCTCCGGCAGCCGCCCGCTGCTGGCCGCGCTGGGCACGCTCGGTGACCTGTCACAGGCCCAGGGACCCGAGCTTGTCGAGGGTGCGCCGCCCGAGCTGCCCCCGCCCGAGCAGTGCGTCCGGCTGCATTCGACCGACACCCTCCCGCCCCCGTTCATGGACCGGGTCGATCTGCGGCTGCATCCCGACGACGCCGTCTTCGCCACTGGGCGGCGATCCGGACGGCCGCTGATGCGGGGCTGGTTCAGGCTCCCCGATGGCGAGCAGGTCGACAGCCTCGCCCTGCTGTGCGCGGTCGACGCCTTTCCGCCCACCGCCTTCAACGCCCGGCTGCCGGTCGCATGGACACCGACGATCGAGCTCACCGCTCATATCCGGGCCAACCCGGCGCCCGGCTGGCTCCGCTGCCGCTTTTCGACCCGATTCGTCACCGCCGGTTTCCTCGAAGAGGACGGCGAAGTCTGGGACAGCACCGGGCGCCTGGTCGGCCAGTCGCGTCAGCTCGCCCTCGTTCCCCGGAACGAGTAGGACCGCCGAGGACCTATGGCGGCCGGGAGTACGGCCAGTACCAGCAGGCCGGTCAGGGCGAACGCCGCCGGGTAGCCGGTGCGGGCGGCGAACAGGCCGCAGACGGCCGGGCCCGCGCCGTATCCGGCGTCGTAGGCGAAGTTCCACAGTGAGCTGGCCTTAGCCTCCGGCAGCTGCTCGATCAGCAGCGCGAACGTCGCGTTCTCGATCACCCCGAACCCGGCGCCGAACAGCGTCATGCTGGCGAAAATCAGCACCGGCGACGCCAGCCATATCATCGCGGACATGCCGAGCGCCGCCAGCGTCAGCGCCGGGATGAGCAGCCTGGCGTGACCGTACCTGTCGCCGAACCGGCCGGCCCGCCAGCGGCTGAGCGTCGCGGCGATCGCCGAGACGAGCAGGGCGGCCGAGGAGAGGTTGCTGGACACCCCCTTCACGAGCGGGAGGAACGAGTCGAGCACGCCGGCCGCGATGGTGCACGCGGCGAAGATCAGCGGCAGCCGCAGCGCGACGCCCGGCGTCCGCCGGGTGCGGGCGGCTGGCGGGGTGCCGTACGCCTCCCCGCGTCCGGGCAGCCAGCGGATCGTGGTCAGGGGCAGCAGGCCGGCGGCCGCCGCCATCGCCGCCACCGCCGTGGCCAGGTGGTGCCCGGCGAGCCAGACCCCGGCCGGCAGCGCGACCACGGCCGGAACGCCGGAGACGATGCCGAGCAGGCCGAGCCCTTCGCCGCGGCGTCCGGGAGGAAGCAGCGTGGCGGCAAGCGCGCCGGTGGTGACGCCGCACAGGCCGAAGCCGAGCCCGCGCACCAAGCTGACGCTCATCATGACGGCCTGGGGCTGGCGCGGGAGCAGGGCCAGGGCCGGGGCGCCGAGCAGCACCGCTCCGGCCGCCAGCACCGTCCGGTAGCCGAACCGCCTGATCCCCGCGGCGGCGGCCGCCTCCGCGATCACCGTGCCGAGCAGCAGCGACCCGGTGATCAGCCCGGCGCCGGAACTGCTGGCCCCGGCCGCCGCGGCCAGCATCGGCAGAACCGACAGCAGCAGGAAGAAGCTGGTGAGCGAGGTGAACTCGGCCAGGAACGTCAGTGAGAGCGGCAGGCTGAGGAGCCGGGTCGGCGCACCGTCCCGGGTGGCGGGCCGCGCCTGCGTCGAGGTGCTCATAGCCAGGACAGTAGGAGGCAGCCGGCCTGCTGGTAAGGTCCGATTTCATGACGATTGAGTGGTCCGGTTTGGGTCCGGGACTGCTCGTGCGGCTCGATCGTTCGACCGGCCAGCCGCTGCGCGCCCAGCTGGAGGCGGGTCTGCGCCAGGCGATCAGGGACGGCCGGATGCGCGGCGGGGAGCGGCTGCCGTCCTCGCGCGAGCTGGCGCGTGAGCTCGGCGTCTCCCGCGGCATGGTGCAGGAGTGCTACGGCCAGCTGCTGGCCGAGGGGTACCTGACCAGCCGGACCGGGTCCGCTACCCGGGTAGCGGATATCAAGGAGCGGCCGGCCGCGGTCTCCCCCGTGCCTGTGTCGCCGACTCGCCAGGCGCCGGATCGCGCGCTGATCGCGGACTTCCAGGCTGGCGTGCCGGATCTGTCCAGCTTCCCGCGTACCGACTGGGCCTGGGCCGTCCGGTAGGCGTGCGGCCAGATCGCCTCCGCGGACCTGGGATACGGCGATCCGCGCGGCAGCGCGGTGCTGCGCGAGGTGCTGGCCGGGTACCTGCGGCGGGTACGGGCCGCCGATGCCGACCCAGGGCGGATGATCATCAGCACCGGCTTCGCGCAGGGGGTCAACCTGGTGCTGCGCGCGCTGAGCCGGGAGCGCGGCGTGTCACGCGTGGCCTTCGAAGATCCCGGCTACGGGAGCGCGCAGGCTGACGAAACGGTGCGTGCGGCCGTGGCGATGGGCCTGCGCGCCGGGTACGTGCCGGTCGACGAGGAGGGCCTGGTGGTCAGCGCGCTAGCGGCGAGCGGGGCCCAGGCTGTCGTGGTCACGCCGGCGCACCAGTCCCCCACCGGGGTGGTCCTGTCCGCGGCACGCAGGCACGCGCTGGTGGACTGGGCCCAGCGCGGGGGCGGGTACGTGATCGAGGACGACTACGACTCGGAATTCCGCTACGACAAGGAGCCGGTCGGCGCGCTGCAGGGACTGGCGCCGGACCAGGTCTTTCTGATGGGCACGGCCAGCAAGGCGCTGGCGCCCGCGGTGCGCCTCGGCTGGGTGCAGGCGCCTGCGCCGCTGGCCGGGGCGGTCGCCGAGGAGAAGCAGATGAGCGATCGCGGCTCGTGCACGATGGACCAGCACGCCCTGGCGACCCTGCTCACATCGGGCCGGTACGACCGCCACCTGCGCCGGATGCGGGCCGTCTACGCCGGCCGACGGGCCGCGCTGGTCGAGGCGTTCGCCAGGCACGCGCCCGGTGTCCGTCTCACCGGGCTCGCGGCCGGATTCCACGCCGTCGCGCCGCTGCCGGCCGGCGCGGACGAGGCGGCCGTGATCGCGGCGGCACGAGAGCGGCGGGTCGGGCTGTACGGAATCGGCGCCTACCGCGGCATGGCCGACGCGGCGGCGCCGCCCGCGCTGGTCATAGGGTTCGGCAACGTCGGCGAGCGAGCCATCGACCCCGCCATCGCCGCCGTCGCCGACCTGGTCAGCTGAGCGGCATACGCCACGTGGCGGTGACCCTCCATCCCTCCCACCCTTGCCCATCATCATGGTCGGGCGACGGCTCTTGGCGGTCCCGAGGCCGCTCATCCGGGGATGGCGGTCTACGCTGCGGAACATGGACCGGCACGAACACAGCGAGGAGCGGTTCGCCTCGGCGGCGCAGGCCGCCGAGTGGGACGCGAGGTACAGCGAGGGCGACGGTGCGAGATGGAGCGGACGCCCGAACGGGCGGCTCGTCGCCGAAGTCGCCGGCCTCACGCCAGGCCGGGCCCTCGACGTCGGTTGCGGTGAGGGCGCCGACGCGATCTGGCTGGCTCGCCAGGGCTGGACGGTCACCGCAATCGACGTCTCCGATGTGGCGGTGATCCGGGCGCGGGAGGCAGCGGAACTGGCCGGCGCCGTCGTCGAGTGGGTCCGCGGGGATGCCCTGCGGACACCGTTCCCGGCCGGGTCGTTCGACCTCGTGTCGATGCAGTACCCGGCGCTGCCCAAAGCCGTCGGCGAGGCCGCCGTGCGGGCGTTGCTCGACACGGTCCGCCCCGGCGGGTTGCTCCTCGCCGTCTACCACGATCTCGACGACGAGCACCGCGAGCACGTGAAGTCGCGGGGCACCGACCCGGCGGACTATTTCGATGCGGACGACCTCGGCCGGCTGCTGGGCGACGCGTTCATGATCGAGCTGCGTGCGGTCGAGCCGCGCATCGACCCGCCGCCCGATAGCCCGCACATCGCCGACATCGTCCTGCGCGCCCGGCGTCGCTGAAGCGCGGCCCGGCGCCGACCGCGAACGTCCCGGACTCGCGGCTGGACAGCCTAGTCGTCCCCGGGCAGGATGCCGTGCGGTACCACATCGGTGTCAGGGCGCGCGGCGGCGCGGCGGCCGCTGGCTTTCTGCCAGTAGGTCTCCTTTCCCAGCAGCGACTCACCGAACCGGTCGAACTCGGCGATCACCTTCTGCGTCGCCGCGGTAACCGCCTCACTGGTCCGTTCACCCAGTTCCTCCAGTTGCCGCGACACCTCAGCCTGGATGCGAGCGGCCACCTCATCCGTGGCCAGGTCACGCACCTCCTGCTTGGCCTCACGCACCGCGGCGCGCAGATCCTTCGTCGCGGCGTGCGCTTCGCGGATCATCTCCCGGCACTCTCCGAGGGCCGCTTCCAGCCGGTCTAGCTCGCTCACGGCATCCTCCTCGCCCGCCGGCCGAACCAGCACCCGCCAGGCTACCAACCGCCAGGCTGGCTGGCCGAGGCACGGTTGGCGAGCACGTCCCTGAGTTCGTCCATCAGCTCACGGAAGATGCCCGGGAGGTCTGGCTGGCCCGGCTGGCTAACCCAGCGCGCGAAGGCCATCTTGAACACGGCGGTGCCCGTCTCGGCGGCCAGGCTCGCGGATACCGCGGTCGCGGAGCGCGCCGGCCACCGCCGCCGTGAACGCCGCGAGCTTGATGAGCTCACGCTCGCGTAGCTCGGCGTTCGCCGACACGATGGCATCGCGCAGCCTGACCCGTTCCGGGTCTTCCTGGAGCATGCCGGCTTTCGGCGGGCCGCTAACCTTCCGGCCCAGGGTTCCGGCGGACGTTCATCACCAGCCGTTCGAACTCCGCCCATGTCCTGCTCCACTCGGCCAGCGGGGTGAGGATCCCCTCCAGCGCCGCGAGCTGCTCGTCGAACGCGGTCAGCTGAGCTTGCAGCGCCGCGATGCTGCTTCGCTGCGCGGTGACGCCGCTGGCGATCGCGGTCACCTGCGCCGCGGAAATGGCGCCGGGCATCGGCAGGCCCTGCAGCGAGGATACGGACTGCGCAAAAAGCCTCTCGCTGAGCCCGGTCATGCCCGCCAGCTCCTCGGTTATCCTGCGCAGCCGGGCGATCCACGGCTGGATCAGGCCGGGGAAGCCGTCAGATGTGCCCTGCTCATCAGTCATCGGGTTCGTCCTTTCGCAAGCGCCGCCTGGTCGCGGGTGCCCCTGTCGCCATCCCCCGCTCACGCGCCCGGCAAAGCTCCTGGTGGTCTTTATCTGCATCGCCGCGCCCGCGCTGGCGGGCCGCTGGTGCCCGGGCTGGGCACGGGGAGGGCAGGAATATGCCGAACGGGCCGGCGGGTCAGCCCTGCTCGTTCGTTCTTGCCGCCCTTATCTGGCCGGGCCGGATCCTGCCGCGGGCGGACCCGGAAGGGCCCACCGCCACGGCGATGCCGGCGTCAGGTCCGGCTCACACCCGTACCGGTAGCTGACCGCCTCGCCGGTGCCCGTCCCGGTTGAGTGGTGGGCCAGGAAAACGCCGAACATCCCCGCCCCCGCGGCCCGTCTGGCCAGGATCCCGGCCGTCTCCCCGGCTCCGGCGGCGCGCAGCGCCGCGAGCAGCCGGGCGACATCCCGCGGCCGGTCGAGGCGGGCCTGCCGGGCGGGATCCCGGTCCAGCAGGGCCAGGGCCGCCTCGTGCTCCCCGGCGGCGCGCAGCCCGGCCAGCAGCGCGGCGGCGGCACCGGGGTCGGCCAGGCTGGCCCGCGGGGCATCCCGGGCGGCGCGGGCGGCCAGCGCGCGGGCCGCGGCGGAGTCTCCGGCGGCGCGCAGCGCGGCGAGCAGCCGGGCGACATCCCGCAGATCGTCCAGCGCGGCCTGCCCGCCGGGGTCACGGTCCAGCAGCACCCGGACTAGGTCGTCGGCCCCGGCCGCGACGAGGTGTTCGAGCAGCCAGGCCATCTCCCCGACTGTGCCGGGCGCGGCAGACCGGACCCGGTCGGCGGGCAGCAGGACCCGGAGCGCCTCGTCGCCGCCGTCCCGGAAGTGCTCCAGGCATTCGGTGAGGTAAGTCAGATGACCGGGGCCGGCCAGGTCCCCGACCCGGGTGGCCAGGGTCCGGATCGCCTCGGTGTCCCCGGCCAGCTGGAATTCGGTCACCAGCCAGGCGATGGCCTGCGGGTCGCTCAGGTCGACGTGGCTGGCTGGGTCGCGGGCCAGCAGCGTGCGGATCGCCCCGGCGGCGCCGGCCTCGCGGAGCTCGGTGAGCAGCCAGGCGACCGAATCCGCGAAGTCGGTCTTGGCGAGCCGGGCCGGGTCGCGGGCCAGCAGCCGCCGGACGGCGTCGGCCTCTCCGGCCGCACGCAGTTCGGCCAGCAGCGCGGCGGCCTCCCACGGGTCGTCGAACCGGCCCTGGCCGACCGGGTCGCGGTCCAGCAGCCGCCGGACGGCGCCGGCCTGGCCGGCCGCGCGCATCGCCTGCAGCAGGCTGGCCGCGGCCTGCGGGCCGTCGATGACGCAGTGCTCGGCGGCCCAGTCGGCCAGCGCCCGGGTCGCGTCGCTGGCTCCGGGTCCGGCCGCGTGCATTGCCGTCACCAGCAGGGCGGTCTCCCGCGGGTCGTCCGGGTCGGCGTGCCGGGCCGGGTCTCGGGCCACCAGGGCGCGGACCGCGCCGTCGGCCCCGGCCGTGCCGAGCGCCCGCAGCAGCGCGGCCAGGTAGGGCACGCCGTCGAGCCGGGCGCGCTCGGCCAGGCGCGCGCCGAGCGCCTCGGCTGCGTCACCGGCCCCGGCCGCGCCCAGCGCGATCAGCAGCCGGAGCGCGTCCCAGCGAGCGCGCAGATCAGCCTGGTCGGCCGGGTCACGGGCCACCAGGGCCCGGATCGCGTCACCGGCCCGGGCGGCGCGCATCGCGTCGAGCAGCCGGGCGGTCTCCCACGGATCGTTCAGCCGGACCAGGCCCGCGGCCCAGCCCGCCGCCCGGTCCGCGTCCTCGTGGCCGGTCTCGTGCAGCAGGCTGACCAGCCGGGCGGCCGCGTCGGCGCTGCCCCGGCTCACCGCCGCGGTCCACAGCGAGGCGGCGTGCCGGTAAAGCCCCCGGTCCCGCGCCGCCTGCCCGAGGCGCGTCGTGTCCAGGAGGCCGGTCCCGGCGCCGCCCGCGTGCGCGATCAGCGCGTGCCACAGCGCGGCCGCCCCGGCCTGGTCCTGGCGTGCCTGAAGGCCGAGCTGGTCGAGCGCGCCGGCCAGCCGGTATCCGGCGCCTTCCCCGGCCGGGACCGCCGCCAGCCCCGCTGGCCCGCCGTCCTCCGCGGCGCAGGCCCAGGCCAGCCCGGTTTCCGTGGCGAACGCTCCGTCCGGCCCGGTTTCCCGGTCCGCGGCGGGTGGCGCTCCGGGCAGGCAGCCGGCCGTGGCCTGCTCCAGCAGGCCGGCCGGCAGCGGGCCGGCGTGGCCGAGCCTGGCGGCGTCCATCGCCGCGGTGAGGATGGCCCGGCCGCGCGGGTCGCCGCCGGGGTCGGCGTAGCGGCCGAGCAGCCTCGGGACCCCGGCCAGGTACTGGGTGACCTGCCCGTCCGGGCCGGCCGCGGCCGCGGCGGCGGCCAGCACCGGGTCACCGCTCCCGGCCGCCTCGGCCAGCTCGGCGGCGGTGAACCGGGCCGGCACGTCCAGGAACCCGCCGCCGTAGTCGGGGCTGATCGAGGACGGGTCATACAGCGACAGCTCGTCCAGCCGGGCCAGCATCCGCCCGGCCAGCCAGGCCGGGTCGCCCGCGCCGCGCCCGGCGCCGACCGCGGCCAGGTAGGCGTCCCACTGCCAGGGCCAGACGGTCGTCACGACCAGGTAGCCGTCCTCGTCGAACAGGTCGGCCAGGCGATCCAGCGCGGCCGCGCCGCCGTCCGCGTCTGCGTACCGGCCCAGCTCGCCCAGCCACAGCACGGTCCCGGCCGGGACGCCCGCCTCGAGCCGCGCGGCCAGCGCCGCCGCGGTCCGGGGGTATTCCAGCGGCCACTCCGGAAGCAGCTCGGCGACCGCCTCCCAGGTGGCCCGGGTGGTGCCGGTGCCGGGCTCACCGCGGACCACCACAAGCCGGCTGTCGGCCACCGGCGGCGCGAGTATCACCCGCAGCCGCTCGTCGTGCGGTCGGCGGACGTACGCAGGCAGCGGGCCGCCACCGGCCACCTGGTGCACCCCCAGCTCGGCCGGCGTCCACTGCCCGGCCAGGCGGGCATCCAGTCTCATGGCCCCATTGTCCGCCCCGCCGTAGATTGTGACGGGCGACGGACGCCTTCGCCCACCTGCGTGAGACCACCGACTTCGCGGCGCGTGCCGCAGACTCCCGGTGGGCGGGCTGACATCCTGCTCAGCCCAGCGCGGCCGTCAGCCGCTCGGCGGCAGCCGCGACAGCAGCGCGGAGTTCGGGTCCGCCTTCGACACGGAACCGGATCGGGATCGCGGCCAGCCACTCGCCGGCATACGGCTCCGCGGTCAGGCGCGGCGGAGGCATGCTGGCGCATAGTGGCGGCCTGCCGACCGATGTTCTCCGGCAGCGCCCGGATGATCTTGCCCAGGGCGGCGCCGACCGGATCGTCGGCATCCGCGGCGGCGTGGCTGCCGTCGAGCACGGCCATGACCAGGCCAAGCGCCTCTGCGGCGCTGAATACCAGGGGCGGCAGCCGGATGCCCCGGCCGACCCGGTAGCCGCCGTAGGGCCCCCGGGTCGACTCCACGGGGATGTCAGCCTCGCGCAGGATCGCGACATAGCGGCGCGCGGCGCGTTCGGTCACGCCGAGGTGCGCCGCAAGCTGGGTGGCGGTGATGCCGGGCTGGGCCTGCAGCAGCTCGAGGGCTCGAAGCGCCCGCCCGGCGGGGCTCAGGCCGGTCTTCACGACAATAGGGTAATAAGGAAGCCGATCGTCCGGAACTAGCTCTATCGTCGGGCCGGTCGAGACCCCGCAGACCGCACCGCGCGCGACCGCGCCGCAGCGGGGAAGGAGGACTGACGTGGATATCCTGCTGATCGCCGGCCTGTGGCTCGGGTCGGTCTGGGGCAAGGTTGCCGAGCAGCTCGAGGCCCGCGGCCATCACGCCGTGGCGGTCACCTTGCCGGGTCAGGGCGACGGCAATGCATCGGCGACGCTCGCGGATCAGTCGGCCGCGGTGGTCGCGGCGGTCGATGCGGCGGCCGGGCGGCCCATGGTGGTGGGGCATTCCGCCGCCTGCAGCCTGGCGTGGCTTGCCGCCGACGCACGCCCCGCCAAGGTCAGCAAGATCGCGCTCATCGGCGGCTTCCCCGTTCGGGACGGCCAGGCCTACTTCGATGCCGCCCAGGAAGGCGCGCTGGCCTTCCCGGGCTGGGGCGAATTCGAAGGGCCGGACTCCGCCGACCTGGACGACGCCGCGAAGCAGGCCATCGCGGAGGCTGCGATCCCGGTCCCCGAAGGGGTCAGTCGCGGAGTGGTCAGATTCTCCGACGAGCGCCGCTATGACGTCCCGGTGGTGCTGGTCTGCCCGGAGTTCAGCCCCGCCCAGGCCAGAGAATGGATCGAGCACGGCCAGGTGCCGGAGCTGGCGAAGGCCGCGAAGGTCTCGTTCCTCGACATCGACTCCGGCCACTGGCCGATGATCAGCGCGCCGGCCGATCTGGCGCGCCTCCTAGCGGGGATGGCTGAGGAGCCCTGAGAGAGCGTCGGCTACGGTAGCGGACCTCGCAACAGGCGCGGCGGCCGGACAGGCCGGCCCGCCCGCCCGCGCGTGTTACTACGAGGCGTAGTAACATGTCGTGCGTGAACGGCGCCGTTCCCACGACGATCATCGTCGCCGGTCTCGCGCTGGCCGGGTACGCGCTGCTGACGACCGCCCGAAACCGGCGAATGGACGTTGGCTTGCTCGCCGCACTCGGCGTCCTCGAGATCCTGCTGCTGGTCCAGGTCGGCATCATCGTGGCCAGACTCGCCGGCGGTGGACGCCCGGCCGGGCTGGCTACGCTCATCGGATACCTGATCGCGATGCCGCTCGTCCCGGTGGCCGCGGCGTTCTGGGGGTTGCTGGAGCGATCACGGTGGGGCCCGGCGGTCGTCGCCGTGGCCGGGCTCGTCGCGGCCGTGCTGATGGTACGGCTGCATCAGATCTGGCCGGCCCTCCGTGTCTGAGCCCACGGCGCCGCCTGAGCCCGCAGCATCACCACCGGGCTCCACCAGGACAGGCCCGGGCCGGGTGCTGATCGCGATCTACGCGCTCTTTGCGCTCGCCGCTTCCGCACGCGCCGGGGTGCAGATCGCGACGAAGTTCAGCAACGCCCCGGTCGCCTACCTGTTGTCGGCCTTCGCCGGCGTGGTCTACATCCTCGCCACGGTCACCCTGGCCATCGGCACTCCGACAGCACGCCGGATCGCCATCGTGTCCTGCTCGGTCGAATTCGCCGGCGTGCTGGCGGTCGGCACCTGGAGCCTCGCCGACCCGGCCACCTTCCCCGACGCCACGGTGTGGTCTGGCTATGGCAGCGGCTACGGTTTCGTGCCGCTTGTCCTGCCCGTGTTCGGCCTGCTGTGGCTACGCCGTTGGACCGGGTGGGCGAGAACCCGGCCCACGATCGCGATGCCAGCGGGAGATGCGGCGGATGTCGTGGCCGGCGGCAGCGAACGCTCAGAATAGTGGATGTCAAACGCCCGCAGCAGAGCCTGACGTTTCCGCAGGGATGAGTGATTCCCAACCCGGCGGGCAGGCATATCGGGTCGCTGACCGACGGTCTGACCGCCAGTGTGGCCTGGTCCGCGCCGGGCGGCGGACCCTAATGCCCTCAGGTCACTTCCATCCCTTCCACTGCCAAATATCGCTCACGCGTGTGAACCAGAAGCGTTTATCGTGGTTGATTCGGCCTTAGTGGTGGATCCGGGGTACTATCGGTGCTTCGAACAAATCCACTACCGTCGCAAGCTCTGCGCGTAGGCTCACGATCGAAGCTACGTTCCCCTTCTGAGACAGCAGTGTAGATGTCTCATGGCTGCAGACCCGATGCAGGCGACGGTAATAGGACGTTCCTGAAGCCGAGTCTTGTCAGCCACGGACCCGGAGCGGCGGTTAGTGTGAGAACAGCGTCCAACTGAGAAGAGAAGGGGTCGTGTCGGCGTCCGGTGAACACATCAAGGCACTCGTGCGTAGCCACGCTGCCGGTGATGACGCTGCCTTCTACGCGGTCGCACTCCAGGTAGCAGCGAAGGCCGCCCGCCAGGGTCACGGCACCTTGGCTGGGGAACTGAAGCAGGTGATCGACACAGCGCGGAGCCAGCCGGTTGCTGACAAGGTCACTGCGATCGCGCGGCCGCGGGGTGATCTCGCTGATCTGGTGACGGCCGCGTTCCCCGAGGTCACCCTGCGCGATCTCGTCGGCCCGGCGCTGATGAAAGACACGGTGGCCCGGATTCTGCACGAGCAGCGACAGCGACAGGCTTTGCTGGACCATGGCTACGCCCCAGCACATCGACTGCTCCTAGAGGGGCCACCGGGAACCGGCAAGACGATGACCGCGGCCGTGATCGCGCACGAGCTGTCACTGCCGCTGCTGACAGTCCGGCTGGACAGTCTGCTGAGTAAGTATCTGGGCGAGACAGCGAGCAAG
>Ga0335077_10002162_pt1 | contig 23450 bp, 17 predicted proteins | sample Lox_Sample_31_FD_207151 | JGI IMG/M metagenome (GOLD analysis project Ga0335077, IMG submission 207151) | Soil microbial communities from Loxahatchee National Wildlife Refuge, Florida, United States - Lox_Sample_3.1 | ecosystem: Environmental > Terrestrial > Soil > Wetlands | place: USA...
CCCGGTGGACAGGATCTCCGCCTTCTGCCGGGCCATGGCCCGGACGGTGACGAGCGAGGCCACGAAGAAGAGGAGGAGCGAGGCCACGCCCACCGCCACCACTCGCGGGGTCGAGATGCGGTCGGGTTCCGCCTGGACGCGGTGGGATCCGTGGGGGGTCTCGGTCATTGCAAGGGCTCGTAGCCGAGAGAGTCGGCGAGGTTCGGGTCGCGGGCGGGGACGAGGGGGTGCCCGCGGAGCCGGTGGACGGCAACGGCGAGGGCCACTCCGCCCACCCCGACGAGCGCGGTGAGGTCGAGGAGGCTCGGGCGCGGCCCCGCCGCCGAGACCGGCGGCATCACCACCCAGTAGACGTCCACGTAGTGGGCGACGAGGATCCAGACGGACATGAAGACGAGCGGGGGGAGCCTCCGCTTGAGCCCCCGGGAGAGGAGGAGGACGAAGGGGAGGACGAACTGGAAGAGGATGAGGAAGACGCCCACCCCCTTCCAGCCGCCGTCCGAGCGCAAGAGGTACCAGGGGACCTCGTCCGGGAGGTTCGCGATCCAGATGAGGAGGTACTGGGAGAAGGCGATGTAGGCCCAGAAGGAGACGAAGGCGAGGAGGTACTTCCCGAGGGAGTGAACGTGGTTCGGGTTGAGCGCCTTCCCGAGCGGCTCCTCCCGGGCGGCGGCCGCAACCGCGATGATGAGGACGCCGGTGGCGGCCACCATGCTGCCCGCGAACCAGTAGACGCCGAAGATGGTGGAGAAGACGAAGGCGGAGAGCGACATCTGCCAGTCCACGGCCGCGAAGGTGATGGCGAGGGCCACGATGGGCAGGGCGCCCGCGCCCAGCCGGCGCATCTTCCGGCTGAGCTCCGGGTCTCCGGTCCCGTCCTGCTTGAGCGAGAAGCCGCGCATGAGCTCCCCCACCCCGAGGAGGACGAGGAGGTAGAGGACCGCGCGGGAGAGGAAGAAGGGGACGTTGAGCCAGGCGTGGCGGTGCTCCCACAGCCGGGCCGCCTTCGGGTCGAGGGGCAGGGCCGAGGTGGCGGCGGCCCAGGGGTAGAGCTCCTTCATCCCGAGAGCGATGGGGACAAAGAGGACCGCCAGGACCCCGAGCGACGCGGGGATGGCCTCCAGGATGCGGCGCACCACCACGTACCAGCGGGCGCCGGAGGCCTCGTTCGCCATGAGGAAGACGAGCGCCGCGGCGGCGATCCCGGTCCAGTAGGTGTAAGCGGTCAGGTAGGCGAAGAGGGCGCGGCGCGGGTCGAAGAAGGCGCCTGCGCCGGTGAGGAGGAGCCCTCCGATGCCCAGGGCGGCGGCGCCCCGGACGAGCCTCTTTCCTCCGGTGAAGGCGGGGGCGTTCATCGGGTCTCCTGGGCGAGGCGCGCCTGCACCTCGGCGGGGGCGTCGGCGAGCTTCGCCTTCTGCGAGAGCTGCAGGGCGCGGATGTAGGCCACCACCGCCCAGCGCTCCTCGGTGTCGAGCCAGGGCCGGTACGCGGGCATGAAGCCGTAGCCCTCCGTCATCACGTTGAAGAAGAAGCCGTCGGGCCGGACCGCGTCCTCGAGGAGGGACGGCGGCGGCCGGAGCGACATGTTGCGGGCCACCGGCGATTCCCCGTTGCCGAGCACGCCGTGACAGGCGGCGCAGAAGACCTCGAAGCGCTTCCGCCCGGTCTCGAGGAGCGGGCGGGTGACTGGGACGGGCATCCGGGCCAGGAGCTTCCCGTCCGGGGCCTTCCCGGTCGCGACCGCCGGGTCCGCGGGCTCGGACTGCGCCACCGCTCCAGCGGGCTCGTGCCGCATCCCGATCCCGTCCGCGTAGAAGTCGCTACCTCGGTAGGGCTTCGCCTTGGGCTGGTAGAGCATGGGGTCGATCCACTCGCAGCCGGCGAGGAGCGCGAGGGCCGCGGCCACCGGGAGCGCCCTCATGCGACCTCCGGGACGAGCTCCACCTGGGCGGCGCCGAGCTTCGCGAGCTCCCCGCTCACCTGCTCCACCTCCGCGGCCTCTACCTTCACCGAGAGCCACAGGGCGTCGACGCTGGCGGAGCGGAAGGCGTCCACCTCGAAGAGGGGGTCGTGGGGCCTCGGGAAGCGGAAGATGGCGAGCATGCCGAAGAAGATGGAGAGGCCGGAGAGGAGGACCCCGAGCTCGAAGGTGATGGGGACCCAGGTGGGCGCGGGCACGGCCGCGCGGTTCCCGACGTTGATGGCGTAGTCGATGTCGTTCATCCACCACTGCATGAGGACGGCGAGGGTCACCCCGCTGAGCCCGCCCGCCGCGGCGATGGCCGGCACCGGCGACCGCTTGAGCTTCAGGACCTCGTCGGAGCCCGGAAGCGGGTACGGAGAGTAGAAGTCGAGTGCGGTGTAGCCGAGCTCCTGGAGCCGCCGGGCGGCCCCGTAGAGCTTCTCCACGGACGGGTACTCCCCGAGCAGGGTGCGAGCTCCCTTCATGCGTGCCCTCCGGCCTGGGCCTCGTGGGCGAGCTCGTGAGCGAGCTCCTTTACCTCGGCCACCGCCACCGAGGGGACGAAGCGCAGGAAGAGGAGAAAGAGGAGGCTGAAGAAGGAGAGCGTGCCCGTGAAGATGCTCCAGTCCACCCAGGTGGGCGCGTACATCCCCCAGCTCGAGGGCAAGAAGTCCCGGTGGAGGGAGACGACGATGATGATGAAGCGCTCGAGCCACATCCCCACGTTCACGAGGATGGACGCGATCCACAGCCAGGCGATGCTGGTGCGCATCCGCTTCACCCAGAAGGTCTGGGGCACCACCACGTTGCAGAAGATCATGAGCCAGTAGAGCGGGGCGTAGGGGCCGGAGCGCCGGTTCACGAAGGCGAAGGCCTCGTTCTCGTCTCCGCCGTACCAGGCCATGAAGTTCTCCATGGCGTAGCCGTAAGCGACGATGAGGCCGGTGACGAGCATCACCTTGGCCATGTTCTCGAGGTGACGGGCAGTCACCACGCTCTCGAAGTGGAGCGCCTTCCGCGCCGGGATCATGAGGGTGAGCACCATGGCGAACCCGCTGAACACGGCGCCGGCGACGAAGTAGGGGGGGAAGATGGTGGTGTGCCAGCCAGGGAGCTGCGCCACCGCGAAGTCGAAGCTCACGATGGAGTGGACGGAGAGGACGAGGGGGGTGGAGAGCCCCGCCAGGATGAGGTAGCCGATGCGGTAGTGCTGCCAGTGCCGGGAGGAGCCCTTCCAGCCGAGCGCGAAGATGCCGTAGGCGATGCGCTGCAGCTTGGACTTCGCGGTGTCGCGGAGCGCGGCGAGGTCGGGGACGAGCCCCGTGTACCAGAAGACGAGCGAGATGGTGAAGTAGGTGGAGACCGCGAACACGTCCCAGATGAGAGGGCTCTTGAAGTTCGGCCATATCCCCATGGTGGCCGGGTACGGGAAGAGCCAGTAGATGGCGAACCAGGGCCGTCCGGTGTGGATGAGCGGGAAGAGGCCCGCCTGCATGACCGCGAAGATGGTCATGGCCTCCGCGAAGCGGTTGATGGAGGTGCGCCACTTCTGCTGGAAGAGGAGGAGGATGGCGGAGATGAGCGTCCCGGCGTGGCCGATGCCGATCCACCAGACGAAGTTGATGATCCCGTAGCCCCAGCAGACCGGGACGTTGTTCCCCCACATCCCGATGCCCCGGGCGACGGTGAGGGTGACGCCCATGACGAGCAGCCCCGTGCCCGCGAAGGCGAGCCCCGCCGCCTTCTTCCAGTTCGCGTGGGGGTCGAAGACGGGGGCGAGCAGCGTCTGGTTGAGGTCCCGATCGCTGGGATGACCCAGGATGAGCGGGCCCTGCGCGATCGGGTCCTTCCGGGCGGCGGCGTCGGAGGTCATGCCAGGTCCGGGTTCGGGTTGCGGATGCGCGCCAGGTAGGCGGTGCGCGGGCGGGTGCCGAGGTCGTGGAGGAGGTCGTAGCGCCTTGCGTCCCGGTGGAGCCGGGTCACCCGGGCGTTCGGGTCGTTCAGGTTGCCGAAGACGATGGCCTCCGCCGGGCAGGCCTGCTGGCAGGCGGTCGCCACCCCCTCGATCTTCTTCCCGGCCGCCCGGCTCTCGATGCGGGCCCGCTCGATGCGCTGCACGCAGTAGGTGCACTTCTCCATCACCCCGCGGGAGCGGACGGTGACGTCCGGGTTGAAGAGGAGCTCCTGGACGGCTGGGACCTCCGGGCGGAAGTTCAGGAAGTTGAAGCGCCGGACTTTGTAGGGGCAGTTGTTCGAGCAGTACCGCGTCCCCACGCAGCGGTTGTAGATCATCTCGTTCAGGCCCTCGTCCGAGTGGACGGTGGCGTTCACCGGGCAGACGTACTCGCAGGGCGCCGCCTCGCAGTGGAGGCACATCACCGGCTGGCTGATGGTCTGCGGATCCTCTGGGCTCCCGCTGAAGTACCGGTCGATGCGGATCCAGTGCATGATCCGCCCCTTCGCCACCTGCTCTGCGCCCACGATGGGGACGTTGTTCTCCTCCTGGCAGGCGACGGCGCAGGCGTTGCAGCCCGTGCACCGGGAGAGGTCGATCGACATCCCCCACTTGTAGTCCTGCTTGGAGTAGTCGACGGGCGCCTGCTCGGTGGGCTCGGCGTTCCGGAGCTTCCCGAGCTCGCCCTCCCCTTCCCCGCGCTCCCAGGCGGCGGCGTCGAAGTCGAGGGCGAGGGGCCGTCCTTCCATGGAGAAGTGCCCCTGGGCCAAGGCGAAGCGGTGCTTCCCCTTCCCGGCGTGGGCGGCGACGCCGCCCACCCACCAGGCCCCGGCAGGGCGGAACGGGTAGCCGTCGAAACCGGCGCCCGCGGCCACGGCCCCGCCGTCCGCGCGGCCGTAGCCGAGAGGCACGGTGACGGAGCCGTCCGCGTGGCCCGGCATCACCTTCACCGGCGCCGCCAAAGTGCCCCCCCGGACCTCGAAGTTCGCCACCTGGCCGTCGGAGAGGCCGAGCCTCTTCGCGGTGTCGGGCGAGAGGTAGGCGGCGTTGTCCCAGGTCAGCTTGGTGATGGGGTCGGGAAGCTCCTGCAGCCAGGCGTTCGAGGCGAAGCGCCCGTCGAAGACGGTGGCGTCCGGCACGAAGGAGAGCTCGAGATCGTCCGGGCCCCCCCGGGCCTCGGGTGGCCCCGCCACCGGGGACGGCGCGCCGGAGTCCACCGCCGGCTCCGCGGTCCCGGGGACGATCCCGGCGCGGAGCCAGCGCTCCCACTCCGCCTCGAAGGCGACCGGGCCGAGCCCGCTCTTCGCCCGCCAAGTGTCCTTCACGTGGGCGAGCGACCCCTTCTCGCCCTCGTCGAGGAGGGCGGCGAGGAGGTCCGGGGCCGCCACGCTCTCGTAGAGCGGGGCGATGAGGGGCTGGACGATGCTCGCGGTGCCGTCCCGACCTCTCCCGTCCCCCCAGGACTCGAAGGGGTGAGAGGCGGCGACGCGCCAGCTCGAGCGCTTCGAGGTCTCGTCCTCGCGGAGCGAGTGGTAGATGGCGTTCGGAACCCGGGCGAGGAGGGCGCCGAAGTCGAGCCCAGCCGGAGCCGCGTAGACCGGGTTCCAGGCGGTGACGACGAGCGTGTCCACTTGGCCGGCCTCGATCTCCTTCGCGAGCTCCGCGAGCGCGGAGGCGCTCGGCAGGGCGTCCCCGAGAACCGGGCTCGAGTAGGTGACGGCCGAGCCCGCGCTCCCGAGCGCCGCGTTCACGGCGTGGGCGAGCGCGTGGACCTGCGGGGGCTGGCGCAGGCCGGCGAGGACGAGCGCGCTCCCCCGGTGACCGCCGAGGTCCTTCGCGACCGCCTTCGCGGCCTTCTTGAGCTCCGGGGAGAGCGCGGCCGGGGCGCTCCCCACGCCGAGCTCGGCCGCAACGGCCGCCGCGAAGCGGGCCACCTCCGAGGCGCGCATGCGGAAGCGGTGGTCGGCCGAGGCGCCGGTGAGGGAGAGGGCGGACTCGGCGACGTAGAGCCGGTTCATCTCCGGTCCGGGCTCGCGCCGCCGCGCGAACTCGCGGGTGAGGCGGAGGACATCCCCGGGCGGGGAGAGGAAGTCCGCGTCCAGGGAGAGGATCACCTTCGCCCGGTCGAGGTGGGGGCGGACGTCGAGCGGGCGCCCGAAGGCGAGGCGCGCCCCCTCGAGGGCGTTCTCCTCCGGGACCGGGGCGAAGAAGCGGAAGCGGGCCTTGGGGAAGCGCGCCCGGAGCCGCCGGCGGAGCTCTGCGAGGGTGGGGGAAGCGTCCGGGGCGAGGAGGAAGGAGAGGCGGGCGCCCCCGTCCGCCTGGTGGGCCTGGCCGAGCTTCTGGGCCTCGACGAGGAAGCCGCGCCAGCCGAGCGCGGCCCCCTTCCGGTGGAAGCCCTTCGCCCGCTCGGGGTCGTAGAGGTCGAGGAGCGCCGCCTGGTCGAAGATGGTGGTGGCGCCGAGGCTCGCCGGGTGGGCCGGGTTCCCCTCCACCTTCACCGGCCGCCCCTCGGCGGCGGCGACCACGAGGCCGGTCGCGTAGCCGTCGAGGGAGAGGGCGGTCGCGTAGTGGGCCCTCTTCCCCGGGCGGTCCTCCCGAGGCTCGTGCACGTAGGGCACGATCTTGTCGCGCGGCTGCTGGCAGGCGGTGAGGCCGGCGAAGGCGGCGGAGGCGCCGAGGAGCTGGAGGAAGGATCGGCGGGAGAGCTCGGGCGGCGCCTCGGCAGCGCCGGCCGGGAACTCCCCGCGCCGCGCAGCGGACTCCGCGATGCTCTGCCAGAGGGGCCGGTGGCCCGAAGGCCGCTCGGCGCAGTCCTGGACGACAGGCAGCGATTTCATCGATGGCATGTGGTGCAGCTCACCCGCGAGTGGACGTCGTATTTCTTCATGAGCAGGGCAGCGAGGGCAGCGCGCGCCGCGGGCTCCGCGGGCGGCTCCCAGGTCATGCTCGTGATCTCCTCCTGCGGCCGGAGGTGCGGCGCCGGGTTCCGGTGGCAGTCCAGGCACCAGCTCATCTGCAGGGAGGACACTTTGGTCACCGCCGGCATCTCGTCGATGCGGCCGTGGCAGGTGACGCAGCCGATGCCTTTCTTCACGTGGATGGAGTGGTTGAAGTAGGCGAAGTCCGGGACCTGGTGGATGCGAATCCACTGGATGGGGACGCCGGTGAAGTAGCTCCGGCGGACGGGCTCGAGCTTCGGGCTCTTGTTCCAGATCTGGGAGTGGCAGTTGAGGCACATCTCCGTCGAGGGGATGCCCGCCGAGGCGCCCCGCTCCACGTTGAAGTGGCAGTAGCGGCAGTCCACGAGGTCGTCGACCACGTGGTGGCGGTGGTCGAAGAGGATGGGCTGGAGCACCTCCTCCTGGAGGCGCTCCCCGTAGGGCGTCCGCCAGTAGCCCCACAGGGCGAAGAGCGTGCCCGCGGCGCCGCCCAGGAGGACCACCGCCGAGAGGCGCGAGAGGAGGTTCCAGTGCGGCTTGAAGAGCGCGCTCATCCCGGCTCGGCCTCCCTGGTGCGTCTCGGGTCCCTCACCTCGGCTGACCCACCCTTTTTGCGTTTCACGCCGCGGCGATGCGCGGTCTTTATTGACGGCCGTCAAAACAATTTGAAACGGCCCTTATGGGGCCCTTCCGAAATCTTCCCGGTCGTGGGCGGCCGGATGCGAAGGCTCGGACGCCCTCGGCCGTTCGATCTCGCGGAATTGCGAAGCTCGCTGCCAGGCGCGGACCGGCGGAAGCCGGGGCGCTCGCCTTAGACTTGGAAGCCGACGTGGCCATCTACCGCCTCTACCGCGGCACCGCCTTCCCGGATCCAGAGTCGGCCGAGCCCGACGGCCTGCTCGCCGTGGGGGGCGACCTCTCGGAGAGGCGGCTCGTCGCCGCCTACGCCTCGGGGATCTTCCCCTGGTACTCGGCGGGGTCGCCCATCCTCTGGTGGTCCCCGAACCCCCGGATGGTCCTCTTCCCGGGCGAGGTCCACGTCTCCCGCTCCCTCCGGCGCACGGTGCTCTCGGGGCGCTACCAGGTGCGGGCGGACACGGCGTTCTCGCGGGTCATCCGGCGCTGCGCCGAGAAGGAGCGCCCGGACCAGGACGGCACCTGGATCGTCCCGGAGATGATCGAGGCCTACGAGCGGCTGCACGAAGGCGGCGTCGCACACTCGGTGGAGGCCTTCGAGGGAGGGGCGCTCGTCGGCGGCCTCTACGGCGTCTCGCTCGGCGCCGTCTTCTTCGGGGAGTCGATGTTCGCGGACAAGAGCGACGCCTCCAAGGTCGCCTTCGCGACCCTCGTCGAGTGGCTTCGCAGGAGGGACTTCGACCTCGTCGACTGCCAGGTGGAGACCGACCACCTGCGCCGCTTCGGCGCGCGGCCCATCTCCCGCGCCGAGTTCCGCACCCGGCTCGCCGCCGCCCTCGCGAAGCCCACGCTGCGCGGCCCCTGGGAGCTCGGGGAGGGCTCGTCTCCTCCCGGCCTCTAGGGCGCGGCCCCGGCCCCCTCCCCGAGGGTGCGGGTGAGGAAGAGGAGGCTCGTCGCGAGCGCGTAGTCGCGGTTGGCCTTCTTCTGGAACCCGTGCCCCTCGTCGAGGGCGAGGAGGTACCAGACCTCCTGTCCGCTCCCCCGGACTGCGGCCACGATCTGCTCGGCCTCCGCCTGGGGGACCCGCGGGTCGTTCTTCCCCTGGATGACGTAGAGGGCGGAGCGCATGTCGGCGGCCCGGTGGAGCGGCGAGATGCGCTCCTGCACGGCGCGCACCGCGAGGTCCCGCTCGTCCCCGTACTCGGCGCGCCGGAGGTCGCGGCGGTACTCTGCGGTCGACTCGAGGAAGGTGGGGATCCGGGAGATGCCCACCACGTCCACCGCCGATCGGATTCGCCCCGGGTAGAAGGCCGCGGTGGCGAGCGTCAGGTACCCCCCGTAGGACCCGCCGTAGGCCGCCACCCGGGCGGCGTCGAGGTCCGGCTGCGCCGCTACGAAGTCGAGCGTGGCGCCGATGTCCTGGAGCGCCTCCTCCCGCTTCGGCCCGTCGTCCATCGAGAGGTAGGCCTTGCCGTAGCCGCTCGAACCGCGCACGTTCGGCAGGAGCACGGCGATGCCGCTCTCCACGAGGAACTGGGCGAGCGGCTGGAACACTGGCCGGTGCTGCCCCTCGGGTCCCCCATGCCAGACGACCACCACCGGAAAGCGGCCCGGGCCCTTCGGCCGGTAAAGGAGCGCCGGCAGGGTGAGGCCGTCCGCGGCCGAGTAGTGGACGAGCGACGGCTCGGAGAGCGACTGGGGGTCGAGGCCGCCCACCTCCGAGCGGGTCCAGCGGAGCAGCTTGTGGGCCCGGAGGTCGACCTGCCACACGTCGCCGGGCAGCCTCGGGGTCCCGAGGTCGAGGAAGAGGGAGCTCCCCTTCGCCGCGAAGCGCAGGGAGAAGACGACGCCGACCGGGACGTTCCCCGGCTCGAGCTTCCCGCTCTTCGGCTCGAGGAAGTAGAGGCGGCTCACCCCGTCCGCGTTGGCGACGAGGGCGAGGCGCGAGCCGTCGCGCGCCACCGAGAGCCCCTCCACGTCCCAGCGAATGGTGCGGGAGAGCGGCCGCGGAGGCGAGAGCGGCTCGGCGAGGTCCAGGCGATAGAGCTCGTCGAAGTCGCTGTAGCGGTCGGTGACGAGGTAGACCGCCTTCCCGTCGGCGGAGTAGCGGGCCAAGGACACCGAGCCCTTCCCCTCCGCGGGGGTGAGAGGCTTCCGCTCCCCGCTCTCCACGTCCACGGCGAAGAGGTCGCCGTCGGCGACGGAGCGGTACCTCTCGACGAGGAGATGCGTGCCGTCCGGGGAGAAGTCGAGGGGGAAGTAGGTCCCGTCCCCCGAGACGAGGAGGCGGGCCTCCTGGGGGCGGGCGGTGTCGGCCACGTAGACCTCGCGGTCGCGGCCGTTGCGGTCCGTGCCCGCCCAGGCGATGCGGCTCCCGTCCGGCGACACCACCAGGCGCTCGTGGCGGCCCTTCCCGTCGGTGAGCCTCTCGGGGCGCCCGACCCGCCGATCGAGCCGGTAGACCTGGTAGTTCTCCGAGCCGCCCCGGTCCTGTAGGTAGAAGACCACCATCGGGTCCGTGGGGTGGAAGAGCGCCTCCGAGACCGGCTCCCGCCCGAAGGTGATCTGGGTGCGGGCGCCGAGCGGGTGGTCGACGACGTGGAGCTGGTAGCTCTCCCCGAAGCGGGTGGCGATGAGGACCTCCGCGCCGCTCGCGGAGACGTCGAGGAGGCGGGCCGCGCGGGCCTCGAGGAGCGGCGCCACGCGGGCCCGGAGCGACTCCGGGACCGCGGGCACCCCGACCGCGAGGAGGTTGGGGAGGCCGGGGACGGGGGCGAGGCCGGCGACGGCGCTCGGCGGTCGGGCCTCCCGCTCGGGCCGGGGCACGGTCGAGGCGGGAGCCTCGAGCGGCCATGGCCCGGTGGAGGCCGGTGCGGAGACCGCCGCGGGCGTCGGCATCTGACCCGCGGCGAGCGCGAGGGCGAGCGCGAGGAGGCTCATGGGTCGCGGAGGGTAGCAGGCCGCGCCGGGGGCGGGAAAGGACCGGGGCGGCGCCCAGGGTTCTCAGAGCGTGCGGGCGACGAGCGCCTCCGAGACCTCCCACAGCCGCCGGGCGTCCCCGTCGTCCCGCGCCCGGTCGGAGGGGGTCCTCTCCCGGCAGCCGGCGAAGTACTTCCCGCTCACCCCGGCGACCTCCGGCGCGCTCGCGAGGTAGATCGAGGTCCTCGCCCCCTTCTCCGGCGAGGTGAGGAAGGGGGCGCCCGCCGTGACCAGGAGCCGGAAGAAGCCCCGGTTGTTGTGCCCGAAGCCGGTCGCCACCACGCCCGGGTGCAGGGCGTTCGCGGTGACCCCCTTCCCGGCGAGCCGGCGCGAGAGCTCGCGGGTGAAGAGGATGTTCGCGAGCTTCGACTGCCCGTAGGCCTTCCAGCTCGAGTAGCGCCGCTCTCCGAGAAGGTCGTCCCAGTCCATGCGCGCCCCCCGGTGGGCGCTCGAGGCCACGTTCACGACCCGAGAGGGGGCACTGGCCTCGAGGAGGGGGAGGAGTTCCCGGGTGAGGAGGAAATAGGCGAGGTGGTTCAGCGCGAAGGTCATCTCCAGGCCGTCCGCGGACAATTGGCGCCGGGTGTGAATCGCCCCAGCGTTGTTCAGGAGGACGTGGAGCTCGCCGGTGCGCTGTCGGACGTCGGAGGCGAGCCTTCGCACCTCGGCTTGGGAGGAGAGGTCGGCGACGAGGAGGGTCGCCCGGTCGCCGCCGGCGGTCCGGCGGATCTCCGCGAGGGTGGCCTCCCCCCGCGCACGGTCCCGGGCGACGAGGAAGGTCCGCGCCCCCAGGGCCGCGAGCTCGCGGGCCGCCACCCGGCCGATGCCGCTCGTCGCCCCGGTGATGAGGACGACCTTCCCCTCGAGTCCCTTCGGCATGGCCCCCCCCACGCGACACCCGTCGTCCCGCCTTCTTCCCCGAGACGGGGCGGCGCGGTCCACGGCAGGCGTTATTATAGGTCCATGCCGGAGCAGGGTCGTCCGGGGGACGACACCGGGGTCGTCACCCGGACTCGGCCGGAGAAGAAGCTCCGTCCGCCCCCGCTGTACAAGGTTCTGTTGCACAATGACGACTTCACCACCATGGAGTTCGTGGTGGCGGTCCTGGAGGCGGTATTCAGCCATCCGCCGGCGGTGGCGGCGCGGATCATGCTTTCCATTCACCACCGGGGGGTGGGTGTGGCTGGGGTCTTTCCCTACGAGATTGCGGAGACGAAGGCCACACAAGTGATGGAGATGGCGCGCAAGGCTGAGTATCCCCTCCTCTGCACGGTCGAGCCGGAGTAGCGATGGTCACGGTCACGAAAGAGTTGCAGGCGACGCTCCAGAACGCGGTAGCGGAGGCCCGGAGACGGCGCCACGAGTACGTGACGCTCGAGCACCTGCTCCACGCGATGGTGAAGGACCGGGTGGCGTCCGAGATCCTCCTCGCCTGCGGGGCCGAGCTCGCCGCGCTGGAGAAGGACCTCGAGGAGTACCTGGACCGGACGCTCGAGGGGAGGCTCGCCGCCGGCGACCCCGAGCAGACGGCCGCCTTTCAGCGGGTTCTGCAGCGCGCCGCCTGGCACGTCCAGGGCGCCGGCCGCTCCGAGCTCAACGCCGGGGACGTGCTCGTGGCCATCACCCGGGAGCGGGGCTCCCACGCCGTGTACCTGCTCGAGAAGCAGGGGGTGCGGAGGCTCGACATCCTCTCCTACATCTCCCACGGCATCGGCAAGGAGAAGGACGGCGAGGGCGAGGAGGACCAGTCCGGGGCCGAGCAGCAGGACGAGGGCGCCCCGCGCACCGTGAAGGACCCCTTCAAGGCCTTCTGCACGAACCTGGTGGAGCGGGCGACGCGCGGGCTCATCGACCCGCTCATCGGCCGCCGGCCCGAGCTGGAGCGCACCGTGCAGGTGCTCTGCCGGCGCCGCAAGAACAACCCGGTGTTCGTGGGCGACCCCGGTGTGGGGAAGACCGCCATCGTGGAGGGGCTCGCGCTCGCCATCCACCACCAGCACGTGCCCAAGGTCCTCGAGAAGGCCTCCATCTGGTCGCTCGACATGGGCGCGCTCCTCGCCGGCACCAAGTTTCGCGGGGAGTTCGAGCAGCGTCTCAAGGGGGTCATCGCCGGGGTGAAGAAGATCCCGGGCGCCATCCTCTTCATCGACGAGATCCACACCATCGTCGGCGCCGGCGCCACCACCGGCAGCTCCATGGACGCCTCGAACCTGCTCAAGCCGGCGCTCGCCTCCGGGGAGCTCCGCTGCATCGGCTCCACCACCTTCGAGGATTACAAGCAGACCTTCGAGAAAGACCACGCGCTGGCGCGCCGCTTTCAGAAGATCGAGGTCCACGAGCCCACCGTGGAGGAGACCGTCCGCATCCTCATGGGGCTCAAGACCGCCTACGAGGACCACCACGGCGTCGTCTTTTCCAAGAAGTCCATCCGGGCGGCTGCCGAGCTCGCCGCCAAGCACATCAACGACCGGCGCCTCCCGGACAAGGCCATCGACGTGGTGGACGAGGCGGGGGCCGCCGACCGCATGCGCCCGGAGGAGAAGCGGCGCCACCGCGTGCTCGCCCGCGACGTGGAGCGGGTGGTGGCGCGCATGGCGAAGATCCCGGAGCGCACCGTGTCCGCCGACGACCAGGCCGCGCTCGCCATCCTCGAGCCCGAGCTCCGAAAGGTCATCTTCGGCCAGGACGGCGCCATCGGCGCCATCGCGAGCGCCATCAAGCTCAGCCGGTCCGGGCTCGGGAGCCCGGAGAAGCCCATCGGCGCCTTCCTCTTCTCCGGACCCACCGGAGTGGGGAAGACCGAGCTCGCGAAGCAGCTCGCCCGCGTCCTCGGCGTGGAGTTCTTGCGCTTCGACATGACGGAGTACCAGGAGAAGCACACCGTCTCCCGGCTCATCGGGGCGCCCCCGGGGTACGTGGGGTTCGACCAGGGCGGGCTCCTCACCGACGCCATCCGCCGCACCCCCTACGCGGTCCTCCTCCTCGACGAGATCGAGAAGGCCCATCCGGACATCTACAACATCCTGCTCCAGGTGATGGACCACGCCACGCTCACCGACAACACCGGGCGCAAGGCGGACTTCCGGCACATCGTCCTCATCATGACCACGAACGCCGGCGCCCACGAGCTCTCCAGCCGCTCGGTCGGGTTCTCCCAGGGCGAACCGTCCAGGGGGAACGCCCGCTCCGCCATCGAGAAGACCTTCAGCCCCGAGTTCCGCAACCGGCTCGACGCCTGGGTGGCCTTCGACTCCCTGCCGCCGGAGGTCATCGGACGGGTGGTGGACAAGATGGTGAAGGAGCTCGCCGACCAGCTCGCCCCGAAGAAGGTGACCCTCGAGCTCGCTCTGGCGGGGCGGACCTGGCTCGCCGAGCACGGCTTCGACCGCCTCATGGGCGCGCGCCCCATGAGCCGCCTCATCCAGAACGACGTGAAGAAGCCCCTCGCCGAGAAGATCCTCTTCGGGGAGCTCAAGGAGGGAGGGCACGTCGTCGTCGGGGCCGAGAACGACGAACTCTGCCTCTCCGTCACCCCGGCGGTCCCCGCCGAGCCCGCGCTCAACTAGGCCCCGCGCTCCGGAAGGCGGCCGCAGCGAGCGAGAGAAGGCGCCCTGCGACCCCTTCCCATCGACGCGCTCCTCCCCGACCTCGTCGCCGCGCTGCGGGCCGGACCGGCCGCCGTAGTGGAGGCCCCGCCGGGCGCCGGGAAGACCACCCGCGTACCCCGTGCCCTCCTCGACGCCGGGCTCGCCGGGGACGGGGAGATCGTGGTCCTCGAGCCCCGGCGGCTCGCCGCCAGGCTCGCCGCCCGCCGGGTGGCGGAAGAGCTCGGGGAGCGCCCCGGGGGGACGGTGGGCTTCCAGGTCCGATTCGAGGAGGTGGCCGGAGAGGCGACCCGCGTCCGCTTCGTCACCGAGGGACTCCTCACCCGCCGACTCCTCTCCTCGCCCGAGCTCCCGGGCGCGGGCGCCGTGATCCTCGACGAGTTCCACGAGCGCCACCTCCAGGGGGACCTCGCCCTCGCCCTCCTCCGCCGGCTCCAGGCGGCGGGCCGCGGCGACCTCCGGCTCGTGGTGATGTCCGCCACTCTCGACGCCGAGCCGGTGGCCCGCTACCTGGGAGCACCCCGACTGCGCTCGGAGGGGCGTCTCTTCGAGGTGGAGGTCGAGTACCTCTCCGCGGCCGACGCCGCCCGGGACGACCGGCTGGAGGACCGGGTGGCCGCGGCGGTGCGCCGCCTCCTCGCGGACCCGGCCGGAGGCGACGTCCTCGTCTTCCTCCCCGGCATGGCGGAGATCCGCCGGAGCGCCGCGGCCTGCGCGGCGCCGGCGGAGCGCTCGGGCGCGGACCTCCTCCCGCTCCACGGCGACCTCCCGCCGGAGGAGCAGGACCGCGCCGTCCGCCCCGGGCCTCGCCGGAAGGTGATCCTCTCCACCAACGTCGCCGAGACCTCGGTCACCATCGAGGGGGTGACCGCCGTCGTCGACTCGGGCCTCGCCCGCATCGCCTCCCACTCGCCCTGGTCCGGCCTCCCCAGGCTCGAGGTGAGGCGGATCTCCCGCGCCTCCGCCGCCCAGCGGGCCGGCCGGGCCGGGCGCACCGCGCCCGGGCGTTGCCTGCGGCTCTACACCCGCCACGACCACGACACCCGCCCCGAGTTCGACGTCCCCGAGGTCCTGCGGGAGGACCTGTCGGAGGCCACTCTCGCCCTCGCCTCGCTCGGCACCTCCGAGATCGCCTGGCTCGAGGCTCCGCCTCCGGCCGCCGCCGCGGCCGCGCGCGCTCTCCTCCGGGACCTCGGGGCCTGCGACGGGGGCGGGGCCATCACCGACCTCGGCCGGCGGATGCTCCGCTTCCCCCTCCACCCCCGCCTCTCCCGCCTCCTCGTGGAGGCCTCGGACCGCGGAGCGGGCGAGGAGGGGGCACTCGTCGCCGCCCTCCTCGGGGAGCGGGCCGGCTTCGACCGCTCCGAGGCGGGGCGGGGCCAGACCCCCACCGGCCCCTCGGACCTCCTGGAGCTCGCTGCCCTCCACCAGTCGAGGGGGCGAGGCCGGGAGTCGGGCCGGTTTCCGGCCGCGGCGGTGGAGCGGAGCCGCCGACAGCTCGAGCGACTCCTCCCCCGCAGGGCGGCGCGGCGGACGGGCGGCGTCGAGGCCGAGGAGGCGCTCCTCCTCGCCACCCTCGCCGCCTACCCGGACCGGGTGGCGCGCCGCCGCACGCCCGGGAAGCCGGAGGTGGTGCTCGCGGGCGGCGGATCGGCCCGGCTCGAGGAGTCGAGCGTGGTCCGCGAGGCGCCGCTCCTCGTGGCCGTCGACGTCGACGAGCGCCGGGACCGCCCCGGGGCGGGGCCGCCGCGGGGTTCCCAGGTGCTCGTCCGGCTCGCCTCCGCGGTCACCCCGGAAATGCTCCTCGAGCTCTTCCCCTCCGACCTCGCCTTCGAGGACGAGCTCCGCTTCGACCCCGGGGCCGAGAGGGTGGACGCCTTCGAGCGGACCTCCTACCGGGGCCTCGTGCTCGAGGAGTCCCGCAAGGCCTCCCCGGACCCGGAGCGGGTGGCCGCCGCGCTCGCCGAGGCCGCCCTTGCCAAGGGACCCCGCGCCTTCGCCGAGGAGGGCGAGCTCGACCGCCTGGTCGCCCGCCTGGCCTTTGCCGCCGAGGCGTCACCCGGCTCGGGCCTCGCCCCGCCCTCGGAGGCGGACCTCGCCGAGAAGCTCCGCGAGCTCTGCGCCGGCCGGCGGAGCTTCGCGGAGCTCCGGGAAGCGGGGCTTCCGGGCGCGGTGCTCGCCCGGCTCGGGCCGGAGGGGCGGGCCCTCCTCGACCGGCTCGCGCCGGAGCGGGTGACGCTCCCGGGCGGGCGCACCGCGCGCATCCACTACCAGGGGGGCGGGAAGCCCCCCCACCTGGAGAGCCGCCTCCAGGACTTCTTCGGCATGGCGCGGGGACCGGCGGTGGGAGGGGGGAAGGTTCCGCTCGTCCTCCACCTCCTCGCCCCGAACCAGCGCGCCGTGCAGGTGACCACCGACCTCGCCGGCTTCTGGGAGCGCCACTACCCGGCGCTCCGCCGCCAGCTCATGCGCCGGTACCCGAGGCACTCCTGGCCGGAGGACCCGCTCTCGGCACGCCCCCCGGCCCCGCGGCGCGAGCGCCCCTAGCGGGCGGGGAGCTTGAGGCCCATCCCGATCATGGCGAGGAGCACCTCGGCGTTCGCCTTCGCGTCGTTCACCGGGTGGTGGTCGTGCGGAGTCTTCCGGAGGTGCTTCCACTCCGCGTACCCGTCCTTCACCATCCCGCAGTAGAGGTCGCCGATGCGGCGCCCGCTCCAGCCGAAGGGGTTGTGGCCCAAGTAAGTGTGGAAGTACCAGTTCACGAACTGCCAGTCGAAGGCGAGGTTGTCGGAGGCGAAGACGGGCCGCCCCTTCGAGCTCTCCCCGATGAAGCTTTCGAAGCGCCGCATGACCTCGGCCGGGTCCTCGAACCCCTCGTGCTCCTCGCGGCGGAAGCCGCTCACCGCGAGCGCCTCCGGGACCCATTGCCCGGAGATGGGGCGGGTCCGGCCGTAGAAGGTCTTCGAGAGCGTGGGCTCCACCACCACCGCCCCCAGGCACACCATGGAGTACTGGCCCGGGATGGGGCCGTCCGCCTCGACGTCCACGACGATGAGGGACACGCCTACGAGGCCTCCCCCCGAGCCACCTCGCAGAGCTGCCGCCACAGGGCCTCCAGGTGGCGCCGCTCCGTCGTCTCGGCGCCCACCGAGACCCGGAGAATCTGCTGGCCTTTGAGGACGCTCGGGGTGAGGTAGGCCCGACCGCTCTCGTTCACGCGCCGGGCGATGGCGAGGTTGTGGGAGGTGAGCTTCGCCTCGTCGGTGACCCCGGGCGGACGGTGGCGGATGGACACGGTCTGGAGGGGCACCGGCGCGAGCCGCTCCCAGTCCGGGGCGCCGTCCACCTGATCGGCGAGCCAGTGGGCGTTGTCGATGTCGCGCCGCACCTGGGCCTTCACCCCATCCACCCCCACGTCGGCGAGGTGGAACCAGAGCTTGAGCGCCCGGAAGCGCCGCCCGAGCGGGATGCCCCAGTCCCGGAGGTTCCGCACCGCGTCGTCGTGGGCGGTGCGCAGGTAGGAGGGGTTCGTGCTCATCACCCGGACGAGGTGCTGGGGGTCGCGAACGAAGTAGGCGGAGAGGTCGAAACCGGTGCCCAACCACTTGTGGGGGTTCAGGACGAGCGAGTCCGCGCTCTCGACCCCCCGCCACATCCAGCGGCACTCCGGGAGCACCATGGCCGTGCCCGCCAGGGCCGCGTCCACGTGGAGCCACATCCCGTGCCGGGCGCAGATCTCGGCGACGTCGGCCACCGGGTCGAGCGCGGTGGTGCCGGTGGTCCCGGTGGTGGCTACCACCGCGCAGGGGCGCCTCCCCGCGGCCAGGTCCTCCTCCACCATCCCGGCGAGGGCGTCGGCGCGGAGCGCGTGGGCCCGGTCGGTGGGGACGAGCCGGAGGTGCTCCTTGCCGAAGCCGGCGAGCAAGGCCCCCTTCTCCACGGAGCTATGGGCCTGCTCGGAGGCGTAGACCGCGAGGGGCGGTTCCCCCGCCTGGAGGCCGCGGCGGTTCTGGGCGTAGTCGGTGGAGCGCTCCCGGGCGCAGAGGAGCGCGGTGAGCGTGGTCGTCGAGGCGGTGTCCTGGATGACACCCGCGAAGGTCTCCGGGAGCCCGAGCATCTGCCGGAGCCATTCCATCACCACCTCCTCCACCTCGGTGGCGGCCGGGCTCGTCTGCCAGCTCATCCCCTGGACCCCGAGGCCGGCGGTGACGAGGTCGGCGAGGATCGAGGCGTGGCTGGTGTTGGAAGGGAAGTAGGCGAAGAAGGAGGGGTGGTTCCAGTGGGTGATCCCCGGCAGCACGAGCTCGTCGAGGCTCCGGACGGCCTCCTCGAGCCCGCCGCCGCGCTCGGGAGGCTCCTTGGGGAAGCGAGCCCGGATCTCCCCGGGGTTCACCCGGCTCATCACCGGGCGCTTCTCGATTCCCGCCCGGTACTCGGCGATCCAGTCGACGAGCGCGTGCCCCAAGCGTCGGAAGGTCTCGGCATCCATATCGGCGGAGCTTACCCCGGCCGCTCCCGGGTGCCCATGGCGCCGTCCCTCCTCACGGGCGCCGCTCGATGAGCTCGATCCGGTAGCCGTCCGGGTCCTCCACGAAGGCGATGACGGTGGTGCCGTGCTTCATGGGGCCCGCCTCGCGAACCACCTTGCCGCCGCGCCGCCGCATCTCCTCGCAGGCGGCGCGCGCGTCTTTCACCTCCACCGCCAGGTGCCCGAAGCCGCTCCCGAGGTCGTACCCCTTCGTGTCCCAGTTCCAGGTGAGCTCGACGGCCGCCTCCTCCGACTCCGAGCGGAAGCCGACGAAAGCGAGCGTGAAGCGGCCCTCCGGGTAGTCGTGGCGGCGAAGGAGCTTCATCCCGAGGACGCCGGTGTAGAAGGCGAGCGAGCGCTCGAGGTCGCCGACGCGGATCATGGTGTGGAGCAGTCGCATCGGGATAGCATAGCGGGATGCGACCCCTCGTGGCCGCGGCGATCCTCGCCGCGGGCCTCCACCCGGTCCGGACCCTCGCCGAGGCCCGGATCTACGGCGCCGGCCCCGCCGAGGCGAGCTCGGCCATGGCCATGGCCCGCGCCGCCGAGGCCGCCGGGGACCGGACGGCGGCCCGGGACTGGCTCGGGCTCGCCGTCGCCGCCGATCCGGACTGGGCGCTCCCCCGCGTGGCCCTCGCCGACCTCCTCCTCTCCGAGGGGGGAGGAGCCGCCGAGGCGGAGAGGGCGGAGCGGCTCCTCGAGCGGGCGGAGCGATCGCAGTCGACGAGCCCCCGGCTCTACCGGCTCCTCGGGGAGGCCCGGGCCCGCCTCGGCGACAGGGGCGGCGCGGCCGCGGCCTGGGCGCAGTCGCTCGCGCTCTCGGACGACCCGGGCCTCCGGATGGCGCGAGCGGCGCTCCTCCGGGACGAGCCGGGGCGCCGGGAGGAGTCGATCGCGGAGCTCGAGAGGGTGCGCGCCGCCCGCCCTGGCGAGGCCTCCGCCCACTCGCTCCTCGCCGAGGCCTACGAGGCCGCGGGCCGCTTCCCGGAGGCCGAGGCGGAGCTCCGCTGGCTCGCGGCGGCCTCTCCCGGGAGCGCGGCGCCGCTGCGGCGACTGGCTCGCTTCCTGGAGCGGGCCGGGGAGCCCCGCCGGGCCGCTGAGGCCGAGGAGGCGGCGCGCGCCGTGGAGAGGCCGCGCCGGTCCCTCCGGGCGCTTCGCGTCGGGGGATAGCGGTCCGCGCCGGACCCGCCTACACCTCGAGGAGCATCCGGCTCGGCTCCTCGAGGAGCTCCTTCACGCGGACGAGGAAGGAGACCGCCTCCCGGCCGTCGATGATGCGGTGGTCGTAGGAGAGGGCGAGGTACATCATGGGCCTCACCACCACCTGGTCGCCGGGGCCCGCGGCGGGGCGCTTCTCGATCTTGTGGAGCCCGAGGATGGCGCTCTGCGGGGGGTTCAGGATGGGGGTGGAGAGGAGCGACCCGTAGACCCCACCGTTCGAGATGGTGAAGGTCCCGCCGGAGAGGTCCTCCATGGTGATGCGGTTCTCGCGGGCGCGCTTCGCGAGCTCGGCGATGGTGAGCTCGACCTGGGCGAAGGAGAGCTGGTCGGCGTCCCGGACGACCGGGACGACGAGCCCCTTGCCGCCGCCCACCGCCACGCCGATGTCGTAGTGGTCCTTGTAGACGATGTCCTCGCCCCGGGCCTCCGCGTTCACCACCGGAAAGGCGACGAGCCCCTCCACCACCGCCTTCACGAAGAAGGACATGAAGCCGAGCTTCACCCCGTGCTTCTCCTGGAAGGCGGGGCCGAAGCGGTCCCGCGCCTCGAGCACGCGGGACATGTCCACCTCGTTGAAGGTGGTGAGGATGGCCGCGTTCTCCTGGGCCTCGAGGAGGCGGCGAGCCACGGTGCGCCGGAGGGGAGACATGGGGACGAGCCGCTCCCGGGGGCCGAGGGGTGCGCGCTCGGCGAGCGCCCTCTGCGGGCGGGCGACCCCGGACTCGAGCAGGCGGAGGAGGTCCCCCTTGCCGAGCCCCCGCTCGGCGAGGAGGCGGCGGGCCGCCGGGGTGAGGCGCGGCAGGGGGGCCTTCGCCTCGGCCGCGGGCTCGGCCGGTGGGGGGGGAGCGGGAGGAGGTGGGGCCGGCCTCGCCGGCGCCAGCTCCCGGGGCAAGGGAGCGGGCGGGGCCTTCGCCACCTCGGCCGCGGGCTTGGGCTCCGCGCGGGCCGGCTGCGCACCGGGCTCGATCTCTCCGAGCGCCGCGCCGATGCCCACCGTCTCGCCCGTCTGCTTCAGGATCTTCCGGAGCACGCCCGCAGCGGGGGACGGGACGGCCACCGTCGCCTTCTCGCTCTCCACCTCGACGATGGCCTCGTCGAGGGCCACGGCCTCGCCCTCCCGCTTCAGCCACTTCCCCACCTGCGCGCTCGCGATCGACTCCCCGAGCGCCGGGACCTTGAGCTCGACCGCCATCGCCTGCGTCCCCCCCGGGGCCACGGGCCCCCTCCTCCGAGCTTAGCCGAGCGCCTCGGCGATGAGCGCCTGCTGCACGAGCCGGTGGCGGGTGGCCGAGCCCGAGGCCGGGCTCGCGCTCGGAGCCCGGGCCACCACCTCGAGTGCCGGAAGTCCGGCGCCGAGGGCCTCGCGCAGGAAGCCCCAGGCGCCCATGTTCCTGGGCTCCTCCTGAACCCACACCACCCGGGCGCCCTTCGGGTAGCCCTCGAGCAGGGAGAGGATCTCGCCGCGGGAGAAGGGGTAGAGCTGCTCCAACCGGACGATGGCCACGTCGTCCCGCCTCTGTGCGGCACGGGCCTCGGCGAGATCGTAGTAGACCTTCCCGGAGCAGAGGAGCACCCGCTTCACGCGCCCCGGGTCGGCGACCGGCTCGGGGAGGACCGGGTGGAAGCGGCCGGCGGCGATCTCCTCGAGCGGGGAGACGGCCGCCGGGTGCCGGAGCAGGCTCTTCGGCGACATGACGACGAGCGGCTTTCGCCACGGGGCGAGGACCTGCCGCCGGAGCGCGTGGAAGATCTGGGCCGGGGTGGTGAGGTTCATCACCTGCCAGTTGTCCTCCACCGAGAGCTCGAGGAAGCGCTCCAGCCGGGCGCTGGAGTGCTCGGGGCCCTGCCCCTCCTGGCCGTGGGGGAGGAGGAGGACGAGGCCGGAGAGGCGGTTCCACTTCGTCTCGGAGGACGAGAGGAACTGGTCGATGAGCACCTGGGCACCGTTCACGAAGTCGCCGAACTGCGCCTCCCAGATGACGAGGGCCTCGGGCGTCTCCAGGCTGTAGCCGTACTCGAAGCCGAGCGCCGCCGCCTCGGAGAGGAGGCTGTCGAAGACCCAGGCCGTCCCCTGTCCCTCGCGGAGGTGCATGAGCGGGACGTAGGAGGTGCCGTTCCTCTGGTCGTAGAGGACGGCGTGGCGGTGGCTGAAGGTGCCGCGCCGGGTGTCCTGGCCCACGAGCCGGAGCGGCCTCCCCTGCCAGACGGTGGCCCCGTAGGCGAGCTGCTCCGCGAATCCCCAGTCGACGGGGCGCTCCCCCCGCGCCATCTCGGCGCGGCCCTCGAAGAGCTTCACGATCTTGGGGTTCGCCTGGAAGCCGGCAGGGATCTCCGAAAGGTGGCGGGCCACGTGCCGGAGCGTCTCCATGGGCACGGCCGTGACCACCTCGCGGTCGGCGCCGATGGGGCCGCCCCGGTAGCGGCTCCACACGCCTTCGGTCTCCGAAGGGGTGGGCGCCGCGGCGAGCGCGGCCGAGGCCGCGTAGGCCTCCTCGAGCCGCGCCTGGTAGGCGCGTTGCATCGCGCCCACCTCCTCGGCGGTGACGACTCCCTCGGCCTCGAGATCGGCGGCCAGCACTTGGGGGAAGGGCTTCTTCGCGGCGATGGTCCGGTACATGACCGGCTGGGTGAAGGCGGGCTCGTCCCCCTCGTTGTGGCCGTGCCGGCGGTAGGTCCACAGGTCGACGACCGCGTCCCGGTGGAAGCGCTGGCGGAAGTCGGAGGCGAGGAGCACCGCCTGGGCCACCGCCTCCAGATCCTCCCCGTTCACGTGGAAGACGGGCACGTCGAGCATGAGTGCGACGTCGGTGGGGTAGGTCGTCGAACGGGCGTCGGCCGGCGAGGTGGTGAAGCCGATCTGGTTGTTCACGACGATGTGGATGGTCCCGCCCACCGCGTAGGCCGGGAGCTCCGACATGTTGAAGGTCTCGGCCACGATGCCCTGCCCAGCGAAGGCGGCGTCCCCGTGAATGAGCACCGGAACCGACCTCTGCCCCTCGGCGTCGCTGAACCGGTCCTGCTTGGCGCGCACCCTCCCCTGGACCACGGGGTCGATCCACTCGAGGTGACTGGGGTTGAAGGCCAACGCTTGCCGGAGCCCGCCGTCCGGGGTGTCGCGCACGCTGGCGAAGCCGAGGTGGTACTTCACGTCGCCCCCGGCGGCGCCGCTGATGATGGCCTGGTCCCTGAACTCCGCGAAGATGTCCTGGAGGGGCTTCGCGAGGACGTTGGCGAGCACGTTGAGTCGCCCCCGGTGAGCCATCCCAATGACCACGTTGCGCACCCCGTAGCCCACCGCCCGGTCGATGAGGAGCTCGAGCATGGGGACGAGGACCTCGGATCCCTCCAGGGAAAAGCGCTTCGCCCCGAGGAAGCGAGCCCCCAGGAACTGCTCGAAGGCTCCGGCCTGCAGCGTCTTCTCCAGGAGCCGCCGCTTCACGTCCGGTCCCAAGGTGAGCCGGTTCCGGGTCTTCTCCATGCGCTGCTCGAGCCAGGATCGGAGCTCGCGGTCGCGGATGTGGCCGAGCTGCACGCCGAGGGTGCGCCCGTAAGTCTCCTGGAGCCGGGCGACGAGGTCCCGAAGCGAGGTGGTTCGCCCGTCGAGCCCGCCCACGGGCCGGTCGAG
>Ga0335077_10002163_pt1 | contig 23438 bp, 13 predicted proteins | sample Lox_Sample_31_FD_207151 | JGI IMG/M metagenome (GOLD analysis project Ga0335077, IMG submission 207151) | Soil microbial communities from Loxahatchee National Wildlife Refuge, Florida, United States - Lox_Sample_3.1 | ecosystem: Environmental > Terrestrial > Soil > Wetlands | place: USA...
ATGGCGCTGGTTGCGGCCGCGCCGGTGGCTGGCCCGGCAGGCAAACCGCAGGGAGTTCTCTACGGAGGCGTTCTCCTGAACAGCAACTTCGGCATCGTGGATCGGGTATGGGAACTCCTCTTCCTCGGCGACCGTTTCCGCGACGTGGACAGAGGATCGGTCACGATTTTTCAGGATGATGTCCGGATTTCCACAAACGTCAGAACGACAGCCGGCGACCGGGCGGTGGGCTCGCGAGCCTCCGGCGAAGTCCGGGATGCCGTCCTGAGACGGGGTGAGCTCTGGCGAGGCCGTGCCTTTGTGGTGAAGGATTGGTACATCAGCGAATACGCTCCCATCCGCAACTATGCCGGATCGGTGATCGGAATGCTCTCCGTGGGCCTGCTCGAGCACACCTACACGGACATTCGCAACCAGGTGATTCTGTCGTTTTTCGGCATTGCCACGCTGGGGTTTCTTCTGATCCTCGGCATCACCTACTACATGATTCACAACATCACCCGCCCCATCGGCGAGATGGTTGCCGCGACCCGTAACATCACCGCGGGACGGCTGGACCAGGAAGTGCGATCGAACTCGCCGGGAGAGATCGCCCTGCTGGCGGAATCCTTCAACGCCATGCTCAAGAGTCTGCGCCAGATGAAGGCGGACCTTCAGGAATGGGGTCGTACCCTGGAAGAGAAAGTCCGGCAGCGGACGGAGGAACTGGCGGCCATGCAGGCGAGAGTGGCGCAGTCGGAGAGGCTGGCATCGCTCGGCATGCTGGCTGCGGGCGTGGCCCACGAAGTGAACAACCCACTGGGAGGCATCCTTGCGCTCACCAGCCTCACGGTCGAGGATCTGCCGACAGACGATCCGAACCGCGAGAACCTGGAAGAAGTCATACGGCAGACCGAACGTTGCCGGGACATTGTCAAAGGGCTGCTCGAGTTTTCCCGGCAATCGAAAGGCAACATGGAGGCTGTCGATCTCAACAAGGTACTTCAGGACACGTTGTCGCTGATCGGAAAGCAGGCTCTGTTTTTCAATGTCAACGTCATCTGCGAACTGGAGCCCGACCTGCCTCTCGTGCTTGCGGATCGATCGCAGTTCCAGCAGGTTTTTCTGAACATCCTGATGAATGCGGTTCAGGCGATGGACGAGCGCGGGACCATTACCATCGAGACGCGTTATCGCGACGCCGGCGCGTCCGTCGAGGTGGCGATCTCGGACACCGGTAAGGGCATACCGCAAGCGGAGATCGGCCGCATCTTTGATCCGTTCTTCACCACCAAAGAAAGCGGCCAAGGCACCGGTCTTGGCCTGTCGATCGCGTACGGAATCGTGACCACACACGGTGGAAGGATCTCTGTTCAGAGCGAGGTCGGTAGGGGCAGCAGGTTCACGATTCGTATGCCGGCCGAGGCGCAGGTGAGGTCGGAGTCGTAGGGCGTTGAAATCCTCAGGTTGTTGCGAATCACAATGACGGATTTCTTTAAAAACCAAAGATTGAAATTCAGATAATCAGGTGTTAAGATCCTTATAAATTAAACCGCGCGGGCAAAGGAAGCCGCGCATTTGTGCGTACGAATTCAACGCCATCCGTACTGGTCGATTGCGGATGCCGTCCATACTCGCCTGAATCAGCTTACCGCGTCGCACTCCTACTACTACTGAAAGACAGATGGTTTGCGGACTGTTTGAGCCCAATTGCCGGCTCCCCAGCAGTCCGGATGCATGGATTCTGCAAACCAGTGAGGAATTCCCTGCCGTCATAAAAACGCGCTGACCACGCCTCACTGCACTGCCAAGGTTGGAGGGCTCGATGAGCACTTGCCCGGTGACCCTGGAGACACTTCCTCAGTCGAAGGAGGGGAGGGAGATTCTGACGTGTCTCCAGTGTGGCGTCTGCGCGGGAACCTGCCCGTACGGCGAGGTGATGGACTATCCGCCCCGCCGCATGATCGCGATGATGCGCGCGGGAATGCTGGAGAAAGTCTTTACCAGCGATAGCCTGCTCGCCTGCGTGGCTTGCTATGCGTGCATGGCGAAATGCCCCAGGGGCATCCGGCTCACCGAGATCCTTCTGCCCCTGATGAAGGAGCAGACTCTCGCGCACTTGCCGGAACTGCCCGGCGAATTGCAGAAAGCCTTGCAGAATACGCTGCGCTACGGCAATCCCATGGGCGAGCCTTCCCGCAAGCGCGCGGCATGGGTGAAGACCGCCGGCGTTCCAATCCGGATACTGGCGGAAGACCGCAGGCCTGCCGACGTGCTCTGGTTCGTCGAGTGCTACACGTCCTACTACCCTCGCGGACAGGACAACAGCCGCGCAACCGCCAGGCTGTTCCACCGGATCGGAATCGACTTCGCCATCCTCGGGAACGAGGAGAAGTGCGCGGGCGAGTGCGGACGACTGACGTGGGAGCCGGGGCTGTTCGAGACCCTCATGGATTACAACATGGCGGTCTTCCAGAAATATGAGTTCAACCGGGTGGTCACTTCGTGCCCGCACGCCCACAACGCATTCAAGAACCGGTATCCGGCACTCGGCTTCAATTGGGGATTGGAGCACGTCACCCCGTTCCTGGCGAGATACCTGGATCGCCTGAAGCCGGTGCTCACTCGAAAACTCCCCTACACCGTGACCTATCACGACTCGTGCTGCCTGGGCCGGCAGAACGAATTCTACGAAGCGCCGCGGCAGTTGCTGGAAGCCATCCCCGGCGTGAGGCTCACCGAGATGGTGCATAACCGCGTCAATGCGATCTGCTGCGGGGGAGGCGGCGGGGGCATGTGGCTCGACACCTACTTCAAGGCCAAGGGGTACGAGCGTCTCTCCGAGCGCCGGGTGAAAGAAGCCGTGAAGATGGGAGCCGATGTCCTGGCTGTCTCCTGCCCCTACGAGGTGTCCCGCTTTGAGGACGCCCTCAAGGTTCTGGGATTTGACAAACGCATGATTGTCCGGGACGTGACTGAGCTCCTGGCTGAGGCGATGGAGGAATAAGAGATGCATATTCTTGTTCTTTTGAAAATGGTGCCCGACGTGGTGGAGGACCTGGAGATTGCCTCCGACGGGAAGGGGCTGGATTTGGACTATCTGCGCATGATTCTGAGCGAGTCAGACGACCATGCGCTCGAGCAGGCGCTTCTGCTGAAGGAGCGCCACGGCGGAAAAGTCACGGTGCTCGCCCTGGACGCACCCGAAGTAGACGACGCGCTCTTCACGGCCGCAGCCAAAGGGGCCGACCGGGTCGTGAAGGTGGTAGGGATGGATGCAGGATTCACCACCCGGCAGGCCGCCGGGTTTTTCTCACAGGTCATCGCCGACCAGGCTGGATTGCTGCCCGCAGACCTGATTCTGACCGGAGTCCAGGCAATCGACGATCTGGATGGACTGGTGGCTCCGCTCGTGGCAGACGAATTCCGTATGCCGTACCTCGGTATCATCACCGGCATCATGGTGGACGCCTCCGGCAAGACGGCTCGCGCCATCAAGGAATTTCCCTCCGGCGTGCGCGGGGAATTCGAGGTCAAGCTGCCGGCAGTCCTGGGAGTTCAGGCGGCGGAGAAGCCGCCGAGGTACGTGCCGGTCGCCAAGGTCCGGGCGGCGATGAAGTCCGGCAAGATCGAGAGCGCGGAAGTGCCCACACTCGTTGATGGCGGCTGGCTTGCCGTAAACATCATGGAAATGAAACGCAACGAGCCCGCGAGCCAGGCCGAGATGCTGGAGGGCCCGACCGAGCAGGTATGCAACACCTTGTGTGGAATCCTGGCCGGGCGCGGCCTGGTTTGAGGAGGTGAGCCATGACCGGAAGTATTTGCGTACTGGCCGAACAGTGGAGAGGACGAATCTCCGAAGTTACTTACGAAGCGCTCGCGCTGGGGCGCGAGGTCGCGGACCGGGGCGGCGTGCAGCTTACCGCAATTCTCACCGGCTGCAATTGCCGCGAGATGACCCGTATGCTCGGCGCCGCGGATTCCGTGGTCTACGTGGACCACGCGTTGCTGGCCGAGATGGTTCCGCAGACCTGCGCCGATGCCCTGGTGCAGGTCTTTGCCGGCGCGCGTCCGCGCGTCCTGCTGGTTCCGCTGACCAACATCAGCCTGGGAATCGGCACCCTGGTCGGCATCCGTATGGGCGTGCCGGTGATCAACTTCTGCAAGGATGTCACGATTTCCGGTGACAGGCTCGAAGCCCATTGTGTGATGTACGGCGGAAAGATCGAGGCCACCGTCGAGGCAGGAGCACCCTCCGGCCCGCAGCCGGCGGTCCTGGGACTCTGGCCCGGGGCGAGAACGGCGGACAAGGGCCGTGCCGAGCGCGATGTTCCAGTGACCGACATGCCTGTCGTTCTGGACGATGCACGGGCCATCCGTCTGTGCCGATACATCGAACCCGAGGCCGGAGATGTGGACCTGACTAAAGAAGAGGCCCTGGTGGCGGTGGGGCGGGGAGTCCAGGATCGCGGAAATCTCCCGCTTGTCGAGGAATTGGCCAAAGCGCTCGGCGGCGCGGTGTGCGGCTCGAGGCCTGTGATTGACCAGGGCTGGCTGCCGTTGTCGAGGCAGATCGGCAAGTCGGGCCTGACCGTGAAACCCAAGCTCTACGTGGCGCTGGGCATCAGCGGAGCGCCCGAACATGTCGAGGGCATGAAGGACGCCGGGCTCATCGTCGCCGTCAACAGCGATGCGCATGCGCCGATTTTCAGCGTGGCCCACTACGGCATTGTGGGCGATGTGCTGGAGACGCTGCCGGCACTGACCGCAGCGATCGAAGCTCGAAAGGCTGCCGCCCCGCATGCCTGATGCCCTCCACCTCTGGATCCTGACCCTGGCTGCCTTCAGCCTGTTCGGTTACCGTGTGGCCAGGTATATCAAGACCCTGGCGGCTGCCCGCGCGGAGAACCGTTGGGACCACCCTGGACAACGCCTCAAGATGGTGCTGGTTCAAGTGGCGGGAGGACGGCGGCTGATCGAAGAGCCGCTGATCGGGGTGGCCCACCTGGTGATCTTCTGGGCTTTCGTGTTCTTTGCCGCGAGCTTTTTCTGGGACCTGGTCCGCGGACTCTTTCCGTTCCTGCCCATCCCCTTTGCCGACCAGGTTCTCTGGATGCGAGTCGCCCTGGAGGTGTTCGGCGTGCTCGGCCTCGTGGCCCTCGCGGTGGCGGCGGCGCGACGGTACCTGTTTCCGCCCGCCCGCCTGGAGAAATCCACGGACGCCTCCATCATCCTGGGACTCATTGCCATCGTGCTGCTCTCTTCCCTCGCCTTTCAGTGGCGAGGGCGGCGCGCCATGTGGTGGGTCCACATGGTGACGGTCCTGGGATTTCTCGCTTATTTGCCTTACTCCAAGCACCTCCACCTGCTTGCCGCTCCCTTCAGCGTGTTTTTCGCATCGCTCCGGCGCGGAAGCGTGCCTGCGGTATCGCCGGGAGCTTCGCGCCGCGAAGAGTTCACGTGGAGGCAGCTTTTCAGCGGATTGGCCTGCGCCGAATGCGGGCGCTGCGACCGGTCGTGCCCGAGTTTCCAGGGTGGATTTGCGCTTTCGCCCAAGATGTTGATGCATCACCTCAAAGAACTCGTGCGCGGCACGGAGGACGGAACCGGCGGCAACTTCGTGGGTCAGGTCGTCAAGCGAGAGGAGATCTGGGCCTGCACAACCTGCCTCGCCTGTATGGAGCGGTGTCCGGTGATGAACGAGCACGTCCCGGTACTCATCGAGATGCGCCGCCGCCTTGTTGGAGAGGGTGATATGGACAAGTCCCTTCAGGAAGCGCTGAAAAATCTGAACCGCTACGGAAATTCATTCGGCGCGCCCCCGCGGGCGCGGGCCAAGTGGGCTCAGCAACTCGATTTCCCCATCAAGGACGCGCGGAAAGAGCCGGTCCAATACCTCTGGTTTGTCGGCGACTACGCGTCTTACGATCCACGTGTGAACGCGGCCACCTGCGCGGCCGCTCGTGTCTTCCACAAAGCCGGATTGGACTTCGGAATTCTCGGCGACAGCGAGCAGAATTCCGGCAACGATGTTCGCCTCGCGGGCGAGGAGGGGCTCTACGAGAGCCTCCAGGAGAAGAACCTGAAGGCGTTCGGCAGGGCCCGTTTCCAGGAGATCATCACCACGGATCCGCACAGCTTCCAGGTGCTCACGCACGAGTACCCGGCCACCAACGGAGCACGCACCGTCAGGCATCACACACAGCTTCTCAGCGACCTGGTTCTCCGGAGCGAGTTGCCCCTGCGAAAGAAGCTGAGGATGCGGGTCACCTATCACGATCCGTGCTACCTGGGCCGCTACAACGCAATTTTCAACGCTCCGCGCCGGGTGCTCGCCGCGCTGGGGCTCGATCTCGTCGAAATGCCGCGCAACCGCACCTATTCGTACTGCTGTGGCGCGGGCGGCGGCCGGATCTGGATGGAAGATCCGCCGATCTTCAACGAACGCCCCGCCGTGTCTCGGGTGAACGAGGCGGCGGCGCTCAGCGGCGTACATACGTTGGTGGTTGTTTGCCCGAAAGATCTCGTCATGTTCCAGGACGCGACCAAGACGGCCGGGCTGGAGAACAGGCTCGAGGTGAAAGAACTTTCTGAGTTGGTGGAGCAAGCCATGGGGTAACTAGGCCCGCCGCGAGAATCGGCGTCTACGTGTGCCACTGCGGCACGAACATCGCGGGTACGGTGGATGTCTACGGATTGACCCGATACGCCGCCGGCCTGCCGGGAGTGGTGGTGGCCCGGGAATACAAGTACATGTGTTCCGACCCCGGCCAGGAGCTGATCCGCCAGGATATCCGCGAGCACAACCTGGACCGCATTATCGTGGCCGCGTGCTCGCCGCACCTGCACGAGCACACGTTCCGGCAGGCAGTGGGTAAGGCCGGCCTGAACCCTTACTACTTTCATATGGTCAACCTGCGCGAGCACGACGCGTGGGTGCACACCGACAAGGCTGCGGCCACTGATAAGGCCATGGACCTGCTCCGTGCAGCGGTTCGGCGCGTGGTGTGGCACGTTCCGCTGGAGCCCAGGCAGGTGCCGATTCATTCCGACGTGCTGGTGGTAGGGGGCGGAATCGCCGGCATCGATGCCGCACTCACGCTGGCCAACGCCGGTAAGCACGTGTATCTCGTCGAGCGCGAGCCGACCATCGGCGGGCACATGGCGCAGTTCGACAAGACATTCCCCACGCTGGACTGCGCCGCCTGCATTCTGACCCCCAAGATGACCGCCGTGAAAGCGCACAAGAACATCACGCTCTGGACGTGGTCCGAGGTGCGCCAGGTGGAAGGCTACGTGGGCAACTTCTCCGTGACCGTGTGCCGAAAACCGCGCTACGTGCTGGAGGACCTGTGCCTGGGATGCCTGGAGTGCATCCAGGCGTGCGTGTACAAGCAGGCCAAGGTCCCGGACGCTTTCAATCTGGGATTGGGCAAGCGGAAGCCGATCTACATTCCCTTTCCCCAAGCCGTACCGCAGGTGGTACTGATCGATCCGGATACCTGCATCGAGTTCCAAAGCGGTAAGTGCAAGAAGACCTGCGTCGAGGTCTGCGCGGAACGCAACGCCATCGACTTCCACCAAAAAGAGGAGATCCGGACGATCCAGGTCGGCACCATCGTCCTGGCCACCGGCTTCGAGGTCTTCGATGCGGCCAGGGTGCCCTACTACGGCTACGGCCTCTACCCGAACGTGTACACCGCGCTCGAAGTCGAGCGCCTGGTGAACGCCTCCGGACCGACTGGCGGAGAAATTCTGCTGCACGGCGGCCGCAAGCCCGCCACGGTCGGCATCGTGCATTGCGTGGGCAGCCGGGACGAGCATACCAACCGCTACTGCTCCCGCGTCTGTTGTATGTACTCGCTGAAACTCGCGCACCTGATTAAGGAGAAGACCGGTGCCGAGGTCTACAGCTTCTACATCGACATTCGCGCTCCGGGGAAGGCGTTCGAAGAGTTCTACAACCGCGTCGCCGAGGAAGGTGTCGTCTTCGTTCGCGGGAAAGTGGCCGACGTCTACCCGGCCAACGGCGACGGCCGCCTGATCCTGCAGGCGGAAGACACCCTGCTCGGCATGGTCCGCAAGATCCCCGTGGATATGGTGGTCCTTTCCACGGGCCTCGAACCCCGTCCCGATGCGGGCGACGTGCGCCGGCTCTTCAACATCGGATGCTCGCGCGAGGGTTTCTTCCTCGAGCGCCACCCGAAGCTCGCGCCTGTCGACACTTTCGCGGACGGAATCTTCGTGGCCGGCTGTTGCCAGGGTCCAAAGGACATCCCCGACACGGTGGCGCAGTCGGGAGCGGCCGCCGCGCAGGCTCTGGCTCTCATCGATGCCGGCGTGGTGGAACTGGAGCCCAACACGGCGCATGTGGTCGAAGAGGTCTGCTCCGGGTGCAAGACCTGCATTCCGCTCTGCCCCTACCAGGCGATCTCGTTCGTCGAGGAGAAGAGGGCGCTCATCAACGAAGTTCTGTGCAAGGGCTGCGGCACCTGCGTGGCCGCATGCCCATCCGGCTCGATACGCCAAAACCTGTTCGAGGATGAGGAGATCTTCGACGAGATCGAGGGATTGTTGATGGAGGCATAGCCTATGCCGGACGTCTTTGAACCGAAAATCGTGGCCTTCTTCTGTAACTGGTGCACGTACCTCGCCGCCGACCTGGCTGGAACCTCGCGTCTCAAGTATGCCCCCAATGTGCGCACGGTCCGCGTCATGTGCTCCGGGCGCGTCGATCCGCAATTCGTGCTGGAGGCCTTTGCACGGGGCGCGGACGGCGTCCTGATCGGCGGATGCCATCCGGGAGACTGCCACTACCAGGAGGGCAACTACAAGGCGCTGCGCCGTTATGAACTGCTGCGAAGGCTGCTCAACCAGATGGGAATCGAGAACGAGCGCTTTCGCCTGGAGTGGATCTCGGCCGCGGAGGGCGAGCGCGTCAAGGCCGTAGTCAACGACATGGTGGAGAAGGTTCGTGCCCTGGGCCCGCTGGTAGTTCGTGAGCGCAAGGAGGTTGCATGAAACCCAGAATCGCGTTTTACTGGTGTGCCTCCTGCGGCGGATGCGAAGAAGCCGTGGTGGACCTGGATGAAGCCCTCCTCGACGTCACCAACGCAGTGGAAATCGTCTTTTGGCCTGTGGCCCTCGATTTCAAACGGAAAGACATCGAGGCCCTGCCGGACGGCTCGATCCTGGCCGCCTTCATCAACGGCGCCATCCGCAACAGCGAGCAACGGGAGATGGTGGAATTGCTGCGGACGAAGGCGCGCGTGATTGTCGCCTTCGGAATCTGTGCCCAGTTGGGAGGGATCCCCGGTCTGGCCAATCTGTCCGACGCGAAAAGCATCTTCGCGGAAGTCTACCGCGATGGTGTCGCGCCGCAGGTTCGTTACAGCGATAACGGCTGCACTCTGAGCCTGCCGGCGTTCGACGATACCGTAGAGACGCTCGACGCCGCGATCGACGTGGATTACTACGTGCCCGGCTGCCCGCCCACGCCAAATATCATTCGTGATGCGGTAAACGCGCTCTTGAGCGCGGACCTGCCTCCGAAGGGCGCGGTGCTGGCCCCCGACAAGGCGCTGTGCGAGGAGTGTCCCCGCAGAGAGACGCGGCCGGAGAAGCTGTTGGTCAAGAAGTTCAAACGGGTGCACCAGGTGCTTCCCGACCAGCAGACGTGCCTGCTCGCACAGGGCCTGGTTTGCTTGGGAGCGGCGACTCGTGCCGGGTGCGAGGCACGCTGTATCCACGGAAACATGCCGTGTACCGGCTGCTTCGGTCCGACCAGCCGCGTGCGGGACTTCGGCGCAAAAGCATTGTCCGCCATCGCATCCGTGGCCGACTGCAATGAGGAGAGCAGCGTCGCGCAGGTCATGGAGGCGCTGCCCGATCCGGTCGGGACTTTTTATCGATATAGCTTGCCATCCGCCTTGCTGAGCCGGAGGCGCATGGAGTAGGCCTATGGAAAATACTCGCAAAATAACGATCGAGCCGGTAACCCGGCTCGAAGGCCACGGCAAGATAGAGATCTTCCTGAACGATCAAGGTCAGGTCGACCGAGCGTATTTCCAGGTCCCTGAACTCCGCGGCTTCGAGAAATTCGCCCAGGGCCGGCCCGCCGAGGACATGCCGCAGATCACCTCACGCATCTGCGGCGTTTGTCCCACGGCTCACCACATGGCCTCGACAAAGGCGCTCGACGCGCTCTACCAGGTGACCCCGCCGCCGGCGGCCAGGAAGGTCCGCGAGCTCATCTATTCCACGTTCTTTGTGGAGGACCATGCGCTGCACTTCTATTTTCTCGGCGGGCCGGATTTCGTGGTCGGACCTGACGCTCCGGCGTCGGAACGCAACATCCTCGGCGTGATCGCGAAGGTCGGGATCGAGACCGGGCGGAAGGTGATCGCCATGCGCCGCAAGCTCCGGGAGCTGATGGCACTGGCGGCGGGGAAGGCGGCTCATCCCGTTTTCGGATTGCCGGGCGGCGTGGCCAAGCCACTTTCACAGGAAGATGCCTCGCGATTCCGGGATGCCGCCACCGAAGCCGTGGACTTCGCATGCTTCACGCTGGAGCTTTTCGAGAAGGTCGTGCTGGCGAACTCGGGCTATGTCGACCTGATCCTCTCCGACCCGTTTACGCATCGCACCTATTACATGGGGCTGGTGGACGAGAACAACCACGTCAATTTCTATGACGGGGCGCTCCGGGTCATGGGACCCAACCTGCACGAGTGGGCGCGGTTTCAACCGGCCGACTACCGCGATCACATCGGAGAGCACACCGAGCCCTGGAGCTACATGAAATTCTGTTATCTCAAGGAGGTCGGCTGGACGGGATTCGTCGATGGCGAGGACAGCGGCGTGTACTCCGTGGCTCCCCTGGCGCGTCTGAATGTGGCCGATGGGATGGCCACTCCCCTGGCCCATGAGGCGTACTTGAAGTTCCACGGTATGCTGGGCGGCAGGCCGGTCCACCACACGCTAGCCAACCACTGGGCTCGCGTCGTGGAAATGCTCTACGCGGCCGAACGAATGAAAGAACTGGCTGACGATCCCGAACTGACCAGTCCCGATGTCCGGACGCTCCCAACCGCGGTGCCAAACGAAGGCATCGGAGTCGTCGAAGCGCCCCGCGGAACCCTGTTTCATCACTACCGCACCGATGACCGCGGAATCATCACCGGCGCGAATCTGATCGTGGCCACGCAAAACAATGCGGCGCGCATCGCCATGAGTATCGAAAAGGTCGCGAAGAAGCTGATCGCCGGCGCTAGCGTGCCCGATGGCGCCCTGAACCAGGTGGAGATGGCGTTCCGCGCCTACGACCCCTGTCTGGGTTGCGCTACCCACGCTCTGCCTGGGAGTATGCCCCTCCTCATACACCTGCGCGATAAGCACGGAAGACCTATGTTCATTTTGGGGCGTGACTCCGATGGAACCGTTCACCGGGAATGACGCCCCGCGCATCCGTTTGCCGGGCTTGGGAAACGCCGACCTGGCCGAGGGTGCCAGACCCGGCACCGGCGAGGCCGGGGGTCCGGTCAGGAGCTACGTTGCTGACTGCTGTCTTCAATGCGTCACGGCATAACCCATTCTGGCTCACTCTGACGAACATCATTCTGGGAGCCGCAGTGCTTCTGTGCCTGGCGGTGATCGCTCTGGAAGTGCTCTGCGAAGCCCGCGCCCACCGGAAGAGTTGGCGGTCCTATGACGCCGAGCTGGACCACGACATGCAGGAAATGTTCGCGGCTTCTCATCCCCCGGTTGTTTTCGCGCACACCACGCCTCCGGGCGCTTCTTCCAAACTCCTGGAATCGGTGTGCCGGCATTGGCGCCGGCTCTCTCACCGGCACCACTAGCGGCTCAGCGGTCCAGTTACGCCGTGGTGGGCGCCGCCGGGACGCCGCGCTTCTCCATCGGCACAAAATCGCGCGCCTCCTGACCGGTAAAGACCTGTCGCGGGCGGGCGATTTTCTGCTCGGGATCGCAAATCATCTCCTGCCATTGGGCGAGCCAACCCGCCGTACGTGGAATGGCAAACAACACCGTGAAGATCTCGGGCTTGAAACCCATGGCCTGGTAGATGATCCCGGAGTAGAAGTCCACGTTCGGATAGAGCTTGCGTTTGATGAAGTAGTCGTCGGAGAGCGCGATTCGCTCCAGCTCTAGGGCGATCTCCAGCTTCGGATTGCACCCGGTGACCTCGAACACCTTGTCCGCGGCCCATTTGATGATCCTGGCGCGCGGGTCGTAGTTTTTGTAGATCCGGTGTCCGAAGCCCATGAGCTTGAATTGTCCCGCTTTCACTTTGGCGACGTACTCCGGTACCTTGTCTTTGGATCCGATCTCGTCCAGCATCTTGAGAACTTCTTCGTTGGCTCCTCCATGGAGAGGTCCGGATAGCGCCGCCGCCGCAGCCGCGGTCGCTAGGAAGGGATCGGCTTGAGAACTGCCCACGGAACGCATGACGTTGGCGCTGCAGTTTTGCTCGTGGTCGGCGTGGAGGATGAACAGAATGTCCAGCGCCCGGGCGAGGATCGGGTTTGCCTGGTATTTGGGCTCTACCATCTTCCAGAGCATGTTCATGAAGTTTTCGGTGTAGCTCAGCTCGTTGTCCGGATACACATAGGGGAAGCCCAGACTGTGCCGGTAGGTATACGCGGCGATGGTCGGCATCTTGCCGATGAGCCGCCGGATTTGCAGCGCCCGGACCTTGGGATCGAGCACATTTCTCGCTTCGGAATATACCGTTGAAAGCGCCGCCACCGTGCTCGCCAGCATCCCCATCGGATGGGCGTCGTAACGGAATCCCTCCAAGAACTTCTTGGTGGTTTCGTGCAGCATGGTGTGATGGGTGATGTCGGTGACCCATTCCTTCAGTTGAGGCCCGGTCGGCAGTTCGCCGAACAGGACCAGGTAAGCCACTTCGAGAAAACTGCACTTCTCCGCCAGTTGTTCGATGGGATAGCCTCTGTATCGCAGGATGCCTTTGTCGCCATCGATGAACGTGATGGCGCTCTGGCAGGAGGCGGTGTTCATGAAGGCGGGGTCGTAGGTCATGAGCCCGAAATCGTCGGGGCTCGTTTTGATCTGTCGCAGGTCCATGGCCCGTATGGTCCCGTTGTGAATTGGGACCTCATAGGCAGCCTGGGTGCGCTGGTCGATGATGCTCAGGGCTTCCTTTGCCATAGTTGAACTCCGAGGTCCTGGGCGGCGATATGTTGTCCATTCGCTGCCCTCTAGCCATTGTGCGAGCAGCACGACGGCACCGTCTGTTATGGTCGTCACAACAGGCGGATTGGGTTCACATCAATGCCCTGTCCGGTTCAGATTCCGGACACTGCAGGTTTGATGGTGGGCATGGCCGGGTCCATATGGAATCCCGTCCGACTGCGGCATGATGCCAGATTCCTTCCGCATTTTCGCCCCGATGCATCCGGTGGCTGGTCACCGAAGGAACCTCCTTTTGCGCGGACCGTCACCCTGCCGGGCGTGACGATCTCAAGGCCATCATATGGCAAAGCTTCCGTGGTGTGAAGCGGTATTTTCCGTACCGATTATCTGATATGACGCCAATCGTCCTTCAGGCGCCCTTCCGCGGCCAGCTATCAGCCGTTCGAAGGCGATTGTCCGAAGAACGATTCCCAGGAATCTCCGAGCAGTTGGCGGATTTCGGAAGCAGGGCGCGCCTGCCAGCGCGAATCGGCCGTCCGCTTGGGGCTGCTGTTGCCATCATGTACCGTGGCGACGTAGAAGCGGCGGTCAGGCAGAGGCAGCACCGCACCAGGGGGAACGGACCAGATGAACCGGGTATCTTCACCTTCGTTGATTTCCTGAAACCGGTTCTGCCGCCATAGTGACTTGCGATAGCACATGGTGGCGCCGGCAATCCACGGGCGGTCGCCGGGAGGATGAGCGTACAACCAGGCGCGGTCGCCCCGCCGGTGACAGAAGTACAGGCTGCTCAGCCCGCATGCCGAGGATTGAGGGTTCGCGGCCAGGGCATTCACCTGGTAGGTGAGCCTCCAGTCCGCCATCCAGTCGTCATCGTCCCAGTGCGCGATGATGTCGCCGCGCGCCATTTCGCACGCCTGGTTCCTTTTTGCGCCGATTGAGGATTTGGCATGGGCGCGGCGGTAGAGGATCCTGGGATCTGCGGGGACGAGGTCCTGGACCGGGTCGGAGCCGTCGTCGAGAACGATCAGCTCGCGGTTTTCGTAGGTCTGCCTGGCGAAGCAGTGAAGGGCCTGGGGTACGAATGCGCGGCGGTTCGCGGTAGGCATGATGCACGATACCAGCGGCGCGGCCGCCCCAAGGCCCGGCGGGCCGGCGGAGGAATGTGAAAGGTAGAAGCCCAGGTCTTCTCCGAGGCTGGGAGCTTCGATGGCCGTCCAGGCGGCGGGATCGAGGTGCCGCCCACATTCGAACGACCACGTGTTTCCGGCGTGCCTCACGTACACAAAGTGGCCGGCGCCAGGAATGCGGCTCAACCGTGCGCCCCGGTAGACGGCCGATCGGAGGAGGGCGGCATCTTCGGCCAACGATGCATTGGGGTATCGATTCCTTGCCCAGACTTCGCGCCGGTACATGAGCGTGCCGCCATGGACATCCTCGGCAAACAGGCGGCGGTGCAGGGCGGGCGAGCAGGTCCAGAACTTCCAGCGGGCCAAGTCGAAAAAAGTCGTGCCGGTCAGGCCGGTGATATCGGCTGCGCCGGAGAGGATCGGTCCGGCTTGGGCCGTGAGCCGGCCGGAGCCGTACCAGTCGTCATCGTCCCATTGGGTGAGAATGGCGCCGCGCGCCTGTTCGCAGCCGCGGTTGCGCTTGTCGCCGATGGTGAGGCCGGGCCGTACCCGCAGATAGCGGACGCGAGGGTTCGAGGCGACATCGACAGCCAGATTTTCGTTGCCGTCATCGATGATCACCAGTTCGCGATTGCCGTAGTCCTGCCGCTCGAAGTAGCGGACGGATTGGAGAGCGAACTCGCGGCGGTTGCCCGTCACCATGACGCAACTGACTAGGGGCTCGGCGAGCGGCGGAGACTGCAGGCCGGAGCTCGCCTCTGGCGTAGCTGGCAGGCGCAGAGGCGAAGGAGCAGGAGCGCCGGCAGCCAGAGGCAGGTGAAGCTGAATCCGGCCAGGAGGAGCGAAATGCTCGCAGGCGTCGCCGCGGCAGTGCGGCTCGTAGCCCGAAGATTGGCCGAGCAGGCGAAGAGCGCAGAACTTGTCCTGGTAGCGGTGCTTTCCGGCTTCCATTCGCAGGGGCTCTTCGCGCGCACGCCGCCTGCTGAACGGCGCGCGGTAGACGTAGGCCCCACAGGCCCAGACGCCGCGGAATCCGGCGCGAGCCGCGCGGATGTTGTAGTCCATTTCCCAGCATGGACCCTGGCCATATTGCTCGTCCGCGGCACCTATGGTTTCGACGACCTCGCGCCTGACGGCGTAACAGAAATCCGAGAGGCTGTGGAGCGGCTCCAGGTTTCGCCAGACCGGGCCGAAGCAGTTAGAGACGGTCTGTGCGGCGGCCGCGACCTCGGCGAGTGTGCCTCCGCCGCCGCGCATCGCGCCCTGTTCATTCCAGGCGGAATTGGTTGTGGGACCGGCCAGGCCGTTCGACGGCTCGGCCTGCAAGGCCAGGAGCAGCAGTTCGAGCCAGTGTGGTCCAGGGACGGCTCCCGCCTCCAGAAAGACGATAACGTCCGAGCGGGAATGGGCGGCCAGCCGGTTGAACCAGGCCGGTGCGCCCGCGGCCGAGCCCGCGAGAGGCGTGACCTGGGTGCCGCGAGCCGAGATGGCTGCCATTGTGGCTGCATCCAGGCCGTCGGGCAATAGCACCAGGTCGTACGGGCCTTCAGTGTGCGCGGCCAGCCCGGCGAGCGTGGCATCCAGGCGCCTCACGTCTTCGTCCAGATAGATCCCGATGGAGACGGTGGTCATCTTCTCTTAGAGGAACTCCTGGTTTCCATACCATGCGAATGGATGGTCCAGGTGCAGGCAAAACAGGCCCGGCATCTGCTCGGGCGTGATGCGGCGTGACTTGCATTGCTCCAGAAAATGACTATCGCAATGCGCGAAATGGTTGAAGCTCTCCGGGTAGGTGATGCGGTTCATGGCGCTGCGGTGAATGATCTGGGTATAGCCCCATGGGGAGTTCTCGTGCGGGCGTCCGGTTTGGGTGTGGGTGAGGAGGTCGAAATCGGCCGCACTATCTCTGCGGCCACACAGCAGATCGCTGGTCAGGGACGCGTCCAGGTAGCGGCGCTGACCGTAGATGAGGCGGTCGGAGCGGTCCTTGGCGTATTCGAGAGCCGCAGCGGCGGCTCCAAGGGGGAACAGGCAATCGGCGTCGGTGAACCAGAGCCAGTCGCCGCAGGCGAGCGGCAGGGCACGGTTGATCATTGCGCCCTTATTCATTCTCAGGTTCTCCGGCACGGCAACTTCCCGCACGCGGACATCGGGATAGCTGCGCGCAACCGCGCGAAGATATTCGTGCGTTCCGTCGGGGCTCGATGGATTGACGATCAGGATCTCGTGCGTGCCGGGAGGTATGCGCTGGTGACACCAGTTACGCAGCGCCAGGCGGAGCCGCTGGAGAAAACGGTTGCAGGTAAGGATGACGGACAGACGGCAGGAATCCTGGAAGGCATGGAATCGCAGATCTTGAAAGACGACATCCCGCGGGCGGCGGGCCTTCAGCGCGAATGAGCCAGTGGCAATTTCGTTGGTCGAGTTCACGGCGGAATTCCACCACTTGGGGCCGGTCACCCGGCCGTCCACGCGGAAGACCCAGCGGCCGGTGTGCAGATCCACCTCCAGTTGGACGCGAGTTCCCTGGGAGCAGGGCTCGGCCAGAAAATCGCGGAAGGGGCCGAAGCTGAAACCGGCCAACTCACCCGCGCCCTGGATGGTGACTTCAATTAGAAAATTCCTCAGCCCGCGGATCGCGGCTGCATCGCATGTCTTCCAGGCGAGGCTATACCACTCGCGACCGCCGCTCTTCAGGCACAGGCCATCGTTCTGCCAGATCCATGCGCCGCCGTCGACGTTGTCCCAGACGCCCTGCGCCGAAGGAATGCCGGACAGTGCCTGGCGCCATTCCTCGAGAAGGCGGCTGTAGAGGGCTCCGATCACGAATCCTTCCCTCCTTGGATTCGATTCTCGATTACCGCCAGGCCCAATCCGGCATCTTCGCGGACTCCCTGTTCGGCGGTCCACAGCCGTACGACGCCATAGCCGGCGGCGCGCACCTGTGCCAGCGCCCGGCCGACAGTGCCCGCGGCATAGGAGGCGTCGTGGATCAGGATCAAGCCGCCCGGAGACACCAACTGACGGGCCAACTCGAACTCGGCCCACACATGCTCCGCCGTGTGGATGGAATCGAGCAGGGCGGCATCGAATCGCTCGCCGGACTGAAGCGCTGCGGCCATACCCTCGAGCGAGCCGACGAGGCGCGCCTCGAGGCAGTCGCGCATGGCTTCCGGGAGGCCCGCCCAAAGCTCGTCGCGTTCCGGATAGTGAGCGGGGTCGAAAGTAACCACCCGGCCGCCTTCGCGGTGAGTCACGGCGGAGGCCATGCATGCCGCCGATACCCCGCGGGCCGTGCCGGTTTCGAGAACTCGAACGCAGCCGTTGGAACGTACCAGGTAGTGCAGCGCGGCGAGCAAGGGCATGGTGCCGGCATCGGCGACCCGGCCGGTGCGGGCATCTGCCGTACCGTAGAACGACCACGCCAAGGCTTTCAGGCCGTGCAAGCCGACCCAGGCGCGGAGCGTGTTCAAAAAGACCGTGTAGCCGTCGCCGGCGGAGGCCGCGGGCAGGGGATCGGCGACGCGCGCGTAGACGCCGCGCCACTCCAGGAGCTTGTTCCGCCCGTCGCCGTTGAAATGGACCACCCGGACGGGTTCGCCCTTCGATTCCGCGCGCACACGGCCGGCGTCGCGAGAGATGCGCACCTCGCGGCGATTGAGCTGGAAATTGTAAGCGGCATGAAGCTCGATTCCGCAGCCATTTTTCGCCAGGGCCAGGTTGAACAGGAACTGATTTCGCCAGGGGACATCGGGCCGGGCATCCATCCATTCGCGAGGTTCCCGCATGGCTCGAATGGTGGAATCGAGCGAAAGCAAGGCGGCGCGAGATCCGGCGAACAGGCCGTCGTTGACGACCAGCGGGTAGGCGGCCTCGCCTTTGCCGAGGATCGTCCGAACGTCGCCGGGATCGCCCCGATACAACCTCTGGATGGCATCTCCCAGGCTGCGGTATTTACGGGAATTTTCCTCGCGGCAGGCGGCAATCGAGGCGTTCGGGCAGGCGTCCAGCAGGGCGAATACCGGCTGCAGATCCCCGACCACGAGCATGTCGGCATCGATACAGAGAAAGCGACGGGCCTCGACCACCCGCCCTACGGAGTAGAGGATGGATTTTAGCGAGACTGCGACCGGCTGCAGCGGCTTGCAGTGAACGATTCGCGCGCCGTACTTTGCCGCTACCGGCGCGACGGCCGCGGGATCGCCGACGCAAAAGACGACCAGCAGTGCGCCGGTGCAGCATCCATTCGCCAACAGCGAGCCGAGCATGTCATCGAGAAGCGATTCGAAACCGGCGCTGGCGACGGTGGCGATGCAACACTCGGCGTGCGGGATCTCGAGCGGCAGCTGAATTTCGGCGCGATCGAGGCAATCCGTGATCGTGCGCGGGTGGTCGTCGGCTTCGGCGGGGAACAGCCGGGGGTCGAGCCAGACGGCGTGGCAATGGTCCCAGGTGCTGGTATTGACGGCGAGCTCGAGCACTTTGGCGGACCGCAGATCCCCGGAGATCGGGCGCGGCGGTTCTCCGGCGACTACGCCGGGAGCGGCAGCCACGAGCCGGCCATCGGCCATCACGGAGAAATCGGCGCTGGATAGCCCGGGCGGCACGTCATCATTCAACGCGACTAAGGCTTCGAATGAACCGAACTGGCCGCCGATCTTGAAAAACAGGCGCGCCGGCGCGTGCGTGCTGAGTGCCTGCGGCCACGGGCGGCCCTGGACCACCACGTGCTTGCCCTCGTATCCCAAGTCGCCGCCGCGGCCGAAATCGCCGTATCCCACGCGGACCTCGAAGGGAGCGAGCGAGTCGAGGTAGGTGACCTGGCTGTCCTGCATGGATTCACCGCTCAATCACGGCCTCCTGGCTTCTGGGGCGGAGGATAGTGAAATCCTTTGATGCGGAAAAACTTCCCACTCAGGTTCAGAAGGTTGCTTTTCTTGACGGTGCGATTGTCTATGTACTCCACCTTGTAATCGTTGTAGTAGTCGAGCCCTCTTTGATTGATCTTCCGGTCGAGCGGCCAGAGATTGCTGAAGTCATCTTCTCCACCGAACCCGAGGTCCCTGACATGGTCCGCATCCTCCTTGAGCTTCCCCATGTCATAACCAAATCGGCCCAAGACACTGATCAACGTGCCTTGCTGCCCGGTTCGCAGGGCGGCTGTCCCGGAGGTTCGTTCCAGTTTTTTGCCAACGTCGACTTCATTGCCCTTCGTAACGCCCAACGTTACGTCGCCCTGCTTTCCGGGTGGCGGATCCGTCACTTTGGTCCGCGAAAACATCGGCACTTTGAACTGGTACGCGGGCTTGCCCGATGTGCCGGGCTCGGTCAACGTAATAGATGAAGGATAGGCACCAGGCGGCTTGTACCAGAAGATCGGAATCGGATCGTCGCTGGTGCCGGAGTGCAGGCCGGTACTCGCCTTGGTCACGACCTTCTTGGCACTCATCGATCCGTCAATTTCGAAATCATCCCCGACGATGTTCAGCTCCAGCGACGAGAAGCCGTAAGTGGTCTTCCATTCGGAAAGTTTTGCTCTGACCTCCGCCTCCTCCAGTCCACCTGCCTTCATCCGATCCAGGTCCTTGGTGATGCCTGCGACTCCGGCATTCCACCTGGCTTCGTGATCCGCAGCTTTCTTTTCGCCCGGCTGCACCTCCCCCTTTCCTGTCGCAGGACGGGCCTTCAGTTTGAAGTCGCCACTCTGGCCCATTTCCGCGTGAAGGATCCACTCCTCGCCAGCCCGTGTGATATGGATGTTCGTGAACCGGTGATGCTTCTTGAGCTGAACCACGGCGTTCTCGATTTCGCTGGGACCGAACGGATGGCTCTTCGAGGACTCGGCCAGGGCGTGAATGTCGGCCATGGCACGCTGCCACGCTTTGGCGACGGCCGGATCGCTCGCCTTGCGATGATCCGGAGATTGTTTTCCGGCGGCCGGTTTCCTCGGACCGCCGGCGTCCTTGGGAGGCTCGACCTTCTTCGGCTCGGGCGGCGGTACGGGGTTTTCCGGTTGCACACCTTTCCACTTGCCCGGGACCTTCTGTTCTCCCTTGGTCTTACTGCCAACCTTGTCGTCCAAGAGGTCGTTCATGAACTTTTCGCGATCGAAGGAGACTTCGCCGAACTGCACGTCGGGGACCTTGCCGGACCCGATCACGTGCTCCACATCCATGCCGATGCCGAACTCGCCCGGCAGCACGTATTCGAGCGATCCGATGGGCCACGTCCAGGTATGGTCCGAAATCGGCGACCACCAGGGAGTGCTGAGCTCGATGAATAGATGCCCTTCCAATCCCAGGAACGGCTGGGCCGCGACTTCGGCGTGGCCCTTGAAGTAGAACTCGCCCTTGCCGCCCTGCTCGGGCGGGAGGTTCTCGCGATAGCCGATGGTTGGCCTGGCATCCAGGTACCCGCGAACGCCCGCGGTGGCGGTGATGCCGGCTCCGGCCTTGATGTCGTGGCGCAGGATCGTGAGGACCACCGACCCGTTGGCCGTGAGCGACAACGCGGCATAGGCGGAGAGGTTGAGCGATGCGGACAGAGAGAACTCTTTGGCGATGCGAGGATCGGTAGAATAGCGTCCGACGGCCTCGATGTTGTAGAGCTTGGCCGGTCCTACGGTGGAATTGAAATCCAGCTTGATGTCGGCTTCGAGACCGATGCCGCCGACATACGGCAACCCGTATTCCGCCTGGATCGACAGGCTGAAGATTTTCTTGTGAAAATCCTTCGGGGCCATCAGGGGGACTTCTTTGTCCGGGCGAATGGCGCCAATCACGGTGATGTGGCCCAGGTCGTCGACCACCACATCGGCATTGCCGTTCAACCAGTCATTGAAGTGGAAGCGCAGGGTTCCCCACCCTGCCAGGGCAACCCCCTTGGCGGCGGCCTTGGCCGGTTTCGCGGGAGACTCGTCTTCGGCGGCGGCTTTGATGGCGTCGGGGCCCAGGTGTTCGAGAGCCACATTGCGGGCAGTAGCCGCATCGGCAACCAGGAAATTCACTGTGCCGTTCAGCTTTTCGTCCTTATAGGTTCCCGTACCGGCGATGTCGACCTTGCCGTCCTTGTACGTGGCCAGGATCGTGCCGGTGAAGCGGTCGAATTTCAATGTTGCCGAGGCTACGCCATGAATCTGCCCGGCGGCGTTTCGGTCAATATGGAGTTCCACCGGATCGAGCTTCGGGATTTTCGCCGTGGCTGTCGCGGAGAAGGTCACGGTTTGGCCGTTCAGCCCGAAAGAAGCCTCCCCGTTGAAGATGCCCGCCAGGCGGAATCCGAACTTCGGAACGGCGAACTGAAGAGTTCCCTCTTTCAGCTCGTTCTGCACACCGGATGGAAAGTTCGTGATCTCCAACCCGACCCAGCCGAGAGGATCGGGGTTCTTGCGGATCGATCCCAGAAACACGGAGGGGTGTTGCGGTATGGTCCTGGTGGCCTTCTGCTGGCTCTGTGTGACGTGTCCCTTGACTACGCCCGCCTGAATGGAAAGGTCGAGAACCGGATGGACATCGATGGCCCGCAGCGGCTCGAACGCGGCATGGGTAAGCGGGACGGCCTGTGGCCCGCCGTGGGTTTCGTAGGTATCGTGATGAGGGCCGGAAGCACGGACCTTGAGGGTTCCGGAGGCCAGCTTTCCATATCTGATGGGCACGTCCAAGCCGCTTGACTTGGCCTCCTTGAGCGCTTCCTGCCAGGCGGCTGAAGGCGCGAAGGTACCGCCATCGATCGAGACCGGTTCTGTTGGAACCGATACGCCGGCCGGCGGCTTGGCGGAGTGGTCGGGCGTCGCTTCGTGGTGGACTGGGGGAATTGACGCGGCCGGCTGCCGGCGAACTGTTTCGGCGGAACGGTCGTCCACCATGGCTCGCCGCACGGTGCCGCCCCCACCGACATGCGGCCATGGCGGCACGTTCTCCACAAAGCCGCTATCGCCGCCGGGAAGTTTTTCGAATTTTGGATTTCTGGCGTCGCCTTTAGCCGCCATCGGATACCAGGACCATGACAACCCGCGCGTCAGTTTCTTCTCGGCATCTTCGACGCCATCGGGTGCGGCGGCCCGTGAGGCCGGAGCCGCTTTCACCTCGTAGTGCACGATCTGCTGGCTCTTCTTGGGCGCGTTGATCATGCCCTTCAGCACTTTCTCGACGCTGTGCAGATGGTCGCTATTCGCGGCATATGTGATCGGAGTGAGGTTCTCCTCACTCCCCGGTCCGCCCAGTTGCTGATTCAGCAAATGGCCGCGCACATAAAGTCCTACTCCATCCCGGCGCAGGACGTCGGGTCTAACTTCGTCCCAGACGCCCGGCGAGGCCGAGGGTGCGCTGCCGGTATCATGTTTCGGTGTGAGCGGGTGCGCCACCATCGATGTGCCGCCGAGATTGGAGTTGACCGACCCATAACTGACCACCGTTTCTACGCTGCCCGGCGCCAGTTCCACTTCGACCTTCTTCTTGGGGTTGACCTCTCCGAGGATCTCGAACTTGCCTTCACCCTCGGGATCGAGCTCCAGGTTAGTCAATCGGTATTTCTTTTTGATCGGAGAAAGCCCGGCCTTGACCGAATCCTCGTCGGCATCGGGAGCGTCGGCAAGCTGCTTGGCTTCGGTCATTGCGGAATCGAGATCGAACTGCTTCTGCTCCGGCGAGCGGCCGTCGGGTTTCTCGCCGAGACCGAGGGCGCCGAGCAGCCCTTTGCCGATCGCGATGGCTTTGTCGATCAGCCAATCCAGGGCCTTGTCCACGCGTTCCTGAATGCTCTTGACGATTTCGGCGATCTTTTCACCGGGACTGGAGATTCCGACCCAATCCGCAAAGAAGCCGATCACCGGCGCGACCGTTCGGGCCATCGCAGCTTCGATCCAGTTCGCCGCGGAGGCGATGTCTCCGGCGACGATCTTGGCAATGGAATCCAGAACTGCATCCACCACCGAGAGGATCTTGTTCATCTTGGTGACGACGAATTGGATGGTGGTGTAGATGGTCTTGATGGCCTCGAGCACGGCGCCGACCGGGTTGGAAAGCATCACCAGTTGCTGAATACCGGCTTTGACGATGTTCACCGTGATCCAATTGGTGATGCCGCCGATCACGATGTTGTAGAGGTCCGAGAGACGGTCCTTGATGTGCTCCCAGAGCCCCGCGAAGCCGCCCTTGA
>Ga0335077_10002164_pt1 | contig 23436 bp, 17 predicted proteins | sample Lox_Sample_31_FD_207151 | JGI IMG/M metagenome (GOLD analysis project Ga0335077, IMG submission 207151) | Soil microbial communities from Loxahatchee National Wildlife Refuge, Florida, United States - Lox_Sample_3.1 | ecosystem: Environmental > Terrestrial > Soil > Wetlands | place: USA...
TGCCACAATCGCAGCCCGTCCCGCGTTGAAGAGATCCTGCAACCCCGTTAATGCTGGATTCAATCCGAACGTACGTCCGTCTTGCGAGGTCTTCGGCACGATCGGCAAAAGCTCGGTCAGCGGATACGCCAGGCCCGGTGCTCCCGATCTTGCCTGAGTGAATGCGCTGAACGAGGTCGGGTCTGTCGCGATCACTGTTCCATGGCCATCATTGCCGCCCTGCAGAAACACGCACACCAGCGCACGATAATCGCTCATCCCGCCGCTTTGCGCCATCGCCGCCAGCGAGTTCAATCCAATCAGAAAAGGACTGGCGTAGAACCCCGCCATCGACGTAAGCGATGCAGTTCTTAGAAACGAACGCCTCGAATGATCAACCTTGCACATTTTGCCTCTCTCAGTACTGCGCACAATACGACGGCGATGCCATCGTCAGGAAGATTGCCGTCTGCACTCGCGCCGTCAGTGCCGCATTGATGGCGTTCTGATCTCCCGTGGGAATTGGAATCGCGCTCACCGCGCTTAGAACCTGGCTGTAAAGCGTACTGTCCATCTCGCCCGCCATCAGCAACAGGTTCACGCGATCCACGAGCGAGCCTGGGTTCGACGCCAGGTTCATCTCCGCCGCATAACTCGAGAAAATATCGAATCCGTTCTTCGAGTCCGATCCGATTGAAGTCTGCATGAAATTCAGATAGCCGACAACCGAGGTCACATTGGTCATCTGAAACTCAGGCCCGGTCAGCCCAGCCTGCTCGATGCTCGTCCCCGGCGGTACATATCCAGGTGCAAACCAGTTGAAGACCGTTGGCGACCGCAGTGTCATTTGCCCAAGTCCCCAGATCGGATCCTCGGTGCTGCCGACCCAATACCCGCCCGTGCGCGATTGTGCTGTAAATGCACGCGCCCAGTGCGTGTAGCGAATCAACGCTTCCCGCACCTTCCCGAATTGCGGATTGCTTACATCGGTCGCCGTGTCCCGCGCCTCGGGATCCAGCAGAATCGCCGTAATCACCGCCTTCAGATCTCCGCGTACCCCTTGCCCGTTGTCCTTGAACACCGCGGCCACACGGCTTACGTACGCCGGGCTCGGATTGCTCGTCACCAGGTGCTGGATCATCTGCTTCGAGAAAAACGCCGGCAGGTTGGGATGATTGAAGAGCGTGTCCAGTGCTATCTTCAGATCCCCATTCGGATCCGCAGTGCCCGATGCTGGAATCGTCACACCGAGAAAATCCTTCTCCAGCGTGGAGTGATGGCTCGGATAGCTCTGCATCGGCAGAATATCCTCGCCGAATCCCGGCCCAACATAGATGCAGCAATTCGACCAGGCGCTGTCCGACGTGTTTCCAGGCACGTTCCAGCTGAACCCCGTGAACACCTTAGCCAGCCCCGTCACGTCGACATTCGAATACGTCGGGATCGGCTTTCCCGTCCCGTCCAGCTTCTGCGTTCCGTCGTCGTTCAACTGGTACAGTCCGATCGTGAACAGCTGCATCACCTCGCGCGCATAGTTCTCGTCGGGATCGGTCGTGGCATTGCCCTTGTCGTTGCCCTCGACCGCCAGCCACTCGCCCATCATCGGGTTCAGCGTCACATCCTGGAGCAATTGCCTGAAGTTTCCGAACGCATCCGCCCCCAGCATGTCGTAATACTGCGCCGCTCCGCGTGGCATGTTGGCCACATTGGTCGACGTCATCGAAATCACCAGCATTTCGTGCAGTGAGTACGCCACGCGCTGCCGCAGTTGGTCCGGCCCGCTCAGGCTCTGCTGCCAGAATGCGTTCTCCACGTATTCCTGCCCTTGAAGGTTTTCAAGGAAGAGCAGCGCATTACACTTCGTATCGCCCGTCGCGCACGGTGTCTGATTGTTCACGATCAGTGCCTGCTCCACCCCCGGTTCCATCGTCGTCTGCGGCACTGCAAATTGCTCATTCAGCCACGCCTGGTACCCGATCATCGACAGATGATGAATGTCCCCATCTGTCGCCCCAAACGTCGCCTGGTTCAGGAAGCGCGCAGCATCCTGCGGCGAAACCAGCAGCACTGGCGGCGCCCCGTTCACCGTCGCAATCAGATCTGCCGAGGTTGCCGGCCCCGGACTCGGGTTCAGAACCTGCAGATCGAGATTTCCAGCCTCGGTCGGGCTCACACTTGCCGTCAGTTGCGTGCCGCTGTTGAACGTCGTCGGCACCGTCGCTCCATTCATCAGAACCTGCGCCCCGTTGATGAAGTCGGAGCCCGTCAGCACCACGGTCGTTGCCGGTGGACCGGGATTGAAAGTCATCGGCGATGCTGAATTGAGAATTGGAATCGGGTTCAGCACCGAAATATTCTGGCTGATGGAAACGGTCGGATTATCGACGCTCGTCACCGTCAGCATGACCACGTTCGGCGTAGGCACCACCGCAGGCGCCTTATAGGTAATGCTTCCATCGGAATTTGAAGCCGCTGTGCCGATGGTCGAATTGCCGCCCGCAATCCCGTTCACCTGCAGCGTCACGCCGGTGTTACTCGTGCCTGTCACGTCCAGCCCGAGAATCAGTGAATTCCGTACACGCACATCCGTGCCGCTGTAAGCCTGCAACGTCAACTTCACCTGTCCCGGCGCCACCTGCACCTGGAGAGTCTTCGAATTGGCCGATCCCGGATCGGGATTGCTCACCAGCAACGGGTATGTTCCCGGATTGGGTGCAGGAATGATCGCCTCAAGATGTGTGCTCGAGACATAGGTCGTCTCCACGGCCTTCCCGTTCCACATCACCTGCGCGCCATAAACAAACTGCGACCCGGTCACCGCGACCTCAGTTTGCCCCTCCGGAAAGCCCGCCGGCGTCACGCTCGTGATCACCGGAATCGGATTCCAGATCGCCATCGGCACCGACCCCTGCGGAAAATTGGGATGTGCGGTGGCTACGCTGGTGATCGTCACGTTATTCGGAACAGGCACTATCGCCGGAGCCGTATAGAGACCCGTGCTGCTGATCGTGCCCACCTCCGAGTTGCCGCCCAGGATCCCATTGACGTAGAACGCCAGCGAAGTTCCGTCAAACTGCGTATGCATGGCCAATTGCGTCGTCTGGTTCACGCGTAGCGTGCTCACCGGCGCAGAGATGGCGGTAAATGTGCTCGAATCGCCGACAGTGACACTCGCGGCGCAGCCGGTCATCAGGGATACGGAAATCAAACTCGATCCCAGAACCAGCAACTGTTTGTAGACAGAAAAACCTTCTGTTCGTGCCTGCAAGGAATCTCCTAGTTTTGGGGAGAAACAAGAGGATTAGTGCGTCAGCATTCTCAGCGTTATTTGTAATGGGTCTTAGGGGAGCATACCGGCTCGGCTCCTCACGTCAAACATCTTTATGCGCTTCGCGAAGCCTCGAGCCGGTACAAAGGTACGGGATGACCGCCTCCCGATCAGGTCTGCCAGAATCCCAATCGGATCGCAGCAGCGATGTAAGCGCTGCAGGAAACCTCGATTTAGGCCCTGCTTGTTTGGCTCCGGAGCTTCCAGATGCGGGTTGTATCAGGGCATGGCTTTCAGCCATGCCGCAAATGCAACCAAATGTGATTTGGGCTCCAGCCCCTGTGCGACGCTCCGTCCAGATTCCGGACTTTTTCAACGAGCTATGTAGCTGGCGGCAAATGGTGGAGTGCACCTCATGGGATGTCAACCCCCACAAAGCTGCTGCTTCCCCTAAACTGAACATTCCATTCACAGAGTTTCTGTCCGCTGTTTGCAGATAATTCCGAAGTCTCGATGCACAATAATCCTGTACGCGTCCAGTGGCAACTGGCCGACAAATTCAAACGAATGGAGGAGCCTAACTCTTTTCTTTGGAGGAATTTGCCCGCAACTCCTGTGGCAAGAATAATTTGCGGGGACCACCCTGCGCAACCTCCTTGGAATCAGGAATTTCCCTGAAAACGAGGGGGGGAGGGAGCCCCTCAGAAACTCGCTAGGGCGGATCACTGTCCAACTGACCACGGGCTCCGCACCAATTTCTCAGCTAAATCGCTGTATCTTTGCTCAGATCACATCTTTTCTGCGGCTCCCGCCGGCCTTTTGTCGTCTAATGGAACGAGATGAGTACTGTCGCTGCTATACGTTCGTTGTTTGTGCCAGGAGCTGTCTCCGCAGCCGAAGAGCAGGTTCGGCAGGAGAATCTTGCTGTTGCTGAAGGACTTAAGCGACAGGATCCGGGCCTGCTTGACCAACTCATCGTCCGCTACCAGCACCGTCTGTTGCGCTATCTCCTCTTTCTCACCGGCAACCGCGAACAGGCCGAGGACCTCTTCCAGGAGGTCTGGATGCGTGTGCTCGTGCGCGGCGGCCAGTTCAACGGCAAATCCCGATTCGAGACATGGCTCTTTACCATCGCCCGCAATCTGGTCATCGATCTGCGCCGGAAGCGCACCATGTCCAGCTTGGACGAGCTTTTCGAAGCGGGCGGCGATGATGACCGGCCGCTGGCCTTCGAGGTCGTCGACCACGAGCCCGGCCCCTTTGATCGCATGTCCAATGTGGAAGATAGAGAGCGGATTGCAGCTGCCTTGCTGCAGCTGGACACGCTTTACCGCGAGGTTCTGGTTCTCCGCTTTCACGAAGATCTTTCGCTCGAGGAAATCGCCAAAATCACGCGTGCGCCTCTTTCAACCGTAAAGTCGCGCCTTTATCGCGGCATGGCCTCCATCAAGCCAAGGCTTGAGCGCACCCAGACCCACCGCCGGGAGGCAGTGTGACGTCTTCAGGGCGGGCGGTCGGCGCAGGCCACGACGCTCACGCGGATTCGGGTGACCTGATCGAAGCTGCTGCAGGATTCGAGAGCGACCGCGCCCGGGCAACTGCCGACAAAACCCGCCGCGTAGTGATGACCTCTGCCGGAGTCATGCAGGAGCAACGCGCCGGGCGCAAAAAGACCCGGGCCATGGCCCTCGCTGCCACGCTCGTGGTTTTCTTTGTTGTTGCACCGCCGATCTGGTGGATCGCGGAGAACCTGATCGAAGAGGAACACGTGACTAGCACACTGAGCGAGCTCGCGGTCTGGGGCTTTTTTTCTGTCACCGCTCTACTCAGCTCCGCGTTACTTGCGGGATGGCTCCGCCGTAGATCCTGAGGAATTCCGTTCTATACTTGGCGCAACTTCAGCGACGCGGTCTCCGTCCATTCAATAGCATTCGGATCTCCTGACTGCTGCTCAACCCCTCGGAGCGAGGGTTCTTGCTATGCGTGAATCTGAACTGATCGACCGGAACGAAGACAAACAGCTCGTACCCATGTGGTCCATCGTGATCGCCGCAGCAGTGTTTGTCCTGGTTGAATACTACTTCTGGCTTGTATTTCCCCGGACGCAACATCACATCCCGCCCCTTGGTCTTCGCATTTACCTGAACGTCTCCTGGGGCCTTTTGGCTGCGCTGTATTTCCTCATGGTCGGCTACGTAAGCAAGGATGCGCCGCGTCGGGCGATGAGCTCGCGCTTCTGGATGCTCATCTGCTTCGTGATGCCGGGCGGAATCGGCGCCGTGCTCTACTTCCTGCTGCGCTCGCCGCTGGTTTCCCGTTGTCCCGCTTGCGGAACCCATGTTCAGAGCGACTTCCATTTCTGCCCCCAGTGCAACTACCAGCTCACAGCGAGCTGCGGAAATTGCTTTCGCACCGTACGTGCCACCGATCAGTTCTGCACACGCTGTGGTCACGAACTGGAACGGGACCAGACGCCTGCGCGGCTCAGGTTGCGGAGCGTCCGCGACTGATGAGCGTCGCAAAATCGCGTTTCGCCATTCAACGAGCTCCTCTTAGCTTTCAGATGTTTGACCCTTGCTGTCCATCTACCTACAATCAAACTTCGGTTTGCTGAACAGCCGAAGCTGCATGACAATCTCCACCCTCATCATCGACGACGAACAACTGGCTCGCGACGAGCTCGCCTACCTGCTGCTGGCTGCGCCAGACGTCGAGGTGGTGGCGCAAGGCGGGAATGGCATCGAAGCGGTTGAACTGATCGAGGAATTCCATCCCGACCTTGTCTTTCTGGATGTGCAGATGCCCGGACTCGATGGGTTCGGAGTCATTCAGCGGGTCATGGATCGTCATCGCAACCTGAGGGACGGCGAAAACAGGGAGTTGCCGCAGTTTGTCTTTGCCACAGCCTATGACCAATACGCGGTCCGGGCCTTCGATGTAAACGCCGTCGATTACCTGCTCAAGCCTTTCGACCGAGGACGCGTGGAGAAGGCACTGGAGCGAGTACGCAGCCGGATTTCGTCCGGCAATCCTGCCAACGCCTCAGGCGAGTCGCCGATCGAGTCACAGTTGGATGCCCTGCTGCGTCTCTTGAAGAATCCACAGAACGCAGCGCGATCGCCTCAACCGACGAAGCTGATTGTTCAGGCAGGCAGCCGGTTGCTCCTGGTTGATCAGGCAGAAATCTGCTTCGCCGAGATCGATGATGGCGTTATTCGCGTTGTCACGGCTCAGTTCGAAGGCCAGTCGAAATGCCGAACCATTGAGGAACTGCTCGATCAACTCGAGCCGGCGCTCTTCTGGCGCGCCCATCGGAGCTTCGTGGTCAACATCAATCAGATCCGCGAAGTCGTGCCATGGTTCAAGTCGACCTATCAATTACGCATGAACGACAAAAAGCAAACTGAAATCCCGGTGAGCCGCGCCCAGACGAAGCGCCTGCGGGAGCTGTTCAACCTGTAGTTACTCGCCTTTGAAGTGCATCAAGCGAATGACTGTCGACTGCTCTTTATGTGGATCAACTAGAAAGCTAGCGGCCAGAAGCTGGAGGCTGCGCTTTCAGTCGTAACGTTCGAAGACGATTTGCTTCCGATGCCAGCCATAGCCTGCCAGCCTTTCGCGCACGCCCGCGACCATGTTGTTCAATCCGCAGATGTAGGCATAGATATCGAACTTCAGTTCCGAGGGCAGGATATTCGGATCCGGCGCCGGGACAGGAAGCGTTTGGCCGAGACGGGCCGCGCGCTCTTCAACGATGCGGGCAACGTGATCCTGTACGTAGCCGCGAAGGCCCTTCCAGCCTTCATCGGCGCGGCTGAGAGTCGGTAAATAGTGAAAGTTCGGCTTACGCGCGGCCAGCGCTTCGAATTCTTCACGATAGTAAAGCTCACTCTCGTGGCGGGTGCCGTAAACCATCCAAACGTCTTTCCCCTCGCTGCGATCGATACCTGCGTCCGGACCGGTTTCAGGAAAAAGCCACTGCGCAAAACCGCGCATAGGCGCAATGCCGGTGCCGGTCGAAATCAGGATTGAATCCGTAATGGGTTGCTTAAGAACGAAGTGTCCGTGAGGCCCGTGGACCTTGATCTTGCCGCCAGGAGGGAGGTCAGTAAGATCGGCCAAATGGTTCGAGAAGAATCCCTCGGGCACGCGGTTTACGCAGAGCTCGAAGTGGTTGGCGTTTGCCGCCGAAGCAATGGAGTAGGCACGCGTTTGTTGTTTGCCGTTGGCGTCAGGTGCTACAGCCGAGATGAACTGGCCGGAAACAAAAGGAAAGCTATCGATATCTTCAAGAACAAAATCGAAGTGGTAACACTGGGCCGACTCGGAGATGCACGTCTTTCTTTCCAGACGTGCCGTAAGCAGTTCACGCGCCAAGGTGGATTCTCACTTGCTGGAATTAGGCCGAAAGGGCACTACCGGCAGTATATCGCCCGGAATCAGTAAGTCCGGACGCCCCTTTTGGGCGTGTAGACACCGGAGTTAGCAGGATGAAACTCATCCCAGCGCGTGCCAGCAGAGTTGAAGTCCCATGACGAACAGCCAGAGCGAGAGAGCCAGGCGCATGGCGCGGACCGGAATGCGCGACGCCAGGCTGGTACCGACCAGGCCGCCGAGAACTCCGCCCACGATCAGGTTGATCAGAAGAGTTGAATCGAGGCCGGCGCTGCGCAGGTGCAGAGTTCCTCCGACAAGGGAAAGGCACAGGCCAAACGCAAGATCGGTGCCAACAATGCGTCGCACATCGAGCGGTGTAAAGCCGAGCAGCGCCAGTGTTCCAAGTGCACCCGCACCGGAAGAGGAGAATCCAACCTCGGCACCGATGGGAAGCATGACAAACGCGAGCCAGCCCGGAGAATTCGTCCGCTCGGTGAGCTGATCTGCGGGGCGGAAGTGTCGATAGATGTGCCAGGCTGAGGAGACAGCAATCATGACACCGAGGGCCAGATAGAGCCACAGGTTGTTGGCTTCGTTATGTGCTACTCGCTGGAAGAACAGTGAACCAAGCGCTACGCCGGGAATCCCCGTAGCGAGAATGATCGCCAGCGTACGCCACGCGACCTGCCCGCGCCACACCTGCACCGGAACGACAAGAAGCTTGACTGCAGCCGAGTAAACGAGCGCGGTGCCGACCGCTTCGGAGACCGGTACATGCAAGAAGAGGATCAGCAATGGCGCAATGAGAGAGCCGGCACCGACGCCGGTGATGGCGATCAGGACGGCGATTGCAAATCCCAAAACGAATTCCATCGTTAACTCCGCTGCTACTTTGCCTGGAGGTGGATGCCGCACTCGAGCTTGCGGCCGGACCAACGGCCCGATCGCGGGTCGCTGGTATCAAATGGCAGGCTGGTGCACGGAGCGCAGCCGATGGAGGTGTAGCCAAGCTCGTAGAGGGGCAGCAGCGGGATGGAATGCTGTTCGGCATAGTGCCAGACGTCGCGTGTAGTCCATTCTGCAAGCGGGCTCAGTTTCGCCAGAATGTGGCCGCTGGGCAGCGTGAAGAACGCGTGAGCCTCGAGGTTAGCACGCGACTTGGATTGTTCACGGCGCAAGCCGGTAACCCACGTTGTGTAGGAACCGAGAGCGTGAAAGAGCGGCTCGACTTTGCGCAGTCCGCAGCAGCGATCGGGCGCAGTCTGATTAAGGATACCGAACTGCGATTCCTGCGCTGCGACCGAAAGCTCCGGCTCCACGACGATGAGGTTCAGGTTCCACTCGTTGGCGATTCGGTCGCGGTACGTGAGGGTCTCGGCGAAGTGGTAGCCGGTCTCGAGGAACAGCACGGGAATAGTCGGCTGGATCTGGAGCACCATGTGCAGCACCACTACGTCTTCAGCCTGGAAGCTGCTGGTGATGCACGAGTGCTGCGCGTGCTCAAGATGCTCGCGGAGAAAATTCGAGGCGGTAAGGGCGAGTGACTCAGATGCCGAGGCCGTTGTCATTGTCGATGTCTCCTGAGGGCAGTTCGGCGATGCGCCGTATTTCCGTGAAAACTTCTGCTGCAGTTTGGGTCTCGGTCGTTATCGAGTTGGGCACGGCGCCGTCGCTTCGCGTGAAGGTGATTGGAGCCAATTCGCAGGATTCAATCATCACCAGGGCGCCAAGCCGGGCAAAGGTGCGGAGTTGTGGTGAAGCTGACGCCCTGGTGCGAAGCACCAGGGCTCCATCGGCGACAAGCATCTCCTCCAACTGAGTCGCAAGCTCCGGCCTATTGCCCAGCTCGAGCAACCCAGTGGTTGCATGGGCCATGGTTGTATCGGAAGCGTCTTCAATCCTGCGGATCATGCCCGCGCCTGCGGTGGTATTATCTGCAAGATCGATCAGAATCACGCTGCCGGTGGCCCGGCTTTCGCGATAAAGATCCGCCAACAGTGGCCGGCTGGTCTCGATAACGACCTGGCCAATGTCGTTAAGTGCGAGTTGGGTGGCGGAGTTTTCAGCGAGGTGCTCCACATCCATGCGCGAGCGCAGTTCGACAACCGAGGCCCGCACCGTCTGGCTGGCGTGCTTGAGAAGGTAGGTTGTGCCGAGCCGCAGAGGCTTCGAGTGCATCCAGACAACGGTCGCTTCAAAGCGGTTCGCTTTTTGCGGCGGCGCTGTCACGGAAGCAATCATGTCGCCGCGGCTCAAATCGATTTCATCTTCAAGGGTCAAAACGACAGACTGCGGGGCATGGGCGCGCGAGAGATCTCCATCCCAGGTAGTAATAGAGCGGACACGGCTTCGGCGCCCACTGGGAAGAGCCAGAATTTCATCACCGGGATGAATGGTACCGGCGGTAATCTGCCCGGCGAAACCGCGGAAATCCTGGTGTGGGCGGATCACTCTCTGGACGGGCAATCGAAAGGTTGCCTGTGTACGTTCGATTGCGAGCGGCAGAGTTTCCAAAAGCTCAAGAATGCTCGGACCAGTGTAGAACGGCATACGTGAGCTACGGTGGACGACGTTATCGCCATCCAGAGCGCTTACCGGAACAGGAATGAGCCGTGCGATCTCGAGTTGATTCGCCAATCCTTCTAGACTACGGCTATGGCGATCGTAGACTTCGTGAGAGAATTCGACCAGGTCCATCTTGTTGATCGCGGCGATCAAGACCGGGATTCCGAGAAGAGCCGCAATGCAGGCGTGGCGACGCGTCTGATCGAGAATACCTTTGCGCGCGTCGACGAGAACGATAGCGACATCCGCGGTGGATGCGCCGGTGGCCATGTTGCGCGTGTACTGCTCGTGACCCGGCGTGTCGGCAATGATGAATTTGCGCTTCGGGGTCGAGAAATATCGGTAAGCAACGTCGATCGTGATTCCCTGCTCGCGTTCAGCGCGCAATCCATCGGTAAGCTGAGCGAAATCGATGGCAGCGTTATGCGTCACGGAACGAATGTGATCGTCGTAAACGTTGTGCGAATCGTAAAGCAGACGCCCAATAAGGGTGGACTTGCCGTCGTCTACACTGCCGGCGGTTGAAAACCGCAGGAGATCCTTCTTAAGTTCGGCCTCAAGCCGATCCTCGATCGGCATGAGAGCTTTCGGAGCGATAACAGCAGGCTCAGTGACGTCGAGGAGATTTGATTCAGCAGCGATCATCAGAAGTAGCCCTCGCGCTTCTTCAGTTCCATGGAGCCGTCCTGGTCGTGGTCGATGATTCGGTTTGCCCGCTCGGAATTGCGTACGGCCATGAGTTCCTCAATGATCTTCGGCACCGTGTCGGCCTCAGATCGGATCGCGCCAGTGCAAGGGCTGCAGCCGAGCGAGCGCAGGCGGCAGGTGACCCATTGCTCTTCTCCGGGCAGACCTTGAATGAACGGCTGCTCCAGCGGAATCAGCGAATCTGCTCGAACCAGCATGCGACGCGGTTTGGCAAAATAGAGCGGCACGATGGGGATCTTCTCGAGATGGATGTAGTGCCATATGTCGAGTTCGGTCCAGTTGGAGAGCGGAAAGACGCGGATGCTTTCGCCGGGGCCGATGCGGCCATTGAATAGCGACCACAATTCGGGGCGTTGATTCTTGGGATCCCACTGACCGGCTGAATCGCGGAAAGAGAAGATGCGCTCTTTGGCGCGGGATTTTTCTTCATCGCGGCGCGCGCCGCCGAATGCCGCATCAAAACCGTGCGCACGCAGTCCGTCGAGAAGGGCCTGGGTCTTGAGCAGCCCGCAGCAGCGCTGCGTACCGAGGCGAATGGGATTGGCACCGTCGGCCAAGGCTTCTTCGTTGCGCCATACGATGAGCTTGAGTCCGAGTTCAGCGGTGTAGCGGTCGCGAAATTCGAGCATCTCGCGGAACTTGTAGCCGGTGTCGACGTGGAGGAGCGGAAACGGGATCGGCGCGGGGAAGAAGGCCTTCTGCGCCAGGCGGAGCATGACGGAGGAGTCTTTGCCGATGGAGTAGAGCATCACCGGGTTCTGAAACTCGGAGACGACTTCGCGGAAGATGTGGATGCTCTCGGCCTCGAGGAGCTGAATGTGATTCAGGCGATCGCGCGTGATCGAAGCCGCAGGATCGGCTGTGACTTCGTTTCTGTTTTGCTCGACGGCGGCAGTGACTGTCATGCTTCTCCGGAGATTTTTGAGGGCAAATAAAAAACCCGCGGCGGCAAGGATGCTGCTGCGCGGGGTATGGGAGTTCCGGTGAGTCTTGTGGTTGCTTATCCCATAGTCCGGCGCGGCGCACAACAACATGCGCAACAAGCGACCGGCATGGAACAGCAAAGACTCATTGAAACCAATATACGGGTGTCTCGATGTGAGGTCAATCACGCAAGGCGAAGAACAGGCGAATCCTAAGTAGCATCACTCCTCGTGCAGGACGGTGAGCGGGTCAACTCGTGTAGCCCGCAATGCCGGGATGAGGCTTGCCGCAAAAGCGATGAGCACGATGGTGATGGTCGCCGCGGCAAATGTCGCCAAGTCGCGAACACTTACGCCATAGATCATGCTTGCCGCGATGCGGCCCATCGCGAGAGCTGCGGCTAATCCTATCGCCGCCCCGACGAGCGTGGGTTTCATGCCTTGCGCGATCACCAGCCCGGCAACGTCGCGGAGGGACGCGCCGAATGCGAGACGCAGGCCGATCTCGCGCATCCGCCGCTTCACCGCATAGGCGAGAACGCTATAGATGCCAATAGCGCAGAGAATCAACGCGAGAGCACCGAAGATGGCGAGCAACTGCATGTTGAAGTTGCGCTGCGTGAGCGTCGTTCCGATGAAGTCTTCGAGCGAGATCACATTGTCTACGGGAATCGAACTGTTCACCTGTGCCACCGCATTTGTCACTGGTGTTGCGAGTGTTTGCGGGACATTCGCCGTGCGCACGACCAGCGACAGTCCGAAGGGTCTCCACGGTCCCATCGCCGAGTCACTGGCCTGCGCCAGGGGCCAGTAGAGTGTCGAGATGCCGGAAGTCGCATCCAGCCCGTGTTGCTTTACATCGCCAACAACTCCGACGACCGTGCGTTCTCTGTCCGGGAAGAACGTGAGCTTCAGGTGACGGCCAATTGCACTTCCATTCGGCCAGAACTGCTGCGCCATCGACTTGCTGATCACGACCACCGCGGTTGAATTTGCCGTATCGCTGTCTTGAACGTCGCGCCCATCCAGCAGCGGAACGTGCATCGTTTTCATGTATCCCGGGGTGACCACACGTACTGAAACCTCGGGCTGCTCCGACATTGGAACTACCGGCTGTCCTTCGACAGCGACCGGCTGATTCGATCCGCCGATAAGCGGGAGATCATCGATCGCGCCCGAGGCCTCTACACCGGGAAGGGCGCGAACCCGCTGAAGAACCTCATTGAAGAACTGCGACTCTTCTACCGGGTTGGCAAACTGGTGTTTTGAAACTTCCAGCGTCATGGTTAAAACATTGCGCGCGTCGAACCCCGGATTGGTGTTCTGCAGGTTCCAGAGACTCCGCAGCATGAGGCCAGCGCCGATGAGCAGAACAATCGACAGAGCCACCTCAATCGAAACCAGCGCGGAACGAGTGATACTGCTTCCGGTGTCGGCGTCGAGACGGCCGAGACCCTGCTTGAGAGATTCGTTGACGTCCCCTTTGATCATGCTCAATGCCGGCAGCAGCCCTGAGAGTAGCCCCGTAAGAAGCGAAAGCCCGAGCGTAAACCACAGCACCGACTTGCTCAGGCCGATGTCGCCCATGCGGGGCAGTTTGTCGGCGAAGGACTTGACCAGCAGTTCGATCCCGAAGTGCGCGAACAGTAGCCCCAGCGCTCCGCCGAAGACGGCCATGATTACGGATTCGGTGAGGAGCGGCTGCACAATCCTGCGGCGGCTGGCTCCGAGTGCCGAACGAATCGCCACTTCTTTGCGGCGGCTGAAGACACGGCCAAACATCAGGTTCGCCACGTTGGCACATGCAATCAGCAGCACAAATCCAACCGCGCCGAGCATCATCAGCAATGCGGGCCGCACGTCGCCGACGAGGTCCTCGCGCAACGAGATCACCGAGGCGCCCCAGCCCTTGTCATCTGCGGGATACGCCTGCTCGAGGCGGTGCGAGATCGTGTTCATTTCAGCCTGCGCCTGCGCAAGGCTTGCTCCAGGCTTCAATCGCGCGATCGCAAGGTAATGGTGTTCGCCGCGAACCGCTGCTTCTTCCGCTGTCATGCCCAGCGGCATCCAGGCCTCTGCGAAGTCGGGCTTGGTCATTTTCGGTCCCATGACGCCGACGATCACGTAGGGGCTGCCGTCAAGCGTGATGGTTCTGCCCACCACGTTGGGATCGGCCCCGTACCTGCTCTGCCATGCCTTGTAGCTCAGGATCAGTTCCTTGTTGCGGCCGGGCTGGTCTTCTTCGGGAAGAAACACGCGTCCATAGATCGGCTGTACTCCGAGGACCGAGAAAAATCCCGATGTGACGCGGCCCGCGCGGATCGTCTCGGCATTTCCTTTTCCGGTGACTTCAAAGGCGCCTCCACTGTATAGCGCCATCTGGCTGAAGACCGTGTTCTGCTTCTGCCAGTCAAGAAAGTTTGCGGCCGAAACTGCAAACTGCGTCATACCGGGAAAGCTCGATTGCGGCGGCACGTGCCAGATCTGAACGAGGCGGTCGGGGTCCTGGAAAGGGAGAGGCTCCAATAGAACCGCATGCACCACGCTGAAGATGGCTGTATTCGCCCCGATCCCGAGAGCCATGATCAGGACGGCGATGGATGTGAATCCGGGACTTTTCAGCAAGTGTCTGAATGCGAATTTGAGATCCTGAGCGAATTGCGACACGACACGACCCCCGCTGGGGAGCTGGAGCAAGCCCGTGACCATTTGCATGTTGTCTCAAATTGCTTTATTTCAGCTATCTATATCTTGGATCGGTCCCCCTTGGTGTGCGCAGGCGCAAGCAGGTGTTCACCAGCGGACACGTGGGACATCCCCTCCCTCTCCACCCCGCCCCTTCCCCGTTACTTTTAACCACTTAATAGAAAACAAAGGGGTTGGGGTGGTACATATGACCCCGTATAAGGGGGTTATGGATCATTGCCGCCCCCAAAAAGTTGGGCTCGGGCTTCTATCCGGAATACCCGGATGGCCACAGAAGGAAGCCATTCGGAGAGGTCATAGGTGGAGATTGAGTTGAGCCCATTGTGCTCCAGGCCGGGGAAATTACATGCAAGAGAGGGTGCAGATTTCTCCCTATCAAGTCAATGGCTTGGAAAGAAATGACGGGTTGAGCCACTTGACATCGCATGAGGTGCACCCCTGAAGACGCCGGCCCTTTTCGGCGCAAGACGCTTGCGTGTTCCGATTTGCTAGTTGAGCTAGCACAGCTTATCGGCGGCGACCGCGAGGTCGAAATCTTTTTGCGTGATTCCGACGGCATCGTGGGTCACGAGGGCGAGCCGGACCTTGTTATAGCGGATGTCGACATCAGGGTGGTGACCTGCGTTTTCGGCAACCTCGCCGACCTTGTTGACGAATGCCAGCGAGGCTCGAAAGTCCTTGAACAGGAATGTTCGAACGAGCTCGCCCGATTCAATTTGCCAGTCTGGTACGGAAACGAGGCGGGACCTGATTTCGTGATCGGAGAGGGGTGGCATGAATTCCTCCTGGGAAAGCCGGAAGGTCGGGCCAGATATGCGTAAGCTGCGTACACCGAGTGAGATGCGCAGACACCAATATAGCGGAGCGCGGGCACATGAGATGACTTGAAAATTCTCATCGGAACGTGGTAACTAATTGTTTAGTTGCGAGTCTAAAGGGATGTAACTGACACGAGAGCTCGCCCCTGGTTATTGGAACTTCTTGGAATCAAAGAGACAAGGGATGCCTCCAAAGAAATCAAACACACTGACCGAGGCCGAACTCAGGCTGATGAAGATCCTGTGGCGACGCGGTGAGTCGGCGGTGAATGACCTGGTAGCGGCGATGCCGGACGGGGAGCCGCTGGCATATAACTCTATCTTGACGACGATTCGAATCCTGGAACAGAAGGGCTACGTAGACCATCGCCAAGAGGGCCGGGCGTTTATTTACAGACCGGTCGTGGCAGAGGAAGAAGCCAGCCGCAGCGAAGTGAAGCGCATCCTCAGCCGGTTTTTTGGGAATTCGCGGGAGCAACTGCTGTTGTCGCTGTTGGGCGATGGAGAGATTTCGCAAGAAGAGATGGAACGGCTCAAAGCGGCGATCGAGGCCGCAGCACCTGATAAGGCAGATGAGGTCTAGCCTATGCACTTTGCCCTGCTGACCGGCGATCTTCCCATGAGGGCTTTTGCTGCGTGGACGTGGTTTGCGTCTGCCTGGGAGTCGTTTGCACAGTCAGCGGGCAGTGCGCTCGTGACCTCGATATGGCAAGGAGCGCTGATAGTGTGCGGGCTTGAGATTGCGATGCGGTTGATACCGCGAGTCTCAGCCGCGCACCGATTTGCAGCGTGGGCGGCGGGATTCTGCGTGTCTGCCGCGCTGCCATTGCTGCCGCGTATGCATTTCGGATGGAGTACGGCCGGATCAGGTATGAGCGTTTCAGGTGCCGGGCCGGCGGACGCCTTGTTACAACTCGATGTCCGGTGGGGCATGGCAGTCGCGGGGCTCTGGGTGGCGGCATCTCTTGTTCGAGCGACAGGCCTTGTCCAGCACTCCGTAAGGCTGCGGCGGTTGTGGAAGGCCGCCCTGCCGGTGAAGGCAAGTGCAAGCCTGGCGGCAGCGCTGCAGGATTTGCGTGGCGGCCGCGTGCAGATATGCACGACACAGATGCTGGACCGGCCAAGCGTGATCGGATTTTTTGCTCCTCGGATCCTGATTCCTGATTGGCTGATCGCTCGCGTGACGCCGGGTGAGCTAGAGCAGATCGTGCTGCACGAATCAGAACATCTGCGACGCCGCGACGACTGGATCAACCTGCTGCAGAAGATCTGCCTGATGGCGTTCCCGCTGAACCCATCCCTCGCGTGGATGGAACATCGCATGTGCGACGAACGAGAGATGGCGTGCGATGAAGGAGTGGTGCGAATCACAAACGCACCGCGGGCTTATGCTGCATGCCTGGCGAGTCTGGCGGAGCGTGGACTCGAGCGGCGTGCCGAGGCATTGAGTCTGGGTGCATGGCATCGGCGTTCCGAACTGGTGCATAGAGTGCATCGGATTCTGCTGCGCAGGCCGAGAATGAGCAAGGCCGCTTCCGGCGCCGTTCTTGGGATGCTTGGATGCGTGCTGGTGGCAGGATCGGTAGAGATGGCGCGCTGCCCGCAAGTGGTGGCGTTTGTGCCCGCACAGAAAAGTCTGGCTATGACACCGGAACGACAGCAAGAGTTAGCCGCCTTGCTGGCGCGAGAAGATGCGGAGTCGAGGATGACGGCGCCACCGAATTTTCACGCGGTACAGACGAAGGCGATGATCCCTGAGGTGCAGCAAGCAACACCGAATGTTTGCAAACATGCAAGGAAGAAAGCCGCGAAAGAATCACGAAAGAGCGGTGCGGAGCAGATTGCAAAGACTCAGCCACAGTTCGGTGATCGCGTGAATCTGGATGTGGACCAGCAGTGGGTAGTTTTGGCGGCATGGGAAGAAGTGCAGACCGTCAGCCGTTCAACAGGATCCGTCGCTGACTACGACGCCACGCCGGTGGCTGATACAAGCAGCTGGAACGCGCGAAGCGCACAAGCGAGCGCACCCCAAGGAAGAGCAAGCATCCGGAGAAAGAAGCAACCAGGCGCGAAGGCAAATACGGGGCAAGCGGCAAATCAATATACGATCACCCGTTTGATTTTGCGCGTCGTGCCGGCCGATTCGAATTCAAATTCTACTCAGCCTCCATCAGAGTCGATGCATGGCGGCTGGCTCGTATTTCAACTGTAAGTTCAACGTCAACGATAGTTAGGGAGAGTCGAAAACATGTCAGCAACAACTAATTCTTTAATAGCAAAGGCGAAGAGGTATGGTGCGCCAGCTGGTGCGGCTGCGACTGTTCTGCTTGGCTTTGCGTTTCTGATCGGGCACACCGCTCAGGCGGCCAGCAATGGCTCGCTCTACAACGGCGCAGCGCCGATGGACGACAACAGCGTGTCGTCACTGGTGGCTTTGGATAATGCAGTCGAAGCAGTGGCTGCGCGGGTAACTCCGGCCGTAGTGAACGTAGCAGTCACTTCGCGCGCCTCAGCCCAGGACACGGACAGTGACGATGACAACCAGGATTCTGGAAACGGGAATGGCGGAATTCCGCAGGGTGCGATCCCGCCGGAGTTCCGGCGTTTCTTCCAGTTCGGGGGGAACGGACCGCAGCAGCCGCAGATTGAGCACGGCATTGGCAGCGGCATCATCATCTCGCCCGATGGCTATATTGTGACCAACAACCATGTGGTGAACGGCGCTACGCAGATCCGTGTAACGCTGAATGATCGTCGGGTGTTTCCGGCGAAGCTCGTCGGCGTGGACAAGCTCAATGATCTCGCGGTGATCAAGATCAATGCGAACAATCTGACCACGGTTGCGTGGGGTGACTCGACGAAGCTGCGGCCCGGGCAGACAGTGCTTGCGTTCGGCAGCCCGTTCGGCTACTTCCAGTTCTCAGTGACGCGCGGCATCGTGAGCGCGCTCGATCGTCCGAATCCCTATTCGGATGATCCGCGGAAGCCGGGCGCATACATCCAGACTGACGCGGCTATTAATCCAGGTAACTCCGGCGGGCCTCTGGTGGATGCGCACGGCGAACTGGTCGGCATCAACACCTTCATCATCACCAACAACGGCGCGTTTGCCGGGGCAGGATTCGCGATTCCCTCGCAGATCGTTCGTGCGTCCGCCGAATCACTGATCAAAGACGGGACGGTACATCACGGATATCTCGGCATCAGCATGAATGATGTGACGCCGGATAACTCGAGTTTCTTCAACCTGCAGGATGCGACGGGCGCCATTGTGAGCCAGGTAACTCCTGACTCGCCTGCAAGTCGCGCGGGCCTGAAGAGCGGCGACGTTCTGCGCGAACTGAATGGCACGCAGATCAAGAACGGCAGCCAGCTTCAGGTTGCGGTCAGCCAGACTGCCCCGGGAACCGACATCAAGCTTGGAATTCTTCGCGATGGAAAGCCTGACACTCTGACCGTGAAGGTTGGTGAATTCAAGGGCAACCAGCAGGTTGCTGAAAATGAAGGCGGATCGCAGCAGCGCGGCAAGCTTGGACTCGCTGTCGATGATCTGAATTCAAACACGCGTCAGCAACTGAATCTTCCCAGCAACGTGCATGGAGCGGCGGTTTCAAGCGTACGCCCCGGTAGCCCGGCGGACGACGCAGGCCTGCAGCCTGGCGACGTGATCCAGGAGGTCAATCGCAAGCCGATCCAGAACGCACAGCAATTTGCGGATGATGTGCACGCGGTTCCGGCCGGAAAGGACATTTTGCTGCTGGTCTATTCGCACGGCGGCGCCAGCTACCACGTTGTGCATCCGGCACAGGGCAATCAGAACGGCGAATAACCGCCAGCAAAAGTTTGTAAGAGCCACTTCACAGGCCGTCGCATCTCCTCGAAGTGCGGCGGCCTCTTTTTGCGTGGAAGAGACGCTCAGTTCGTTCCTTGCATCCACTTGAACGACTTGTCTGGATAGGGCGGATGCTGTGGGACAGGGCGGGGATCGTCCTTGATCTGCTCCTTCAACAGCTTCAAGGCCGCCTGGAGTTGTTGATCGTCACCGGAAAACGTATCGTGCGGCAGATTATCAACAACGATGTCCGGCTCCGCACCATGGCCTTCGATGAGCCACTTCCCTTCCGGCCCATAGACGCCGATTTCCGCAGCAGACGCGATACCGTTGTCGGCTTCGGTATTGCTGAAACTTAACCAGACTTCACCACCCCAAGTCCGGGTTCCGATCACCTTGCCCATCCCCAGCCTCTTGAATCCTTCGGTGAACGCCTCGCCATCGGATGCGGTCCACTCATCACAAAGCACAACAATGTGGCCGCGGAACGCATATTGCATGTTCCATGCTGGATTTCCCACGCGCGGCTGCCAGTAGAACCACGCTTTGCGAAGCAGTTTTGCCAGCAACCAGGAATCAATGTTGCCGCCGCCATTGTGTCGCACGTCGATGATGAGCCCCTGCCGGTCGTACACCGGATAGAAATCGCGCGCCCACTGGTCAATATCGTTGGGTCCCATTGCCTGAAGGTGGACATAGCCGATGGCGTTATTTGAGTCCTTCTCAACCGTCAAGCGCCGCGAGTATTCCCACTCCGCATAACGAAGGCGTGCCTCATCCTGCTCCTTGATCGGCGTGACCAATACGTCGCGCGTCGTTCCGGATGCAGACTTTACCTTAAGCAACACCTGAGTACCGGCCTTGCCACGCAGCAGTACACGCTCGTCCGTTACACCCAGCAGGTCCTGGCCGTCGATGGAGACGATCACCTCACCGTCACGCACCAACGATTCTGGCCGCGCCAGAGGCGGAGCGTTGTCCGGAAGATCGGGATCGTGCAGATAGATGTGTTCAACAATAAAACCGCCTGCTTTCTCATCGCGGCGAAGTCTCGCACCAAGCGAGGCGAGATCGATTTCGTCCGCAGGCTTGCGGGCGTCGCCTCCAACCACAAACGTATGCAGTGTAGAAAGCTCGGCTACCATCTGCGCGATCACCATGTTCAGTTCGACTCGGTTCGCCACGCGATCCACCAGCGGCAGATAGCGATCCCGCATCGCCACCCAGTTCACGCCATGCATGTTGCGATCGTAGAAATAATCCCGCTCGAGCCGCCAGGCATCCACAAATATCTCGCGGTACTCATCGATAGGCTTGGTTGAGATTGTCCAGCGCGTGAGATTGATCGAGGATTTCGCCAGCGCCTTGGGGTCTGCAAGGGCCGACGGCTTTACATCCGAGTCGAGGATATAAAAGTCATCGCCTTTTCGCACCAGCATCTTCTTCCGGTTGTCGGATATTTCGAACCCTTTCACGTCGGCCATCACGTTGTCGACGTCATCTCCCTTGTTCGCCATGTCTACGCACTGCATTCCTACGTGCTGATGCGTGTTGTCACCGTCATTGAGCCAGCAGAGCCGTTTCTCAGTTGCCTGCAAGTTGCCGTAATTCCCAGGAGGTACGGGGACCTCGCCGAGCCGCTGCGACATGTCGGCGAAATCAATTTTCACCTCCGGCGGGTTCTTCTCTTCCTTTTTGTCGTCCTTCTTCTCTTCGGGTTTCTTGTCCTCGGGCTTTTTGGCTTGAGCATTCTTGTCGGTATCCGGTTTCTTCACGTCCTTCGTCTTGTCGTCGGCGGGCTTCTCCTCCTTGGATTTGTCGCTGTCGGGATGGAGTTCATCGGGCGGCAGAAAGGGCGAGCGCAGATCCGGCAACAACGCTAACTGGTACACCTTTACCTGGTGATCGAAGAAGGGTTCGGGCTCCCGAGGTCCCCATGGTGATTTGATTGTGGTATCCAATGCTCGATCCGAGAGGAAGTACATCCACTTTCCATCGGAACTCCAGGTCGGGCTCACGCTGTTGTAGCGGTCAGAGGTAATTCCCTTGATTTCACCCGAAGCGATGTTGAGCACTTTGATTTGCTGAGACTGGTTATTGGCAGTCTCTACATATGCGAGCCATCTGCTATCAGGGGCCCAGCGCAGGTCACTATAGTCGCCCGTCATCGACTGGCTGATTTGCTTTTCTTCCCTGGTTTTGACGTTGAACAACCAGAGACGCTGGTCCTTGTCATAGTGCGCCAGCCAGTTGCCGTCGGGAGAGACTGCGCCGTCCCAACGTAGCACGTGTGCATCGTTGGTCCACTGCTCTGGTTTTCCCTCGCCATTGGCTGGGAACTTCCAGAATTCCGTTTCTCCGGTTTCCGTTGAGAGCGCCAGGATGCTTTTGCCGTCGGGCAGAAAATGAGCTTCGCGATAGCGCACTGCGGAATTCGCTGCAACCTTTACGATGCGCCCGTTCCTCAGCGGCAGGGTAAATACCTCTCCGCGTGCCGTGAACACGGCGGTCATTCCATCGGGCGAAATGTGCGCAGCCGTAAGATACTCGATCGGCTTTTTGACCCAGTGCTCGCGCAACTGATCGAAGTCGGACGCCAGCGTGATGGGGATGATCTGTTCATGTCCTGACTTCAAGTCCAGCAGCCACAGATCGGCGCCGCACGCATAGACGATGCGTCCATCATCCATCGCTGCCGACGAGATGTCGAAGATCTTCTGATGGCTCTCTTCTCTTACGCCGTGCCCATCCTCATCCATCGAATAGACATTCATGACGCCATCGCGATCGCTGAGGAAGTAAACACGCTTGTTCCAGAACATCGGCTGTGTCGATGCGCCGGCGTAGTCTGCCGTCAGAGGCACAGCTTCGCTGCGTCCATCAAATTTCCAGAGGCTCTCGGCCGTACCGCCTTTGTAGCGTTTGGTCTCGCTCCACTGTTTGAACCATCGGGTAAAGAAAAGAACGTGGTCCTCCGGCGAATACGCGCCTTCGGCGGCCTCGGCGAGCGGAACAATCTCCCTTGCGCCCACATCATTCACGAGCACGAGTTGTGTTCCCGGCAGCGTTGCGTAGCGGGATGTGCTGACCATCAGCCGTCCATCCGGTGCAAACCCCTGCGGAATTGAATCGCCATCCCATGTGCGGCGCTGCGGCAATCCGCCTTCGACCGGCATGGTGTAGACCTCGGTCGGACCTTCGAAGTCGGCACTGAACGCCACGGACTTTCCATCCGCCGCAAGCACGGCGTGCGTCTCCGTTCCAGGGTTCGTAGTCAGGCGTCGCGCCACGCCTCCATTCACCTCTACCTCCCAGAGATCTCCCTCCGAGGTGAAGACAATGTTATTGCCACGAATCGCTGGAGACGTGTAGTAGCCCCGGTGGGTTGGTGTTGTATCGGCGGCGCGGGCCGGAAGAAGTTCCAATGTGATTGCCAGAATCATCATCAAAATACGGACGAACGGATTTCGCATTCTCGTGGCCCCTCTGAAGAGATCAACTTGATCGCACTAAAGCGCAACCACCCTGGTCAAGCGCAGGCGTGTTTGTAACGGGAAAGGACGACTGAGAGGGAATGATACTACGCGGAACGCTACCCCATCGGCCTCTGGGACGAATGGCGAACCGTAGCCGCGGATAAACCGCGAGTCGCATCGCGGTCTCCGAAAGAATCCACGCCAGGGCTGTTCGTCACGAAGGCACGCTCACTCGATGCGCAAGGCACGTACGGGATCGATAGAGGCTGCGCGCTGAGCCGGAATGATGCCGGCAATTGCGGCAGCTAGCACCAGCACTCCGATAGCGATGGCCATCACCGGCAGGTTCACGCTCGTGATCTCATAGAGCTGCGACTTCACGTACCGCACACAGAAGATTGCCACCGGAATCCCGATCGCAAGTCCGGCAACCGTCTGCAGCATAGCTCCGCGCATCACCGTAGCGATAACACGGCTGCGCGCCGCTCCCAAAGCCATGCGGATGCCGATCTCCGGCGTGCGCCGGACGACCGAATAGGACGTGACACCATAAAGGCCGATCGCCGCCAGAAGGAGTGCCAGAAATCCAAAAAGGGAAGTCAATCGCGAGATCAACCGCTCTTCAATGAAGCGATCGTCAATCTGCTGCTGGAAGGTCTGGAACTTCACGATGGAGAGGTTGGGATTGATACTCGCCAGGGTGTCGCCGACGGTTTTTTCAAAGCCTGGGATGGGACGCCTGGTCTGAATAACAAGGGCCCCGGCATACATAGATTGATCCTTG